>Ga0160496_1000496_pt1 | contig 16839 bp, 18 predicted proteins | sample DIDPMG_2_FD_108231 | JGI IMG/M metagenome (GOLD analysis project Ga0160496, IMG submission 108231) | Enriched soil microbial communities from UW Madison campus, WI, USA - DID2937_E24_FP MG | ecosystem: Environmental > Terrestrial > Soil > Grasslands | place: USA: Madison, Wisconsin | collected...
CGATGTGCACGTCAATGCGCGCGCCGATCCAGCGCGCCATCGCCGGATCGTAGATCTCGGTGTCGAGCTCGAAGTTCAGCCGCAGGCTGCGCGGGTCCAGGTTCGACGAACCCACGTACGACCACGCGTCGTCCACCGTCATCAGCTTGGAATGATCGAAGGCGCCGCGCGTGCGCCACACACGGCAGCCCGTGCGGATCATCTGGTCGAGCTGCGCCGTCATGGCGTAGTCGACGAGCCGCAGATTGTTTTTCCCCGGAATCACGATATCCACCGTCACGCCGCGTCGCGCCGCCGTCGCCAGCGCGCCGATCAGCGTCTGGTCGGGCAGGAAGTAGGGCGACTGGATGCGCACGTGGCGCTGCGCCACCGCCAGCGCGCCCAGCAGCACGTTGTGCGTGCTGCCGAGCGCGCGGTCTGGGCCCGAGGGCACGCAGCGCACCGGCACGCCGCCGGCCGGCTCGGCCTGCTCCGCCGGAAACCACGGCGCGCCCACCAGCGTTTCGTGCGTGGTGAAGTTCCAGTCGTGCGCGAACACCGACATCAGCTGGCCCACCACCGGGCCGTCGAAGGCGAAGTGCGTGTCGCGATTGGTCGCGTCTTTCGAGAGCGCGGTGACGAACGCGGCGCGCACGTTCATGCCGCCGCTGAAGCCGTGCATGCCGTCCACCACCAGGATCTTGCGGTGGCTGCGCAGGTTGGCGTAGGGCATGCGCAGCACGCCCAGCGGATTGGTCATGAAGCGCGCGGTGGGCACGCCGCCGCGCTTGAGCATGCGCACGATGGGCGGATGCGAATAGCGGCTGCCCACGGCGTCGATCAGCACCCGCACCTGCACGCCACGGGCATGGGCGTCGATCAGCGCGCACGCCATTTCGCGGCCGATCGCGTCGTTGTCGAAGATATAGCTCTGCATCGCGATGCAGCGCTCGGCCGCGCGTATGGCCGACAGCATCGCGGGATAGGCCTCGTCGCCGCCATCGAGCGGCCGCACGGCGTTGCCGCCCAACAGCGGAAAGGAGGTGACGCGGTCGCCCAGCGTGCGCAGCGATGCGAACTGCGGGCCGCTGTACGGCACCACGTTGCCCACCGTCGCGGCATCGAGCGGATCCACGTTGGCGAGCAGCGCCTCGTCGCGCTGCTGCGACACGATGGTGTGGCGGATGCGATTGATGCCCGCCACGAAATAGAACAGCGCGCCGAACAACGGCGAGAACAGCGTCACGCCGACCCAGCCGATCGCGGCCCGCACGTCCTGCTTGGTCATGGTCGCGTGTACCGCCGCACCCGTGCCCGCGACCAGGCTGACCGCGAACACGATGTGGGGCCAGTATTCCTGCAACAGCGCTTCGATCCTCATATCCCTTCCTGAGTCCGTCGGCCGGCCGGCGCCCCGCATGGCGCGGCCAGGCTCATCCGGGCCGGCAAGACGCATGCGGCCCCGTTGTCGTGGGGCAAGGATAGCAAGCCGCGGCGCGCGGCGGGGGCGGGCCGCCGACCGACCCACCCCGAAGCCCGCCCGCCGCAAAAAAATCCCGCCCAAGGCGACATTTCCATGACCGACTGGCGCACATTCCAAAAAACGTGCTATAGTTCGTCCTCTTTGCAGCGGTGGCTGTAGCTCAGTTGGTAGAGTCCTGGATTGTGATTCCAGTTGTCGTGGGTTCGAGCCCCATCAGCCACCCCACCGTATTTGCGGGAAACCGCTAGAAAAAGGCACTCGGGCGAAAGCCCGAGTGCCTTTTTCTTTTCTGCTTCGATAAAGAGTGCCGCAAACAGTCCGCGTTTGGGGTGCCATTCAGCAGCACCTCCGCCACGGCCTGACGTCTTGGCTACAATCCCATCGTCTTTTGAGCGTTTGCGCGACGAACTATGGCAGCCGTCTTAGGAGAGAAGCAGATCAAGCGTCTTCTCACTCGGCACCTCCGTGCAGAGGAAGTCGATGGCCGTGCTCGTCTGCTCAGTGAGCTCTGCGTGGCCCAATTCGCCCGGCGTGCGGATGTCGTTCTTATCAATGGCCACCTCTCCGCCTTCGAGATAAAAGGGGAGCGGGACAATCTCACCCGCTTGCCAGGTCAGATTGCCACCTATCTGAAGCACTTCGAGCGAGTCACGGTGGTTTGCGCGCCTTGTCATACGTCGGCCGTGCTTGCGACGGTCGAAGAACCGGTCGGCGTGTGGGAAGTCAGTGGAAGCGGTTTGGTCAAGCTCAGGGAAGCCACGTTAGCGAGCTCCCTCGGTTTGCAGGCCTGGTTGAGTTACTTACCTGTCAAGGCCCTGATCTCTTTGCTTGCGGAGGCAGGATGCAAGTCGACGGGACGGAAGCGGGAGGACCTGCTTCTTGCCGCTTCCGAACTCCCCGTTTTACGGGTGAGAGATGCGGCAATTCGATATCTGCGGTCTCCCGAGCGCGCCTTGAAAATCCGTCAAGCGAAAACGATGAGGCGCAATGCCCATGATCCGGTCGAACAACATCGTTTGCGAATCCAGGAATATTTGCGGGCGGTCGCAACGGTGAGCGGCAACATGGCAGCGATTCCACGTCAACGCCCTGTCTGACTCTCAAAAATCAAACTCGTCTTCACTGTCGTCAGGCGCTTGGTAAGCCAGGTCGATCTGCCGAGTGAGATGCAGATTTACACGCACCGATATCCAGCTTTGCGGTGAGGCACCGAAAGGTTGGCCTTCTGCAGCCTCCAGGATCATCTGGTCTCCCCAGATATCTGACTGCTCTACGTGAGGAAAGCGGTTCAGTAAGCCCTGTGCCGCTTCGCGATACCCTTCGGTGTTGCTCTCCTTCCCCGGTCGACGCTCAAATACCCAGTCGTACTCCTGGGCGTAGTCTATCGTGGGTGACCACTTCATGATCGGTTGGTCATCATAGATAACGGCGTGAATCGAACCATAGTCGCCATAGGATGCGACGCTGTTGCCTCCTATGCTTTGGTGCAATTCGCGATCCAGGATCGGAATCGTGCCACGTTCGCGGCTCGCGTCGAAAAACTGCGTTCGCGCAGACGGAAAGCTGGTCGATAGAACCGTGATTTGAGTTTCCGGGACTTCCGTTCGAATGGAGTTGATCGCCGCGGTGACCGCCGCAATGTATGCCGGAAGGGCGGAGCGAATGTATTGCGCGTCCACGAACACCATTGCATTTTGAACCCGCGTCAGCGCGCTCAGTGCAGCAATCACCAGTGGCGTATCCCTCTGGAAATCGCGAATTCGGAAGCCCAGGTATTGGTGAGCCTCCTCGAGGCCCAATGCTTGTTGGACGATCTGGCGCCTGTTTCCTTGGGACGTCTGGACAACAGGGATCACGTTGGAATGTGCGCCGACAAATTCCCTCCAGGCGGAAAAGTTTTCGGCGGAATCTGCCAATGCGATGCTTGTGCTGCTATGGTGGCGCACGTCATCGGGCAGATCCAGGAAAAATGGCTGGTTCCCCATCGCTTCTCGAGCTTTGGAAAGCGAACGTGAAAAATCATCGCTTTTTGGCCATTTTCCGAGAGTGATAAGCGGGACGATGCGGGCTTTTCGCGCCTCATCGAGCATGGCGAGTCCACGAATCTCGGCGCCCCGCGTGCGCAATGCTGGGTAATACCGCAGATCTTCAAAATCGATCGAAGTCATAGCTACTCCGGTGTGGCGGGGTCTTGTGTAGATGCGCGCCTGGGAAGCGCCGGGCTCGCAATCAGGCGACTGCTCAGGTAATCCATGGTGGCGAGGCGTCTATCGATTTCTTGTTGAAGGTCGACGACTCTTTCTTCGAGTTGGCCAATACGGCGCGCATCATCGTGCGTGCGCGAATCGTGAGCATCGATGATCCTGGTCAGCTTGTCGGACGTCCTGATGAGGAACCATGCCAGAAAAGACGCAACTACCCACCCGCTTGCGACGAGCAGCCATTGATAGGCGCTTTTCCCTGAAAGCAATGTCAGGAACAGGCCAATCACGCCGCAGAGCGTACTGACTATTCCATACGTATGGGCAAGCGTATTGCCATGGCTGGTCGTGCCGTTGGTAACCATATGCTCATCCCATATCCCGATACGAGGCAGATCGTTGTGCGCACAAGTTACCGAAAGGATAAGGGTTTGAAGGTGCGAAAAAAATGAGCTTCGTTCTGCAAATGGTCGACGGTGTGATGTTTGGGTCGCATCCCGCGAATCTGCGGCATGTTTCAAAGGCGCGTATCGCCCGGCGGCGAATGACATATCTGATCGATAGTCGCATGGCGGTCGGCGTGCGGCGATGGTTTGCCGGGGCGGGTATCGCTCGGCCTTCGGTGCTCGTGTGTATAGGCCCGGAGACAAAGCCGTAGCGCGGTTTGGGTAATCTCGCTCTTGAATCAGAACGAAAAAAATGGGGCTTGCGCCCCTTCCTGCCACATTCACCCGCGGCGCCCGCCAGGCGGCACGCCACGGGTTCGGGCTTGTGTCACAGATCGCGCGCGCGGCCGCCGATGGTGGCGGCGAAGCTGGCGACGAAGGCGCCGATCAGCATCGAGGCGAAGGCCCACAGCGCAAACGCGGCGGCGGCCTTGCGGGCGGCGTCGGCGGCCTCGCGGGCCTTCTTTTCGGCCTCCTGGGCGGCCTGCTTGGCCTGGGTTTCGACATCGGTCAGGCGCTGGCGCGCCGTGGCTTCGTCCACGCCGGTGCGCTGGGCAATCAGCTTCACCAGATAGTCGCGGTCCGCGTCCGAGACCTTGCCGTTGGCGAGGCTGCGCGCCAGGATGCGGGACGCTTCCTGGCGGGCGTCGCCGCGATCGGTGGCGGTCGCCGGGTCGTTCGGGCGCATCAGCGTGTCGGTGAAGTAGTCCAGCGAGATCGGGCTGGAGCCGGATTGCGCGGCCTGGCCGACGGCGGCCGTCGCGCCACCCACGCCGGCACCCGCCAGCGCCGCGCCGGTCTTGGCCGTGCCGGACACCACCGAGGCGAGCGTCGAGCCGATCAGGATCAGGCCCACGACGGCGCTCAGCGCCCACACCAGGAAGCCGTGCGCGGTATCGCGGAAATACACCTCGTCGCGCGACGTGCTGGTCCACTTGGTGCGCAGACGGCCGGTGATGTAGCCGGCCACGCCGTAGGCAATGATCTGGCTCAGCAGGAGCCAGGCAATCGTGCCGATCGCGATGGCGGAGGCCGACGCGCCCTCGTTCTGCCAGGGCGACATCGTCAGGAAGCCGAGCCCGGTGCCGCCCGTCACCAGCATGGCGGAGACCGCGGCCGCGATGACGGCCCCGGCGATCACGGCGCCCCAGGACACGGCGGAGAACGGCGATTCGACGCCGGGCGCTGCGTAGGCGGAGACAGGTTGAGTGGTCTGCATGATGTTCCCTCTGGATAGGATCTCGATACTGAGAGGGGCCCCCGTGGCGCGGGCGAGCGGCCCGGCCTGCGGGGAGTCCCCGCGCGAGGGATAGCATCTGGCGTGCCTGCCCCTTGCCGGCGGGCGCGGGCGCGTTCAACCGCGAGTCGGAAAAGCGGCGCCCGGGCGCGATCGCGCGGGCTGCGCGACACGCCCGGGTCAGCACAGCGGGCGGACCGGCGGGGCCGATCCCGCCGCGTCAGAACGCCCAGTTGGCGCGCAGCGTGGCCGCATGCTGGCGGCTGCTGCCGCCGTATTCGCCGTCATAGGTGAGCGACAGGGCAAGTGCGCGCGAGGCCCGCCACGCCATGCCCAGCTCGGTGACCAGCGCGTTGCGCGCGATCGGCGCGCCCGCCACGGTGAACACCGCGCTGTCGGCGAAGGCCAGCCGGCTGCGCGAGGCCACGTCGCCCAGGGTGTAGCGCCAGCCCGCGCCGGCGCTCAGCGTGAGGCTGTCCCAGCGCGTCGCGCCGCGCAGGCCCAGCGTGGTCGTGGTGGTCTGGTCGTGCTGACGCTTGCCCTGCAGCGCCGCCGAGCCGCCCGCTTCGTTGAAGCCGCGCACGCGCTGGTCGTTGAAGGCCAGCCCGGCATAGGGCTCGATGACACTGGCTTCGCCCACCGGCAGGCCGTAGCCCACTTCGCCGAACAGCTGGCTCGAGCTCGCGCCGTAGTCGGCGGTCAATTGCTGGTTCACGCCCGCGAAGGAGACGTTGCGCTCGCTGGCGATGTCGTGCCAGGTATAGGCCGCGCCCAGCAGCACGTTGATGTGGCCGGGGCCGGCCTCGAAGCGGCGGCCGCCGTAGAGCGTCGCGCTGTAGCTGTCGATGTCGGTGCTGCTGTCCAGGCTGCCCACGCTGAGTTTGCTGTTGGTGACGCCGAGCGCGCCGCCGAGCCGCCAGCCGCCGCCCACGGCGGTGTCGGCGCCGGCAAAGAAGCCGCCGGTGTGCTGTCGCGTGCGCGCGATGCCGTCGTTGCCGCCGCTGGTCTGCCACTGGCCCACGACCTGGGCCCAGGCCGGCAGCGCGCCGGACGTGGGCAGCGTGGCGGCCGACAGCGGCGCGTCGCTGGTGCCCGCGCTGGCGGTCGGCGCGCCGGGCAGGGCCGAGGCACCCAGTCCGCGTCGCAGCTGGCTGAACGGAACGCTGCGGGCCGCGCCCGCCAGGCCGTTGAGCGCGCCCACCGCGCCGGCATGCGATTCGCCCGCGAGCTGCGCGAGCGCGGCCGGGGGCGCGCCCTCCGGCAAGGTCAGCACGGCCTGGTGGATCGGGTTGTCGGTCGGCAGCGTCTCGAGCGCGTCGGCGACGGCGCGCTGGTTGCCGGTGCGCGCCTGGTCTGCGAACGTGATCGGTCGCGAGCCGCCCGAGTCGGGCACCGGCTTGCGGCCCAGCTCCAGCAGCACGTCCTGGCCTTCGTAGGCCAGCGCGGGCGTGAGGTAGGCGTAGTTGGACGTGACGCTGCCGAAGGTGCCGTTGAGCGTGTTCGCCTGCAGGATGGTGTAGCGCTGGTAGGGCGCGTAGGTGCCGGCGGCGCCGACGTGCAGCACCGAACCGGCGAGGTTGGCGGCGCCGCTGACGACGACCCGGCTGCTGCTGCCGTCGGGCGCGGCCGACACCTCGAACACCGAGTTGGGGTTGAACGTGAGGTCGCCATTGACCTTGAACGGTGCGCTGCCGCTGGGCGCGAACACGCTGCCCGCCGCCAGCGTGGTGCTGCCGACGCTGCCGTCGCCGCCGAGGCGCGCGCCGTTTGCCACGGCCACCGTGCCGCGCAGCGTGCCGCCGCGCAGCGTGAGCGAGCCGCCGTCCACGTAGGTGCGCGGATCGCCGGATGCGCCGGCCACCGCGGCACTGTCGCCGGTGAAGATCACGCTGCCCGCCGCGATGCGCACGTCGCCGGCGCCGGCGATCGTGCCGGCGTACGTGACGGGGCTGCCCGTCACATTGAAGACCAGCGTGCCGGTGCCCGCGCCGAATTCGATGGCGCTCACGTCCAGGGTGCCGCCCGCGCGGGGCGCCAGGCCCAGGTCGCCGCCGATGGCGAGCCGGCCATTGGCCGACGCCCCCTGGGCGATCACCAGCCGCGGCGCGGTCAGGTTGCCGCCTTCCGCGACGGTGACGATGGCGCGGCCCAGGTCGCCCAGCACCACCGTTCCCTCGGAATACCAGGTGCTGCGGGCGCCGCTGACGTTGACCGTGGCGCTGGCGTCGCGGTGCAGCCGGCCCAGCGTGGCGCCCGAAAGCGTCTCGAAGGCGGCGCCGGCGGAGACATTCACCGTGGCGCTGGACCACATGCCGAGGTCGACCTGGCCCGTGCTGCGCCATTCCGAGCCGTCTCCGCTCAGCACGAGCGTGGCGATACCCCCGCCCCATTCGCCCATTACCGTGCTGGTGGTGCGGACGACGCCGCCGTTGCGCACCACGAAGGTGGCCGTTCCGGATCCCGCGATGGATATCGCGGCGGCGTTTACCGTGCTGGCATCGACGGTGACGTCGCCGCGCGACCCCACCGTGGCGCCCAGGTCGATGTCGGTGGCGGTCCAGCGTGCGTTGTCTTCGAGCGTCAGGATCCCCGTGCCGCCGTTGATGCCGACCGAGAAATTCGTGCCCGTGAGGCTGGCGGCGGCGCCCGCGACGTTGAGCTCGCCCACCCCGAACTGCCCGATGCGAAGAAGTTGCACGACGCCGGCGCCGGTCAGGGAGACCGGATCGGGACCGGATATCTCCTTGGCGCTGGTCGCGTCGGGCACCTGGCCATCACTCCAGGTGGTGCCATCGAACCAGTCCCGGGCCGCCTGCGCGCAGTCCGGCCGGCCCAGCGCCAGCAGGGCCAGCGTCAACGCGCTCAGGACATGCGGTGCACCTCGGCGGCGCGGTGGATGGACTCGGACTTCGAACACGGCATTCTCCCTTTCGTCCTGAGTGACAAAAGCGAGAAAAACGTTCCACGGGCCAGCGAGAACGCCGCGGGCCCGTGCCGGCGCCGCGCGTCAGTGCGGCCGGTTGCTCGCCGGCATGTCGTCGGAGCGCGACGCGCGCAGCGGGAAATGCGCACGCAGGTGCATTTCCAGGGTGCGCCAGGTGCGTTCGTGGATGGGCAGGCTCTGACGGAACCAGTGTTCCGCGCATTCCACGCAAGGCAGGACGGCCTGGCCGTGCGAGTCGGCCCAGAGGGTGGCCACTTTGCGGGCCTGTTGTTGTTCCGAAATGATCTGTTCCGCAGCGCGCATGATGAATTCCTTGGCCATTGACGGCCGGTGTGGTGCCCGCGGCCGGCGGCACGCCACGGGCGTGGGTGCGCAGCACGAATCGGCTGCGTCGGCGATCGGGCCGGCGGGCGGCGCGAAACGCGTGCAGCACGGACCCCGCCGGACCGGTGCGGGAAGGCATCGGCCTGACGGGCGGCGGGCTTTCGGTCGGGAGTGATCTGCGCGTGGTCCGGAAAACCAGGGCGTCACGAGGCAGAAGAAGGGTGGGGAGTGGCGGCTCGCGATCGAATGCAGAGCCGTGTGTTCGCGTCCACCATACGCGGCGCGGCCACGACGACCTAGCACTCAATTGAAACAGTTCGCCGAATTGCGCGCATCCGGACGAATCCGCGCGTCCGGGACGAAATGTGTTGACCTGAGCCGACCCGCAGTCCACAGTGGACCCGACTCTTCAAGTATCGCGTTCCCTGTTCGGTCTTGCGCACCCTGCGTCCGCCTCATTGTCCACCGGCCTTTCCTTGATAAGTCCCTCTACATGGAGGGGGGCATCTCCATATCTCAGGAAAGAAAATGCAGACAGGTATCGTGAAATGGTTCAATGAAGGCAAGGGTTTCGGGTTCATCATGCCCGACGCCGGTGGCCCGGACCTCTTCGCTCATTTCTCCGAAATCCAGGGCGAAGGCTTCAAGGTGCTGCTCGAAGAGCAGCGTGTGAGCTACGAGCCCGGCCAAGGCGCCAAGGGCCCGATGGCCACCAAGATCAAGGTGCTCTGAGCCGCGCAACGCTGTTGAGCCGCACCGCCCGAGGGACCCCGGGTCCCTCGGCGCACGCTGCGTCGGCACAGGCCGCTTCAGCACACGCTGCGTCGGCATACGCAGCGTCAGCAGTCGCTGCGTCAGCCTACGCTGCGTCAGCACTCGCATTACCGCCGAGTCGTGTCTGCGCAAGCGTCGGGCGTGGACCGCAGTTTCGCCATGTTCACCTCATGGCCGGTATTCTGCTTCGATCGAGCGTGGGACCTGCCCCGCTCCCGTTATCATGGCGCACGCACATGAAAGAGCATGTCGGTACCTCTCTGGTCAGCACGCTGGAAGTGCTCCAGCCCAATGTGATGAGCTTCTTCTGGCGCCTCGTGACGCTGGACGAGGCCGCGGGGCTGCTCCATTGCGTGACCGAAACGGCGGAACGCTTCAGCACCTACGATGAAGCCTGGGATGCGGGCATGCGGGCACTGGACGATCTCCAGTTCGCCTGATCGGCGGCCCGCTCAGAGATTGGCGTAGGCGGCGTGCGGCAACCGGCTCCGCAGAAATTCGATGAGCGACGTCCAGGTGCGCTGGTTTGCGTTGCCACGGCCTGCGAACCACTCTTGCGCGAGACGCTCGACCTTCTGCGGGGCGATCTCGTTGCGGCGCGCCCAGACATAGGCGATGGCGCAGGCATGCGCCTCGGATACCACGATCGCGGGCTGGCACAACGTCATGGCGGGTTGGACCGTTCCTGGAAGAAGCGCCAGTATCGGGGCTGTTTCCCGAATCGCCTACCGGAATTGCCAACGGTTGCAATCGCGGCCGCCGGCGATCGTGCGCCTGTCATGGAGCCGGCTGCCGAAAGGCACCGGCCGGGCCGGGCCGCGTGCCGGGTCCGAACAATGGTAGTGTTGCGGGACATCCGCGCGGCCCGCTCGCGTCACGCGCTGTAGCGTGAACGCTTTGGGCCAGCCAACCTGGAGTGCCGCATGCGCAAACTGCTCACCATCGCAGAGACTTTCCAGATTCCCGGCCGCGGCTCGGTCGTGGTGCCTGCCGACGCGGTGGGCGAACTGAACGGGCCGGGCACCTACAACGTCAAGCTGCGCCTGCCCGACGGCTCGCAGGCGTCCGCGCCCTTGCGGGTCTACCAGGAAGTGTTGCCCGGCGCGCCCGGCCAACCGCGCTGGGGCTGCTGCTTCGATACGCTCACGCGCGAACAGCTGCCCAACGGCACCGAGATCTGGGTGTCGGTCGCGGTGTAAGCGCGGACGCGCTTGCTCAGAGGGCCGGCGCCAGGCGCTGGCTTGCGGCGGCCATGCGCTCGCGCGCATAGCGCGTGGCATCCTCGAACGCCGCGTCGCTCGCAAAGGCGCGGCGCGGCATGATCAGGGCTTCGCGCCTGGAGATCGTCAGGAACACATGCTCCCGCGTGCGCACCACGCGCTTGACCGAGGCCCACGGCAGATCGGTGTTCGCCACGCTCGAGGTCGCGTGGATCCCGTCGTCGGCCAGGCCCAGCGTGATCACCGCATCGGCGGACGCGAGCTGGCGATAGTAGAGAAACGAAATCGCCCAGGCGAGCCAGTGGCTCGAGACCGCCAGCAGCACCGCCGCGCCCATCCCGCCCAGGAACCACGGCAGCGCGCCGCTCCGATGGATCCCCTGCGCGATCAACAGCGGGTCATACACGCCGGTGGAATAGGCCACCAGGCACCAGACGCCCACCAGCATGATCCCCAGCATCACGGCGCCGCGCCACAGCGGCCGCCGCGTCAGTTCGCGGGTCATGGCGGCGTAGTCGCGCGCGTTGAGGGTATAGGTGATCTGGTGCTGGCTTTCCACGGCGTCGCTCATCGATGGGCTGCGGTCTTTTTACCGTGGATCGGGCGCGTCGAGCGGCGAAGTTGTTAAGGTTTCGGACAGCGATATTTCCACATGTTACGCTCGCGCGTTCAACAATAAGGAGGGTGAACGTGAAGCGTATGTCGATGGCTGCCGTCGCAGCCGTATTGATGCTGGCGGGATGCCAGGAGAAAGATGAGAGCCCCTGGCAACGGATCCAGGCGGCCGTGCCCAGTGTCCAGACCTCGGCGAGCACCCCCGAAGCTGCCGTGGAGTCGTGGTGGGCCGCCATCGATGGCATGGACAAGTTCAAGGTCCGGACCTGCCAGGAAACCAAGGCGGTGAAAAAGCAGGCTTTCGAAAAGATGAACGAGCTGCTCACCGCCGACTTCAGCGAGCGCCGCCAGCTAGTCGGCAGTTGCTTCGAAACGATCATGTCGCGTGAGATCACCGAGGTCGTGAAGCAGACGGAGCTCAAGGCGCTGGTGCTGGCCACGGTGCGCAATGCCACGCCGCCGACGCCCGGCTATCGCATGACAGACCGGGAGAAGCAGCGCAAGGCGCAAGGAGAGCGTGTGGCCTATTCGCTCGAGCGCAAGGACGCGAGTTCGCCGTGGCGCATCGCGGATCTCCATATGTATGAAAAGTTCTGCCCCGGGCTCAAGAACGACGAGGACTGGTGCCAGCAATTCAGGCCGGACAGAGGCTATGGCAATTCCTTCGTGTCGGCATTCGAGTTCTGAAGGCGCGCGATGTGAGTGTGCAGATGATCTCGTGAGGCGATTGCACTGATTCGTTCTCCGTGTTCCACGTGCACGTGTTGTATTGGGATTGCACGCGAGACTCAAGCCCGGCGGATTCATGCAAGAATCGGCGGACACACCGGAGGACGCCCCATCATGATCGACGATACCGATATGCAGCACCTGCGCCACGCCGTGGCGCTGGCCCGCGCGGGCCTGGAGGCGGGCGACGAGCCGTTCGGATCGCTGCTGGTGGACGCCGCTGGCCAGGTGCTGTTCGAGGACTTCAATCACGTGAGCGGCGGCGATGCCACGCAGCATCCGGAGTTTGCGATCGCGCGCTGGGCCGCCACCCACATGACGCCCGAAGCGCGTGCGCGCGCAACCGTCTATACCTCGGGCGAGCATTGCCCGATGTGCGCGGCCGCGCATGGCTGGGTCGGGCTGGGGCGGATCGTCTATGCCACCTCCTCGCGCCAGCTCGGCGAGTGGCTGGGGGAGTGGGGCATCGCGCCGGGCCCGGTGCGGGCGCTCTCGATCCAGGAGGTGATTCCGGGCACGCCAGTGGACGGCCCGGCGCCCGAGCTGGCCGGCGAGGTGCGCGCGCTGCATGCGCGCCTGCACGCACGCGCCGGCTGAGGCGGCTCAGAGGCTGAGCCAGGTGATCAGCGGCGAGAGGGCCAGCAGCAAGCCCACCCAGGCCACCTTGCTGCCGCTGCGGTGGATGGCGTAGACGCCGAACAGCAGGCCCAGCACGCCGGGGATCAGTTCGAAGATGATGTAAGGCCACATCGCCTCGTTCATGACGAACCACCAGTGCAGCACGGCATTCGCCACGCCGCAGATGAGCGCCATGACGCTCGCGAACGACCAGCCCAGATTGCGCCACATGCGCCGCTCTCCTCGTTTTCCGGTGTGGCCGGGATGTTAATGGCGGGGCTCCGCGCGCACAACCCGACGCGGCCGCGCGTGGCGGAAACCGCATGAGGACATGCGCTGCGCAGCACTTGCCGGCGCCACGCCGCCGCCACACAATCGTGCATCCCGTTGCGCGTGTCGCGCGCGGTCTCCCAGGAGCATCGTCATGCCGGAAGTCGTCGTGTTTGCCGTCAAGGGCCGTACGCCCGAACAGAAAAAGCTGTTGCTGCAGCGTATCACCCAGGCCGTGGTCGACAGCTTCGACATCGCCGCCGAGCGCGTGGTGGTGTCGATCGTGGAGGCCGATCCCGAGAACAAGGCCAAGGGCGGCGTGCTCTACAGCGAGCGTTGACGCACGGGCGCGGTGCGCACGCAGGCTGCGGCCAGGGCCAGGGCGGCGAACGCCGCCACCGCATGGCCGGCGGACAGGCGCGTCATCAGCAGGCCGAACAGCGGCGCGCCCGCCGTCTGGCCCACCGCCAGTGCCAGAAAGCCCACCATCAGGCCCGCCGCCGGCCGTTGCGGCAGCGCGCCGACGCCCCACACCAGATAGACGCCGGTGAGCATGATGTAGGCCACCCCGAACAGCGCGGCGCCGGCCAGGGTCCAGGCCGGCGTGGCACCGGTCTGGCCCACCAGCGCAATGCCGGCCGCCATGGCCGCCAGGAAGGCCACATGCACGCGCGCCATGCCCACGCGGCCGATCAGCCGGCCCGCGCCTGCGCCCGCGATGCCAGCCGCGCCGATGACCATCCACAGCAGGCCCGCGCCGGCGCCGCCCCAATCCAGCCGCAGTGCCACCAACTGGCTGCCGAACGACCATAGCGCGGTGCTCGACGCGCCGCAGAGGAAGGCGGCGGCCACCAGCCGCTTGAGCGCGCCATTCAACGGCCAGAGCGCGGCCGCGGCTGCATGCGCGCTGCGCCCACCGCGCGGCACGACGCGGAAGGTTGCCAGCGCAACCAACACGGCGAGCGCGGCGAAGCCGCCGAAGGCCAGGCGCCAGTCGCTGCCCAGCGCCAGGGCGGCGGGGCCGGACAGCAGCACGCCCGCGCCGGTGCCGGCATTGATCAGGGTGTTGACCGCGTCCTGCCGCCCCGCCGGCACGGCGAGCGCGACGGCCGCGGCCAGCGGCGGCGAGGCCAGGCCGGTGCTCGAGCCCGCCAGCAGCACCGCGGCCGCGAGCCACCCGGGCGCCGGCGCCAATGCGATGCCCAGCATGCCCGCGGCCGCCACCCCGGCCGCGGCCACGGCCACGAAGCGCGGGCCCATGCGCTCGGAGAGCGCCGCGCCGGCGCCGATCGCCAGGCAATAGCCCAGGAACGCGCCGCCCGACATCAGCGCGCCGAGCGAGGCCGAGAGCTGCAGGTCCGCGTTGATGCGGGGCAGGAACAGGCCGAACGCGAAGCGCGCCAGACCGTAGCAGACCGCGATGAGGCCGAAGCCCACGGCGCCCAGGCGCCAGCCAGCGCTCATCGGCCGGCCCGGTCCATCAGCACGGCGGCCGCGGCGCGTGCCGCCGCCACCGCCGCGACGCCGCGATACATCGCGGCCGCCGTCGCGCCTTCGAACAGCACCAGCATCTGCTCGGCCAGTGCCGGATCATCGGTGCCGCGCTCGCGCGCGACGATCTGGCGGATACGCGTCGCCAGTTCGGCCTTGTAGGCCGCCACGACGCGTGCGATCTCGGGGGTGTCACCGCCCGTCTCGCCCTGCGCGCGCAGCAACAGGCAGCCGCGGCTGCCTTCCTTGCGCATCCAGGCTTCGAGCGCGGCGAACAGCGCGTCCACCCGATCCACCTCGATGCGCGTCATGAAACGCTGGTTGCGCGCGGTCAGCACGTCTGCGATCAGCGCGTTCTTGCTGCCGGCGTGCTTGTAGAGCGTGCGGCTCGACATGTCCGCGGCCTGCGCCAGGCGGTCCATGCCGGTCGGCGTGAAGCCGTGGCGATCGAACAGTTGCTCGGCGGCGGCGAGGAGGCGGCTGTGTGTGTCCATGGGTCCAATGTAAAACGATCGTTTTACCTGCGTCAAGCGCGCGCCGCCACGGGCCTGCCGCATCCCGCGGGCCGGGCCCGACGGCCGGGAGTAGAATGCCGCAGCCTCCTTTTGCCTGCCGAAGCCGCCCCAACATGCAAGACCTCTCTCTCCGCGACGCCGCCCCGGTCGGCGTGTTCGATTCGGGCCTGGGCGGCCTGTCGGTGGTGAGCGCGATCCGCCGGCGCCTGCCGCACGAGGCGCTGATCTACATCGCCGATTCGCGCTACGCGCCCTACGGCGAGAAGACCGACACCTTCATCCGGGCCCGCAGCCTCGCCCTGGCCGAATGGCTGGTGCGGCAAGGCGCCAAGGCGCTGGTGGTGGCCTGCAACACGGCCACCACGCACGCGATTGCCGATCTGCGCGAGCGGCTGGCCGTGCCCATCATCGGCGTGGAGCCCGGCATCAAGCCGGCGGTGCAGGCCTCGGCCAGCAAAGTCGTGGGCGTGCTGGCCACGGCCGCCACGCTGCGCAGCGACAAGCTGCAGCAACTGCTGGCCGCGCACGGGCAGGCCTGCCGCTTCATCTGCCAGCCGGGGCATGGCCTGGTCGAACAGATCGAGCAGGGCGCGGCCGACGGCGCCGTGGTCGACACCTTGCTCGCGCAGTACCTCACGCCCATGGTCGACGCCGGCGCCGACACACTGGTGCTCGGCTCGACGCACTACGCCTGGCTCATGCCCGCGATCCGGCGCCGCTTCGGCGATCGGATGCGCCTCATCGAAACCGCCGCCGCCATCGCGCAGCGCGTGGCGCAGCAGCTCGAGCAACACGGGCTGGCCGCGCCGCCGCGCGCGGGCGAGGCGCCGATGGCGCTGTGCTCGACCGCGCTGTCCGAGGACCTGCGCACGCCGCTGGCGCGCCTGGCGCAGGACATGCTGCCGCCCGAGGGCCGGGTCGTGGGGATCGAGGTGGGCGGCGCGGACTGAGCCGCGCGCCCGGGCGGCCGTTCAACTCAGCTGAGTTGCCGCCCCTTCGTTTCCGGCAGCACCAGCGCCGTCACGATCACCACCACGTACGCGCCGGTTGCGAACGCACCGATCGCCCAGGCCAGGCCGTGGGTCTGGCTCAGGAAGCCGACCAGGCTGGGAAACAGCGCGCCGATGCCGCGGCCGAAGTTGTAGGCGAAGCCCTGGCCGGTGGCGCGCACCGCCGAGGGGAACAGCTCGGTGAGGTAGGCGCCGATGCCGCTGAAGATGCCCGAGGCCGCGAAGCCGAGCGGGAAGCCCATGAACAGCATCTGCTCGTTGGACAGCGGCACCTGCGTGTACAGGTAGACGCTGCCGGCCGAGAGCACCGAGAAGATCAGCAGGTTGGCGCGCCGCCCGAGCCGGTCGGCCAGGTAGGCACCGGCGATGTAGCCCACGAACGAGCCCAGGATGATCACCAGCAGGTAGCCGCCGGTGTTCAGCACCGAGAGGTTGCGTTCGGTCTTCAGGAACGTGGGCAGCCAGGTCGTGATGGCGTAGTAGCCGCCCTGCACGCCGGTGCACAGCACCGAGGTCAGCACCGTGGTCTTGAGCAGCGCCGGCGAGAAGATGGCCCAGAACGACGTGCGATGGGCCGACTGGGCCTGCGCGGCGCGGGTGCGTTCGAACACCTCGGGTTCGGGCACGTGCTTGCGGATGTACAGCACCAGGAAGGCCGGCAGCACGCCGATCCAGAACAGGCTGCGCCAGGCCCATTCGGGCGGCAGCACCGAAAACGCCAGCGTGTAGAGAATGGCGGCCGCGCCCCAGCCCACCGCCCACCCGCTCTGCACCGTGCCCACGGCCTTGCCGCGGTGTTCGGCGCGCACGATCTCGCCCATCAGCACCGAGCCCACGGCCCATTCGCCGCCGAAGCCCAGGCCCTGCAGCGCGCGCAGGATGAACAGCTGTTCGAAGTTCTGCGCGAAGCCGATGGCGACCGTGCACACCGAAAACCACAGGATCGTGTATTGCAGCACGCGCACGCGGCCGTAGCGGTCGGC
>Ga0160496_1000499_pt1 | contig 16565 bp, 16 predicted proteins | sample DIDPMG_2_FD_108231 | JGI IMG/M metagenome (GOLD analysis project Ga0160496, IMG submission 108231) | Enriched soil microbial communities from UW Madison campus, WI, USA - DID2937_E24_FP MG | ecosystem: Environmental > Terrestrial > Soil > Grasslands | place: USA: Madison, Wisconsin | collected...
CGGTGAGCGGCAGGTGGGAGATGTCGACCAGCCGCATCGGCCGCTCGATGTCTTCCTTCATCAGGTCGATCAGGTTGGAGCCACCGGCCAGGAAGCGCGCGCCGGGCTGCTGCGTGACCGCCGCCACGCCATGGGCCGCGTCGGCGGCGCGGACGTATTCAAACGGTCTCATTGGCGTCTCCGTCGGCGCTGCGTGCCTGCGCGATCTGGATCGGCGTGGCATAGGCCCAGGCCTGCTGCGCCTGCCTGCCCGAGTGCACCTCGTGCACCGCGGCCACGATGCCGGGATAGGCGCCGCAGCGGCACAGGTTGCCGCTCATGCGCTCGCGGATCTCCTGGTCGGTGAGCGCCGGCGCGCCGGCGCGCACGTCGGCCGTCACGTGGCTCACGTCGCCGTTGCGCACCTCGGCGAGCATGCCGACGGCCGAACACAGCTGGCCCGGCGTGCAGTAGCCGCACTGGAACGCATCGTTGGCAATGAAAGCCGACTGGATCGGATGCAGCCGCTCTTCGGTGCCCAGGCCCTCCACGGTGGTGACCTTGCGGCCCTGGACCGACGCGGTGAGGGTGAGACAGGACAGCACGCGGCGTCCGTCGACGAGCACCGTACAGGCGCCGCACTGGCCCTGGTCGCAGCCCTTCTTCGAGCCCGTGAGCGCCAGGTGCTCGCGCAAGGCGTCGAGCAGCACCGTGCGCGAATCCAGCGAGAGCACGCGCGGCGTGCCGTTGATCTCGAGCGTCACCTCGACCGGGTTGAGGACCGCGGCGGGCGCGCCTTCCGCAGGCACAGGCACGCGCTGCGCCAGCGCGCTCTCCTGGGCCAGCAGGCTGGCGGCGAAGCCGCCGATGCCGCCGGCCACCGAGCCCAGCATGAACTGGCGGCGCGTCGGGCCGCCTGCGCGGTCCTGGGCGGTGTCGTCCCGCGCCGCGGCATCTGGCGATGGCGAGCGCGGCGGATCGTCGTGGGGGAGGTTGGGCATGTGAGCGGTCCCTGAACGGAGTTGAAAGCGCGCGCCGCGCACGCCTGACGGCGGCCGTGCGCGCGGCGGCGGACATCGAAAAACTGTAGCGGCTCGACGGTCGGTTTTCTCATGAATTCCGCTCAGGACACTGATGAGCCAGATCACTGAATGCCGCACTCCCCCAGCAATATCAACGGCTTGCAGCGTCGCCCGGTGGACTCGGCCACCGGCGGCGGACTGTGTTCCAACGAAAAAAGGGGATCGCAAACCTGCGATCCCCTGCGTCAACGGCGGTGCCGCCGGGCCCGCGTCAATCCGCCTTCAGCCCCGCCTCCGCGATCAGCGGCCCCCACTTCTTGCGTTCGCTGGCGGCGAACTGGCGCAGCTCGTCGGCGCTGCCGCCCGCCGGCTCGTGGCCGAGTTCGAGCAGGCGCTTGCGCACCTCGGGCTGCTTCAGGATGGTGGCGAGCGTGTCGTTCAGGGTCTTCACCACGGCCCCCGGCGTGCCACGCGGCACATAGACGCCGTTCCACGCGATCACCTGGAAGCCGTTCACGCCCGCGTCGGCCACCGAAGGCACGCCGGGCAGCAGCGCCGAGGGCTTGAGCGAGGTCACGCCCAGCGGCACCAGCTTGCCGCTGTCGATGAAGGCGCGCGACGCGCTCACCGTGTCCACGCCGACCGCCACCCGGCCGCCGATCAGGTCGGTCATGGCCGTGCTCGAGCCCTTGTATGGAATGCCGGCGATGCGGGTCGAGGTCTGCTTCTCGAGCAGCTCCAGCACCAGCCGCGCGGTGGTGCTGGGCAGGCCCACGTCCACGCCGTCGGGCTTGGCGCGCGCGGCCTTGAGCAGATCCTGCAGGCTCTTGATGGGCGAACCGGCCGGCGTCAGCAGCACCATGGGAAAGGAGCTGACCAGCATCACGGGCTCGAAGTCCTTCTCCGGATCGAAGGGCAGCGAGCTGTAGAGATACTGGTTGAGCACGTGGGTGCCGTTGGTGCCCATGAGGACGGTGTAGCCGTCGGCGGCCGCGCGGCCGACTTCGGCGGTGCCGATGTTGCCGCCGGCGCCCGGCCGGTTCTCGACCACGAAGGTCTGGCCCAGCGCCTTGGTCAGGTGTTCGGCGAGATAGCGCGTGGCCACGTCGGTGCCCTGCCCCGCCTGGTAGGGAACGATCACGCGCACCGGCTTGGCGGGATAGGTTTCGGCCCAGGCCGGCCGCAGGCATGCCAGCGCCGCAAGCAGCGCTGTGCTCAACAGTCTTTTCATCGATGTCTCCTGGTGGAAGGAATGGCTTTGTTATGTTCCGTGCCGCCCGTCTATGGGGCGGCAGGCAATGCGCCGCTCTCGCGCAACTGCGCGATGCGGTCCGGGTCGAACCCGGCCTCCTGCAGAATCTGCTCGGTGTGCTCGGCGAACCGGGGCGGCGCGCGCCCCGGCGCCCCGGGCGTGCGGCTCAGGTGGTTGGGCAGGCCCACGCCCCGATAGCCGCCCTCGCCCACGCGCATGGCCGCCGCGTGCGGCTGCGCAAACGCCTCGGGCACGCTGTTGACCGGACCGGCCGGCACGCCCAGCCCCATCAGCGCCCGGCACAGGGGCTGGCGTTCGTGGCCGGCCAGGGCTTTCTCGATGATGGCGCGCAGCGCGTCGCGATGGCGCAGCCGGCCCGCGTTGTGCGCGTACCGTTCGTCGGCCAGCGCCTCGGCCAGGCCGAGATAATCGCAGAAGCGGCGGAACTGCCGGTCGTTCAGGATGCCGAGGAACACGGGCCCGTCGCGGCACTGGAACTTGTCGTAGGGCGCGATGTTGGGATGGGCGCTGCCGAGCAACCCCGGCGCCGCGCCCGACTCCATCCAGTTGGCCGCGTGCGGCACCAGCAGGCTGAGCGCGGTGTTGAACAGCGTGGCCTCCACGCGCTGGCCCCGGCCGCTCCTGGCGCGCTCGACCAGCGCCATCAGGATGCCGGTCATGGCCGTGTAGCCGGTGAGGTGGTCGACAATGGGGATGCCGATGCGGGTGGGTCCGCAGGCGGGCTCGCCGTTCACGCTCATCAGGCCGCACATGGCCTGCAGGATCGCGTCGTAGCCGGGCAGCCCGCCCAGCGGGCCGTCGGCGCCGAAGCCGGAGATCGCGCAATACACCAGGCGCGGAAAGCGCGCGGCCAGCGTCTGTTCGTAGTCCAGGCCCCAGCGCGCCATCGTGCCGGGCACGAAATTCTCGACCAGCACGTCGGCCTCTTCGAGCAGCGCCAGCAGCACCGCCCTGCCCTCGGGGCGCGACAGGTCGAGGGCCAGCGCGCGCTTGCCGCGATTGACGGCGCTGAAATACGCCGCGTCGCCCGAGGCCGCGAACGGCGGCCCGAGCGTGCGGGTCTCGTCGCCCGAGGGCGGCTCGATCTTGATCACGTCGGCGCCGTTGTCGGCCAGCATCTGCGTGCAGAGCGGGCCGGCCAGCACGCGCGACAGATCGACGATCTTCAGGCCGGCGAGCGCGCCGCCCTGCGGTACGGAAGCTTCGGACATGGTCGCCTCCAAGCGATGGGGCCCCGGCGCGAACCGGGGTGTCCGGAAGGGCGCCGGTCAGGCGCGCGACGGCAGCTCCACCACGCCGGTGCCGAGCACGGAGAGCTCGTCGTCCTGGTTGCGGGCCTCCTGCTCGATCTCCACGAGGTGCCGGCCGTCTTCCACGTACTTCCGTTTGACGCGGCCCTTGAAGAACAGCATATCGCCTTCGGGGTTGTGGCGGCGGATCTTGCAATGCGACTTGCGCAGGAAGCCGTCGTCGCCCATCCAGTTGGTGAGGTGGTGCGTGAGCCAGGAGTTGCGCTCCGGACCGTAGTCGTAGGCGCCCGGCGCGCCCACCTCCAGCGCGAAGTCCTCTTCCCAGTGCACGCGCTCGGGCACGTCGGGAATGCCGAAGCGGTTGGTGATGCCCACGCCCGGGTGGGCGTCGATCAGTTGCCAGGCGATCTTGTTGGCGCGGATGTAGAGGCCGCCCCAGCCCTGCGCGAAGGCGATGAAGCCGGTCACGGTCATGGGGCCCTTGAACAGCACGGGCAGCGCCTCGCCCTCGGTCACGTCTTCCCAGTAGCGCGTGTTGGCGCCGCGCACCTCCTCCTGGGCATAGAGCTTGTAGGCCTCGCGGATCTCCGCCTCGGAATAGCGGCGCGGTTCGCGCGCGCGCACTTCCTTGTACTTGCTGCCCTGTTCACGGGCGTGGTCGCGCTCGGTGCGGAAGCACCAGCTGTCGGCCTCGGCCACCTTGTCGCCTTCCTGGTTGAAGAAGTCGACGTGATAGATCTGCTGGACGGCGCGGCCGGCGAAGCGGGTTTCGTGCTCGACCAGGTCCTTCAGGTAGGCCTCGGTGGAGATGGTGTCGTTGCGGCGCACCGGCTTGTGCCAGCTCCAGTCGGCGCCCGACCACATGGCGTGCACGCCCGGCAGGCCGCCCACGTAGCCCGACACGATGCGGCTGGTGGAGAACAGAAAGCTGGGCAGCGCCACGATGCCGCCGAAGCGCGAGCGTGCCGCGTACTCCGGGTCGCACCACAGCGGATTGTCGTCGCCGATGCCGTGGGCGTAGTGGCGGATGTTGTCGCGGGTGGCTTCGTAGCACCAGGGTTCGGCGGTGGCGCCGATCTTCACGCCGATGCGGTCGCGCAGCTCATCGAGGCCGCGTTCGGTGATCTTGGGAAAGCTGCGGGGCGTTTGCGTCTGGGTCAACATGGTGTCTCCGTGGAATGTAGGGTCACTGCACGGCCGCGGCCGTGGCGGGGGGAGCAACTGCAACTTCCTGCTCACGCAATTTCTTGCGATGGATCTTGCCGGCGGGCGTCTTGGGCAACTCGGCCACGAACACGACCTGCCGGGGATACTCGTGCTGACTCAGTTGCGTGCGCACCGCATCCTGAATCTCCTGGATGAACGCCTCGTCGCCCGCGCGCCGCGCCACCACGAAGGCCTTCACCACCTGGCCGCGCAGCGCGTCCGGCACGCCGATGGCGGCCGCCTCGGTCACGTCGGGGTGCTTGAGGATGGCGTCTTCGATCTCGACCGCGCTCATGGTCCAGCCGGCCGAGATGATCACGTCGTCGGCCCGTCCGCCGTGCCAGAAGTAGCCATCGGCATCGACGCGGCCCAGATCCTTGGTGGGCACCCAGGCGCCGCGGCGCCAGAGCTTGATCTCGCCGGTGACGCCGGGCGGGCACGGCGCGCCGCTGGCGTCCTGCACCTGCACCGTGAGCCCGGGCACCGCCTTGCCGAGCGAGCCCGGCTTGACCGGGAAGTCGGGCGCGCCCGGGTAATTGACCAGGCAGACCCCGATCTCGGTGGTGCCGTACATGCTGCAGGCCGGGCGGCCGAAGGTCTGCGCCACGAACTCGGCGGTCTCGCTGTCGATCGGCTCGCCGGTGAACGACAGCTTGTCCAGGTGGTAGCGGTAGCGCGCCGCCGCGCCGGAATTGCGCATCATGCGGTAGTGCGTGGCGGCCGCCGACAGGTTGGTGAAGCGGTGCTCCTGCAGCGCGCGCAGCAGCCGCTCGGCGTTGTACTTGCCGGCATAGGCGCCGATGGTGACGCCGAGTGCCAGCGGCGCCAGCGTGCCGTGCCACAGGCCGTGTCCCCAGGCCGGCGACGAGGGGCACATGAAGCGGTCGCCCGGCCGCACGCCCGTGCCGTAGAGCGTTGCCAGCATGAGCGTGACCAGCGCGCGATGGCTGTGTCTGACCGCGTCGGGCAGCTCGCGGGTGGTGCCCGAGGTGTACTGGAAGATGGCGAGGTCGTCGGCCCTGCTCTCTGGCGCATAGCGATCCGGATATGACGCGAGGCCGGGCAGGAAGTCGGCGTCCGCCACGATGATCTCCAGGCCCGGCAAGGCCGGCACCTGCGGCGCCTTCTCCGCGTTGGTCACCAGCAGCCGGGGCCGGCAATCCTCCACACGCAGCCGGATGCCATCGGGCCCGAACAAGGTGAACAGCGGCACGGCGATGGCGCCGCGCTTGATCGCACCGAACAGCGCCACGTAGAACTCGCGCGACGGCTCCAGCATCACGGCCACCCGGTCGCCCGGCACGATGCCCCGAGCCGCCAGCGCGTGGGCGAAACGCGACGCGTCGCGCGCCAGTTCGTCGAAGCCCAGCGTCTCGTCCTCGCCGTTGGCCTTGACCAGGATGATGGCGGGCCGGCCGCTGCCGGCATGGCGATCGATGCATTCGTGCGCGATGTTCATGTGGCCGCGGTCGCCGTCGAACAGCTCCCACAGGCGCTCGGGCGTGCAGTGCGCCTGGGCCTCGGCGTAACTGAGGTAATCCGTCAATCGGGTCATGACGCCATGTCTCCTCGTTCTGGTGAGGCTCACTTTGCGCGCCGCCGATTAAATTGTCAATGACGTTTGTTGATTGTATTAGTACAATCATTGTGAAGAGAACGCGCGGCGCGATGGCGTCGATCCGGCGTATCCTGTGCCCTCACGAATGGAGAATCCTGCGCATGAATGAAGCGATCGAAGCCGACCGGAAAGCGGGCCCGCGCATACGCGAAGTGCCCGCCGTCACGCGTGCCATCGCGATCCTGCGTCTGCTGGGCCGCGGCGGCGAAGCGCTCACGCTCAAGACGATCTCGGACGAGCTGGGCATGGTCACCAGCACCTGCCTGCACATCCTGCGCGTGCTGGTCGACGAAGGCCTGGTCAAGGTCGATGCCGGCAGCAAGCGCTACAGCCTCGGCGTGGGCATGCTCACGCTGGCGCGCAGCGTGATCGAGAGCAGCCCCTTTCCCGCGCTCGTGCAGCCGGTGCTCGATCGCGTGTCGCAGGAAGCCAACGTCACGGCCATCGGCGTGGAGATCGCCGGCCAGGATCACATGGTGGTGCTGGCGCTCTCGCGTTCGCATGCGCCGTTCCGGCTGCACGTGGACGTGGGCAGCCGTTTTCCGGCGCTGATCAGCGCCACGGGCCGGCTGGTGGCGGCCTTCGGCGGCATCGGCGATGCCGAGGTCGAGCGGCGCTTCAAGGCCTTGCGCTGGGACCAGGCGCCCGATATCGAGAGCTGGCGCAAGGACGTGGACCAGGCGCGCGCCAAGGGCTACAGCATCGACCGCGGCAACTACATCGACGGCGTCACGGTCGTGGCCGTGCCCGTGCTCGACGCTGCCGGCAGGCTGACCCACTCGCTGGTCGGTGCCGGCCTGTCCACCCACCTGGGCGCGGCAAAGGCACAGGCCCTCGCCCGCGATCTGCAGGCCGAGGCGCAACGGCTGTCGCAGCTGCTGGCCGCACGGAGCTGAGATGACACGCGCAACGATCACCGCGCAGGCGCTGCGCGACGCGGGCTGGACCGAGCGTGCCGGCCAGGGCTTCTCGGCCCACGTGGGGCCGATCTGGACCCGCCGCGAAGACGGGCACTGGGCCTATGGTCTCCTGACCGGCCCGCAGCATGCGAACATCGCCGGGCTGGTGCACGGCGGCCTCATCGCGACGCTGATGGACCAGGGCCTGAGCGCGATCGCCTGGGAACACGTCTCGCGCCAACCCTGCGTGACCGTGCAACTCGATACCCAATACCTCACCGCCGCGCGGCCGGGCCAGTTCCTGGAGGCGCGCGGACGCGTGTCGCGCGCCACGTCGTCGCTGGTGTTCGTGCAGGGCGAGATCACGGCCGGCGACGACACCATCGCCGCGGGCATGGCGATACTCAAGCGCATGCGCGCCTGACCCGCGCGCACGCCTCAACCCGACTGCGGATCGACGGCGCCCGACATGTGGTGCCGGCACAGTTCGCCGAGCCGCACCAGCGCGGGCGGCAGGGTCTTGCCTTCGAGCGTCACGAACACGAACTGCGACGACAGCTCGAGCGCGGGCCGCACGTCGATGTGCACCAGCTCGCCGCGCTCGATGGCGGGCTGCGCCACCTGCAGCACGCCGAAGAACACCGTGTCGGTGGTGCGCACCAGATCGACGAGCGCGGTGATGTCGTTCGACTGGTACTGGATCGCATCGATGAAGTGCACGGGCGGCCCGAAGTAGGCATTGAGCCGGTGCATCACCTCGTCGCTCATGGCGCGGCCGCTGGCCGCCACCGCGTAGCGCCGCAACGCATCGAAGTCGAGCGAGCGCGCCCGCGCCAGCGGATGGCCGGTGCGCACCACGAAGCCCAGCGGCGTGCGCGGAAAGAAGCGCAGGTGCAGGTCGGCGTCGGCGGGAATGTGATTGCGGTGCACCACCAGCGCATCGACGGCGCCCTCACGCAGCTCCTGCACCTGCATGTCGGGCGTGCCGCCGCTCAGGAGCAGCTTGATCGCGGGATAGCGCGCCTTCATCTCGCGCAACAGCGGCAACGACAGGATGGCGGTGGGCGTGGGCCCCAGCCCGAGCCGCAGGGTGCCGCCCGCATAATCGTCGAGCAGGCTGGCGCTGCGGCGCAGCTCGGCCAGCTCCACCCGGATCCGGCGCGCACGCACGATGGCGAGCTCGCCCAACGCCGTCAGTGTTTTCCCTTTGTCGCGCTCCAGCAGGCGCCCGCCCAGCGTCTCTTCGAGCGCGTGGATGCTGCGGCTCAGCGCCGGCTGCGTCATGTGCAATTTGGCCGCCGCACGGCTGAAAGACTGGGTTTCAACGAGCACGAGGAAGTGTTCCAGCTGCTGCAGGTTCATGTCCGCCCCTCCGAACTATGACGTTCTGATTATGGTTCGATGACGAATTATGCATTGGACGTCATGGAAAAGCGCCACCAGAATGCGGACCTTCACTTCCGATTTCCTCTGGAGCATCCGGCCATGGCCCTCGGTTCCCCGCTTCCGCAGTTGGCATCTCCCCTTCTTCAACGCCTGCTCGGCCTGGCTGCCGCAGGCACGCTGGCGCTCGCCTGCGCCGCGCCCGCGGCCGCGGCGGACTGGCCGGCCCGCCCGGTCTCGGTCTATGTGCCGGTGGCCGCCGGTGGCGCGGCCGACGCGCTGGCGCGTGCCTGGGCCGCCTATGCGGGCAAGGCCATCGGCGGCACGGTGGTGGTGGAGAACAAGCCGGGCGCCAACGGCAGCATCGCGGCCGCCTACGTCGCCAAGCAGCCCGCCGACGGCTACGCGCTGCTGTTCGGCAGCACCTCCAACATGTCGGTGAACCCCTTCACCTACGCGCAGCTGGCCTACGACCCCACCCGCGATTTCGATCCGGTCACCAAGATCGCCGGCACCTCGCAGGTGCTGGTCGCCAATCCGGGCACCGGCATCCGTTCGGTGGACGACCTCGTGAAGCAGGCGCGCGCCAACCCGGGCCGCCTGAACTACGGCTCGGCCGGCATCGGCAACTCGACCCACCTGAACGTGGCGTTTCTCGCCGAACACTTCAAGCTGGAGATGTCGCACGTGCCGTACAAGGGCGCGGCGCCGGCCATGATGGACCTGATCGGCGGCCAGATCGACCTCACCTCCGACGCCCTCACCGGGGCCGTGCCGCAGGTCAAGACCGGCAAGGCGGTGCCGCTGGTGATCTTCGGCACCGACCGCGTCGCGCAGTTTCCCGACGTGCCCACCATCGCCGAGGTCGGCGTGCAGGGCTTTCCCGGCGACGCCTGGTATGGCCTGATGGCGCCCAAGGGCACCCCGCCGGAAATCGTGCAGCGCCTGACGGAGGCCACGCGCAAGTTCTGGGCCGACGAGGCGGTGCGCAAGCAGATGGACGAGATCTACATGACCGCGCCCAAGGCCCTGGGCCCTGAGTCCGTGGCGCAATCGATGAAGACCGAGGCCGAGGTGTGGGGCCCCATCGTCAAGCGTCTCGGCATCCGCAACGACTGATCCGGGCCGGGCGGCAGGCCCGGCCTTCGCTTTCTGGAACTCCCATGACCGACATACACTCCCCGCCGCTGGCCGAGCCGGTCGAGCACCTGCCGCGCGGCGAAGACTTCCTGCTGTGGCCGCCCTGCCTGCAGTCATATGGCTATCGCATCGTCGACCGCCTGTTCGCCACCCGCACGATCCGCCGTGGCGAATCGCCGCGGCCGCTGCCGCGCGCGCCCGGGATCGACGTGCGCTACACGTTCGCCGGCGAGAGCCGCGACGTCGGCGAGCTGATGGACCGCAACAACGTGGCGGGCCTGATCGCGATCCACCGCGGCCATATCGTGCTCGAACGCTATGGCCTGGGCTTCCAGCCGCACGAGCGCTGGTCGACCATGTCGACCGTGAAGTCCATGACCGCCATGCTCACGGGCGCCGCGCTGCACGACGGCGCCATCGCGAGCCTCGACGATCCGGTCACGAAGTACGTGCCCGCGCTGGCCGGCTGCGCCTACGACGCCGTCACCATCCGGCACCTGCTCACCATGTCGTCGGGCATCGCGTGGGAGGAGAACTACACCGACAAGCGTTCGCACGTGAACCGCTACAGCAAGTCGCTGGCCGACAAGGTGCCGGGCGGCGTGCTCACGCTGCTGCGCGCCTGCCATCGCGCGCACGCGGCCGGCCAGGTCTGGCACTACAACACCGGCGACACCTACCTGCTGGGCGCCGTGCTGAGCGCGGCCACCGGCGGCACGCTGGCCGACTACATGTCGCAGCGGATCTGGCAGCCCTGCGGCATGGAGTTCGACGCGTTCTACACGCTCGAGAGCGACGCGGGCCAGGAGATCGGCGGCAGCCGCGCCGGCATGACGCTGCGCGACATCGGCCGCTTCGCGCAGTTCGTGCTCGACGACGGCGTGGTCGCGGGCCGCCGCATCCTGCCGCAAGGCTGGGTGGCGCAGTCCGGCACGGCGGCGTTCGAGATTCCGGCCGACCTGCACACGGCGCACCGCCAGGCGCTGGGCCTGACGGCCTATGGCTACTCCTGGTGGCTGCGCGACGACGGCGCGATGATGGCGATGGGCCACTCCGGCCAGCGCATCTTCATCGACACGGCCGCACAGCTGGCCGTGGTGCAGCTGGCCGCCTATCCCGAGCCGCGCTACGTGAGCGCCAACGAGCCCGATCGCGACGCCGAGCTCAACGCCTTCATCCTGGCGCTGCGCGAGGCCAGCGGAGCGCGGCATGGCTGAGCGTGAGGCGATGATCTGCGCCGCGCAGCCCGAGGCCGCCGAGGCGGGCGCGCGCGTGCTGCGCGAGGGCGGCAACGCGGTGGACGCGGCCGTCGCGGCCGCCTTCACTCAATGCGTGGTGGACCCGCTCATGGCCGGCATCGCCGGCTACGGCACGCTGCAGATCGCCCTGCCCGGCCGCGGCGTGCACACCTGCATCGACTTCTGCGCACGCGCGCCGGCCGCCGCGCACCCCGACATCTGGGCCGGCCTGCCGCTGAACGAAACCCCGGACGGCTACGCCTTCGTGGTCGAGGGCAACGTCAACGAGGCCGGCTATCAGTCGATCGGCACGCCGGGCACGCTCGCCGGCCTGGACCATGCCCTGGCGCGCTACGGCACCTGGTCGTTCGCCGACGCACTGGCGCCCGCGCTCGCCCATGCGCGCGAGGGCGTGGTGGTGCGTCCGCACATGTACCAGTACGGCGCGCTCGACCGCGCCCGCGGCGGCATGCTCGAAACGAACGCGCGCCTCGCGCTCAGCGCCACCGGCCGCAAGGTCTACCTGGGCGCCGACGGCCAGTTCAAGCGGCCCGGCGAGCGGCTGCACAACCCCGACCTCACCGCCACGCTCGAACACCTGGCGCGGGCCGGCGCCGCCGACTTCTACCACGGCGAAATCGCCGCCCGCATCGCCGAAGACATGCGGGCCCACGGCGGCCTGCTGTGCGCCGCCGACCTGCGCGACTATCAGGTGTCGGAGATGGCGCCGATCTGGGGCGAATACCGCGGCTGGCGCGTGGCCGGCTTTCCGCCCCCCGCCGGCGGGCTGACCCTGATCCAGGCGCTGCACGTGCTCGGCCGCTTCGACGTGGCCGCGCTCGGGCACAACACCGCGGCCTTCCTGGCGCTGCTGGCCCAGACCCTGAAGTGGGTCACGATCGACAAGGACACGCTCATCGGCGACCCCGAGTTCGTGGACGTCCCGGTCGAGCACCTGCTGTCGCGGGCGCATGCCGAGGACATCGCCGGGCGGATCCGCGCGCAGACCGCGGCCGACGTGGCGCGGCTGGCGCCGGGCATCGGCGCGGAGCCGCGCGACACCACCCAGGTGTGCGTGATCGACGCCGACGGCAATGCCGCCACGCTCACGCACAGCCTGGGCACCAGCTCGGGCGTCATCACCGATGGCCTGGGCTTTCTCTACAACGGGCTGCTCAGCGGCTTCGATCCGCGCCCCGGCCGCGCCGCCTCGATCGGACCGGGCAAGCGCCGCACCAGCTCGCAGTGCCCGCTGCTTCTGTGGCGCGACGGCGAGGTGCAGGCCGCGCTCGGCGCACCCGGCGGCACGGCGATTCCGTCGGCGCTCACGCAGACGGTGGTGAACCTGGTGGACTTCGGCATGAGCCCGTTCGAGGCCGTGGCCGCACCGCGCATCTCGGTCACCGGCAACGCCATCGACGTGTCCAACCGCATTCCGCGCTACGTCACCGACGCGCTCGCGGCGCAGGGACAGCCGATCCAGCGCTCGTACCAGAGCTATGCCTTCGCGGCGCCTCACCTCGTCTCGCGCATGAACGGCGTCCTGCAGGGCGGCGCCGATCCGCAGCGCGACGGCGTGGCACTGCGCGTGGGCCAGCCCGGCTGAAGGCGTGCGGCGACGGTTGCGCCCGCAGACGTTGCGCGGGCAACGGTCGCGGCACGCGCCGTCAGGACGGCTTGAACACCATCAGCCAGAAGATCGCCAGGAAGGCGCCCAGCGCGGGGAAACCCAGGACGAACCACGCGCGGAAGTAACGCCGGAAATCGGCCGAGAGCGGCAGGCCCGCGGCCACGCTGGCCTGCGCGCTGTCACGCATCAGGATCTGCAGGCGCACCACCGGCAGCCAGCAGGCGATGGCCACCGCATACAGGCCCAGCGACCACGCAATCCAGGGCGTGGACAGCGGCAGCTGCATCCGGTGCACGAGATAGAAGCCGGTGAGCGGCTGCAGCAGCGCGGTGGTGGCCGTGAAGAGCCAGTCGGCGACCACCACGAAGCGCGCCACGCTCGCGACCACCCGGGCCTCGCCCTGCATCGCCACGCACAGCAGGTAGAAGGCCGAGCCCACGCCGGTGCCGAACAGCAGCGTGGACGACAGGATGTGCAGCAACTTCACCCAGACATAATCCATACTCATCTCCCGCGCCCCTGCGCGTCGTGCAGCCAGAGCAGCCACAGCCCGGCCAGCATGGGCAGATTCTTCGAGATCGGCCCGAAGGGATGCAGCCATTGCTCGGGCAGGCGCAGGCTGATGATGACGGTGTAGCCCACGATCAGCAGCGCCTGCGCGAGCCAGAGCCAGCGTCGCCCGCGCCCGCGCCACGCCAGCGTCAGGATGCCGAACACGAGATCCAGCGCCGCCGCGCCGTACAGCGCGTAGGGCGCAAGCGCCGCGCCCACGCCCACGTCGCGCAGCATCGCCACGCTCTGTGCAGGCGGATACAGGCCGAACGACACGGCGGCCGTCCAGAGCCACACCAGCGCGATGCACCAACGCAGCACCGGCAGCGCGACGCCGAGCACCGCCTGTGCATGCCGCGCCGTGCGCTCGGCCGGGTCGACGAAGCGCTGTGGCGCACGCGGCGGTCGGCCCAGCAGCGCGGCGAATGGCGCGGGGTCGGCCACGCTGCCGCGCGCCAGCATGAGCAGGCTGGCGCGGCTCAACAGCCCGCCCGTGAGCCGCGAGGCCAGCGGCGCCGCCGCCAGGCACAGCGCCATCGGCACGCCGACCACGCGCGGCCGGCCCACGCCGCCGAGCGCCGTTCGCAACGCGCCGAGATAGGCGCGCAGGCTGAGCGGGGCGGGCCCGCAGAAGGCCAGCGTGGCGACGCCCCGGGCGGGCGCATCGAGCAGCGCCAGAATGCCGGCCACCACGTCGTCGACATGCACGGGCTGCACCCGCTGTCGGCCGCCCCCGGGCAGCGCGAGGCATGGCAGGAGCGCGAGCCGTTCGAACCAGGCCGCGCTGGTGCCGCCCGGCCCATACACCAGCGACGGCTGCACGATGAAGGCGGGCGCCCCGGCCGCACGCAGGGCGTCGTCGGCGCGCCGCTTGGTGCGCAGGAACGCGGTCGACGCCCGCGCATCGGCGCCCAGTGCGGAGATCTGGATCACGCGCGCGCCGCACTGACGCGCGGCGTCGAACAAGGCCAGCGGCGCGCGCACGTGGACGGCGGCGAATTCCTTGGCGCTGGCGTCGAACACCCCGGCCGCGTTGATGACGCAGTCGACGCCGCGCAAGAGTGCGCGCCAATCCTGCGCCCGCGTCATGCGCGAGAACTGCGCGGGAATGAAGCTTGCTCGCTCGCCGGCGGCGCCGTCGGGCATGCGCCGCACCGGGCAGACCACCACGTGGCCCGCGTCGGTCAGCGCGCCGAGCAGATGACGGCCGATGAAGCCGGTCGCCCCGGTCAGCAGAATCTTCATGCGTTCCTCGCTCGATGTCGGGGCGTGCCCGTCACGCGCCGGCCCCTGTCGCGTCGCGCCCCGGCGGTGGCAGCAACCCCTGTGCCCGCCCCATTCCTTCAGGAGACATCATGTCGAATTGGCCATCCGCCCTCGCCGAGGGCCTGCGCAGCGGCACGGCCGCCAGCCTGCTGTCGACGGCGGTACTCATGGCGAGCGGGCGGCACCATGCCGGCCATACGTTCGCCGCCACCAATGCCACCAGCCAATGGCTGTGGGGTCGGCCCGCGCTGCGCGCCAACGCGCCCACGCTGCGCCACACGGCGGTGGGCTATGCGGTGCACCATGGCGCCTCGATCTTCTGGGCCACGCTGCACGCGCGCGCCACGCAGGACCTGCCCGGCGCGCGCACGCTGGGCGGGGCGCTGGCGGGCGGACTGGTCACGGCCGCGGTCGCCTGCGTCGTGGACTTCTGCTTCACGCCGCAACGCCTCACCCCGGGCTTCGAACATCGCCTGCCGCGCTCGGCGATCGGGGTGGCCTACCTCGCGTTCGGCATGGCCATCGGGGCGGCGGCCCTGTGCTGGCGGCGCCGGCGCGGCGCGCATGACGATGCCGCGCGTGCGGTTCGTGGGGAGGAGGCATGATGCGCGCCGACACCGGTCTGACGCGCGCCGGCCTGCTGCTCGGATTCGCCATGGGCGGCTTCTTCGACGGCATTCTGTTGCACCAGATCCTGCAATGGCACCATCTGCTGTCGGCCATCCAGTCCGGCCCCTACGCCAGCCTGCGCATGCAGGTCACGGTAGACGGGCTGTTCCACGCGCTCATGTATGTCGTCGCCGCGCTGGGCCTGTGGCAACTGCACCGCGCGCGCGCCGCGATGGACGGACAGCGGCGACGGCTGTGGGGTGCTTTCTGGATGGGCTTCGGCGGCTGGCACGCGATCGACGCGGTGGTGTCGCACTGGCTGCTCGGCATCCACCGAATTCGCATGGACACGGAGGTGCCACTGCTGTGGGACCTCGGCTGGCTGGCCGTGTTCGGCCTGCTGCCCTTGCTGGTTGGCTGGCGAATGCAGCGTGGCGACGGCGCGGGCCCGCCCGCGCGTTCGCGCCGCGGCGCGGCTGCGCTCGGCCTGCTGATTGCGGGCGCGGCCGCCCTCAATCTGTTTCCGCCGCGCGAAGACCTGGGCACGACGGTCGTGACCCTGCGGCCCGGCGTTTCGCCCGCCGCCTTGATCCAGTCGCTCGCCGAGCGCGACGCCCGCGTCGTGTGGTCGAGCGCGGACGGGGGAGTCTGGGTGCTGCACGGGCTTGCCCTGCGCGACCGCATCGCGCTGTATGGCGCCGGCGCGCTCTATGTCAGCGGCGCGGCCACACCGTCGGGCTGCAGCGCGTGGGTGTCGCCCTCCGCGCGTGTGTCGCTCTGACCCCACGACCGCGGACGGCCGGCGCCGGCCCCGGCGCCAGCCCTCGCGGCGCGCTCAGCGCGCCTTGCCGACTGCGGCCGCCTCGGCGTTCGCCTGGGTCAGCGCGAGCTTGCTGAGCTTCTCGTCGGTCGACTTCTCTTCGGCGAGCGTTTCCTTCAACAGCGTCAGCGCGTTGGTCTCGCCCAATTGCTTGGCAAAAGTGCACAACGTACCGTAGCTGGCAATTTCGTAATGCTCGACCTTCTGCGCCGCAGCGATCAGCGCGGCGTCCAGCACGGGGCCTTTCTCGATCTCGTCGATGATGTCCTTGCTCTCTTCCACCAGCCCCTCCATCGCGGCGCACTTGATGCGCTTGAGACGGAAATCGCTGCCCTCCACGATCTGGTCGATGCGCTCGACCTGGCCGCGCGTCTCCTCCAGGTGCGCGGTGAAGGCTTCGGCAAGTTTGGGGTCGGTGGCCGCGCGCGCCATCTTGGGCAGGGCGCGGGTGAGTTGCTTCTCGGCGCTATAGACATCCGAAAGCTCGTGGACGAACAGGTCTTTGAGGGTCTTTCCGGCCATGGTCTTACTCCTATGAAGGTTCCGGCGCCGCCACCGGCGCGCGTCGCGTGTTCACGCAACCGCCATTCCTGCCGCTCGCCCCGCATCGCCACGGCCCGGTCCCGCCTCGGGAGCGCAAATTGCTGAACAGGCCGGACATTCACCGCAGGAGACTCTCA
>Ga0160496_1000500_pt1 | contig 16554 bp, 17 predicted proteins | sample DIDPMG_2_FD_108231 | JGI IMG/M metagenome (GOLD analysis project Ga0160496, IMG submission 108231) | Enriched soil microbial communities from UW Madison campus, WI, USA - DID2937_E24_FP MG | ecosystem: Environmental > Terrestrial > Soil > Grasslands | place: USA: Madison, Wisconsin | collected...
CCAGCTGCACCGTGCCCACCACCCTGCCCGCGACACGCGCCACCAGCAGCGCGACGCCGCCCGCGCGCACGCCCGGCAGCACGCGGCGCTGCCAGTAGGCAAGACTGTCTTCGGGCGTGAAGGGCGCGATGAAGCCCACGCTCGCGCCCTGCGCCACGCAGGCATGCAGCACGTCGGCCAGGTCGGGCAGCACGGCGCAGGCGGCGTCGCCCGCCACCCGTTCGATGTCGATGTTCATGACGTGCCTCACACGATGAAAAGAAAGTAGCGCGCGCCCTGCCCCGCCGGCGTCTCGAACGCGCTGGGGCCGTGCAGTTGATAGCGCAGGCAGTCGCCGGGCGCGAGCTCGTGCGGCGTGCCCTCGATCTCCACGCGCAGGCGCCCCTCGACCAGCAACAGATGGTGTTCCATGCCGGGTCGCGGCGACGCCGCGTAGTCGATGCGCTGACCCGGGCCGATCTCGCAGCCCAGCACCTCGCCGGCCAGCGCCTGCGCCGGCGGCGAGACCTGGCGGCGCTCGAAGGCCACCGAGGGGTCGCGCCACACCGGCTGCGTCTCGCGCCGCACCACCGGCGGGTAGGCGCTCTCGACCATGTGCAGCAGGCGCGACATCGGCAGGCCGAAGGCCGCGCACAGCCGGCCCAGCGCCTGGGCCGTGGGACTCACCTCGGCGTTCTCGATGCGGGAGAGCGTCGCGCGGCTCAGTCCGCTGGCCTCGGCAAGCTGGTCCAGCGGCCAGCCGCGCTCGGCGCGCAACTGGCGCAGGCGCTCGGCCAGGGCCGCCGTCATCGGTTCGATTGAATTTTCCATAATCGGGATAATTTCCCAAATATGAAACGGTGTCAAGCGCCCCTGTCGAATCTCGATGGCGCAGCCGCGCCCACGCGCGATGCCGCCGCTTCCGAGCGCTACGCCCGATACGGCTGCGCGTCGCCGAAGAAGGCGAGCCGCAGGCCGGACAGCGCGGCCAGGATCTCCGCGCGGCCGCGCGCGGGCGGGTCGCGACGCACCTGCGTGAGGGCGGCGTCGAGCAGCGTGAGCGCCGCATCGGCGGCATCGGCGCCATCGCGGCGGCGCTTGCGCGCCTCGAACAGGCGCGCAAGCGCGCCCAGCAGATCGTCCAGCACGGCGCGTCCTGCGAGCGGCAGTTGCGCACGCAATCGTTGCAGCTCGGCCAGGTTGACGGCCGCGCCGAACTCGAAGCTGGCGCGCAGGGCCTTGGCGCGCACCGCGGGTGCCGCGCCGCCGGCGCGCGGCGCCATCAACGCCACGCGGTCATACATGCGGCGCGCCAGATGGTCGCGCGACACCAGGCGCCGGCCGCGCGCCACCTCGGCGATCTCGGCCCAGCCGCCCGCCATGAGGCGGCGCACGCTGGTGTCCGGATTCATCGAGCGCACGAAGTAGATCACCAGCGTCGGGATCGCAAAGCCGATCACCGACGCGATGCCCCCGTTGAGATAGGCGTCGAAGGCTTCGTTCTGCACGTTGTGCAGGTTCAGCAGCAGGATGAAGTTGGCGATCATGGGCAGCGCGATGCCGAAGTGCGCGAGCGAGGCCTGCATCATGCCCATCGGGAGCAGGAACAGCGCCATCACCAGCACCAGCATCGGGAAATGCGTGAGGGCCGGCAGGATGCCGAACAGATACAGCGCCACCACGAACACCGTCAGCACCGTGCATTGCAGAAAGGTCTTGAGCGCGGGCACGGGGTCGTCCATGAACGACAGGATGCACGATCCCACCGATGCCATCTGCACCGCCATCACGCCCGAGCTCCAGCCCAGGCCGATCCAGATCAGCGCGCAGAAGGCCACCGACAGCGCGGCGGCCGCGCCGCAGCGCAGCGCGATGCCGTGGTCGCGCAGCTCGCCCACCGGGCGCGAACGCCGCAGCGGCCGCGCCACCGGGCGGCCGCGCACGATGTGGCGCCAGAGATCGTGCGCGTCGCGGCGCAGCTCGACCAGCCGTTCGAGCCGCAGCGCCAGGCTGGCGCGCAGGATCGCCGGCCAGGCCGCCCCGGCGTCCTCGGCGGCGGCCGCGCCGCCGGGCACGGCGGCCGCGCCGCCCTGCCCGCGCAGGCGCGCGATGTGGCGGCGCAAGTCGGCCAGCGCCGCGTCGGCGTCGTCCTGCGGCGCGGGCCGCAGCCAGCGCTCGAGCGCCGCCACCAGTGCGTCGATGTCGGCGTGCGGGCCCGGCAGGGCGCGCAGCGCATTCACCCGGTCGGCGATGGCGCCGATGATGGGCAGCATCAGCGACATCCGGTCGTGCAGCGCGTGCAGCACCCGCTCGCCGCCGCGCAGCTGCGGCTTCTCGTAGGCCAGGTGCACGAACAGGGTGCGCAGCTCCGACACGCTGGCGGCGAGCCGGTGCAGGTCATGCGGCAGGCGGCGCACGCCCTCGGCGCCGTGCAGGCTGTCGATCAGCAGGGTGGCGGAATCGCGCAGCCAGGTCTCGACCCGCATCGACACCAGGCCGCCCACGTGGCGCGGCAGGAGCAGATGGCTGACCAGCGTGGCGCACAGGATGCCGAGCGTGATCTCCTCGCAGCGCGCGATCGCGGTGTCGAACACCAGCAGCGGATCCGACACGCTGGAGAAGCCCACGATGGCGGCCGTGTAGCCGGCCAGCATGAAAATGTAGCTGCGCGGGCGGCGGTCGAGCATGGAGATGTAGAGGCACAGCCCCACCCACAGCGCGAGCGCGCCCGACAGCAGCACCGGCGCGTTCACCATGGCCGGCACCATCATCACCGCCACCGCCGCGCCGAACACCGTGCCGATCACGCGGTAGACCGCCTTGGACGTCAGCGCGCCCGACAGCGGATGGGCAATGATGTAGGCCGTGGCCATGGCCCAGGCCGGCCGCTGGAAATCGAGCTGCAGCGAGATGTACAGCGCCAGCATCGCGGCAATGAAATTCTTGGCCGAAAAGATCGCGTCATTGACGCTCGGCCGGTAAGTCAGGGCCTGCAGGATCACGCGCCGGGCTCCTGCGCGTTGAGCTGCTCGAGCCGCGCGTTGACCGCGGCCAGCACGCGTTCGGCCACGGCCAGCTCGGCCTGGGGCAGACCCTCGATCACCTCGGCGCGCACCTCGTCGACGATGCGCGCGATCTCGCCCGCCTTCGCCGCGCCGGCCGGGCTCAGGCCGACACAGCGCGCGCGCCGGTCGTGCGCATCGGGCAGGCGTTCGATCAGCCCGGCTTCGTCCAGCGCATCGATCACGCGCACCAGCGAAGCCCCCTCGACCCCGATCTCCTCGGCCAGCACGCCCTGGCGCAAGGGCGCGCCGTGGGTGCGCAGCACCAGCAGCGGCCAGGCGGTGGCCTGGGACAGGCCGTGCGCCTGCAGCGCCTGGTCGATGCGCTTGCGCCACTGGCGGCCGCCGACGACGAGCAGGCGGCCGATGGAGACGGGAGGACGGAACGATTCCATGGGAGGGGCACGCCGGGACCGGCGCGTCATTTATTTAGAATGCTAAATATTAGCATGGCAGACACCATCGCTTCGTCCGAATCGGGCCCGCTCCCCGCGTGGTAACGACCATCCTTTTGGGCTATTCCCCGAATTGAACGCTTCAGGCATCATGTAAATTGTTATTACAATTCGTCGTTAGCCATAACATTGCCAGGCCGGAGTCGCTGTTGCGCAAGCGTTTGTTTTCCTTTCTCCGTGCGGGCCCCCTCGACCGCTGGGCCGATCCCAGCCCGGCGCTGCGGCAAGTCACCCACGCCGCCGCCCTCGCCGTGCTGGTGGCCGCCAGCGCGGAAGCGCTGCTGCGCAGCCACAGTCCCCTGCAAGCCTTCGTGGCCGCCTGTACCCAGGCCTTCATCGTCCTGCTCCTGCTGATCGTCACCTTCATCTGGAAGCGCCTGCGTTCCCCGCGCGCGCAATACCGGGTGGTGCTGGTCGCCTGCCTGGTGCTGCTGCCCCTGTCGGTGATCGACGTGGTGCGCGGCATGGATGGCAGGCAGCAACGCCAGGTCTACGGCGACGCGCTCAAACTCACGCAGCAGCGACTCGAGACGGCGCTGCGCACCGCCGACTGGCGCAAGATGCCCGAGGTCGACGCCGCGCCGCAGGCCAGCGGCGCCTTCGGCGAATACGAGCGGCTGGCCAGGTCGTTGGTCGGCCGCGCGCTGGATCGGCAGCGCGACTACGCGCGCGCGCTCGAGGCGCTCGACCTGACCCGCGCCCTGGCGCCCGCCAGCCTGGCGGCGAACGTCGGCGTGGATCGGGCCGGCGAACAGCTGCGGCAGGCGCACACGCTGGCCTCGCGCCATCGCGACGGCTGGCTCAAGGATCTGGACGACGGCACGGCGCTGGCGGGGCAACTGCGCCTGCCGCGCGCCGAGCGCGACCGGCTGCAGGAACTGCTGGGCGAGCAGGCGGCGCGGCAGCGCGGCGCGGTCGAGCAGAGCTGGCAGGCCGATGCGCGCTATCTCGAACAGGCCCAGGCCATCGTGGCGCTGCTGGACCGCACCCAGGGCCGCTGGCGCCTCGACGCGCAGGCGGGCCTGCGCTTCCAGGATGCCTTTGCCCAGGAGCTCTACGACGATTGGCGCACCCGCCTGGCCGAGCTCGACGAGACCAGCCAGACGCAGCGACTGGCGCCGCTGCAACAGCTTGCCGCCTCGCAGGCCTGGCCGCTGCTGTGAGCGCGCGCCTCAGCGCTTGAGCAGGTCGGTGTAGTAGTCGGCCACGCTGTAGTCGGCGCCGCGCGTGATGCGCTCGTACACCCGGCCGCTCGGCCACACCACGCGGCCCGCGCGCGTGCGCACGCCGGGGAAGCGCCTGGCCTCCAACCGCACCCAGCCCCAGTCGCCGCCGTGATTCTGGCGGTAGATCTCGCCCACGTAGGCGCCGAAGCGCTGCGCGAACGTCATCACTTCTTCATCGGAAGGCTTGGGCTCGACGCTGGCATAGGCCTCGCTCAACCGGGCCAGCGTCTGCTCCACCTGTTCGATGCTGGCCTCGGTGCCGTCGAGCGCGATGTCGTAGCGGCGCCAGGCGAACTGCACGGCCTCGCGCGCCATCGGCACCGCCTCGCGCTGCACCTGCGCGTCGGCGCTGAAGTCGGGCTCGTCGGTGCCCGCGCCCGCCGCGTCGAGCACGGGCAGCGCCAGGGCCGCGAACAGCATCGCGGCCCGCGCGCGGCGCGGCGGCAGGCGTTTGGACCGGTGCATGGGGGCTCCCTCGACGCGATGGTCCGGCCGCGCCGCAATTGGCGTGCCCGCGTGCGCGGAGCGTGTCGTCGGCTTCGTGCACAATAGCGGGCATGTTTCGGGCGCCCTTTCCTTCCTGGCTGGCCGCCGCGCTCGTCCTGTGCGCGGGCCTGCTCGCGGGCTGCGCCCTGCCGTCCCAGGAGAACCGCAGCGTGACCCACGCGCTCGACGCCGACCAGGCCCGCGACACGCCGCTGGGCCGCGCCATCGCGCCGCTGGCCGACCAGCACCCCGGCGATGCCGGCATCCACGCGCTCGCGCAGGCGCAGGACGCCTTCGCCGCGCGCATGCTGCTGGCCCACGCCGCCACGCGCACGCTCGACGTGCAGTACTACATCTGGCACGGCGACATGACCGGCACGATGCTGCTCGAGGCCCTGCACCTCGCGGCCGACCGCGGCGTGCGCGTGCGGCTGCTGCTCGACGACAACGGCACCTCGGGCCTGGACGCCGTGCTGGCCGCCCTGGCCGAGCATCCCAACATCGAAGTGCGGCTGTTCAACCCCTTCGTGGTGCGCCGGCCGAAGTTCATCGGCTACCTCACCGACTTCTCACGCCTGAACCGGCGCATGCACAACAAGTCGTTCACGGCCGACAACCAGGCCACCATCATCGGCGGCCGCAACATCGGCGACGAGTACTTCGGCGCCACCGAAGACGTGCTGTTTGCCGACCTGGACGTGCTCGCCATCGGCCCCGTCGTCCACGACGTCTCGGCCGACTTCGACCGCTACTGGAACAGCGAATCGGCCTATCCGGTGGAGCGGCTGGTGCCGGCCGCCGCGCCCGATGCGCTCGAGCGCCTGGCCCGCGAGGCCGGTGCGATCCAGGCCGATCCGCGCGCCTCGGCCTATGCGCTGGCGCTGCGCGACTCCGCCTTCATCCGCAAGCTGATGGCCAGCGAGCTCGAGTTCGAGTGGGCGCCGACCCGCATGGTGAGCGACGATCCGGCCAAGGTGCTGGACCGCGCGCCGCCCGAGGCGTCGGTGGCCCATCAGCTCGAAAACATCATCGGCGTGCCCGAGACCGTGCTCGACCTGGTCTCGCCGTATTTCGTGCCGACCGAGAGCGGCACGCGCGCGCTCGGCGAGATCGCGCAGCGCGGCGTGAAGGTGCGGGTGCTGACCAACGCCCTCGAAGCCACCGACGTGGCGGTGGTGCATTCCGGCTATGCCAAGCGCCGGCGCGACCTGCTGAAGGCCGGCATCGAGCTGTGGGAAATGCGCGCGGGCACGAACGAGCCCGAACGCAGCAAAGGCCTCGGGCCGTTCGGCAGCTCGGGCTCGAGCCTGCACGCCAAGACCTTTGCCGTGGACGACCGCCGGGTGTTCGTGGGCTCGTTCAACTTCGACCCGCGCTCGGCCAACCTGAACACCGAACTGGGCTTCGTGATCGACAGCCCGCTGCTGGCGCGCCGCATCGACGAGGTCTTCCTGCAGGGCATCCCGCGCACCGCCTACCGCGTCTGCCTGGACGAGCGCGACCGTCTCTACTGGCTCGAGCAGCGCGACGGCAAGACCCTGCGCCACGACACCGAACCCGGCACGACGTGGTGGCAGCGCACCTCGGTCTGGTTCATCTCGCTGCTGCCCATCGAGCACCTGCTGTGACGCGCACGCGTGCTGAGCGCACGCATGCTAAGGTAGCGCGGCCGCGCGGCTGAACTTTTCGCGCGCGGCCCGGCCAAACAGGCCGGGCGCCACGCCACCGGCGCCCTGATACCAACAAGGATAGCCGTCTCAGCATGTTCCGTATTTCTTCCGCGCGCCGCCTGGCGCTGGCCGCCTGCGTGGCGCTGGCCTGGCCCCTGCCCGCCGCCATCGCCGCCGCCCCCCAGTCTCCCGTCGCACTCGCCGCCCCGTCTTCCGCCGCGCACTCGCCGGCCGCGCCCACGCTCACCGCGCGGGCCTGGCTGCTGCTCGATGCCACCAGCGGACAGGTGCTGGGCGCACAGAACGCCAGCGCGCGCATCGAACCCGCCTCGCTCACCAAGATCATGACCGCCTACGTGGTGTTCCAGGCGCTCGCCGCCAAGGAGATCACGCTGGAGCAGCAGGTCACGATCTCCACCCGCGCCTGGAAAGTGGCGCCGGGCAGCTCGCGCATGTTTCTCGAGCCCAACAAGCAGGTCAGCATCGACGCCCTGCTCTACGGCCTGATGGTGCAGTCCGGCAACGACGCCGCGGTGGCGCTGGCCGAGGCCGTGAGCGGTTCGGTCGAGGCCTTCGTGGCGCGCATGAACCAGCAGGCGCAGGCCATGGGCCTGGCCGGCACGCACTTCAACAGCCCGAGCGGCCTGCCCGACGCGCTGACCTACTCCACCGCCGCCGACCTGGGCACGCTGGCCGCACGCATGTCGCGCGACTTCGGCCAGACCGCGCGACGCTACGACACCACGCGCGAGTACACCTACAACAACATCCGCCAGCCCAATCGCAACCGCCTGCTCTGGGCCGATCCCAGCGTGGACGGCATGAAGACGGGCCACACCGAATCGGCCGGCTACTGCCTGATCGGCAGCGCCTCGCGCGCCGAGGGCGGCCTGCAGCGCCGCCTGATCGCGGTCGTGATCGGCACCGACTCCGACAAGACCCGCACGCAGGAAGCGCGCACGCTGCTCGAATGGGGCTACGGCGCGTTCCGCACCGTGCGCCTCTACCAGGCCGGCGAGGCCGCCGGCGAGCAGCAGGTCTGGAAGGGCGAGGCCGACGTGGTGCCGGTGGGCTATGCCCAGGACTTCTACCTCACCACCCCGGCCGGCGCGCGTATCGAGCGCTCGGTCCAGCCGGTCGCGACGCTGGTGGCGCCGGTCACGGCGCAGCAGCAGGTCGGCGTGGTGCAGATCACGGTCGATGGCAAGCCCGCCATGCAGGTGCCGCTGGTGGCCAAACAGCCCGTGCCCGAGGCCGGCATCGCCGGTCGCGCCTGGGACAGCATGCGCCTGTGGTGGCGCGACACCGTCGGCTGATCGGCCACGATCAGCCCGGGCGCGCGCCGTCGGCGCCGCCCGCCGGCCCGGCGTCTTTCCGCTCATCTTTCCGGGCGTCTGTCTGTTCGGCACCTGATCGCTGCTGAGCGCGCGCCTGCTAAGCACGCGCCTGCCGAGCGCGGGCTTCCAGCAACGTCCGGTCGGCTTGGTTGCGCGTCAGCGCCGCGGCCCGCAGAAAGGCCGTGGCCGCCTCCTCCCCGCGTCCCAGCCGCGCCAGCAGATCGCCGCGCGCGCTCCACCACCACGGATACTGCGCCATCGCCGGCGACTGCCCGAGCGCGTCCACCAGCGCGAGCGCGGCCTCGGGGCCTTGCGCCATGCCGACCGCCACGGCGCGATTGAGCGCCACCACCGGCGAGGGCAGGCAGGCATACAACGCGTCGTACAGCCGCACGATCTCTGCCCAGTCGGTGTCGGCCGCACGCGCCGCGCGCGCATGGCAAGCCGCCAGCGCCGCCTGCAACACATAGGGGCCGGCCGGGCCGCAGGCCAGTGCCTGCGCCAGCGCCGCGAGACCGCGGCGGATCAGCAGGCGGTCCCAGCGGCCGCGGTCCTGGTCCAGCAACAGCACCGGGCGGCCCTGCGCATCCACGCGCGCCGGCAGGCGCGAGGCCTGCAATTCCAACAGCGCGGCGAGGCCCAGCACCTCGCCCTCCTGCGGCATCAACGCGGCCAGCACGCGCGCCAGCCGCAGCGCCTCGTCGCACAGCGCGGGGCGCGTCCATGCGTCGCCGGCGGTCGCGGCATGGCCCTCGTTGAAGATCAGATAGATCACCTCCAGCACCGCGTCCAGCCGCGCATGCCGCGCCTCGCCGCGCGGCACCTCGAACGGCACGCCGGCCGCGCTGAGCGTGCGCTTGGCGCGCACGATGCGTTGTGCCACGGTGGCCTCCGATTGCAGGCAGGCGCGCGCGATCTCGGCGGTGGAGAGCCCGCCCAGCAGCTTCAGGGTGAGCGCCACCCGCGCATCGGCCGAGAGCACCGGATGGCAGGCCGTGAAGATCAGCCGCAGCATGTCGTCGCCGATGTCGTCTGCGCGGCGCGCGTCGATCGCATCGGCGATGTCGGGTTCGAACGCGGCGCCGAGCACCTCGGTCTCGCGCGCCAGCGCATCGCCGCCGCGCGCCTGGGCCGCCGCCTGGCGCAGCATGTCGAGCGCGCGGTGGCGGGCGGCGGTCATGAGCCAGGCCGCCGGGTTGGCGGGCACCCCGTCGCGCGGCCAATGCTCGAGCGCGGCCACCAGGGCATCCTGGGCGGCCTCCTCGGCCAGGGCCACGTCGCGCAGGTAGCGGGCGGCGTGCGCCACCACCTTGGGCGACTCGATGCGCCAGACGGCGTCGATCGCATGGCGAACCTCGTCCTGCGCCGTCATCGTCAGGCCGCCGGCGGCTCGGCGTCGGGGTCCATGTAGACCAGCTCCCAGATGTGGCCGTCCGGGTCTTCGAAGCCGTGCGAGTACATGAAGCCGTAGTCCTGGGGCGGGCGCGGCGCGGTGCCGCCGGCGGCGAGCGCGCGGCGCACCACCTCGTCGACCTCCTCGCGGCTTTCGCACGAGAGCGCCACCATCACCTCGGTGGCCTGGCGCGCATCGGCCACCGGCCGGCCGGAGAAACCCTGGAAGAACTCGTGGACCAGCAGCATGGCGTAGAGGTTTTCGCCGATGACGAGGCAGGCCGCCTGTTGGTTGGTGAACTTGGGGTTGAAGCGCAATCCCAAGCCGCTGAAGAAGGCCTGCGAGCGCGGCAGGTCGGCCACGGGAAGATTGACGAAGATCTGCTTGTGCATGGAAAACTCCTGGCGGCGGCGCGCAGCGACCGGCCGCGTGATGGGTGGGGCGCGTGGGCGTTCAGGCGCGGGTGGCGGGCGGGAAATCCTCGGCCTCGAACACCTGGCGGACTTCGATCTCGCCGTCGCGGTCGGGTCCGAACGGCGCCGGATAGCGGCGCGCCCAGGCCAGCGCCTCGGCGCGGTCGCGCACCTGGATCAGCGTGAAGCCGGCGATGAGCTCCTTGGTTTCGGCGAACGGGCCGTCGATGACCGTGGCCCGCCCGCCCTGATGGCGCACGCGAAAGCCGCGACTGCTGGGTTGCAGCCCCATGGCGTCGAGCAGCACGCCGGCGGCCGCGAGTTCTTCGTGGAAGGCGCCCATCGCCTCGAGCAGGCTGGCCTCGGGCAGCGCGCCCGACTCGCTCATGGCGTTGGCCCGGACGATGATCATGAATCGCATCGGATCTCTCCTGGAGCGACCGGCCGCGGGATGCGCCGGTCCGTATCGACACGACGTGCGAGCGGCCGCGTTCTCGACACGCGGACACACGACCTAGGGTAAATACCTATGCGATTACAGAAAGCAGGGGCCCAGCTCGCGCACCTCGACCGTGCACCACTGCGCCGCGGGACAGGCCCGCGCGATCTCCAGCGCCTCGGCCCGGCTGGCGCAGTCGAGCAGGAAAAAGCCGCCCACCATCTCCTTGAGCTCGGCGTAGGGACCATCGAGCAGGCGCGTCTCGCCCTCGCGCACCTGCACCCGCACGGCCTGCTCCTGCGACAGCAGCGACTGGGCCTCGCGCAGCACGCCGCGCGCGCGCAGGCCGGCGGCGAACTCGAGCATGCTGGCGTACAGCGCCTCGCCCTCGGCGGCGCTGCGGCTGGCGCGCTGGCCCACGGGTTCGACGATCAACAAGGCATAGGGCATGGCTTCTCCTGGGGCGCCGGGGTCCGGCGCCGCCCCAGTATAGGGAGCGCGGCGCGGGCCTCCAAGGGGGCCCGGCCGGCGCGCCGCCCGGGGCGCCGCGCGCTCAGGCCGGACGGTGGCAGACCGCCTCGACGTTGTAGCCGTCGGGGTCGAGGACGAAGGCGCCGTAGTAGTTGGCGTGGTACTGCGGGCGCAGGCCGGGCGCGCCGTTGTCGCGGCCGCCGGCGGCCAGCGCCGCGCGATGGAAGGCATCGACCTCGGCGCGGCTGCGGGCGCGAAAGGCCACGTGCACGCGCGGCGTGCTGGGGGTGCCCTCGTGGATCCAGAACTCGCCGCCCGGGTCGTCGGCCTCGTCGACCTCGCCCGGGCCGAACCCCATGTCGGTGTCGAAGGTCTTGCGCGGCACGTAGCCCATCGCGGCCAGCGCACTCAGATAGAAGGCGCGGCTACGCGCGAAATCGCTGACATGCAGCGCGACATGGTCCAACATGGGCGGCTCCTCGTGGTGGCGGATTCACGCACCAGCATAGGCCAGCCGCCCCGGCGCAAGCGCTTCAGTGTGCAACACGCGGCGGGAACCTTGCCGCCGCCCGGCGCTCAGAAGGGCTCGCCCCGCCCTAGAATGGCGGCTGACGTTTTCGACCCGAGTACGACCGTGGCCCTGCGCAAGTCTTCCTTCTTCGTCCGTTTCATCGCCCTCGGGCTCGCGGCCCATGCCTACGTGGGGCTGCGGCTCATCCCGGACCTGGGCGTGGGCCTGCCGGGCGCGCTCGTCGGTGCCCTCTTGCTGCTGGCGAGCTGCATCGTGATCCCGCTCGGCATGTTGAGCCGCTCGTCCGGCCGCCAGCCCTTCGGCGACCGCATGGCCTGGATCGGGCTGCTGGCCATGGGCTTCTTCTCGTCGCTGTTCGTCCTGACCGTGATCCGCGACGCCGCGCTGCTGCTTGCCTGGTTCGCCGCGCTCGGCGGCCTGAGCGTGCCGTGGCCCGGCCTGCGCCAGGGCAGCGCGATCGCGGTGCCGGCGCTGGCGCTGCTGGCCAGCGCGGTGGGCTTCTACAACGCGCGCCGCCGTGCCCCGGTGGTCGACGTGGACCTGCCGATCGCCGACCTGCCCGCCGCGCTGGAGGGCTACACCATCGTGCAGCTCAGCGACATCCACGTGGGACCGACCATCAAGCGCGGCTATGTGCAGGCCATCGTGGACGCGACCAACGCGCTCGCCCCCGACCTGATCGCGATCACCGGCGACGTGGTGGACGGCAACGTCGCGCAGCTGCGCGACCACGCCGCCCCGCTCGGGCAGTTGCGCGCGCGCCAGGGCGTGTACCTGGTGACCGGCAACCATGAATACTATTCCGGTGCCGCGCCCTGGGTCGCCGAGTTTCGCCGCCTCGGCCTGCACGTGCTGCAGAACGAGCACGTCAACCTGAAGACGCAGGACGCGACGCTGGTCGTGGCGGGGGTGACCGACTACAGCGCCGGCGCCTTCGACCCGCAACAGCGCAGCAATCCGGTGCGCGCGCTGGCGGGCGCCCCCGCGGCCGCCGTGCGGATCCTGCTCGCGCACCAGCCGCGCAGCGCCGTCGCCGCGGAGCCGGTCGGCTACGACGTGCAGCTCTCGGGCCACACCCACGGCGGCCAGTTCTTGCCGTGGCGCTTTTTCGTGCGGCTGCAGCAGCCGTACGTGGCCGGCCTGCACCGCCACGGCCGCATGTGGCTCTACATCAGCCGCGGCACGGGCTACTGGGGCCCGCCGAAACGCCTGGGCGCCTCCTCCGAGATCACCCGGCTGCGGCTGCGCCGGGCCTGACCCGGCCGGCGCGCCGGGCGGCTCAGGCCGGGCGCGCGGCCCCGCACTGCCAGCACACCGTGAACTGCGGCTCGAGTCGCTCGCCGCACCCGGCGCAATGCCAGGGCGGCGCCCCTGCGGGCGCTCCCTCATGGATCAGCGCGCGTGCGGCCTCGAGGTCGCGCTCGTGTTCGATCCAGACCTCCGGTCCGCACTGATCCACCGGGATCTCTCCCAGCGCCCCCTGCAGATACTGGTTGTGCAGCTCGCACGGAATGCGCGCCTGCGCCAGCAGATTGACCCAATGCTGCGCCAGCAACAGGCTGGGCGCGCGGGCGAGCCTGATCATCGTGACCCTCGCATGGCATATCGACAGCGTCGATACTCGCCCGCGCGGCGCGCGCTGGCAAGCCCCCGCCGACGGTTGCAGGCATCGCACGGGCTGCGGTACTAATAGGAGGCTCGCGCAGCGCAGTCCAGAAAAACCGGCCGGAGAAGCCCATGAGTCAAAGCAAGTTCCGCATGAAGGTCAACAAGCCCGTGTTCTACACCTCCGGGCTTTTCATCTTGGCCCTGGTGATATTCGCGGCCACCGCGCCCGATGCGGCGCAGAGCCTGTTCGGCAGCATGCAGGCCTGGATCTTCGCCAACGCCAGCTGGTTCTACATGCTGGCCGTCGCCGTGATCGTGTTGAGCATGCTGTACGTCACGTTCAGCCGTTTCGGCGACATCAAGCTCGGCCCCGACCACTCCGAGCCCGACTACCGCGACCTGACCTGGTACTCGATGTTGTTCGCCGCCGGCATGGGCATCGGCCTCATGTTCTTCGGCGTGGCCGAGCCGGTCATGCACTTTCTCGAGCCGCCGTTCGGCGCCGGCGGCACCCCCGAGGCGGCGCGCGACGCGCTGTCGATCACCTTCTTCCATTGGGGCCTGCACGGCTGGGCGATCTACGCCAGCGTGGCGCTCATCCTGGCCTACTTCGGCTACCGCCACGGCCTGCCCCTGACGCTGCGCTCGGCGCTCTATCCGCTGCTCGGCGAACGCATCCACGGCCCCATCGGCCACGCGGTCGACATCTTCGCCGTGATCGGCACCGTGCTGGGCGTGGCGACCTCGCTCGGCCTGGGCGTGGCGCAGATGAACGCCGGCCTCACCTATCTGTTCGACATTCCCAACGGCATCCCGATCCAGATCGGCCTGATCGTGCTGGCCTGCGCGCTGGCCACGCTGTCGGCGGCCAGCGGCCTCGACAAGGGCATCCGCTACCTCTCCGAAGGCAACATGGTGCTGGCGGTGCTGCTGCTGGCCTTCGTGGTCGTCGTGGGTCCGACGCTGTTCCTGCTCCAGACCTTCGTCGAGAACATCGGCGTCTATCTCTCGGGCCTGGTGTCGCGCACCTTCAACCTCTACGCCTACAACCCGACCGACTTGATCGGCGGCTGGACCCTGTTCTACTGGGGCTGGTGGATCGCGTGGTCGCCCTTCGTGGGCGTGTTCATCGCGCGCATCTCGCGCGGCCGCACCATCCGCCAGTTCGTGGGCGGCATGCTGCTGATCCCCACCGGCTTCACGCTGCTCTGGATGACGGTGTTCGGCGACACGGCGATCTATCACATCCTGTTCAAGGGTGCGACCGGCCTGGCCGAAGCGGTGCAGAGCGACAGCACGCTGGCGCTGTTCGTGTTCCTCGAGCAATTCCCGTGGGCGCGCGTGATGTCGGGCTTTGCCGTGCTGATGGTGCTGGTGTTCTTCGTGACCTCGGCCGACACCGGTGCGCTGGTCGTCGACATGCTGGCCTCGGGCGGCGCCGACGACGCGCCGGTCTGGCAACGCGTGTTCTGGTCGGTGTTGATGGGCATGGTGGCCATCGCGCTGCTGCTGGCCGACGGGCTCAAGGCGCTGCAGACCGCCACGGTGGCGAGCGCCCTGCCCTTCTCGATCGTGATCCTGGTGTCGCTCTGGGGGCTGTTCCGCGCCCTCAAGCAGGACACCACCAAGCGGCGCCTGCGCTACCGCACGGTCAGCCGTGCCGCGGCCGGCGGCAGCGCCGAGCCGTGGCAGCGCCGCCTGCGCAACATGATCATGATGCCCAAGCGCTCGCACGTGCAGCGCTACATCAGCGACGTGGTGCGCCCGGCCATGGAAGACGTGGCCACCGAACTCACGCGCGAGGGCTACGAGACCGCGCTGGAGCCGGGCGACGACGGCCAGCTCACGTTCCGCGTGGGTCACGGCGAGCACCTGGACTTCTCCTACACCGTCTATCCCATGGCCGAAGTGCGGCCCAGCCTCACGCCCGAGGAGGCGCGCAACGAAGAAGAGCGGCGCTACTTCCGCGCCGAGGTGCACCTGCGCGAGGGCGGCTAGGACTACGACATCATGGGCTGGAGCCGCGACGAGGTGATCGGCGACATCCTCGACCAGTACGAGCGCCATCGCCACTACCTGTCGCTCACCTACGGCGCTTCCTGAAGCGCTGCGCAGAGGCTGGCTACAATGGGGGCTCGACAGTCCCCGGCGCGCGCGTGCGCTGCGCGCGCCCCCAGCCTCTCCCATGACCGACACTCCGTTTCATTTCAAGGCCGGCTCCGCGCCGCTGTTCATCTCGATCCCTCACCTGGGCCAGGACATCCCGGCCTCGCTGCGCTCGCGCATGACGCCCGTCGCCCAGACAGTGGCCGACACCGACTGGCACCTGGACCGGCTCTACGCCTTCGCCGAAGCCATGGGCGCCTCGATCCTGGGCGCGCGCTATTCGCGCTACGTGATCGACCTGAACCGTCCGCCCGACGACGAATCGCTCTACCCCGGCCAGACCAAGACCGGCCTGTGCCCGGCCGCCTCGTTCCGCGGCGAGCCGCTCTATCTCGAGGGCGCCGCCCCCGACGCCGCCGAGCAGGCCCGGCGCCTGGCCGACTACTGGCAGCCTTACCACGACCAGCTCACGCGCGAGATCGCGCGCATCAAGGCCGCGCACGGCCACGTGCTGCTGTGGGAGGCCCACTCCATCGCCAGCGTGCTGCCGCGCCTGTTCGACGGCAAGCTGCCCGACCTGAACATCGGCACCTCCGACGGCAAGACCTGCGCCCCTGCGCTGCAGGAGGCGGTGCAGCGCGAGCTCGAGGCCAATGGCGACTACACCTGGGCGGTGAACGGCCGCTTCAAGGGCGGCTACATCACGCGCCACTACGGCAACCCGGGCCAGGGCGTGCATGCGATCCAGCTCGAGATGTGCCAGTCCACCTACATGGATGAGACCTTCCCGTTCGGCTATCGCGACGACCTCGCCGGCCGCGTGCAGCCGCTGGTGCAACGCATGGTGGCGGCAGCCGCCAAGGCGCTCGGCTGAGCCGCGCCCATCACGCGCGAGCGCCCCGGAAACCCCGCCACGGCGGGGTTTTTCATGCCCGCGCCCTCCTCGCGCCGCCGTGCCCCGCGGCGCGGGCCGACGCTCAGTGCACGAAGGGCAGGGCCGCGCCGATCAGCGCGAACAGCACCCCGCAGGCCATGTTGAAGCGGCGGCCGGCGCGCTCGATCCACGGGCGGATGCTGTGCGTGAGGCTCGCCAGGCCGAACTCCACCAGCGCCTCGGTGACGGCGAAGGTGAGCGCCATCACCACGAACTGCGGCCACAGATCGCGCCCCGGCGCGATGAACTGCGGCAGGAAGGCGCCATAGAACAGCAGCACCTTCGGATTCGAGATCGCCGCCAGCAGGCCCTGGCGCAACAGGGTGCGCCCGCGCACCCGGGGTCGCGACACCGGGCCCGCCGCGTCCGCAGCGACGCCCAGCACCAGCGCCGGCGCGCGCCAGAGCTGCCAGCCCAGCCACAACAGATAGGCGCCGCCGACG
>Ga0160496_1000502_pt1 | contig 16471 bp, 14 predicted proteins | sample DIDPMG_2_FD_108231 | JGI IMG/M metagenome (GOLD analysis project Ga0160496, IMG submission 108231) | Enriched soil microbial communities from UW Madison campus, WI, USA - DID2937_E24_FP MG | ecosystem: Environmental > Terrestrial > Soil > Grasslands | place: USA: Madison, Wisconsin | collected...
AGCCAGCCCGGACAGCACGGCATCCATGATGGTGATGGTCTGCGGGATGGTGAGGCGCCGCTGCTCGCGCACGAGCTCGCGGAGGGTGATGCCGGGCAGGTACTCCATGACGAGGTACGCCATGTCGCCGTCCTGGCCCTGGTCGAAGACGTTGACGACGTGCGGGTCGGCCAGTCGTGCGGCGGCGCGCGCCTCCTGGATGAATCGGCTCTGGAACACCGTGTCGTCGGACAGGTGCCCGTGCATGACCTTCAGCGCGATCCGGCGCTCCAGGCGCAGGTCGGTCGCGACGTACACCGTGGCCATGCCGCCGCGGGCGATGCGAGCGCGCACCCGGTACCGGCCGTCGACCAGACGGCCGATCAGCGGGTCCGTCTGCTGGCTCGTGCTCACGCAACGAGTCTACGGAGCCGAGGCCGTGACACCGGGGAGCGCCTCACCTCGGCGGCCCTCGCGGCGCCGAAGCTCACGGCGCCGCGTCAGCCCAGCTGAGCGAGCCAGGCGTACGCCTGCTGCTCCCAGGGACCGTACCGGTCGGGGTAGGCCGAGATCTGCACGGCCTGCGCCGCCGCGCTGAAGCTCATGCTCTGCCACCCGGGGATGTCGAGCAGTCCGCGCGTCGTGGAGCCGTTGGGGTCCTGCGGACCGCCGTAGAACACCGCCGCGGCGCGGTAGGGATCGCGCACCTGTACGGGGGTGCCCCAGCCCTGGCTCGGGCGCTGCTGGAACAGGCCCAGCGAGTCGCGGTCGCCCCAGGCGAGGTTGCGGATCCACGACTCGACCATGGCCGTCGCCAGGGCGATGGCGATGCCGCGGTCGGGGACGCCCCGCTCGCGGCCGACCTGGATGATGATCTTCGCGTTGGCGGTCTGCTCGGCGTCGAGGACGGCGGTCTTGGGCGCGGTGCCCACCGAGCCGGCCGGCGATCCCGATCCGGTCGATCCTGATCCGGTCGATCCGGTCGAGCCGCCCGATCCCGAGGAGGCCGTGCCCGGGATGACGATCTTCTGGCCCGGGTAGATGATCGACGAGCCGCTCATCCCGTTCGCGCTGAGGAGGCTCGCGAGCGAGACGCCGTGCTTCTGCGCGATGGCCCACATCGAGTCGCCCTTGGCGACGGTGTGCGCGCCGGCGGCGGGTGCGCTCGGTGCCGGCGTGCTCGGTGCGGGTGCGCTGGGCACCGGCGTGGCGGGCTTCGGCGTGGCGGGCGCAGCGGTGCTCGGCGCAGAACCGGAGGACGATGCGCCGGGGATGGCGACCTTCTGGCCCGGGTAGATGATCGACGAGCTCTTCAGGCCGTTGGCGCTCAGCAGCGCGGTGAGTCCGACCTTGTACTTCTGCGCGATCGCCCAGAGCGAGTCGCCCTTCTTGACCGTGTGCGTCCCGGCCGCGGCGGCCGGCTGTGCGGGGGCGGCCGGCTTCGGAGCCGACGGCGTCGAGGAGGCCGGCGGAGCGGCGGTGCCCTTCGCGGACAGCCGCAGCACGTCGCCGGGATAGATGACGCTGCTCCAGCCCAGGCCGTTCCACGCCAGCACGTCGGCCGTGCGCAGCCCGTGCCGCGCCGCGATGGCGCTGACGCTGTCGCCGCGCTTGACGGTGTAGCTGAGCGGCACGGTCTTCGTGCTCGCCGGCGAGCCGACGACCGCGGCCGGGACGGATGCCTCGGCGGGGGCGCTCGACGCGACGATCGCGCGCAGCGCGGCGGGCGCGGAGCCCACGGCGCGCGTGAGATCGGTCCGCTCCTCCGCCGCGTGGGCCGGAGTCGCCGACAGGGTCAGGGCGATCGATCCGATGATCGCGGTGGACACGGTGACGCCGGTGGTCGGCGCGGATGCACGCTGGGTGCGGGTTGCACGATGGCTTCGCAAGAGCTTCCCCCTCTTTTTTGCCTTGGCCACCGTGTCACGGATGAGTATTCGTGTCAACTGGTGCTAATGGGAGTGACGAGTGTGACAGAAGTGCCCATTGTTGTTTCCCGTCGTCCATCCGGGATGGGATAGTGGAGACGTGGCCGATGCATCATCCCCGCTCCTGCCCACGGAGTGGCTCACGCTCCCCGACGTCGTCGCTCTGACGGGCGAGTCCCTCGGCCGCGTGCGCCGGCTGCTCGACGACAAGCACCTCGTGGCCTCGCGCCGTGAGGGAGCGCCGCGCATCCCGGCGGTGTTCTTCGTCGACGGCGTGCCGCTCTCGTCCCTGCGCGGCACGATCATCGTGCTGCAGGATGCCGGTTTCTCCGACGACGAGGTGATCGACTGGCTGCTCACGCCCGAGGAGTCGATCGGCTTCGAGCCGATCGAGGCGCTGCGGCAGGGTCGCAAGAGCGAAGTGCGCCGCGTCGCGGCGACGCTGGCCTGACCGCCTACGCCGTGCGGGCGGTCGCCGCGCGGGCGAGGTCGCGCAGCTGCCCGACGGCCGCGTTGCCCAGCGGCGCCCCGCGCAGCGCGCGATCGGCCTCGTCGGCGAACGCGGCGATGTGCTCCTCGACGCGCGCGAGCGCGGCCGTCTCGACGATGGTCTGCTGCAGCGACGCGATCTGACCGGCATCCAGCGACGGGTCGCCGATGAGCTCGTCGAACACGCGGCGCGCGCCGGCGCCGAGCCGCTCGCGCGCGTAGGCGATGAGCAGAGTGCGCTTGCCCTCGCGCAGGTCGTCGCCGGAGGGCTTGCCGGTCACGGCGCTGTCGCCGAACACGCCGAGGATGTCGTCGCGCAACTGGAAGGCGAGCCCGACGGGGTGGCCGAACCGCGACAGCGCGTCGTGCTGCGCAGCGGCGGCGCCCGCGAGAGCCGCGCCGATCAGGAGCGGCTGCTGCACGCTGTAGCGGGCGGACTTCAGCGACGCGATCCGCAGCGCCCGCGCGGCGTGCTCGTCGTCGGGCGCCGTGCGGAAGGCGGCCTCCTCCGCGACGTCGAGGAACTGGCCCACCGTCACGTCGCGCCGCATCCGGGCGTACTCGACGCGGGCCGCCGCGGCGTGCGGCGCCTCGCGCAGCCCCTCTTCGAACAGGTCGTCGCTCCACGCGACCAGGAGGTCGCCGAGCAGGATCGCGGCGGAGCGGCCGAAGGCCTCGGCGTCCCCCGTCCATCCGGCGGTGCGGTGGTCGGCTTCGAGGCGGCGGTGCGCGGCCGGCCGGCCGCGGCGGGTGTCGGAGTTGTCCACGAGATCGTCGTGCACGAGTGCCGCGGCCTGGAAGACCTCGAGCGCGGCGGCGGCGGAGACGACGTCGCCGTCGAAGGGGCGGGTCGGGCGGCCCGACGCGGCGTCGGCGGCCTCGGCGACCGCGCGCCAGCCCGTCACGCAGAAGCGGGCCCGCAGTCGCTTCCCGCCCTCCAGCGCGTCGGCCGCGGAGCGCACGAAAGTCGTCGCCTCGCCGCCGATCTCGGCGGCCTCGGCGAGCCGATCCTGCGTGAACCTCTCCAGTCGCTGGGAAACAGCCGCGATGGGGTCTTCGGGAGGGGTCACGGGCCTAGCCTAGTGATGACCCAGCCGCGTACAATGAGACGACTGGACTGTCAACAAGGGGGATGCATGCCACTGTCAGAGCAGGAGCAGCGTCTGCTGGATGAGATGGAACGCCATCTCATGCGCAACGACGCTGACGTCGTGGCGCCCCGCGATGGCCAGTCGCTCAGCTACCGCAACATCGTGTACGGCACGGTCCTGGTGCTCATCGGGATCGTCGGACTGATCGTCGGCGTCTCCTCTCCGTTCCTCGTGATCGGCGTGGTCGCCTTCGTGATCATGGTCGCCGGCGTCGTCCTGGCCGTCACGCCGGCGCGCGGCGCCACCCCGCGGATGCCGAGCGAAGGCGCAGCGCGGAACACGCCACCGTCGTCCTCGTCCGCGTCCTTCATGGACCGGATGAACGACCGCTGGGATCGTCGCAACGACGGGCGCTGAGCCCGCCAGACCTCCCGCATCATCAGCACCGACCTTCGGGTCGGTGCTTTTTTGTTGTCATTCCGCGGACGGGGATAGTGAAGTGGAGGAAAGTGGAGTAAAGTGGCGCTCACTTGAGACGGCCGGGTCGAAAGGGGGTGAGGGCCGATGCTGTTGGGTACATACACCCCCAAGCTCGACGACAAAGGCCGCGTCATCCTTCCGGCCAAGTTCCGCACCGATCTCGGCGACGGCGTCGTCATCACCCGCGGGCAGGAGCGCTGCCTCTACGTGTTCAGCACGAAGGAGTTCGAGCGGATCTACGAGAAGATCCGCGAGGCGCCGCTGACGAACAAGCAGTCCCGCGACTTCCAGCGCATGTTCCTCTCCGGCGCGAGCGACGAGAAGCCCGACGGGCAGAACCGCATCACCGTTCCCCCGCACCTGCGCACCTACGCCAACCTCGGCCGCGAACTGGTCGTCACCGGCGTCGGCGCGCACGCCGAGATCTGGGACGCGGAGGCGTGGAACGCCTACGCGGACGGAAACGAAGACAGCTACTCGGACATGGAGCAGGAGGTGATCCCGGGATTGTTCTGATCCTCGGCTGTGACTCCCAGCCGCACGCCCTGACACACTTCCCCGGTGTCAGGTCGAGGCGGATGGGGATCAGAGCCGGGGAGCGGCCCCGTACATCATGAGCCTCCGCGACATCCACACCCCGGTCCTGCTCGACCGCTGCGTCGAGCTGCTGGCGCCCGCGCTCGAGCGCGACGACGCCGTGCTCGTCGACGCCACCGAGGGCATGGGCGGCCACTCCGAGGCGCTCCTGGAGCGCTTCCCGGACGTCCACCTCATCGGTCTGGACCGCGACACCGACGCCCTGCGCATCGCGGGGGAGCGGCTGGCCCGCTTCGGCGACCGCGTCACCCTCGTCCACACCGTCTACGACGGCATCGCGGAGGCCGTCGCCTCGACCGGGCGGAAGCGCGTGGACGGCATCCTGTTCGACCTCGGCGTCTCCTCGCTGCAGCTCGACGAAGCCGAGCGCGGCTTCGCCTACAGCCAGGACGCGCCGCTGGACATGCGCATGGACCAGACCGCCGGCACGACCGCCGCCGACATCGTCGCGACCTACGGCGAGGGCGACCTGCGCCGCATCTTCGAGCGCTACGGCGAGGAGAAGCTGTCGGGCCGCTACGCCCGCGCGATCCTCGACGCGCGCCGGACGGCGCCGATCACCCGCTCGGGCCAGCTCGTCGACATCCTCCTCGCCGCGACCCCCGCCGCCGTCCAGCGCGAGCAGCGCGGGCACCCCGCCAAGCGGGTGTTCCAGGCGCTGCGCATCGAGGTCAATCAGGAGCTCGCCGTCCTCGACCGGGCCATCCCCGCCGCCATGGCACTGCTGCCGGTGGGCGGGCGCATCGTCGTGATGTCGTACCAATCGCTCGAGGACCGCCTCGTCAAGCGCATCTTCGCGGATGCCGTGGCGTCCACGGCGCCGGCCGGACTCCCGGTCGAGCTGCCCGAGCACGCCCCGCGGTTCACGCTGCTGGTGCGGGGCGCCGAGCTCGCCTCCGATGAGGAGAAGGCGCGCAATCCGCGGGCCACCCCGGTGCGCCTGCGCGCCGCCGAGCGTGTGCGGGAGGCCGCATGAGCTCCGAAGCCTTCGCCTTCGCGCCGGCGTCCGCCGCGCTTCCGGCCCCGCAGCCGTCGCGCGAGCCGCACCGGCCGCTCCGCGTCGTCGAGCAGACGCGTCCGGCCCGCCGGCCGCGGCTGCTGTACGGCATCGTCGCCGTGGCGGGAGCCCTCGCGATCGCCGGCGCCCAGATGGGACTGTCGATCCTCGCGACCCAGGGCTCGTACGAGGTCAAGCAGCTGACAACCCAGCAGCGCGAGCTGACGTGGCAGAAGCAGATCCTGCAGGACGAGGTCGCCGGACTCAGCTCGCCGCAGTACCTCGCCGCGAACGCCGCGGCGCTGGGCATGGTCGCCGGCGGCAGCCCGAACTACCTGCGCCTCAGCGACGCCGCCGCCTTCGGCACCGGGACGGGCATGTCCGGGACCTCCAGCATCCAGGCGCTCTCGCGCGCTGCCGTCGCCAACTCGCTCGTGGCGGGCGTGCCGCTGGTGACCGACCCCGAGGCGAGTCTGCTCACCGGCACGCGCATCGACGAGAAGCTGCTGCTCAGTACGCCGACACCCCCGCCGATCACCGACGGCCTGCCCACACCCAGCACACACTGAGAGAGCCATGACGACACGAGCCACCCGCAGTCCTCGTCGCCGCACCGTCGTCGCCCTCGCGGTGGTCCTGGCGGTGCTGGCGGCCTTCGTCGTGCGCCTCGTGGACATCCAGATCGTCAACGCCAACGAGCACATCGCCGCCTCGTTCAGCAAGGGCATGCAGACCACGAGCGTCATCAACGGCACGCGCGGCGAGATCGTCGACACCGACGGACGGCTGCTGGCCACCAGCGTCCTGCTCTACGACGTCCAGATCGATCCGTGGCTGGCGACCAACATGGTCGAGACGGACGAGAAGGGCGTCGCCGTGCGCGACGCGAACGGCGACAAGGTGATGGTCCCGTTCTCGGACTACGCGCCGGAGCTGGCCGCGATCACGGGCACGACCTCCGAGGAGGTGCAGGCGGTCGTCGCGGACGCCCTCGCCGAGAACGCGCACTCGCGGTTCGCCTACCTCAAGCGCTACGTCTCCACCGCCGAGTACCGGGCGCTGGCGGCGCTGAAGCTGCCGTTCCTCACCTTCCCGCCGCACCCGTCGCGCGCCTACCCCGACGGTGCCGTCGCCGGCAACCTGATCGGATTCGTCGGCAGTGACGGCGCCCCCCTGGAGGGGCTCGAGGCGCTGCAGGACCAGTGCCTGTCCGCGACCAACGGCTCGATCCGGTACCAGCGCGGCGCGGACGGCGTCATCATCCCGGGCACCGCCGTCGAGCAGCCGGCCGTCGACGGCGGCACCCTGCGGCTCACGATCGACACCGACCTGCAGTGGTACATGCAGCAGCTCATCGCCGAGGAGACGGCGCGCTTCGACGCGAACTGGGGCGGGATCATCGTCATGGAGACCGCCACCGGCAAGATCCGGGCGATGGCCGAGACGCCCACCGTCGATCCCAACGCGCCGGGCGCCTCGGCGCCGGAGGATCGCGCCTCGCGCCTGATCCGGTTCTCCTACGAGCCGGGATCGACGTTCAAGCCGATCACCGCGGCGACCGCGATCGAGGCCGCCGGACTCACCCCCTACTCGACGGTCGTGACCCCGGACCGCAAGGTGTTCGCCAACGGCGCGGTCGTCAACGACTCCGAGAAGCACGCGACACAGAACCTCACACTCACCGGCGGCCTGGTCACCTCGTCCAACGTCGCGATGTCGCAGTTCGGCAGCATGGTCGACGCGAAGACGCGGCAGGCATACCTGGAGAAGTTCGGCGTCGGCCAGCCGCAGGGACTGAACTGGTCGGGCGAGCCGCGCACGGGGTTCAGCCAGGACGCCGCCGATTGGGACAACCAGACCTACTACACGACGACGTTCGGTCAGGCCTTCACCGTGACGACCACGCAGGTCGCGAGCGTCTACCAGACCATCGCCAACGGCGGCGTGCGCATGCCGGCGCAGCTGGTCGAGTCGTGCACGCTGGCGGACGGGACCGTCGTGACGCCCGAGCTCGAGGAGCCGGTACGCGTGATCGAGGAGGAGACGGCCGAGCAGGTCGGCCTCATGCTCGAGAACGTCTTCACCCAGGGCACGCTGGCCGACGACATCGCCATCGACGGCTATCGGATGGCCGGCAAGACGGGCACGGCGCAGATCAGCAACGGCAAAGGCGGGTACAAGACGAACCTGTACTTCACGTCGCTGGTCGGATACGCCCCGGCCGACGATCCGGAGTATGTTGTCCTGACGGTCTTCGACGAGCCGAAGAAGCAGCGCATGTCGTCGGCCAACCGCTCGGTGTTCACGAAGGCGATGACCCAGGTGCTCAAGCACTACCGCGTCATGCCGTCCGAGTCCGAGACGCCCCTGCTCCCCGTCACCCAGTGACGCGAGCGCCCGAGGAGACAGCACCATGATCCGGATGACGCTCGCCGAGGTGGCCCACGCCGTCTCGGGGACGCTGCGCCCCCACGGCGACGACACCGAGCAGACCGTCGTCGCGGGCACCGTCGACACCGACTCGCGGCTCATGGCCCCCGGCGACGTGTTCGTCGCCAAGCCCGGTGAGGTCACCGACGGCCACCGGTTCGTCGAGGTCGCCGTCGCCGCCGGGGCGGCACTCGCCATCGTCGAGCGCCCCGTCGACGTCCCGGTGTCGCAGATCGTCGTCGCCGACGCGGTCGCGGCGCTCGCAGACCTCGCCCGCGAGGTCGTCGCTCGCGTGCGCGCCCGCGGAGACCTGAAGATCGTCGGGATCACGGGATCCAACGGCAAGACGACCACCAAGAACCTCCTCGCCCGCATCCTGCAGGACGAGGGGGCCACCGTCGCCCCGCGCGCGTCGTACAACAACGAGGTCGGCGCCCCGGTCACGATGCTCCGCGTCGCCGAGGACACGCGGTTCCTCGTCTCCGAGCTGGGCGCCTCGAAGCCCGGCCGCATCGCCGAGCTGGCCGGACTCATCACTCCCGACGTGGGCGCCGTGCTCATGGTCGGCCTGGCGCACGCGGGCGGTTTCGGCGGCGTCGAGGCGACCCAGCGCGCGAAGACCGAGCTCGTCGAGGCGATCCGCCCCGGCGGCGTCGCCGTGCTCAACGCGGACGACCCGCGCGTGGCCGCGATGGCCGCCGTCGCCCGCGAGCGCGGGGTCGCCGTCCACTGGTTCGGCCGCGGACCGGGCGTGGCGGGGCGAACCGAGGTGCGGGCCGAGGACGTGGAGGTCACGGCATCCGGCACGTCCGCCGTCGTCGTCGCCGGCGGCGAGCGCCTCCCGCTGCGCCTGCGCGTGCTGGGGGAGCACCACATCATGAACGCGCTGGCCGCGATCACGATCGCCCAGGCACTCGGCGTCGCCCCGGCCTCCGCGATCGCGCGCCTCGAGACCGTCGAGATCGCCGAGCGCTGGCGCATGCAGCCCCTGGGCAGCGATCGCGTCCGGATCATCAACGACGCCTACAATGCGAGCCCCGACTCGATGTCGGCGGCCCTGCGCACCCTCGCCCAGATCGCCGAGCCGGGACAGCGCAAGGTCGCCGTCCTCGGTGCGATGAGCGAACTCGGGGAGCACGCCGGCGAGGAGCACGACCGCGTCGGCCTGCTCGCCGTGCGGCTGCGCATCGAGCGCATCGTCGTGGTCGGCCGCGACGCGCGCCGGCTCTACCTCGCCGCGATCGGCGAGGGCTCGTGGGACGGCGAAGCGGTCTTCTTCGAGACCCAGGACGAGGCCTACGCCTACCTGCTCACCGAGCTGCGCGACGGCGACCGCGTCCTCGTGAAGTCGTCGAACTCCGCCGGCCTGCGGCATCTGGGCGATCGTCTGGGAGAATCGTTCTCGTGAGATCCCTGCTATCGGCCGCGACGATCTCGCTCGCCTTCACCCTGTTCCTCACCCCGCTGTTCATCCGGCTCTTCGAGAAGCTCGGCTGGGGACAGGTCATCCGCACGCCCGACGACGTCTCCAACCCGAGCCACCACGCCAAGCGCGGCACGCCCACGATGGGCGGGATCATCTTCATCCTGGGTGCGATGGTCGGCTACTTCATCGGCACCTACACGGGCGGCACGCCGCCGACGATCTCGGGTCTGCTCGTCATCTGGATGATGGTGGGCCTGGGCGGGGTCGGCTTCATCGACGACTTCATGAAGGTGCGCCAGCAGCGCAGCCTCGGCCTGTCCGGGTGGCGCAAGGTCGTCGGGCAGGTCCTGGTCACCGTCCCGTTCGGGATCATGGCGCTCAACTTCCCGAACCAGTACGGCGAGACCCCGGCATCCCCCTACATCTCGTTCTTCCGCGACATCCCCGTGCTGTCCTTCATGGCCGCCGGCGTCATCGTCGGATGGGTGCTCTATCTCGCCTGGATCTCGCTCATGTCGGTCTCGTGGTCGAACGCGAGCAACCTCACCGACGGGCTGGACGGACTGGCCACCGGCGCGGGCATCTTCACGATCGCCGCCTACAGCCTCGTCACGTTCTGGCAGTTCCAGCAGCGCTGCCACACGACCGCTCTCGTGGCCGAGTACGCCAACGCCTGCTACGAGACCCGCGACCCCCTGGGGCTGACGATCATCGCCGCCTCGTTCGTGGGCGCGCTCGTCGGGTTCCTGTGGTGGAACGCGCCCAAGGCGAAGATCTTCATGGGCGACGTCGGCTCGATGGCCATCGGCGGCGTCATCGTCGCGATGGCGATCCTCTCGCGCACCGAGATCCTCTCGATCATCGTCGCCGGCGTCTTCGTGATCGCCCCGGCCTCGGTCATTCTGCAGCGCTACTACTTCAAGGCCACGGGCGGCAAGCGGCTGTTCCTCATGAGCCCGTTCCACCACCATCTCGAGATGCGCGGCTGGCCGGAGGTCACGATCGTCGTGCGGATGTGGGTCATCGCGGGGATGCTGGCGGTCACCGGCGTCGGCCTCTTCTATGTCGGCTGGCTCGCGGCGCTATGACGGCGCGGCTGGACACCCTGACCAGCTGGCACGCCGACTGGAGCGGCCTGCGCGTCGTGGTGCTGGGGCTGTCGGTCACCGGCTTCGCGGTCGCCGACACGCTCGCCGAGCTGGGCGCCGACGTGCTCGTGGTCACCGAGCGCGCCGACGAGGAGTACGCGCGCCTGCTGCCGGTCATCGGCGCGCGGCTGTGGACCGGATCGCTCGCGACGGTGCCGGACGAGGTCGTCGCCCACGCGCCCGAGGTCGTCATCGCCTCGCCCGGGTTCCCGCCGCACCACCCCGTCGTGCGGTGGACGCGCGAGAGCGAGGTCGCGCTGTGGGGTGACATCGAGCTGGCCTGGCGCGTGCGCGACAAGGTGGTGCGCGCCGACGGCACGCCCGCAGACTGGGTGCTCATCACCGGCACGAACGGCAAGACGACCACGACCCAGCTGACCGCGGCGATGCTCGTCGCCGGCGGCCTGCGCGCCGCCCCGTGCGGCAACATCGGCGTGCCCGTGCTCGACGCCGTGCGCGATCCCGGCGGCTTCGACGCGCTCGTCGTCGAGCTGTCCAGCCACCAGCTCTGGTACCTCGGGCTGTCCGCCGGCGCGGATCGGCTGTCGCCGCACGCGAGCGTGTGCCTCAACCTCGCCGACGACCATCTCGAGTGGCACGGGTCGTTCGAGGCCTACCGCGACGCGAAGGCCGTCGTGTACGAGAACACCCGCGTCGCGTGCGTGTACAACAAGTCCGACGAGGCGACCGTCCGGATGGTGGAGGATGCCGACGTCGTCGAGGGATGCCGGGCCGTCGGCTTCGATCTGGGCGTGCCCGGCCCGAGCGATCTCGGCGTCGTCGACGGCATCCTCGTCGATCGGGCGTTCCTCGCCGAGCGCCACACGAGCGCCCTCGAGCTCACGACCCTCGACGACCTCGCCGCGCGCGACCTGGCCGTCCCGCACCTGGTCGCGAACATCCTCGCCGCGAGCGCCCTGGCCCGATCGCTCGACGTCGCTCCCGCCGCCATCCGCGACGCCCTCGCCCGGTTCCGCCTCGACCCGCACCGCATCGAGATCGTCGGCCGGGCCGCCGGCATCACCTGGATCGACGACTCGAAGGCCACCAACCCGCACGCCGCGGCATCGTCGCTGGCGGCGTACCCCGGCGCCGTGTGGGTGCTCGGCGGCGTGCTCAAGGGCGTCGACGTCGCGCAGCTGGTCGCCGACCGCGGCACCGGCGTGAAGGCGGCCATCGTCATCGGCGTCGAGCGCACGGAGATCACCGCGGCGTTCGCACGACACGCGCCGGCGGTGCCGGTCTTCGAGGTCGACCACGCTCAGACTGAAGACGTCATGACGGAGGTCGTCGAACTGGCGACGGGCATCGCGCGTGACGGAGACGTGGTCCTCCTCGCTCCGGCCGCCGCGTCGTTCGATCAGTTCGCGTCGTACGTCGAACGCGGCCGGCGGTTCTCGGCAGCGGTGCAGGAGCGGATCGGAAGGGGGACCGGTGGCCAGCACGACGACCGGACGCACCCGCCCGCCGGCGAGCTCTGAGCAGGAGGACGGCAGCGGCTTCTCGGCGCGCGTCTTCCTCGGCAAGGCGTTCGCGCCCGTGCCCAACGAGTTCCTGCTGATCGCCTCGACGGCGCTCATCCTCACGATCTTCGGGCTCGTCATGGTGCTCTCGGCGACCATGGCGACCTCCGTGAAGGCGGGCGACAGCCCCTTCGAGGTCGTCCTCAAGCAGTCCGTGTTCGCGCTCATCGGCGTGCCGCTGATGTTCGTGCTCAGCCGGCTGCCGCTCACGTTCTGGAAACGCATCGCGTGGCCCGCGCTGATCGGCGGCATCGCGCTGCAGATGCTCGTGTTCGTGCCGGGGCTCGGCATCTCGAACGACGGAAACCGCAACTGGATCCGCATCGCCGGCTTCCAGCTGCAGCCGTCGGAGTTCCTCAAGCTCGCGTTCATCCTCTGGCTGGGCTACGTCCTGTTCCGCAAGCAGACGCTGCTGGGGGTGTGGCGGCACGTCTTCATCCCCGTCGTGCCGGTCGGCGCGCTCGTGATCGGCCTGGTCGCGGCCGGCAGCGGCGACCTCGGCACCGCCATGATCCTCATGCTGATCCTGCTCGGCTGCCTGTTCTTCTCGGGTGTCAAGCTGCGGATCTTCCTGCTCCCGGCGATCGGCGTGGTCGTCGCCGCGGGGGCGTACGCCGTGACGAGCCCGGACCGCATGGAGCGGATCATGAGCTTCCTCGACCCGAACTGCATCGACGACTATCTCGGTCGCTGCTACCAGCCGCTGCACGGCGTCTGGGGGCTGGCCAGCGGCGGCGTGTTCGGGCTCGGGCTGGGCAACTCGCGGGAGAAGTACTCGTGGCTGCCGGCCGCCTCGCACGACTACATCTTCGCGATCATCGGCGAGGAGCTGGGCCTGATCGGCTGCCTCGTCGTCCTGGCGCTGTTCACGCTGTTCGCCGTCGGCGCGTTCCACATCATCCGCAAGACCCACGACCCGTTCGTGCGCATCGCCGCCGGCGGCATCACGGTCTGGATCGTCGGCCAGGCGCTCATCAACATCGGCGTCGTGCTGCGGGTGTTCCCCGTCCTCGGCGTTCCGCTGCCGTTCATGTCGCAGGGCGGCACCTCGCTGCTGTCGGTGCTCATGGCGTGCGGCGTGCTGCTGTCCTTCGCCCGGACGCTCCCCGAACCGCGCGCGGTTCCCGCCGCGCCGCGGTCGCGCTCCGCGATGCGCTCGGGTGCGGTCCCCGCCGCCGGCGCCCCCGCGCCGCGCGGGACCTCGGGCTCCGCTCCGGGGCCTGCACCGCGCGGGTAGGCTCGTCCGGTGACGACAGCACCCACGACGTATCTGCTCGCCGGCGGCGGCACCGCCGGGCATGTGAACCCCCTGCTGGCCGTCGCGGACGCACTGCGGGCCCGCGAGCCCGACGCGACGGTGCTCGTCCTGGGCACCCGCGAGGGACTCGAGTCCCGCCTCGTGCCCGAGCGCGGGTATGAGCTCCTCTTCGTCGACAAAGTGCCCTTCCCGCGTCGTCCGGACGGAGCCGCGCTCCGCTTTCCCGGACGGTTCCGCCGGGCCGTCGCACAGGTGCGCGCGCATCTGCGCGGACGCGGAGTCGACGTCGTCGTGGGCTTCGGCGGGTATGCCTCGGCGCCGGCGTACATCGCGGCGCGGCGGCACGGCATCCCGTATGTCGTGCACGAGGCCAACGCGAAGCCGGGGCTGGCGAACGTGCTCGGCGCGCGCGGTGCGGCCGGATCCGGGATCGTCTTCGAGGGGACGCCGCTGAAGGGCGCACGCGTGGTCGGCATGCCGCTGCGGCCCGAGATCGTGCAGCTGGACCGCGCGGGCCTGCGCGCGGAGGCGGCGGCGTTCTTCGGCCTGGATGCCGCTCGCCCCGTCCTGCTCGTCTTCGGCGGCTCGCTCGGCGCGCGCCGCCTCAACGAGGCGCTCGCGGGGTCATGGCGCGACATCGTGGCCGCCGGGTGGCAGATCGTGCACGCCGTGGGGGAGCGCAACGACGTCGCCGATCCGGGGGAGGCCGCGTACCGCGTCGTGCCCTACATCGACCGCATGGACCTCGCGTTCGCCCTCGCCGACCTCATCGTCTCGCGCGCCGGCTCGGCGACGGTGAGCGAGGTGGGCGCGCTGGGCATCCCGGCCGTGTATGTGCCCTACGCCGTCGGCAACGGCGAGCAGGCGCTCAACGCGGCGTCGGCCGTGCGCGCGGGGGCGGCCCGGCTCATCCCGGATGCCGAGTTCACCGCCGACCGCGTGCGCGCCGAGGTGCTGCCGCTGCTGACCGACGCCGACGCGCTCGAGGCGCTGCGCGCCGCCGCGGCGACGGTCGGCACGCGCGCCGGCACCGAGAACGTCGTCGCCATGATCGACGAGGCCCTCGGTCGCTGAGGCCGCGGTCGTCGGCGGGGCGAAGTCGCCGGTTGTGTGACATGCTCGCGGGTCGTGTCACAGAAGGTGCGGGGTGACCGGTGGTGAGGTCGCCGGTTGTGTGACACGCCCGCGGCACGCGCCGCCCCCGCAGCCAGAAGCGCCCCGGGAGCCAGCGCACCGGGAGCCAGCGCGCCCGGAGCCAGCGCGCCGCAGCGGCCGTCCAGGATGCCGCGACCTAGACTTGACGGGCCATGATCCGACCCGACCTGAGCCTGCCCATTCCCGAGGACATCACCGCCGCCCACTTCATCGGGATCGGCGGATCCGGCATGTCCGGACTGGCGGGGATGTTCCTCGACCGCGGCATCCGGGTGTCGGGGTCGGACCGCGCCGACAGCGACGCGATGCGCGCCCTCGCCGCGCGCGGCGCGACCGTCCACGTCGGGCACGCCGCCGACCACCTGCCCGACGATGCCGACACCGTCGTGCACACCGGCGCGATCTGGCCCGAGAACCCGGAGTTCCTCCTCGCGAAGGAGCGCGGACTGCACGTGATCCACCGCTCGCAGGCGCTGTACTGGCTCATCGGCGGGCGCCGCCTCGTCAGCGTCGCGGGTGCCCACGGCAAGACCACCTCCACCGGCATGATCGTCACCGCGCTGCGCGCGCTGGGCACCGCGCCGACGTTCGTCAACGGCGGTGTGATCGCCGACCTGGGCACCTCGAGCGCGACCGGGTCGGACGAGCTGTTCGTCATCGAGGCGGACGAGTCCGACGGCACCTTCCTGCTCTACGACACGTCGGTCGCCCTCATCACCAACGTCGACCCCGACCACCTCGATCACTGGGGCACGCGCGAGGCGTTCTACGACGGCTTCGTCCGCTTCGCGAACGAGGCGCGCGAGGCCGTCGTGATCTCCGCCGACGACGCCGGCGCGCAGCGGGTCGCCGCCGCGCTGACGCACCCGCGCGTGGTCACGTTCGGCGAAGCCGCCGACGCCGACGTGCGGCTGACCGGGATCACCACCGACGGACCCGTGACGTTCACGCTCACGCACGACGGCGCGACGGCCGCCGGGCGCCTCGCCGTGCCCGGTGCGCACAACGCCGTCAACGCGGCCGGGGCCGTCGCCGTCCTGCTCACCCTCGGCTTCGCCCTCGAGCCTGCACTGCGCGCCGTCGAGGGCTTCGGCGGCACCGTCCGCCGGTTCGAGCTGCACGGCGTCGAGCACGGCGTGAGCGTCTTCGACGACTACGCCCACCACCCGACCGAGGTCGCCGCCGCGCTCGCCGCCGCGCGCACCGTGATCGGCGACGGGCGCATCATCGCGCTGCACCAGCCGCACACCTACTCGCGCACGCAGGAGATGTTCCGCGAGTTCGCCGAGGTGCTCGAGTCCCACGCCGACCACACCATCGTCCTGGACGTCTACGGCGCCCGGGAGGATCCCGTCCCCGGCGTCACCGGCGAGCTGGTCAGCGGCGCGTTCGCCGACCCCGCCCGCGTCCACTTCGAGGCCGACTGGCAGCGTGCGGCCGACTACGCGGCAGCCGTCGCGCGGGCGGGCGACTACATCGTCACGCTCGGCTGCGGAAACGTGAACCTGATCATCCCGCAGGTGCTCGCGGCCCTCGGGACGCAGGAGTAGCCGATGCGCCGGCCGTCCCCGCTGCCGCCGCCGCCCGCGCGGCCCCGTCCGGAACCGCCGGCCGAGACGCCGGCGACCGCCGTCCCCGCCGCCGATCCGCCCCCTGCGCAGCCCCACCCCGGCGCCGATGCGCGCGAGACCGACCCGGTCGCCCCGCCGTTCGCCGCGGACGGCGACGCCGCGGACGACACCGCGCCCCTCGAACCGCTGTTCTCCGAGCGGGATGCCGGGACCACCGGCATCCCGGACCCGATCGCCCTCGATGGCACCGCAGAGCCCGACGAGGTGCGCGTGCGCGACGTCTGGGCCGCCGCCCGGGCGCGGCGGAAGGCGCTGCGCGCCGAGGTCCGTCGGTTCACGGCGCGTCAGCGCCGGCGCCGCATGGTCTGGATCGGCGTGGGCGCGGCCCTGATCGTCCTC
>Ga0160496_1000507_pt1 | contig 16363 bp, 14 predicted proteins | sample DIDPMG_2_FD_108231 | JGI IMG/M metagenome (GOLD analysis project Ga0160496, IMG submission 108231) | Enriched soil microbial communities from UW Madison campus, WI, USA - DID2937_E24_FP MG | ecosystem: Environmental > Terrestrial > Soil > Grasslands | place: USA: Madison, Wisconsin | collected...
CGTAGGTGCGGTGGTCCACGATGGTGTGGCCGTCGCGGTTGAACTCGCTGCCCAGCAGCTTTTCAGCCAGCGCGAAGCCCACGGCATTGGTGATGCCCTGGCCCAGCGGGCCGGTGGTGGTTTCCACGCCCGGGGTGATGTGCACTTCGGGGTGGCCGGCAGTCTTGGAATGCAGCTGGCGGAAATTCTTGATGTCGTCCATCGACAGGTCGTAGCCGGTCAGGTGCAGCAGCGCGTACTGCAGCATGGAGCCGTGGCCGTTGGAGAGCACGAAACGGTCGCGGTTGGCCCACTGCGGATTGGCCGGATTGTGGCGATAGTGCTTGGCCCACAGGGCGACTGCGATGTCGGCCATCCCCATCGGCATGCCCGGGTGACCGGAATTGGCTTTCTGAACTGCGTCCATCGCCAGCGCGCGGATCGCGTTGGCCATCTTGTCGGTGGGGAGAGTGGAAATCATGTCGATGTCTGTGTGTGCTGTGCTGGAGGCGCCGACTGGCGCATGAATCGGGTTCTGAAGCCAAAGCGCCCGCCCGGAATACCCGGGACAAGCGCGGGGCCGTATTTTACCAGAGTGCGTCGGGGGGATTAAAATTCGGGGTCGGCCTATGAATCGTCTGACAAGATTTTTCGATGTTTCTTGCATTTTCTTGATCTCCCTCGCCCCCAGGACCCTGCCCCATGCCTCGTTTCTATTTCCCGCACCCCCTGGCGATCGGTTCGGCCGTGGTCCTGCCCGAGCAGATCGCCCACCACGTGCAGGTGCTGCGCCTGCAGCCGGGCGACACCATCACCCTCTTCAATGGCGAAGGAGGTGAATACACCGCCAGCCTGACCGCCATCGAGAAGAAGCGCGCCCACGCCGAACCCAAGACCTTTTCCCCGCGCGAAGCCGAGCTGCCCTATGGCCTGACCCTGGCCCAGGCCCTGCCCGAAGGGTCGAAGATGGACTGGATCATCGAAAAAGCCGTGGAACTGGGCGCCACCGCCCTCCAGCCGCTGGCCGCCCAACGTTGCGTGGTACGGCTCTCGGGCGAACGCGCCGAGAAGAAGCAGGCCCACTGGCAAGGCATCGTCCACGCCGCCGCCGAACAATGTGGCCGCAACCGCCTGCCGCATCTGGCCGAAGTGACCGACTTCAAGCGCTGGATCGCCCAGAGCGACCTGCACCGGCGCATCCTGCTCTCGCCCCGCGGCGAGCAGCCGCTCTCCGGCTGGGCCCGCCATCACCCGCCGCAGGCAGTGACGCTGGTGGTCGGCCCGGAAGGTGGCTTCAGCGAGGAAGAAGAAAACCTGGCCTGCGCCCAGGGCGCGCTGATGTTATCCATGGGCAGCCGCGTGCTGCGCACCGAGACCGCCGGGCTGGCTGCCCTGGCCGCCCTGAATGCGGTATGGGGCGAACTGTAAACTCCGGCTGACCCGACCTGCCGACCTGCCGCCTAAACGTGCAGACCCGCCGTACTTGAGGTGCAAAAACGGCGCAGGCCTCACCAATTTGTCTCATCGACAAGCTGCGCCGTTGTCCCCCATGACATCCTGCCGCGCGGCAATTTCCGCCGCAAAGCCGCTTCCTGCCTGACTTCCCCCTCCCACAGCAGCGCCTGACGATGGCCTGGCACGCCTTCTGCTTAAAGATATTCAATCTTGTATTCAAGTTTGAATATCCAAAATGAACGCCACCCAGACCCCGCAACAAGCTGCCTTCCAAGCCGCCGATATCCACGCCAGCGCCGGTACGGACATCCCCACCATCGCCGCCACCCTGGCCGCCTACCGCGAGGGGCGCAGCACCCCCGGCAAGATCGTGGCCGATCTGCTGGCGCGCATCGACAGCGCCGGTCGCAACGAGGTCTGGATCAGCCGGGTGCCGGCCAAGCAGCTCAAGCAGCAGGCCGCCGCGCTGGACCTGATGCTGCAGATCAAGGGCGAGGCGGTGTTCGAGACCATGCCGCTGTTCGGCATCCCCTTCGCGGTCAAGGACAACATCGACGTGGCCGACATGTCCACCACCGGCGCCTGCCCCGAATTCGGCCGTCTGGCCAGCGAGAGCGCCACCGTGGTGCAGCGCCTGCAGGCCGCTGGCGCCCTGCTGGTGGGCAAGACCAACCTCGACCAGTTCGCCACCGGGCTGGTGGGCGTGCGCTCGCCCTACGGCGCGGTGCGCAATGCGCTCAAGCCGCAGTATGTCTCGGGCGGGTCCAGTTCCGGTTCGGCCGTGGCGGTGGCGCTGGGACAGGTGATGTTTTCGCTGGGCACCGATACCGCCGGCTCGGGCCGCGTGCCGGCCGCCTTCAACCATCTGGTGGGCCTCAAGCCGACCAAGGGACTCATCAGCGCACGTGGCCTGGTGCCGGCCTGCCGCACGCTGGACTGCATTTCCATCTTCGCCCACGACGTGGCCGACGCCTGGCGCGTGCTGCACAGCGCCGCCGGCTACGACGCCGAGGACGGCTATTCGCGCCGCCCGGCGATGCTGGGCGTGAAGCGCCGTGGCTACCGCATCGCCATTCCCGATGTCTGCGAGTTCTACGGCGACACGGTCGCCCAGGAAGCCTGGGAGCGCAGCCTGGCGCAGATCGCGGCACTGCCCGGCGTGACGCTGGCGCGCATTCCCTTCGCCCCCTTCAGCGATGCCGCGCAACTGCTGTACCAGGGCCCCTGGGTGGCCGAACGCCGCGCCGCGCTGGGCGACTTCTTCCTGGAAAACCCGCAGGCCATCGACCCGGTGGTGCATCAGATCACCGCCCAGTCGGACAATTACGACGCAGTGGATGCCTTCAATGCCCAGTACCGCCTGGCCGACCTGCGGCGCGAGGCCGAAGACCTGCTCGAAGGCAGCGACCTGATGCTGGTGCCGACCACCACCACCTTCCCCACCATCGCCGAGGTCCAGGCCGATCCGGTGGTGCGCAATTCGCAACTGGGCTACTACACCAACTTCGTCAACCTGATGGACATGGCGGCCCTGGCCATTCCCGGCGTCTGGCGGCGCGACGGCCTGCCGGCCGGCGTGACCCTGATCGGCCCGGCCGGGTCCGACCACCTGCTGGCCGAGGCCGGCGCGCGCCTGCAGCAGCAACTGGGCGGTGCCGCCCAGGCCGATGCGATTGCCGCCGCGCCGCTGCCCTTCAATGAAAGCACCATCAAGGTCTGCGTGGTCGGCGCCCATCTCTCTGGCCAACCGCTGAACTGGCAATTGCTGGAAGCCGGCGGACGCCGCGTAGCCGTCACCCGCACCGCCGCCCAGTACCGCCTGTATGCCCTGGCCGGCACCACACCGCCCAAACCCGGCCTGGCCCGCACCGAAGGCGATGGTGCCGCCATCGCAGTGGAAGTGTGGGAAATGCCGCTGCGCCAGTTCGGCGGCTTCGTGGCCGCCATTCCGGCGCCGCTGGGCATCGGCACGGTGGAGCTGGCCGACGGCAGCAGCGTCAAGGGCTTCATCTGCGAGCCGGCCGGCATTGCCGGCGCCACCGACATCACCCACCACGGCGGCTGGGTCCACTACCTCGATTCGCTGAACTGACACCACCGATACGACCGACACCTCACCACGGAGCTGCTCATGAAAAAGAACACCCTCTCCCCCCTGCAGGACACCAACCGCCGCCGCTTCATCGCCAGGGCCGGTCTGGTGGCGGCCACCACCGCCATCGCTGGCGCCCCGGCCATCCTGCGCGCGCAGACGCCGCCGATCCGCATCGGCTACTGGCCGGTGGCTGCCGGCCTGCCCTTCTACGCCGCCGTGGAAGCGGGCTATTTCAAGGAAGCCGGGCTGGAAGTGCAGGCCATCAAGTTCGCCGGCGCCCAGCAGGTGATGGAAGCCATGCTGGCCGGCCGCGCCGATGGCTCGGCCAATGGCACCGGCGCCGGCAACCTGGCCATCGGCGAGATCGCGCAGCCGGGCCTGTTCAAGATCTTCGCCACCAATCCCAGCAATGCCAAGTACGTGCTCGATGAATTCCTGGTGCCCAAGGACAGCCCGGTCAAATCGATTGCCGAATTGAAGGGCAAGAAGGTCGCCTCCGGCCCCGGCATCCAGAACGTCACGCTGGCCAAGACCGTGCTGGAACGGGCCGGTGCCACCGGCGCCACCGTGGTGGAGCTGCCCATCGGCCAGCACGTGGCCTCGCTGGCGGCCGGCCAGGTCGATGCCGCCTATACGCTGGAACCCACCGGCACCGTCGGCCGCATGAACAACACCACCCGCGTGCTGGAAGCGGGCGTGATCGCCAAGTACATCCTGGGCGACCCGATGGCGCCCTGGCATGGCGGCGCGGCAGCGCTGACCACGGAATTCATCAAGAAGCATCCCGAAGTGGCCCGCAAATACATCGCCGCCTATGCACGTGGCATCGAACTGGTGCGCAGCAAGCCCGACCAGGCGCGCACCTACCTCAAGGGCTATACCGCCATCGAGGGTTCGCTCACCAATGAAGTGCCGCTGGCGGCCTACATGCTCTACAACGAGTTCAAGCCCAGCGATATCGCCTACTTCCAGAAGTTCTACGACCTGTTCGTCGAGAAGGGTGTGTTCTCGCAGCGCATCGTGGTCGACAACCTGATCTACAAGGGCTGAGGCCATCATGAACGAGACCGTCGCTCCTTCCGTGACCGTGGCCGCCAGCAAGCCCACGGCGACCTCGCCCCCACCCCCGCCAACCGTCGTGCGCAAGCGTCCGGCGCTGGGCCGGCTCTTGCCCATCGTCGGCCCCATCGCGTTGTTCGTGGTGTGGGACCTGGTGGTGCGCGCCGGCTGGATCAAGGCGATCCTGCTGCCGCCGCCCGAAGCCACGCTCATGGCCATGCTCAAGGGCCTGGCCGGCGGACCGCTGCTGATGGACTTCAGCGTCACGGTGGTGCGCACGCTGGAGGCCTTCGTCATCGCCATGGTGCTGGGGGTCCCCATCGGGGTGCTGTTGGGCAGCAATGAACGCGCCTACCGCAGCGTGGAATTCCTGATCGACTTCTTTCGTTCCACACCGTCGTCGGCGCTGATCCCGTTGTTCCTGCTGATCTTCGGTGTCTCCGACATCAACAAGGTTGCCATCGCTGCCTTCGGCGCTTTCCTGATCGTGCTCTTCAACAGCGCCTATGGCGTGCTCAACGCGCGCAAGCAGCGCGTCATGGCGGCCAAGGTGATGGGGGCGTCACGCTGGCGCATCTTCTGCGACGTGCTGCTGTGGGAAAGCCTGCAGGCCACCTTCGTGGGTCTGCGCAGCGCGGTCTCGATGGCGCTGGTGATCGTGATCGTGGCGGAGATGTTCATCGGCTCCGAAAACGGCCTGGGTCATCGCATCATCGACACCCAGCAGGTCCTCAACGTGCGCGAGATGTATGCCGCCATCCTCTCGGCCGGCGCCCTCGGTTACGTGCTGAACGTGGTCTTCATCATCATCGAAAAACGTATCGTCCACTGGAGCGGAAGATGAGCGTCGTCATCAGTCCCAAGATCGACCTGCCCCCGGAAACCCCTTTCCTTCCGGGGCCGCCAGGTACCCATATCACCATTCGCGGCCTGACCAAGCATTTCGCCGGCTGGCCCCTGTACGAGAATTTCGACCTGGACATCCCCAAGCACCAGATCGTCTCGGTCTTCGGCCCCAATGGCTGCGGCAAGTCCACGCTGATCAACATGATCGCCGGGCTGATCCCCATCGACGCCGGGCAGATCCTGTTCGACGGCAAGTCGCTGGCCCAGACCAAGATCGGCTACGTGTTCCAGAACTACCGCGATGCCATGTTCCCCTGGCTGCGCACCATCGACAACATTGCCTATCCCCTGAAGCTGGAAGGCAAGTCCAAGGCCGAGATCAAGCACCGGGTCGATGAACTGGTTGCGTCCTTCGACGTCAAGTTCGACCTCATGCGCTACCCCTACGAGCTGTCCGGCGGCCAGCAGCAGACCGCCTCCATCATGCGCGCCCTGGCGCCGGGGCCGGAAGTGCTGTTCCTGGACGAACCCTTCTCGGCACTGGATTTCGAGATGACGCTGTTCATCCGCGAAAAGCTGCAGCAGGTCTTCATGCAGACCGGCACCACCATGGTCCTGGTCTCGCACGACCTGGAAGAAGCGGTCTATCTGGCCGACCAGATCCTGCTGCTGACCAAGCGCCCGACGGCGGTGGCAGACATCTTGCATTACCAGGATGCGCGACCGCGCACGGTGGAGACGCTGTCGCAGGCGGGCTTCATCGCGGCCAAGAAGCTGTCCATGGAAATCTTCCAGCGCGAAGTGCGCAAACCGGCGCGGATGCAGGCGCCGGGGACATTGAGCCTGTCCTGACCCTGAGTGACGTAGCCCCTGGCCGCCATCCGCAGCCAACAGACCGACCCGAGCATTCAACCACCCGACCATCCACCCACGCCTAGACTGGAGCGCAACAACATGAAAAACCGCCGCGATTTTCTGAAACTGTCCGGAGCCGCCGCCCTGGGCACCGCCTTCCCGCTTGACCTGCTGGCTGCAGGTCCCCTGACAGTGGGCTTCATCTATGTCGGCGCGCGCGATGACTTCGGCTACAACCAGTCGCATGCGCAAGCTGCCGCCATCATCAAGAAGATGCCGGGCGTGAAGGTGATCGAAGAAGAAAAGGTCCCCGAGACCGTGGCCGTGCAAAAGACCATGGAAGCCATGATCCAGCAGGATGGGGCCACCCTGCTGTTCCCGACCTCCTTCGGCTACTTCGACCCGCATGTCCTGAAGATCGCCGAGAAATATCCCAAGGTGCGCATCGCCCACTGTGGCGGCCTGTGGACCGCCGGCAAGCACCCGATGAACGTGGGCAGCTTCTTCGGCTACATCGAGGAATGCGAATACCTCTCCGGCGTAGTAGCCGGCCACATGAGCAAGAGCAAGAAGCTGGCCTTCATCGCCGCCAAGCCCATTCCGCAGGTGCTGCGCAACATCAATGCCTTCACCCTGGGCGCGCAGTCGGTCGACCCTTCCATCACCTGCCACGTCATCTTCACCGGTGACTGGTCGCTGCCGGTGAAGGAAGCCGAAGCCGCCAACAGCCTCATCGACCAGGGTTGCGACGTCATCACCTGCCACGTCGACGGCCCCAAGGTGATCGTGGAGACCGCCGAGAAGCGCGGCATCATGACCACCGGCTATCATGCCAGCCAGGCTGCGCTGGCGCCCAAGGGCTATCTCACCGGCGCCGAGTGGAACTGGGCCACGCCCTATACCGAGATCGTCAAGGCCACGCTGGAAGGCAAGCCCATGATCAACTTCCTGCGCGGCGGCCTGAAGGACAACTTCGTGAAGATGTCGCCCTATGGCGCAGCCGTGAGCGCCCCGGCCAAGAAGAAGGCGGACGACATCAAGGCCCAGATGCTGGCCGGCAAGTTCCAGATCTTCAAGGGACCGATCAAGGACAACAAGGGCAATACCGTGATCCCGGCCGGTACCACCCAGGTCCAGACCGATGTGGCGCTGGAGAAGATGAATTACCTGGTGGCCGGCGTAGTCGGCCAGGTCTGACGCGAGCACGCAGGACGGCACCATGACTACCCTCCCCGCTCCCGGCGTGGCTGCGCCGACCGGTCCGACGGCCTCGCCCTGGCGCAGGCTGCGGTCGGCCCTGCTCAATGGCGTGGCGCCGGCCCTGCCGACCTTGTGCGCCCTGGCCGGCACGCTGCTGTTGTTCGTGCTGTTCCTGCTGGTGCAAGGCAAACCGGCAGGCGATGCCTGCCTGCTGATCTACCAGGGTGCCTTCGGTACCCTGTTCGCCTGGCAGAACACCTTACAACGTGCCGCACCCCTGCTGTTGACCGCCCTGTGCGTGGCCCTGCCGGCGCGGGTGGGCCTGATCGTCATCGGTGGCGAGGGCGCGCTGGCGCTGGGCGGGCTGGCGGCGGCGGTGATGCCGCAACTGCTGCCGGGCCTGCCGGCGCTGGTGATGCTGGTGCTCATGGCCGTGGCCGCCATGCTGGCCGGTGGCCTGTGGATCGCCCTGTGTGGTGGGCTGCGCCAGTGGCGCGGTGTCAACGAGACGATCTCCAGCCTGTTGCTGTCCTATCTCGCCGTGGCGGTGTTCAAGCATCTGGTGGAAGGCCCGCTGCGCGACCCGGCCAGCCTGAACAAGCCCTCCACCCTGCCCTTGCCGGATCCCTACCTGGTGGGTTCGCTGCCGGGGCTGGAAGTGCATTGGGGCCTGGCCTGGGGTGCCATCGCCTGTATCGCGGCCTGGGTGTTCCTGCGCCATAGCGTGTCCGGCTTTGCCATGGGCGTAGTGGGCGGCAATGTGCGCACGGCGCGGCTGGTGGGGCTGTCGGTCAATCGCCTGGTGCTCACGGCCTGCGCGCTGGGGGGCGCGGCGGCCGGACTGGCGGGCATGTTCGAGGTCAGCGCGGTGCAGGGCAGCGCCACCAGTGCGCTGCTGGCCGGCTATGGTTTCTCGGGCATCCTGGTGGCCTTCGCGGCGCGCCAGAATCCGCTGGCCATCATTGTCTGCGCAATCGTCATCGGTGGCGTGGAAGCCAGCGGCAGCCTGCTGCAACGCCGACTGGACCTGCCCGACGCCACCACGCTGGTGCTGCAGGGCCTGCTGTTCTGCAACCTGCTGGCCTGGGAATCCATCACCGGCCGCCTGGCCGCCCTGAAGCTGCGCTGGCAGCAGGCGGCGCCAACCCTCCCGAGCAAGGAGTCCCGCCATGCATGACTTCGACTATGCGACCCTGCTGCTGGCGCTGTTCGCCGGGGCGATCCGGGTCGGCACGCCCTTCCTCTTCGTCAGCCTGGGCGAATGCCTCACCGAAAAAGGCGGGCGCGTGAACCTGGGGCTGGAAGGCATCCTGGTCTGCGGCGCCATGACCGGCTATGCGGCCTCCTTCTACACCGGCTCGGCCTGGCTGGGGGTACTGGCGGCGGGCTGCTCGGGCTTGCTGCTGGGGGTGCTGCACGGGGTGGTGTGCTCGCTGCCACGGGTCAACGACATCGCCTTCGGCATTGCCTTGATGCTGCTGGGCACCGGCCTGGCCTTCTTCCTGGGCAAGCCCTTCATCCAGCCGCAGGCGCCGATGCTGCCTTCCATCGACCTGGGCGCCTGGAGCAGCAATGAGCGCTTGCACCACGCCCTGCAGATCAATGCGCTGTTCTTCGTCGGCGTGGCGCTGGCCCTGCTGCTGCAATGGGGCCTGTCGGCCACGCGCTGGGGGCTGGCGCTGCGGCTGGTGGGCGACCATGCCGAAACCGCCCGCGCCCTGGGTTATCGCCTGACCGGCACGCGTATCGCCGCCACCGCCGCAGGCGGCTTCCTGGCAGCGGTGGGCGGTGCCTATCTGTCGCTGTACTACCCCGGCAGCTGGAACGAAGGTCTCTCCAGCGGCCAGGGCCTGATGGCAGTGGCGCTGGTGATCTTCGCGCGCTGGCAACCCTGGCGCTGCCTGCTGGCGGCGCTGCTGTTCGGCGCGGCCGGCGCGCTGGGCCCGGCGCTGCAGGCAGTGGGCGTGACCTCCGGTTACTACCTCTTCAATGCGGCGCCCTATGCGCTGACGCTCTTGATCATGATCCTCACCTGCCGTCCCGACCGCACGCTGTCCAGCGCCCCGGGCGAACTGAGCCTGACCCGATAATCAACCTAGGAGCCACCATGCCCGAACTCTTCATCAAGGCCGAACCCTATGCCTGGCCCTACGATGGCGCCCTGACCCCGGCCAATACCGCACTCATCGTCATCGACATGCAGACCGACTTCTGCGGCATCGGCGGCTATGTCGACAAGATGGGCTACGACCTCTCGCTCACGCGCGCGCCGATCGAGCCGATCAAGCGCGTGCTGGCCGCCATGCGCGCCGGTGGCTACACCATCATCCACACCCGCGAAGGCCACCGCCCCGACCTCTCCGACCTGCCTGCCAACAAGCGCTGGCGCTCGCGCCAGATCGGTACCAATGGCGTGGGCATCGGCGACGCCGGTCCCTGCGGCCGCATCCTGGTGCGCGGCGAGCCGGGCTGGGAAATCATCCCGGAGCTGGCGCCCATCGCCGGCGAGATCATCATCGACAAACCCGGCAAAGGCTCCTTCTGCGCCACCGACCTGGAAATGATCCTGCACACCCGGGGCATCCGCAACATCGTGCTGACCGGCATCACTACCGATGTCTGCGTCCACACCACCATGCGCGAGGCCAATGACCGTGGCTTCGAATGCGTGATGCTGTCCGACTGCTGTGGCGCCACCGACCACAACAACCACCTGGCAGCGCTGTCGATGATCAAGATGCAGGGTGGCGTCTTCGGCGCGGTCTCGGATTCGGCCGCGCTGATCGATGTGATCGGGGCCTGATCATGCACGCGCTTGAGCTGGAAATCCTCGGCGCCGGCAAGTCCTTCGGCAGCTTCCGCGCGCTGGACGAGGTGTCGCTGAAGATTCGTGCCGGCACCATCCACGCCCTGCTGGGGGAGAACGGCGCCGGCAAGAGCACGCTGGTCAAGGGTCTGGTGGGGTATAGCCCGCTCGACCAGGGCAGCGTGATGGCCGACCGGCGCGAGGTGGACATCCGTGGCGCGCGCACGCCCAGCCAGTTGGGCATCGGCATGGTCTACCAGCACTTCACGCTGGCGCCCAGCCTGAACGTGGCTGAAAACCTGCTGCTGGCGCGGGGCGACCTGCCCTGGCGCATCCGCTGGGGCAGCGAGCGCGCAGCACTGGAAGAATTCATGGCGCGCATGCCCTTCCGGCTGGCGCTGGACCGGGCGGTGAGCAGCCTCTCGGCCGGCGAAAAACAGAAGCTGGAAATCCTCAAGCAACTCTACCTGCGGCGTCGCTTCCTGATCCTGGATGAGCCGACCTCGGTGCTCACGCCCCAGGAGGCCGACGAAGTGCTGGGCCTGATGCATGCCCTGACCCGCCAGCAGGAGCTGACGGTGCTGATGATCACCCACAAGTTCCATGAAGTGAGCGCCTATGCCGACGATGTCACCGTGCTGCGCAAGGGCCGGCTGGTGGGCAGCGCCCGCGTGGCCGATACCAGCCCGGACGAGCTGGCGCACTGGATGATGGGCCATGCCCGCCAGGAAAAGGCGCAGGTGGCGCGCCCTGCGGTGCCGGCGCAGGCATCGGTGGGACTGGAGGTGCGCGATCTCACGGTCAACAATGATCGTGGCGTGGCGGCGGTGCGGGCTTTGTCGTTGCAGGTCAGGCAGGGCGAGATCGTGGGGCTGGCCGGCATCTCCGGCAATGGCCAGAAGGAACTGGTGGAAGCCCTGCTGGGCCAGCGCCGTCACCTGCAGGGCGCGATCCACGTGGCCGGCGCGCCCTACGCCGCCACCCGTGCCGAGATGCGCCGCCTGCGGGTGTTCGCGTTGCCGGAAGAACCGCTGCGCAATGCCTGCATCCCCGGTATGAGCGTGGCCGAGAACATGGCGCTGCGCAACTTCGATGTCGCTCCCTTCAAGCGCGGCGGCTGGCGCATCGACCGGGCCGCCATGAAGCGCCAGGCGCAATCGCTCATCAGCGCCTTCAACGTCAAGCCGCCATTGCCGGAACGCGCCATCGGCACGCTCTCCGGTGGCAACGTGCAGCGCGCCGTGCTGGCCCGCGAACTGGGCGAGCATGCGGCCGCTGGCGACGCCAATCACGGCGACAACGCCACGGCGCCCAATGTACTGATCGTGGCCAACCCGGTGTTCGGCCTGGACTTCGCCTCGGTGGCCGACATCCACGCCCGCCTGCTGCAAGCCCGCGCACGCGGAGCAGCGGTGTTGCTGGTGAGCGAAGACCTGGACGAATTGCTGGAGCTGTCCGACCGCATCCTGGTGATGACCGAAGGCCGCATCGTGCATGTGGCGCAGGACGTCGCCACCCGGGGCGCCGACCGCGCCGCGCTGGGCCGCTGGATGGCGGGCCACTCCGAACAACCCACTCACGCCGAGGCCGCATGATCCGTATCGACGCCACGCCCTACCCTTACCAGTTCCACCCGCGCAGCACGGCGCTGGTGGTGATCGACATGCAGCGCGACTTCATCGAGGAAGGCGGCTTCGGCAGCGCCCTCGGCAATGACGTGCGGCCGCTGGCGGCCATCGTGCCGACCGTGGCGGCGCTGCTGCAGCTGGCACGCGAGGCCGGCATGCTGGTGGTGCATACCCGCGAATCGCACCTGCCGGACCTGTCGGACTGCCCGCGCTCCAAGCGCCTGCGCGGGAATCCGACGCTGGGCATCGGCGATGTCGGGCCGATGGGCCGCATCCTGGTGCAAGGCGAGCCGGGCAACCAGATCCTGCCGCAACTGGCGCCGGTGGAGGGCGAACTGGTCATCGACAAACCCGGCAAGGGCGCCTTTTACGCCACCGACCTGCATGCACAACTGCAGGAGCGTCGCATCACCCACCTGCTGGTGGCCGGCGTGACCACCGAGGTCTGCGTGCAGACCTCGATGCGCGAGGCCAATGACCGTGGCTATGAATGCCTGGTGATCGAGGATGCCTGCGCCAGCTACTTCCCCGACTTCCATCGCACCACGCTGGAGATGCTGACGGCCCAGGGCGGCATCGTCGGCTGGCGTACCCCGCTGGCGCAACTGCAGGCCGGCGTGGCTGCCTACACAGGAGAAAATCCATGATGCAAGTGAACCTGCCCCATGTGGTAGCCGAGGTCGAACAGGCCTTCACCGATTACGAATACGCCTTGCTGGTCAATGACATCCCCACCCTGGACCGCTGGTTCTGGTATGCGCCGCAGACGGTGCGCTATGGCGTGGGCGAGGTACTGCTGGGTGGTGAGGCGATCCGCCAGTACCGCAAGACCTGCACCCCGGTACCGGCCTCGCGCAAGCTGCAGCGTACCGTTGTCACTACCTTCGGCACCGACTATGCTACCGTCTCCACCGAATTCACGGACCACACGTCCGACCGGATCGGCCGTCAGATGCAGACCTGGGTCCGCATGGAAGAAGGCTGGCGCATCGTCGCCGCCCACGTCAGCCTGATGGCATGAGACCGCCTCCCGAGAACACCAGAATGCCCCCGCCATGACCGTCACCGTTGCCAATCCGCTCGCCGAACAGGTCTATCACCGGATCAAGGACGACATCTTCAGCTTCCGCCTGCTGCCCGGCGACAATTTCACCGAGACCGAGATGGCGCAGCGCCAGGGCGTCTCGCGCACGCCGCTGCGGGATGCGCTGTTCCGGCTGCAGCGCGAGGGCTATCTGGAGGTGGGCTTCCGGCGCGGCTGGAAGGTCTGCCCCATCGATTTCGACCGGCTCGACAATCTCTACGACCTGCGCATCGTGCTGGAGATGGCGGCGCTGGAAAAGCTGTGCAGCCAGGAAGAGCCCGGCGCCGGCCTGGAACAGCTGAACGCGATCTGGCTGGTGCAGCCGGAAGACCGGCTCTCGGATGCGGTGCAGGTGGCCGAACTGGACGAGGCCTTCCATACCAACCTGGTGGCCGCCGCCGGCAACCACGAGATGACCCGGGTCCATACCGAGGTCACCGAAAAGATCCGCATCGTGCGCCGCCTGGACTTCCTCAAGAAGAAGCGCGTCGACGCCACCTATGAGGAACACGGCAAGATCCTGCAGCTGGTGGCCAAGCGTCGCGCCACCGAGGCGCAGATCCTGCTGCGCGCCCATATCACCCAGAGCAAGCTGGAGGTGCGCAAGATCACCATCTGGATGCTGGCCGAAGCGCGCCAGTTGCAGGAGCCGGAAGCGGTGCCGGCCCTGCGCTGAACTTGGCCAGGCCGAGATAAGACTTGCCAGGCATGCACGAAAAGCAATATTTCTATTGGGAAATGTGAAAAAAGCTTCCTGAGATGCGCAAGCAGGCGCTTGATCCCCCCGATCCCGCCACCAAATCAGGGAAAGCCTCCGAAACCATTTATAATGGAAGGCTTTTGTAACAGCGCATCTCTCCAGCGGCTCAATGAAGGTATTTCGCGGACTTCCCACAGCCGAATCGCGCGCCCCGTGCGCGCTGACCATCGGCAATTTCGACGGCGTGCATCTGGGCCACCAGGCCCTGCTGGCACGCGTGCGCGAGGCCGCCGGCAAACTGGGCCTGGACGCGGCGGTGATGACCTTCGAACCGCATCCGCGTGAATTCTTCGCCCAGCTGGCCGGCACCCCTGAACGCGCCCCGGCGCGCATCGCCAACCTGCGCGACAAGCTGCAATCGCTGGCCGACTCCGGCATCGACCGCGTGGTCGTGGAGCATTTCGGCAGCCACTTCGCCGCGCTCTCCCCGCAGGACTTCATCGAGAAGATCCTGGTACAGGGCCTGCACGTGCGCTGGCTGATGGTGGGCGACGACTTCTGCTTCGGCGCGCGCCGCGCCGGTACCCTGGACACCCTGATCGAGGCCGGCCGCCAGCATGGCTTCGAGGTCCATGCCCTGCCGACGGTGACCAATGCCGGTGTGCGTATCTCTTCTTCCGCCGTGCGGGCGGCACTGGCCGAGGGCGACTTCGACCTGTCGCGCCAGTTGCTGGGCCACCCCTACGCCATCAGCGGGCGCGTGGTCCATGGCAAGAAACTGGGCCGCACCATCGGCTTCCCCACCCTGAACATGCGCGTGGGCCACAAGCGTCCGGCGCTGTCGGGCATCTTCGTGGTGCAGGTACATGGCCTGGCCGAACAAGCGCTGCCGGCCGTGGCCAGCCTGGGCGTGCGCCCGACCGTGGATGACAGCGGGCGGGTCCTGCTGGAAACCCACCTGCTGGACTTCCAGGGCGATTGCTACGGCAAGCTGGTGCGGGTCGAGTTCCTGCAGAAGCTGCGCGACGAGGAAAAGTACGTGGACCTGCCCACACTGACCACCGCCATCGCCCGCGACGTCGACCATGCCCGCGCCTGGTTCCGCGAGAACGCCGGCTTCGCCGTCTCGGCCACCGACCGAATTTGAACGCTGGGCGATGGCCGGAGCAGCGCTCCCGCCGTCGTCCAGCCGCCCCATCCGCATTTCGCCAGCGCGCATGTCAGCACGCCCGGCGCCAGAATCAAACTGCATCCAAGGAAAGCTTTCTCATGTCCAGCAACGACAACTCCGCCAAGCCCGGCAAACCGGAAAAAGCCGGCAAGGCGCCCTCCAAATACCCGGTCAACATGACCGAGACCGCCTTCCCCATGCGCGGCGACCTGGCCAAGCGCGAGCCGCAATGGGTCAAGCAGTGGCAGGAGAAGAAGGTCTACGAACGTATCCGCAAGGCGTCGGCCGGCCGTCCCAAGTTCATCCTGCATGACGGTCCTCCGTATGCCAACGGCGACATCCACATCGGCCACGCCGTCAACAAGATCTTGAAGGATATGATCGTCAAGGCCCGCAACATGGCCGGCTTCGACGCGCAATACGTGCCGGGCTGGGATTGCCACGGCATGCCCATCGAAATCCAGATCGAGAAGCAGTTCGGCAAGAACCTGCCGGTGGCCGAAGTGCAGGCCAAGGCGCGTGCCTACGCCGGCGAGCAGATCGAGCGCCAGAAGGCCGACTTCATCCGCCTGGGCGTGCTGGGTGAATGGGACAACCCGTACAAGACCATGAACTTCTCCAACGAAGCCGATGAGCTGCGCGCGCTCGGCACGATCCTGGAGAAGGGCTATGTCTATCGTGGCTTGAAGCCCGTGAACTGGTGCTTCGATTGCGGCTCGGCCCTGGCCGAGGCGGAAGTGGAATACCAGGACAAGCGCGACCCGGCCATCGATGTCGGCTTCCCCTTCGCCGAACACGACAAGCTGGCCACCGCCTTCGGCCTGGCAGACCTGCCGACCCGCCACGGCTACATCGTCATCTGGACCACCACGCCCTGGACCATCCCGTCCAACCAGGCGCTCAACGTCCACCCGGAATTCGAATACGCGCTGGTCGAGACCAGCCGCAACGGCGAAGCCACGCTGCTGATCCTGGCCAAGGACCTGGTCGAATCCTGCCTGCAGCGCTTCGGCCTGGAAGGCAAGATCATCGCCACCACCACCGGCGAGAAGCTCTCGCTGATCCGCTTCCACCATCCGCTGGCCAAGGCCGATGCCGGCTACGACCGCCTCTCGCCGGTCTACCTGGGTGAATACGTGACCGCCGACAGCGGTACCGGCATCGTGCACTCGGCGCCGGCCTACGGTATCGAAGACTTCATCTCCTGCAAGGCGCACGGGATGAAGGATGACGACATCCTCAACCCGGTCATGGGCGATGGCCGTTATGCGTCCTGGCTGCCGCTATTCGCCGGCTTGACCATCTGGGAAGCCTCCAAGCCGATCTGCGCCAAGCTGGAAGAAGTGGGTTCGCTGTTCAAGCTGGTCATGTTCGACCACAGCTACATGCATTGCTGGCGCCACAAGACCCCCATCGTCTACCGCGCCACCTCACAGTGGTTCGCCAGCATGGACAACACGCCCAAGGATGGCGGCCCCAGCCTGC
>Ga0160496_1000514_pt1 | contig 16098 bp, 19 predicted proteins | sample DIDPMG_2_FD_108231 | JGI IMG/M metagenome (GOLD analysis project Ga0160496, IMG submission 108231) | Enriched soil microbial communities from UW Madison campus, WI, USA - DID2937_E24_FP MG | ecosystem: Environmental > Terrestrial > Soil > Grasslands | place: USA: Madison, Wisconsin | collected...
AGCCGATCGAGTGCTGCGTCCAGCCCAGCGCGTAGAGGATCGTCGCGGCGCGGTCGGTGCCGGCCGTGGACGCGAGCGCCTCGCACACGTGCAGGAAGGCCGCCTTGGGCGTGCCGCACACGCGTTCGACCATCTCCTCGGTGTAGCGCGAGTAGTGCTTCTTCAGCAGCTGGTAGACGCAGCGCGGATGCGTGAGCGAAGGATCGGTCTTGACGAAGCCATCGTCGCCGCGCTCGTAGTCCCAGGTCGACTTGTCGTAGCTGCGCTTCTCGGCGTTGTAGCCGGAATACAGGCCGCCATCGAAGGCGAAGTCTTCGCGCACGATGAACGAAAAGTCGGTGTAGTTGCGCACGTACTCATGCTGGACCTTGTCGTTTTCCAGCAGATAACGGATCACGCCACCGAGGAAGATGATGTCGGTGCCGGTGCGTATGGGCGCGTAGAAGTCCGCCACGGACGCGGAGCGCGTGAAGCGCGGGTCCACGACGAGCAGTTTCGCCTTGTTGTGGGCTTTGGCTTCCGTGACCCATTTGAACCCGCAAGGGTGGGCCTCGGCGGCATTTCCGCCCATGATGAGAATTACATCCGCGTTCTTGATGTCGACCCAATGGTTCGTCATCGCTCCACGGCCAAACGTCGGGGCAAGACCTGCCACCGTCGGGCCATGTCAGACACGAGCCTGGTTATCGAACGCCAGCATCCCCATGCTGCGCACGACCTTGTGCGTCACGTAGGCGACCTCGTTGCTCGCGGCCGATGCGGCCAGCATGCCGGTGGTCACCCAGCGATTCACGGTCTTGCCGTCAGCGGTTTTCTCGATGAAGTTGGCGTCGCGATCGTCTTTCAACAGCTTCGCGATGCGCGTCAGCGCGTCGTTCCACGAGATGCGCTGCCACTTGTCCGAGCCCGGCGCGCGGTACTCGGGGTACTTCAGGCGGTTGGGGCTGTGGATGAAATCGATCAGGCCGGCGCCCTTCGGACAGAGCGTGCCGCGGTTGACGGGGTGATCGTGATCGCCTTCGATGTGGACGATGCTGGATTCGGCGTTTTTCGCGCCGTCGCCCAGGCCATACATCAGGATCCCACAGGCGACCGAACAGTACGGACAGGTGTTGCGCGTTTCGGTCATGCGCGCGAGCTTGTACTGGCGCACTTCGGCCATGGCCTTGCCGGGAGCGACCCCGAGCAATGCCATGCTGGAGGCGGCCAGCGTGGAACCTGTCACCTTGAAGAACTGGCGGCGGTTCATGTTGAGCATGAATCACTCCCTTTCTGGTGAGTGGAGCGGGATCGGACGCGCGCCCTTTGCGGCACGTCCCATGGATCTCGCGGAATCCGCTTCAGTATAGGTTTTCGGTTACATGGCAGCAACGCCGGCGCGGGGTTATCGCCGAATTTGACGGTAGTTAGCGCGAATACTTCCCATTGACGTGAAAGTTGCGTGAAAGATGCTGCAGTGCAATGGCGCCGTTGCCGACCCGCCGGTACGATTACGCCTTTCCACTGCCGCAAGACCCACCATGGACGACGCCTTCAGCCACCAGCTTTCGATGACCATCCTGATGACGCCGGACATGGCGAATTTCTCGGGCAATGTGCACGGCGGCACCATTCTCAAATACCTGGACCAGGTGGCCTACGCCTGTGCGAGCCGGTACGCCGGCCAATACGTGGTCACGCTCTCGGTGGACCAGGTCGTGTTCCGCGAGCCCATCCACGTGGGCGAGCTGGTGACCTTCCTCGCCTCGGTCAACTACACCGGACGCACCTCGATGGAGATCGGCATCAAGGTGGTCACCGAGGACATCCGGCGCAAGCTGGTGCGCCACACCAACAGCTGCTATTTCACGATGGTGGCGGTGGACGACAAGGGCCAGCCCACGGTGGTGCCGCAGCTCGAGCTGCGCACGCTCGAAGAGCGCCAGCGCTTCGAGGCCGCCAAGCAGCGCCGCGCGCTACGCCAGGAAATGGAAAACCGCCACGACGCGATCAAGAAGCAGGCGCACGTTCCGCAACCGGGCGTGCCGGGCTGAGCTCGGGCGCGGCCACCGCGACGACGGTGGCCCGGCCTTCGGCCGCGGGCGTGCCCGACGACGGCGGGGAGCGGTCGCCGGCGCGCGCCTGGCGGCCGAACAGGCGCTCGATGCCGCGCCACTGCTGGGCCCAGAAGCCGCGGCCGTAGTCGTAGCCGCCGTTCTCGGGCAGTTGATCGTGGATGCCGGTCGGGCCGTATTGGCCGTGAAAGCGGGCGGTGCGGCCCAGGATGTCCCAGATCGGGAACAGCGCGGCGAAGTTGTAGCCGCCCGCCGGGCCCGGCGACGAGGCGTCGTAGGCGATCGAGTGATGCTCGCGATGAAAGCGCGGGCCCACCACCAGGCGCGAGCCCCAGCGGCCGAAGCCCACGCGCAGATTGGCGTGCGACAGGCTCTCCACCAGCTGCGTGATGGCCACGATGGCCACGAACTGCGCCGGCGGCACGCCCACCAGCTGCGACACCACCACGATCACGGCATCGCGCAGCATGTCGTCGAGCAGATGGTTGCGGTTGTCGCTCCACATCGTCATCTGGCGCTGGCTGTGATGCAGCGAGTGCAGCGCCCAGAGCCAGCCGAAGCGATGCTGGGCGCGGTGGTAGAGATAATCGACCAGGTCGAACAGCAGCAGGTACAGCAGCAGGCTGGTCCAGGGGCCGTCGGTCACGCCGTGCCAGACCTGGTCGAGCTGGAACGTGGCCAGGCCCCACAGGTGGAACTGGCCGAACAGCGCGTCGAACAGCGGGTCCACGGCAAAGAACAGCGCCACGCGGAACAGGCCGAGGCGGTGCACCAGCGTGTAGATGACGTCGACGCCGATCTGCTGGCGGTCGCGCACGGCCTCGACCGGACGCAGGCGCTGCAGCGGGCCGAACACCAGCAGCAGGATCGCGATCTGGATCAGGCCGACCAGCAGCCACATGGTGGCGTCATAGGCGTCTTCGATGACGCTGGCCATCCCGAGATGGAACAGCACGGGCTGCACCACGGTCTCGAACAGCCATTGCTGGCAGGTGGAGAAGAATTGCGCCAGGGTATCCATGTCGGCACTCAATGATGCTGGGCCAGCCACGACGCATACGCGGGATGGTCGGCCAGCGTGGCAAAACAAAAACCTTTCTTCTGCAGCCCGGTGATCAGCGGCTCCAGCACGGCCGGCGCCCACGGGTCCTTGCGCGACCAGATGCCCAGGTGCGCGAGCAGGATGTCGCCCGGCTGGATGCGGCGCAGGGCCTGGTCCAGCAGCTTCGCGTTGGGGTACTTGTCGCTGGGCAGCTCGTCGCCGAGGAAGCCGGCGTCGGCCCAGCCCACGTGGGCATAACCGCACTGGCGCGCGGCCGCCAGCAGCTGGGGCGAGGTCTTGCCGCCCGGCGCGCGGTAGATCGGCAGCATGCGCTGGCCGGTCATGGCGGTGAAGCGCGTGGCCGAGCGCTTGATCTCGTCGCAATACTGCGCCGGCGTCATGGTGCTGCCCTGGTTGGCCTGCGGGCCGGCGCTGGGCCGCACCTTGAAGCCGCCGTCGGGCAGGTCGCCGCGCCAGTAGACGTGATCGTAGGTGTGCGAGCCGAAGGCGTGGCCTTCGGCCGCGCGCGCCTTCCACCAGGCGGCCCAGTGGTCGTCGAGGCTGCTGCCGTCGGTGAGCGTGCGCTCGTTGGCCAGGAAGAACGTGGCGTGCACGTGGTGGCGCTTGAGCACGTCGGCGATCAGGTCGGCCACGCCCATGTGGCCGGTGTCGAACGTGAGGTACACCGGCTTGTCGCAGGACGGCGCCGCCGCGGCGGGCAGCGCCGCGCCGGTGCCCACGGCCAGCGCGAGCGCGGCCGCGAGCGGGCGCACGATGCTAGTGCGTGGCCACATGGTTGAGGGTCCAGACGCCGTGGGGCGACTTGCCGACCTTGACCTGGTGGCTGACGGTCTTCTTCTCGAGGTCGATCACCGTCATCTTGCCGGCCCAGCGCGACGTGACCAGCAGGGTCTTGCCGTCGGCGAGGATGTCCATGCAATCAGGCCCGCCCGGCGCGGCGAACGTGTCGGTCACCTCGAGCGACTTCATGTCGATGCGGCTGATCGTGTTGGCCGTGCGGTTGCTCACGAAGAGGTGCCGGCCGTCGCCCTGGATGCGGAAGGCATGCGCGCCGGCGCCGGTCTTGATGCGCTTGACCAGCTTGGCGGGCTTGGCGGTGAGGTCGTAGGCCTCGACGTAGTTGTCGCCGGTGAGCGCGACCAGCAGGGTCTTGTCGTCGGGCGTGACGTAGACGTCGGCCGGGGTCTTGCCCACCGGCAGGGTCCAGAGCGGCGTCTGCGTGGCTAGGTCGATCGCGATGACCTGGTCGCTGTCCTGCAGCGACACGTAGGTGACGCGGCTCTTGCTGTCGATCGCGATGTGGCTCGGGGTCTTGCCGGCCGGCACGCGCTTGACCAGCTTCAGGTCGAAGGTCTTGCCGTTGGGGTGGTACGAATAGATGTCGATGTGATCGAGCCGGTTGGCCGCCGTGATGAACCATTTCATGTCGGGCGAGAAGCGCAGCTGGTACGGATCGACGATGCCGGTGAGCGTGCGCTGCACGTCGCCGGTGCGCGGGTCGAGCAGCGTGATCGTGTCGGAGGTGGCGTTGGCCACCATCAGCGATTGCTCGTCGGGCGTGAGGTAGAGGTGGTGCGGCTCCTTGCCGGTGGGCACGCGCTTGATCTCGGTGTAGGTGGCCGGATCGATGATGCTGACGTTGGCGTTCAGCGAGTTCAGCACGAAGATCGGCGCGGCGGCGGCCGACGCGCCAAGAACCATCCCCGCGCCCAGCATGGCGCAGCGGATCAGATGCAGGGGATTCAAGGTGAGCAATACCGTAAGAAAGTATCGACGCGCCCGCCCGGGGGGCGGGGCGGCCTGTGTGCGGCATGCCGGCTGCGGTCACGCTCGCGGCGCTTATTTTGTCATAGCGCCGGGCGCAAAGGGGGCTTGCTCAGGGCCCCGTCAGCAAACAGCTTCGCTTGTTGCCGCGCAGCAACAACTTCGGGCCGCAAGTCCTTGTTGTTACAAGGCTTTTGACCCGCCGGGCGGTAACGGAATGCATCGCCCGAACGGGCCGCGGGCCCGGTGTTCAGGCGGCCTCGGCGAGGCCGTGCTGGAACACGAAGCTGTCGCTGTAGAGGTGGTCGGCGCTGGCCCCATGGGCGAGGAAGGCGCGCTTGGCGTCGTGGATCATCAGCGGCGAGCCGCACAGGTAGATCGCGTGTTCGGAGAGGTCGGGGAAATCCTGCAGCACCGCATCCTGCACGTAGCCGCGCCGGCCGGTCCAGCCGTCACCGGCGCGCGACAGCACCGGCACGAAGCTGAAGTCGTAGAGGCGCGCGCCCCAGGCCGCGATCTCGTCGCGCAGGTAGAGGTCGGCCTCGTCGCGGCCGCCCCAGTAGAGCGCCACCGGCGGGCAGTCGTCGTTGTCGAACAGCGCCTCCAGGATGGCGCGGATCGGCGCCAGCCCGGTGCCGGTGGCCACCATCAGCAGCGGCCGGTAGTCGCGCTCGTGATAGCAGAACGCGCCGAGCGGCGCCGCGATGCGCAGGGCCTCGCCGGGGCGGGTGCGCGCCAGCACGCCGTCGGTGAAGTGGCCGCCGGGGATGCGGCGCACGTGGAATTCCAGCAGGCCGGCGGCCGCGCCGTGGGCCGAGGCCAGCGAAAAGCTGCGCGCCCCGGCGTCGCCCGGCAGCAGCACGTTCACGTATTGCCCCGGCAGACAGGCGGGCAGCGCGGCCGGATCGACCCGCAGCACCAGCTTCCACACCGTGGGGCTGAGCGCTTCCACGCTGTGCACGACGGCGTCGAGCTCGCGCGGGTCGGCCAGCAGCGGGCCGCTGGCCGCCTGGATCACGAGGTCGGAGCAGGCGTGCGCCTGGCAGGCCAGCGCGTAGCCCTGGTCCGCCTCCTCCGGCGTGAGCGCCATGGGGAATTCGTCATAGGCCACCGTGCCGGCCTCGACGCGGATGCGGCAGGTGCCGCAGCCGCCGAAGGTGCATTCGCGCGGCAGCGCCACGCCGGCGCGGTCGCCGGCCTCCAGCAGCGATTCGCCGGGGTCGGCGGTGAACGCGGCGCGCGCGCCGTCGGGCAGGATCAGTTCGATGCGATGGCTCATGACGTTCCCCTCGGTGCCGGGATCACTTCTTGATGTCGGCCGCGACCAGCACCTTCATGCCCTGCTCGGCCAGCATGTCGGCCAGCGCGGCCAGCGCGGCCAGCCCGGCCTGGGTGTCCTGCTCGCCGTTGCCGCCCGACAGGCCGACGCCGCCGATCACCTGGTCATCGACCACGATCGGGAAGCCGCCGACGAACACCGCGAACTTGCCCTCGAAGCTCCACTGGATGCCGAAGGCCTCGTTGCCCGGCAGCGCCGGCCCGTTGGGGGCGGTGTTGAACAGATGGGTCGAGCGCTTGTGGCCGGCGGCGGTGAAGGCCTTGTTCCAGGCGATCTGCGGACCGGTGATGCGCGCGCCGTTCATGCGCTCCATGGCGATGGGATAGCCGCCGTCGTCGACCACGCAGATCGATTCGAGCACGCCGATCTCTTCGGACTTGCGGATGGCCGCGGCGATCATCTCGCGCGCTTCTTCGAGTTCGAGTCGATAGACTTTTTTCATTGCTGCTGCATCCTGTGAGGGCGATCAGCCGGCGCGATAGACCGTCTTGATCTGCGTGTAGAACTCCAGGCCGATGCGGCCGGATTCGCGGAAGGTGGAGGTGGACGAGCGCTTGAGCCCGCCGAACGGCGCGTTGATCAGGTTGCCGGTGGTGGTGCGGTTGATCTTCACCGTGCCGGCCTGGATGTCGCGCGCGAAGCGGTGCGCGTACTGCGCGTTGGTGGTGGCGATGGCCGCCGCCAGCCCGTATTCCGTGTCGTTGGCGCAGGCCACCGCGTCGTCGTAGCCGGCCACCTCGATCAGGGCGATCACGGGGCCGAAGATTTCCTCGCGGGCGATGCGCGCGTCGCGCGCCACGTCGGTGAACACCGCGGGCGTGACGTAATAGCCGTGGGCGAAATCGCCGTCCTTGAGCTGCTCGCCGCCGCACAGCAGGCGCGCCTCCTGCTTGCCGATCTCGATGTAGCCGAGCACCGTGTCGAGCTGGCGCGCCGTGGCGAGCGGGCCCACGTCGAAGCTGCCGCGCGCGCTGTCGCCCACGCTCAGCCTGGCGACCCGGGCCAGCAGTTTTTCGGTGAAGGCCTGCTTGACCGGCGCGTCGACCAGCACGCGGCTGGTGCCGGTGCAGGCCTGGCCCGAGAGCGAGAAGCCGCCCTTGATGACGAGGTCCACGGCACGGTCCAGGTCGGCGTCGGCCATCACGATGAGCGGATTCTTGCCGCCCAGTTCCATCTGCGTGCGGGTGGTCATGTCGACCGAGCGATGGATCTGTTCGCCCGCCTGGGTCGAACCCGTGAACGACACGGCGCGCACGGCCTTGTTGCGCGTGATGGCCTCGCCCACCGCGCCGGCCGGGCCGGTGATGAAGTTCAGCACGCCGGCGGGCAGGCCCGCCTCGATCAGCGCCTCGGCCAGGCGCAGGCCCGACAGCGGCGCGTCGGAAGACGGCTTGAACACCACGGTGTTGCCGGTGATGAGCGCCGGCGCGATCTTGCGCGCGGGGATCGAGATCGGGAAATTCCAGGGCGAGATGACGGTGACCACGCCGAGCGGCTCGCGCTGCGTGTAGACCACCATGTCGGGATCGTCGTTGACGAAGGTCTCGCCGGTGAAGGACTGGCCTTCGGCGGCGTAGAAGCGCAGCGTCTGCGCCGAGCGCATGACCTCGTCGCGGGCGAGGTTGGCGGCCTTGCCCTCCTCGCGCATCAGCTCCTGGCCGATCTGGTCGGCGCGGGCCTCGAGCCATTCGGCGGCGCGGTTCAGGATCGCGGCGCGCTTGCTGATCGCGGTGTCGCGCCAGCCGTCGAAGGCGGCCTGCGCCGCGGCCACGGCGCGCTCGCCGTCTTCCGCGGCGGACACCTGGAAGTGGCCCACCACGTCGCGCGTGTCGGCGGGGTTGCGGTTGGGGGCGGTCTTGCCGGAGGCGCAGGAGACCCATGCGCCGCCGATGTGATTCTGGAAAGTCTGCTGTTGCAAGTCTTGCACGCTGGCCTCGCGAATTCGATGCCGGCGGCACGTGCGCGCCGCCGGCGGGTTCGTCACCTGCTTGCCTGCCTCACGCGGCGCGCTTGAGCTGGTCGAGCGCGATCTCGTTCTGCACGTAGTCGGTGTAGAGCGCGGTGGTGTAGAGCAGACGCATCTGCGCGCCCACTTCACAGATCTTCAGGCAGCGCTGCTGCAGTTCCGGCGTGTTGGCATGCTCCAGCACGATCTGGTAGCCGCGCTCGCCGTGGATCTCGTCGGACACGATGTGCAGGTCGAAGAATTCGACCTCTTCGTCGGTGAAGCCGTACTTGTCGCGCAGGGTCGGGGTCTGCTTGCGGTAGATCGACGGCACCTGCGATTCCAGGCCGACCACCAGGCCGGCGACCGCCACGATGGGGTCTTCGCGCATGGCGACCGCGTAGCACCAGCTCTGCAGGCCGCGGGTGGTGGGCGACATGTTGTCGGGGCTGGTGACGCGCTCGCGGGTGGTGCCGCAGGCCTCGGCGAAGCGGATCAGCAGGTCGGTGTGGCGGTCGCCGCCGATTTCCTCTTCGTACATGTTGGCCAGCAGGAAGTCCTTGGCCTCGGTGTAGGTGTCGGGCGTGCGGGCATAGATGTAGGCCAGGTAGTCGGCGAACGGGCCGACGTAGTGGTAGTGGTTCTCGGCCCAGCGGGCCAGGTGCTCGCGGCTGAGCTGGCCGCTGGCCCAGGCGATGGAGAACGGCGAAGCATTGGCGCTCTTGCCCTTGATGGCGTTTTCCAGGGCGCTGCGAAATTCCTCACGGGTCATCAGTTCCGACATGGCTGGCTCCTAAATCCGGGTCTGTCAGGGGGGAAACACCGCAAGGCAGGACACCTGCATTCGCGGTCTCGAGTAGGTATGAATATTGTATACTGTAAGCAGTCTAGGTCAGCCCGGGGAAACCCTTGGGTCGGTATTTCTCGCCCTCCGCCGACCCGGCGAGGCCGCCGCGCCGCGCATTGCGGCGCCCGCACGGGCTGGGCGCAGCGCAGCGGGTGGGCAGCGGGAAAAGCGAAGGGGCGCGAATCCGCGCCCCTTCGTCGTGGCGGCCCCGGGGGCCGCGCGTCATGCCCAGATCAGGATCGCCAGCGTGGTCGATACGCACAGCGCCAGCACCACGGGCAGCATCAGCGCGCGCACCATGTCGAGCACGTGCACGCGGGCAAAGCCGGCCACGGCGATCAGCGAGGACCAGGCGATGAGCGTGCCGCCGCCGGTCCAGACCGCGCCCATCTGGCCCACCGCGGCCAGCGTGGCCGGATCGATGCCCGACACCGGGCCGAGCGCGCCGGACAGGGTGCCGGTCAGGGGCAGGCCGGCGAAGCCGGAGCCGTCGATGCCGGTGATCATGCCCACCAGCAGCACGCCGAAGCCGACCAGGAAGTGGTTGTCGGGAATCAGGTGCTGGGACGCGCTGATGAGGTCGAACAGCAGGCCCGGCGCGTGGCCGCCCTGGATGCCCAGGATGGGGCCGGCCGTCTCGGCCGCGCCCACGAAGAAGAAGCCCGCGATCGGCAGCACCGAGCCCATCGCCTTGAACGCGAACACGAAGCCGTCGGTCACGTGGTCGGGGCACACGTCCAGCATGTGGCGCGGGCCCTCGGCGGCCAGCGTGGCGAGCATCATCAGCACGAAGGCCACGCCGCCGACCAACGCCGCCGCGTCGCCGCCGCGCAGCTCGGCCATGCCGCCCAGCAGGCCGGGCGCGGCCATCAGCACGATCACGCCCATGAAGGTCAGCGGCGTCAGCACCGCGAACACGCGCGACCACCTGGCCAGACGCGCCGCGCTGGCATGGGCCGGCGCGGCAGGCTGGCTGGTGCCGCGCGCCAGCTCGGCCTTGTCGAAGGTGCCGGCATGCTCGAGCGGCTCGGCGGCGGCGCCGCCGGCGCGGGCCTGCCAGGCCGTCAGCAGCGCGGCGCTGCCCGGCACGATCTGGCGCCGCATGTAGAGATAGGTCATGACCAGCGCGATCGCGCCGGTCACGAGCGACAGCACCAGGGCCCGGTCGGCGACCACCGCCGCGCTCACCGCCGCGCCGGCGGCCTTGGCGCTGATGCCGGGCGCCACGCCGATCACGTAGTCCGACGAGAGCGCCATGCCCTGGCCGGCGATCGCGATGGCCATCGCGCCCGCCAGCGGCGGCAGGCCGGCGGCGATGGCGGCCGGCAGCAGGATGGCGCAGACCAGCGGCACCGCGGGCGTGGGCCAGAAGAACAGCGACAGGCCGTAGGTACAGCCGGCCAGGATCAGGAACGACGCGTGGCCGTTGGTCATCACGCGGCGCAGCGGCTGCACCATGCGCACGTCGGCCTGCAGCACCTTGAGCGCGTTGAGCAACGCGGTCATGAAGGTGATGACCAGGAAGATGTTGAACAGCTCCTTGGCGGCCACGAAGCTGGCCGAGAAAATGCCCACCAGCGCGCTGATCGGATTGCCGGTGTGGGCCAGCACCACCAGGAACGTGCCGATCACCGACGGGACGACCACATTGGCCCGCAGGATCATGGTGAGGATGATGGCGGCCACGCTGAGCAGATACAGCCAGTGCGCGGCGCCGAGAACGACTTCGGATTGCATGCGAACTTCCCCTTACCTTATGCGGGCCGTATCGGCCTCATGTGAACGGTATACTATATTTTGTCGAGTCGACTCACCAGCGCTTTATGCCGCATTTAGGGAATACGCTAGGACGCCATAGAGCCAGGCGGTTATGAGACAGGGCCGAGGCATGCAGGAAAACCCGGGCTTATGACGCTTCAGGAAGCGGTAGCATAATAAATTGCATACCGTATACTAAATTTCCCGATGCTCTCGACTCCTTTCCCCTGGCTGGCCGGCGAACCCCAGGCCTGGCAACTGCTCGTCATGGCCGGCGTGGTGCTGGCGGCCGCGGTGGCCCAGGGCATCGGCGGCATCGGCTTCGCGATGCTGGCCGCGCCGGTGGCGGCCCTGTTCTTTCCCCAGCTCGCGCCAGGCCCGCTGCTCACGCTCGGCGGCTTCATCTCGCTGCTGGGCGCGCTGCGCGAACGCGCCGCCATCGACTGGCGCTACGTGGGGTACACGCTCACCGGGCGCTGCGCGGGGACGCTGCTGGCCGTGTATGCGATGGCGCGCTTCGCGCCCGACCTGATGGGCACGCTGTTCGCGCTCGCGATCCTGGCGGGCGTGGCGATCAGCGTGGCGGGCGTGCGGCTGCCGTGTTCGCCGCGCAGCCTGTGCGGCGCCGGGCTGGCCTCGGGCGTGATGGGCACCCTCACCTCGATCGGCGCGCCGCCGCTCGCGCTCGTCATGCAGCACGAGACGCCGGCCCGGTTGCGCGCCACCATCGGCATCATCCTGTTCATCGGCGCCTCGTTTTCGCTCGGCATGCTCAATCTCACCGGCCACTACGGCGTGCCGCAGTTCCTGCTCAGTGTGTTCCTGCTGCCCTTTCTGTTGCTCGGCTTCGCGCTGTCGGGGCGCCTGAAGGCGGTGCTGGCGCCCCGGGTGGTGCGCCGGTTCCTGCTGGCGATCTGCGCGGCGGGCGCCGTGGTGGTGCTGGTCCAGGCGCGCTGGCCGGGATGAGCGGTGGGCCTCTCCACCGGATGATCGGTCGGTGATGGGGCCGGTGTGGCAGCGGCGATCATCGGAGTCAGTCCGAAAGCCGTGTTTGTCCGGCTGACGGAAACCGGGGGCGGGGGTCTACAATGGATGCAGTATTCATTCTGCACATTCATCCTGCACACCTAAGCCATGGCTCTCCCGGGTTACAGCATGCATTCCATCGACAACGGTTCCGCGCCTTCCATGAAGATCGGCGATCAGCACACGCCGCTGTTCGCGGTGATCCGCGATCGGCTGCGCGAGCGCATCCTGAGCGGCGAGTTCACGCCGGGCGACCGCCTGATCGAAGGGCGGCTGTCCGAAGACATGGGCGTGTCGCGCATTCCGGTGCGCGAGGCGCTGCGCGCGCTCGCCGCCGAAGGCCTGGTCACCATCGAGCCGCGCCGGGGCGCGTCGGTGGCGGTGCTGTCCGACGAGATCGCCTACGACATGGTCGAGGTGCGCGCCACGCTCGAAGGCCTCAACGCCAAGCTGGCCGCGCAGCGCCGCGACGACAAGACGGTCACCCGCCTGCAGGCCTTCCTGGCGCAGGGCGCCGAGGCCGTGCGCGGCGACGACCTGCAATCGTTCCTGGGGCTGAATTCGCAGTTTCACGAGATGCTGGCCACCATCGCCGGCAACGTGGTGCTGACCGATCTGATGCGTTCGCTGCGCGATCGCACGGCGCTGCTGTTCGCGCCCAGCAACATGCTGCGCGCGCGCCAGAACTGGGAAGAGCATTCGCAGATCCTCAACGCCGTCATCGCCGGCAACGGCGAGCTGGCCGCGCTGCTGGCCACCCAGCACGTGCACAACGCCGCGCGCGCCTACACCGACGCGCAGAAGCCGGCGCAGACCTCGGCCGCCTGAGCGCGGCCGCGCGGTCGCGCGTGGCGCAGCCGAGCGTGGCGCAGCCGCCCCGCGGTCCGCGCCGCGCGCATCAGGGCGCGTCCCAGCCCTCTTGTTCGGCCACGCGCCGGTAGGCCAGCCCGGCCAGCGCGATGTCTTCCAGGCCCACCCCAACCGATTTGTAGATCAGGATGTCCTGCGCCGACTGGCGCAGCGGCGCGCCGGCGAGCACCTCGTCGAGCTGGGCGATCTTGCCGGCCACGCCGCACAGCGGGTCTGCCAGCACCAGGTCGCCGGCCTCGGCCAGCGTCTGTTCGCGCCACTCCACCACGATGGCGCGCGCCCGCGCCAGCGCGCGGTCGTCGAGCTCGCGCGTGGTGGGCAGGCTCGAGCCGATCGCGGCCACGAATGCGCCCGGCTTGAGCGCGTCGCCGGCAAACAAGGGCGTGGCCGCGCGCGACGCCGTGACCAGCACGTCCGCCTGCGCCGCGAGCGCGCGCGGCTCGGCCAGCGCCACCGGCACGCCGCAGGCCTGGGCCAGGCGCTCGGGCATGGCCGCGTCGGCGTGGGGATCGTTCACCAGCACCTGCTCGAAGTCGAAACGCGCGCACAGCTGTGCGACGTGTTCGCGGCCCTGCGTGCCGGCGCCGAACAGGCCCAGCACGCGCGGCGCGGCGGGTGCCAGCCGGCCTGCCGCCAGCACGGTGCAGGCCGCGGTGCGGCGGCGCGTGAGCGCGGCGGCGTCGAGCGTGGCGAGCGGGCGGCCGTCGCGCGCCGAGAACAGCAGGATGACGAAACGGAACTGGCCCGCGATGGTGGTGTAGACCTTGGCGCCCACCACCTGCTGGTCCGGGATCACCGCGCCCAGCGTCGAGAGCTTCACGCCGCCGGCGTCGGTGCGCACGCGGCCCTGCATCGCCGCCTTGCCCTGGCCGAACGCGAGAAAGGCCGCGGCCAGGGTGTCCTGCGCCTCGGCCGGCGTGATCGCGGCGTCGATCATGGCATCGTCGAGATGTCTCATCGCGGCGCCGTCCGGGGTTGCCACGACACCTTGATGTCGCCGTTGACGAAGGTCTGGCAGGCCATGCGGAAGCCCTGTTCGAGGTCCTGCTCGGTGAGGTGCTTGCGCTCCTTGGGCTTGACCGGATCGGTGTGCTCGAGGCCTTCCTCGATGAGGCAGCGGCAGGTGCCGCACAGGCCGCCGCCGCACTTGAACGGGATGCCGCCCTGTTCCTTGAGGGAGACGCGCAGGAGGTTGCTGTTCTCCGGCGCTTCGACGACCTTGCCGCCGTTGGTGATGAAGGTGATGGCTACCATGGTGCTGCTCATTGCTCCCGGCGGATCAGCTCCGCCTGCATGCTGCCGAAGCGGGTGAGATGGTCCAGCTCGCCGCGCGCCGCGGCGATGCTGTCGAACTGCTCGAGAAATTTGCTCGGCACCAGGTTCACGACGTGCGGCGGCGCGTCTTCCACGATGCGCACGCGGGTCGGGGCCTCGAGCGCGGCGATCTCGAAGTGAGCCAGGCAGCGGCCGTAGAACATGTAGTCGTAGCGTTCGACCACGCGCAGGCCGTCGCCGGCCTCGGTGCGGAACTGACCGGGCTTGCTGGTGAGGATCACGAACATCCGGCCGTCTCCGCGGTGCCGCCTGTCGAGGTGGCACCCAGCGTGTTGCCGCCCAATGCCGTGCCTGCGGCCTGCGCCGGTTGCGCCAGCTCGATGTCGTGCGTGATCCAGAGCTGGCAGGCCAGGCGCCAGCCCTGCTCGATGCGCTCGCCGAGCTGCTTTTTTTCCTTCCAGTTGGGCGGGGGCAGGTGTTCGGCGCCCTTGAGCACCTGGCAGGCGCAGGTGGCGCACTTGCCCATGCCGCACTGATAGCTCAGGTTGGGATAGGGGAACTGCTTGATTCCCGCGCGCACCACCAGATTGGTGTTGTCCTTCACCTCGTCGGTGAGGACCGTGTCGCCCTTGTGAAAAACCACGGTCGGCATGAGCTGCCTCTCCCTTGTCTGCCCGGGCGGCGGCAGGCCGGCCCGGCGCGGCGCACCCTTTGGTGCGTCGCTTTATGAATATTGTATACCGTTAAGGATTTTGGCCGGTCTCAGGTAAATCCCGTAGAGACCGCGATGGCCCGGCAAGAGGCGGTCAATCCGTCCTCTTTTACTCAGATAAGACGCCCGTTTGCGCCATATCAAGGGGTAGAAAGCCGGCGAAAGGCGTTGCCATGAAAAGAAAGGCGAAAGTCGGTACAATGAATACATTAATCAAGCAATAGGTATTTGCCATGAAGTCCCTCGCCTCCCAACCCCACACCGTGCGCGTCGGCGCGCAACTGATTCCGTACTTCGACCAACGCAACGCGCTGCGCCGCACCGTCCCGCTGATTCCGTTCAGCTGGGCGGACCTGCGCGCCTTGCTGCGCGCGCCGCTGCGCGCCAAGGCCTCGGCACGGCGGGACGAGGCCGAGGCCTGCCACTCGCACTGAGCGGCGGTCCGCCGCGGGCCCGTCGATTTCTGTCGCGGCGGGCGAGATGGCAGAATGAGAGCTATTGCTGCCAAGCGCGCTCACGAGTGACCTGCCGTATGCCGTTCCGTCTTCGTTCCGCCGCCCTTTCGGGCCGCCTGTCTCTCCTCGCGCTGGGCGCCGCGCTGGCGTCCTTTGGCGCCCACGCCGCCGGCCCGGCCCGCGTCGTCACGCTGGGCGGCTCGGTCACCGAGATCGTCTATGCGCTCGGACAGGGCGACCGCCTCGTCGGCGACGACCTCTCCAGCATGTATCCGGAAGCGGCGCAGAAGCTGCCGCGCGTGGGTTATTACCGCGCGGTGCCGGTCGAGGGCGTGGTGGCGCTGCAGCCCGATCTGGTGCTGGCCTCCGAGCAGGCCGGCCCGCCGTCCTCGCTCAAGAAGCTGGCCGATCTGGGCATCAAGGTCGAGACCGTCTCCGACAGCGCCAGCATCGATTCGCTCAAGCAGCGCATCACGCAGGTCGCCGCCGCGCTCGACGCGCGCGCGGCGGGCGAGAAACTCAATCGCGACGTGCAGGCCCGACTCGACGCCGTGGCCCGGCTGCCGGCCGCCAAGGCGCCGGCGCTGCTGTTGCTGGGCAACGGCGGCGTCTACATGGGCGCGGGCGGCGGCACGGCCGCCGACCTGCTGCTGCGCGAGGCCGGCCTCACCAATGTCCTGCACGACCAGAAGAGCTACAAGCCGGTCTCGGCCGAGGCGCTGAGCGCGCTGGCGCCGGCCGTGATCGTGGTGACCCAGACCACCGGCCAGGCGCCCGACGCGGCCGCGTTGCAGGCCTTGCCCGGCGCGGCGGCCACCCCGGCCGGCGCGAGCCAGTGCATCGTGGCGTTCGACCCGCTGCTGGCGCTGGGCGCCGGTCCGCGGCTGCCGGATGCCATCCGCCAGCTGAAGGAAACGCCCTGCGTGACGGCGCTGGCGGGGCAGGAAACCCGGCGCACCCAATGAGCGCTTCGGCGCGGGCCCGCGGCCC
>Ga0160496_1000516_pt1 | contig 16044 bp, 12 predicted proteins | sample DIDPMG_2_FD_108231 | JGI IMG/M metagenome (GOLD analysis project Ga0160496, IMG submission 108231) | Enriched soil microbial communities from UW Madison campus, WI, USA - DID2937_E24_FP MG | ecosystem: Environmental > Terrestrial > Soil > Grasslands | place: USA: Madison, Wisconsin | collected...
CGGTGCGCGAGCACTACCAGCGGCGCTTCCGCCACATCCTGGTCGACGAGTTCCAGGACACCAACACGCTGCAATACAAGTGGCTGCGCCTGTTGGCCGGCGGCGGCGCGGCGATCTTCGCCGTGGGCGACGACGATCAGTCGATCTATGCCTTCCGCGGCGCCAACGTGGGCAATATGGCCGACTTCGAGCGCGACTACGCGCACGGCCGCGTCATCCGCCTCGAACAGAACTACCGCTCGTTCGGCCACATCCTGGATTCGGCCAACGCGCTGATCGGCCACAACACCGGCCGCCTCGGCAAGAACCTCTGGACCGACCAGGGCGAGGGCGAGCTCGTGCGCGTGATCGAGCAGCCCTCCGACGCCATGGAGGCGCAGTGGATCGTCGACGAGATCCGTGCGCTGGTCAACGAGGGCCGCTCGCGCAGCGAGATCGCGGTGCTCTATCGCAGCAACGCGCAGTCGCGCGTGCTCGAGCATGCGCTGTTCTCGGCCGGCGTGCCCTACAAGGTCTATGGCGGCCTGCGCTTCTTCGAGCGCCAGGAAATCAAGCATGCGCTGGCCTACCTGCGCCTGATCTCGAATCCGAACGACGATACGTCGTGGATGCGGGTGGTGAATTTCCCCGCGCGCGGCATCGGCGCGCGCACGCTCGAAACGCTTGCCGACGCGGCTCGCGCCGGCAACACCAGCCTCTACGAATCGGTGGCGCGCGTGCCCGGCAAGGGCGGCGTCAACCTCGCGCAGTTCGCGCAGCTCATCACGCGCCTGGCCAACGAGACGCGTGACCTGCCCCTGCCCGAGATGGTCGAGCACGTCATCGAAGAAAGCGGCCTGAAGCAGCACTACCAGGGCGAGCGCGAAGGCGCCGAGCGCCTCGAAAACCTGAACGAACTCGTCACCGCCGCGGCCGTGTTCGCCGCCGAAGAAAACTTCGACGGCATGGCGGCCGGCGTCGTGCCCGACGTCGACGTGGGCAGCACGCTGATGCCGGGCGTGGTCGACGCGCCGGTCGAGCCCGTGACCACCGGCCTGTCGCCGCTGGCGGCATTCCTGTCGCATGCGGCGCTCGAGGCCGGCGACAACCAGGCCCAGGTCGGCCAGGAAGCCGTGCAGCTCATGACGGTGCACGCGGCCAAGGGCCTGGAGTTCGACGCGGTGTTCATCACCGGGCTCGAAGAGGGCCTGTTCCCGCACGAGAACAGCATCCTCGAACAGTCCGGGCTCGAAGAAGAGCGCCGCCTGATGTATGTGGCGATCACGCGCGCGCGCGAACGGCTCTACATCAGCCTGGCGCAGAGCCGCATGCTGCACGGGCAGACGCGCTACGCCATGCGTTCGCGCTTTCTCGACGAGATCCCCGAAGCGCATCTCAAGTGGCTCTCGCCGCGTGCCGGCACGCAATACCGCCAGGCCGCCGACGCCGGCTTCGCCAGCGGCCAGGGTGACTCCTGGAATCGCGGGCATGGCGACGCCTACGGCCGCAAGCACACCGGCACGATCACGCCGCGCGTGGCGCGCAGCGTGGCCACCGGCGTCACCGTGGGCGAGGTGCAATACCGCGTGGGCCAGGGCGTGCGGCATGCGCGCTTCGGCGACGGCACCATCATCGGGCTGAGCGGCGCGGGGCAGGATGCCCAGGCGCAGATCCAGTTCCGCGACGTGGGCGCCAAGACCCTCGCGCTGGGCATCGCCAAGCTGGAGATCATCCAGGGCTGAGCCCGTAGTGAGTCAGGCCGGTGCGCCGCGAGGCGCCGGGCCAAGAAAAAGGCCGATGCGAGCGCATCGGCCTTTTTTTATCGTGCTCGCTCGCCCCGGCTAGCGGGAGGCGGGCGCGGCGCGCGCCGCATCGCCCTGGCCGGTGCGCGTGCGCGCCAGCGCGAGCGCCACCGCGAGTGCCGCGCCGGCGATGCCGGCGGCCGCCCAGAGGTTGGCCCCGATGCCCAGATGATCGACCACCCGGCCGCCGGCCCAGGCGCCCAGCGCGATGCCGCTGTTGAACACGGTCACGCACATGGCCGAGGCGATCTCGATGGCGCGCGGCGCGGCCTGCATCATCCAGTTCATCACCGCCACCGACACGCCGCCATACGCCAGCCCCCAGAACAGCAGGGCCGCGCCGCCGCCCGGCGCGCTGTCGCCCACCGCCAGGAACAGCAGCGGCGTGAGCGTGAGGCCGGCCGCGATGGCGATCAGCGTCGGCCGGATGTGGCGCGCGGCGGCCAGCCCCGCCACGAAATTGCCGCCGATGCCGGCCACACCGTAGCCGAACAACAGCGCGCCGAGCCAGTGCGCGTCGAACCCGGCATGGCCGGTCAGCAGGGGGCGCACGAAGGTGAAGGCCATGAAATGCGCGGCCACCAGCAACAGCGTGAGCAGCAGCCCGGCCAGCAGGGCGCGATTGCCCAACTGCTCGCGAAACTGCGACAGGCTCGCCGGGCGGCCCGCAGGCAGCCGCGGCGTGACGGCGAGATGCAGCGCCAGCACCAGTGCGGAAAAGAGCGCCATCGCGCCGAAGGCCCAGCGCCAGCCGGCCCAGCCGCCGATCGCCGCGCCCAGCGGCACGCCCATCACGGAGGCGGCCGCCACGCCGCCGAAGATGATGGCGGTGGCCAGCCCGATGTGGTGCGCGGGCACCAGCCGGGCCGCCAGCCCGCCGGCGATGGCCCAGATGCCGCCGATGCAAAAGCCCACCAGCACGCGCGCGGCCAGCATCCAGCCCATGTCGGGCGCGAGCGCGCAGGCGGCGTTGGCGAGCACCATCAGGCCGAGCAGTCCGCACAGCAGGGTGCGCCGGTCGGTGCCGCCCGCCGCCAGCACCACCAGTGGCGCGAACAGCGCGGCCAGCAGGGCGGGCAACGAGAGCAGCAGGCCGGCGGTGCCGGTGCTGGTGTCGAGCGACGCGGCCACGGGCGTGAGCAGGCCGACCGGCAGCATCTCCGTCGTCACCACGGAAAAGGTGGCGAGGCTGACCGCGCCGACGGCGGCCCAGGGGTGTTTGACGGCAGGGGAAGACGAGGTATTCATGTGCAGAGAGACAGTCGATGAAACGGTTCAGGCCTGTGCCATGCCGGCCGGTTGCGCGCGCAACCGGTGCTGCGCCAGCCAGGCCAGCGCGAGCACGGCGGCCGCGCCGCCCAGCGCCACCGCGAAGCCGGCGCGCGCGCCGTACAGGTCGACCACCTGGCCGGCCAGCGCAGCGCCCGCGGCCACGCCCACGTTCAGGCCGGCCAGCAGCCAGCTCATGCCTTCGGTCAGGTTGCGGTCGGGCACCAGGCGCTCGACCAGCGACATCGCCACGATCAGCGTGGGGGCGAACGCCAGGCCGGCCAAGAGGACGGCGCCGGCCAGGGGCGCGATGGTAGCAGCCTGCGTCAGCGGCAAGGTGCTGGCGGCGGTCGCGAGTGCGCCCCACCACAGCAGGCGATGCAGCGGCGTCTGCAGCCGCAGCGCCCCGAAAACCAGGCCCGCCACGCAGGATCCGAGCGCGTAGGCCGCCAGCACCAGACTGGCGGCGCCCGGGCGGCCCTGCGCGCCGGCGAATGCCACACTCACGATGTCGACCGTGCCCACGATCACGCCCATCGCCGCCATCAGCAGCGCCAGCCACCGCATGCCGGGCGCGGCCAGCACCGGGCGCGCGCCACCGGCCTGCGGATCCGGCGCCACCGGGGCGGGTTCGGTGGCGCGCTGCCCGACCAGCGCGGTCACGCCGAGGGCCAGCAGCAGCGCCGCCGCCAGCAGGCCGGCCTGCGGAAACAGCGCCACGGCGAGCCCGATCGACAGGGGCGGCCCGGCGATGAAGGTGAGCTCGTCCACCACGGTTTCCAGCGAATAGGCGGTCTGCAGCTGCGGCTGGCCGCGGTAGTGCGCGGTCCAGCGCGCACGCACCATGGCCGACATGCTGGGCATGCAGCCCGCGAGGCCCGCGCCGATGAACAGCGTCCAGATGGGCGCGTCGCGCCACGCGCAGACGAGCACGAGCAGCAGACCCGCGATGCACACGGCGCTGGCCAGCGGCAGGACGCGGCGCTGCCCGTGGCGGTCGACCCGGCGCGATACCTGGGGCGAGAGCAGGGCGTAGCTCAGCACGAAGGTGGCCGACACTGCGCCGGCCAGCGCATAGCTGCCGTACCGCTGCGCCAGCAGGGTGATGATGCCGATGCCGGTCATGGGCAGCGGCAGCCTGGCGACCAGGCCGGCGAGGGCAAAGGCGCGGCTGCCGGGCAGGGCAAACAGCGCGCGGTAGGCGTCGAGCATCGGGAACTCCGGTGTAGCCCGCTTGCCATGCGGGGGCGCGGCGAGCGAAAATACATACGAGGCGTATGAATAGCGATCATATATACATACGCGCTGCATGTAAATAATCATACGGTACGTACGTAAAGGAATTTCATGGTTCGACGCACCCGCGCCGAGATGGAGGCCACCCGCGCCACCCTGCTCGCCACCGCCCGGCGCTTTTTCGCCGAGCGCGGCTACGCGGATACCTCGATGGACGAGCTCACGGCGCACGCCGGCCTCACGCGCGGCGCGCTGTATCACCACTTCGGCGACAAGCAGGGGCTGCTGGCCGCCGTCGTCGCCGAGATCGATGCCGAGACCGACGCGCGGCTGCTGGCCGCGTACGCGTCGGCGCCCGACCCCTGGGAAGGTTTCCGGCGGCGCTGCCGCGCGTATCTGGAGATGGCGCTCGAGCCGGAGATGCAGCGCATCGTGCTGCGCGACGCCAAGGCGGTGCTGGGCGGCGCCTCGCCCGACGCGCATCGGCACTGCCTGGCCTCCATGGCGAGCCTCATCGCCAACCTGATGGCCGAGGGCATCATGGCGCACGCCGATCCCCAGGCACTCGCCTCGCTGATCTACGGCAGCGTGGCCGAAGCGGCGTTCTGGATCGCCGAGGGCGAGGACGGCGGCGCGCGGCTCGCCCAAAGCGTGGCCGCGCTCGACCTGCTGCTGCGCGGCACGCGGGTCGCGCCCTAGCGCGCGCCCCCTGCCTACAAGGTGCCGAGAAAGGCGACCAGCGCCTCCAGTTCGGCGGGCGAGAGCCGCAGCGGCTGGATCAGCGGCGTCTGCGGCGCGGCGACCGGCGCATCGGCGGGCACGCGGCCCGAGGGCATGCCGGCGTTGTACATGCGCACCACCCCGATCAGCGACGGAAAGATGCCGTTGTGCATGTAGGGGGCGGCCTGCGCCACGCCGCGCAGGCTGGGCGTGCGGAACGCCCCGGCGTCGGCCGGCGCGCGGGTGAATTCGTAGCGGCCCAGATCCTGGTTGCGGCGGCCCGCGAACGACAGGCCGATGTTGTGCAGGCGGTGGTCGGTGAGCAGCGGGCCGCTGTGGCAGTTCATGCAGCGGGCCTCGGTGCGAAACAGGTGCAGGCCGATCATCTCGCGGTCGTCCAGGGCCGCGGTGTCGCCGGCCAGGAACCGGTCGAAGCGCGTGGCGGGCGGGCGCAGCGTGGCCACGAAGGCGGCGAGCGCGCGCGCCATGCGCTCCACATCGATCGCGCCGGCGCCGTAGGCGGCTTCGAACAACGGGCCGTATTCCGGCAGCGCCGCCACGCGCGCCCGTGCCTGCGGCAGCGCATGGTTCATCTCGCGCGGATCCGCGATCGGCCCCAGCACCTGCTCCTGCAACGAGCCGGCGCGGCCATCCCAGAACAGCTGCGGCGCGAAAGGTGCTGCGAACAGCGGCATCGAACGGCGCCGCCCCATCAGGCCATCCGCACCCACCGCGAGCGCGCGGCCATCGCCGAACGAATGTTCCGGCCGATGACAGCTGGCACAGGACACCGACTGGTTGCGCGACAGGCGCGGATCCGCAAACAGCACCGCGCCCAGCGTGATCACGGCAGGGTTGCGCAGGTCGGCATTGAGCTGCGCCTGGCCCGCATTGTCGGCCGTCCAGGTTTCGGGCGGCGTGCTGGCCGCCGGCACCGCGCCCCACTCGCGCGCCGTCACGCCGGCGTCGATGCGCGGCGCGGGCCAGTGCCGCGGCACGTCGGCATACAGCCCGCGCAGGCAGGCCGCGTCCCAGCCGCCGTCGTCGGCGCGGCACGGCGGCGCGGAGGGCGCCTGTGCATCCGGTTGCGCGCGCAGCGATGGCGTCGCCGCGCTGGCGACGAGGGCGAGGGCCACGAGCGCGCAGGCACGCCACCGGATCGCAGTGAACGCCAGCATGGGCCCCTCCTCAGAAGCGGTAGCCGACCTGCAGCCAGATCTCGCGGCCGGTGCGATACAGGCTCAGGTCGTCGTTGCGGTTGGGCGCGGTGACCGTGAGCTTGGGCTGCTGATTGAGCACGTTGAGCACGTCGACGGAGAGCTCCAGGCCGCGCGCGAAGGTGGGTTCCCAGATCAGGCGCGTGTCCCAGGTCCAGTACGAAGGCAGCCGCACCGATTCGTAGCGCGCCAGATAGTCGGGGCGCGGGCCCAGGCCGAGGTACGCGATCGCGTTGCGCCCGCTGCGCCAGCGCGCGTCGTTGTTCCAGGTCAGCCCGATGGCGGGCCAGCGACCCGTGAGGCTCAACACCACCTGCTGGGGCTGGTTGAAGTTGTTGGGCGGCAGGTTCGCGGCCGTGATGCGCTGGCCGTTGTAGATCACGTAGTCGTCGGGCGCGTAGGCGCCGTCTTCATAGCCCGTGACGATGTCGGTGTTGCGCTTGCTGCGCTGATAGCTCCAGCTCGCGCGCGCCGTCCAGTACGTCGGCCCCACGCGCCAGGGTTCCTGGTTCACGATGTTCAGCATCCACGAATCGGTCTTCGACCAGCCCTCGTTGACGTACTCATAGCCATTGCGGCTGTCGCCCGTCTTGGTCAGCTGGTCGCGGCCGCTGCGGTGCACGTAGCTCAGCGTGCCTTCCATGCCGAGCGCGCGCTGGCGCAGCGAGAAGGCCCATTCGTCGTCGTACGGCGTGCGCAGGCCGTCGTAGCGGGTGAACTCGGTCCGGTCGCTGGCCGCCACCGGGTTGCCGCGCGAATCCAGCACCTGGCGCCGCAGCTTGCTGATCTCCTCCTGCATCATGATGTTCAGCACGTACGAGCCGTAATAGCGCGCCCAGCCCGCCGACAGCACGGTGTCGCCGGTGCCCAGCGCGTCCCAGTCCAGCCGCGTGCGCGGCGAAATGTTGGTGTTGCCCAGCAGCGTGTCGCGGTCCATGCGGGCGCTCGCGGTCAGCGCCACGCGGCCCCATTCGACGCGGTCCGACGCATACAGGCCGAGCGTGTGATATTGCTTTTCGACGGTGCCCTTGAGGAAGTGCTGCTTGCTGTACTCGCGCGAGCTGCCGTCGGCCTGGCGCACCGAACGATACGAATACGCATCGGCGTAGCGCTCGAAGTTGAAGTCGACCTGCTCGGCCTGCACGCCCGCGTAGAGGTTGTGGCGCAGGAAGCCGGTGTCGATCGGATCGAGGTCCACGCGGGTGGCCAAGGTGAGGTTCTGCTGCGCCTTCTCTTCCTTGCCGAAGCCGCCCCACACATACTGCGGCCGGCGATCCCAGAACTGCTGCGTGACGAACTCGGTGGCCTCCGAGGACCGGTTGCTCACGAACTTGTCCCAGCCGGCCTGCACCGACACGCGGCCGCCCTTGAACCGGTGATCGAGATTCCAGCCCAGCCCGCGCGCCGCATGCCGATTCTCCCAGCCCGTGTCGCGGAAGAAGTTGCTGACCAGCTCCTCGCGCCGGTCGCTGTACTTCACCACCAGATCGCTTACCGTGTCGCCCGAGAAGCGGGTGGAGAACTTGCCGAGGAAGTTGTCGACGCGATCGTTGAAGCCTTCCTGGAAGACCTGCGCGGCGCCGTTCTGCTCGCCCATGCGATAGCGCTGAATGGTGGATTCGCGCCGCGACATCGACAGCACCGCGCCGCTGTTCTCGGTGAAGGACACGTCGCCCACGGCGGTGTAGAAGCGCTTCTTCCACTCGGGCGCGTAGCCCGGCTCGCCCTGGTTCCAATCCTCCGCCTCGCCCTCGGCGATGTTCTGCTTGGTCATCTTGGAGGTGTTCCAGCGGTAATCCACCGACAGGTGGTTTTCGCCGCTGGGCCGGCGCAGCCGGGCGTCGACCACGCCGCCGGTGAAGTGGCCGTACTCCACCGGAATGGTGTTGTCGAGCACGCGCACCGAGTCGAGCAGGGCGGTGTCGACGAAGTAGGCCTGCGCGTTGCTCGGGATGTTGCCGACCTGCAGGTTCAGGTTCTTGCTGGCCGGATCGAGATTGCTGCTGGCCGACACGCCGTCGATCTGGAACAGGTTCTGGTAGGGGCTCGCACCGTGGATCGAGATGTCCTGCACGTTCATCGAGCCGCGATTGTTCGAGGCGTCGGTGTCGCTGCCCAGGCGCACGGCCGGCGCGGTCGCGATCAACGAGCTCAGGTCGCGGTTTGCGGTGGGCGTGGCCGCGATCTCGGCGCGCGTGTAGACGCGCTCCTCGGGCGATTGCCCCAGCACCTCGACGGTTTCCAGCCGCGCCACCGAAAACGCGTTGGTTCGATCGGCGTAGATCTGATAGCGGTTGGGCCCGTCGGGCCGCAACTGCAGTCCCGAGCCCCGCAGCAGCTGGTTCAATGCGTCCAGCGGCGTGAGCGTGCCCCGCACCGGCGGCGCCATCTTGCCCTCGACCGCCTGCGGCGCGAACGCCAGTTCGACGCCGGCCTGCTCGCCCAGCGTCAGCAGCGCCGGGCCCAGCGCCTGGGCGGGAAGATCGATCGCGACGGCGACGGCATGGGTCTGGGCCTGTGCGGCGGGCAGGGCGGCGAGCGCCACGCTCAGCAGCAGGGCGGCGCGTGCGGCATGGCGCGCCGGGCGTGCGGTCTTCATGGATGGTCCCTCGGGTTCAATGTCATCGCGGGTATGACGCCCGGGGGCCGCGGCACCTCAGTGCCGACCTCATGAATAATTTATATCGATTCTCATTTACCGATTGGCGCGTGACGGGGGCGGCGGCCCTCAACGCAGCCAGAGCAGGCCCGGCAGCTCATGGAACGCCCCCGGCTGCGAGCCCAGCAGGAACGCCAGCGCGCGCCGCGGATCGGCGGTGTTGACCGTGCCCGAGACACGGATGCCTGCGAGCGCATCGTTGGTGAGCAGGATGTGGCGCGCGCTGTACGGCTGCAGCCGCGCCACCGCCTCGGCCAGCGTGATGTCGTCGAAGCGCAGCAGACCCTGGCTCCATGACGGCGCCGCGCCGGGCGTGCCGGCCTCGCGCTGCCACTTGCCCTGGCGCAGTTGCGCGCGCTCGCCCGGCGCGAGCGTGAGGGCCTGGGCCGGCTCGCACACCGTGCACAGCACCGCCACCTCGTGTTCGTACACCGTCACGCGCATGCCTTCGGGCGGCAGGGCCACGTCGAAGCGCGTGCCGAGCGCGGTGGCCGTGCCCTGGCCAGTGCGCACGGCGAAGGGGGCCATGCCGGCACCGCGCGGCCGCACCTCGAAGAACGCGCGCCCGCGCAACAGCGTCACGGTGCGCCGGCCCTGCGCGAAGTCGAGCCGGATCGCGCTGCCGGCGTCGAGCACGGCGAGCGATCCGTCGGGCAGTACCACGCGTTCGATGCGCGCCTGCGCACGGTAGTCGGGCGCATCGTAGGCGGCGCCGCCGAGCGCGCCGCCCAGCACGACCAGCGCGAGCAGGCCATTGGCGATGGCGCGCCCGAGCCGGCGGCGTGGCCGCAGGGATTCGGGCTGCACCCGGCCCAGCGTGCCCCAGATGCGGCTCAGGCGATCGAAGGCCGCGGCGTGCTGCGGACTTGCGGCATACCAGGCCTCGAAGGCGGCATGGGTCGCGCTGTCGCATTCGGTGTCGCTCAGGCGCACCACCCAGCGCGAGGCGTCTTCGCGGATGTCGCGCAGGGGGTCGGCGCCACAGGGGGCGGGCGCGGCGGGCAGCGGAATCATGCCTGCAGCACCGCGTCGCAGGCCAGCAGCACGCGCATCATGTGCTTTTCGATCGCGCTCACCGAGATGGCGTAGCGTTCGGCGATGGCGCGATAGGTCAGGCCCTCGTGGCGGTGCAGGATGAACACGTCGAGGCTGCGTGTCGGTTGCGCGAGCAACACCGCCTCGAGCCGCCGCAGCGTCTGGCGCATCGCGGCCACGTCGAGCGTGTCCGCCTCCATCTGGCCGGCGACGCCTTGCGCATAGAGCTCGGTCGCGCTGCGCTCGCGCGCCAGGCGCCGGTGCCAGTCGGTGGCGATGTTGGCCGCCACGCGGAACACGTAGGCGCGCTCATTGTCGGGGCGGGTGCGGTCGCCGAACTCCGCCAGCTTCACCCAGGTGTCCTGTGCGCAGTCCTGTGCCGTGTCCCGGGAGCCCGTGCGCAGCGACAGGAAACTGAGCAGCTCGCGGTAGTGATGCAGGAAGACGTTGGTGAGCACGGACATGGCGGTGGGGCGCAATGGGCCGGTGGGGCGAACGTAGGACTAACGGAAGCCGCCAAGTATAAATGATAATTATTCCCATGCATGCCGGAATTGTTGTGTATGCAACGAGGCGGGCGCACACCGGCGCTTTCGGCGCGTCCTCGTCCAACGGCGGGCGGGCCGGTGCCGGCGCAGCGGCGCTGTGCCGCCGGACGTAAAAACGCCGCCCGGAGGCGGCGGTTTTACAGGCGGTCGCGGCGGATCAGGCCATGCCCTGGTCGATCTCTTCGAGCGACTGCTGCAGCTCCAGCCACTGTTCCTCGAGCTCGCCCATGCGTTTGCCCACTTCGCCATGCTCGGCCATGATGGCCTGGCGCTCGGCGCGGCGCGCGTCGGTGTAGAGGTCGGCGTCGGCGATCAGCGCATCCAGCTCGGCCAGGCGTACCCGCGCCGTTTCCATCTGCGTCTCGACCTTGGTCAGCTTGCTCTGCAGGGGCTTGCGCAGCGTCGACAGGCGCTGGCGCTCCTCGGCCTCCTGGCGGCGTTGCGCCTTGCGGTCGACCGAGTCACCGGCCTCGCCGCGCGCCGCGGGGGATGCCGCGGCACGTTCCTGCGCGTTGCGCGTGGCCAGCCAGTCGCGGTAATCCTCCAGGTCGCCATCGAACTCGCGCACGACGCCGTCGGCCACGATCCAGAAGCTGTCGACGGTGGTGCGCAGCAGGTGCCGGTCGTGCGAGACCAGCAGCATGCTGCCCGAGAACTCGGCCAGCGCGGCCGCCAGGGCCTCGCGGGTTTCGACGTCCAGGTGGTTGCTCGGTTCGTCGAGCAGCAGCAGGTTGGGGCGCTGCCACACGATCAGCGAGAGCGCGAGGCGCGCCTTCTCGCCCCCCGACATCGGGCCGACCTTGCTGGTCACGGTTTCGCCCGAGAAGCCGAAGCCGCCCAGGTAGTTGCGCAGCTCCTGCTCGCGCACCTCGGGCGCGAGGCGCGCCAGATGCTGCAGGGGCGTGCCGTCCAGGTCCAGCATGTCGAGCTGGTGCTGGTGGAAGTAGCCGATGGCGAGGCCGCGCGAGGCGCGGCGTTCGCCGGCCTGCACCGGAATCTCCTCGGCCAGGGTCTTGATCAGCGTGCTCTTGCCGGCGCCGTTGGCGCCCAGCACGCCGACGCGCGCGCCGGCGCGCACCATCAGCGTGACGTCTTTCAGGATCGGCGCCGCGCCATCGGGCCCGCCGTAGCCGGCCGACACGTGCTCGAGCGTGAGCAGCGGATCGGGCGTGTGGTCGGGCGAGGGGATGCGGATGTCGATGCCGGCCTCGGCGTGCAGCGGCGCCAGCGTTTCCATGCGCGCGAGCGCCTTGACGCGGCTCTGCGCCTGCTTGGCCTTGGAGGCCTTGGCCTTGAAGCGGTCGATGAAGCCCTGCAGGCGCGCGGCCTCGCGGCTCTGGCGTTCGATCGCGATCGACGCCTGCCGCAGGCGCTCGGCGCGCTGGGTCAGGAAGTCTTCGTAGCCGCCCTTGTAGCGGATCAGCTTGCCGTGATCGAAGTGCAGGATCGCGCGCGCGACCGCGTCGAGGAACTCGGTGTCGTGCGAGATCAGCAGCACGGTGCCCTGGTAGGCTGCCAGCCATTTCTCGAGCCACAGCATGGCGTCGAGGTCCAGGTGGTTGGTCGGTTCGTCGAGCAGCAGCAGTTCCGAGGGCGCCATCAGCGCCCGCGCCAGCGCGATGCGCATGCGCCAGCCGCCGGAAAAGCTCGCCACCGGGTTCATCCATTCGTTCGGCTTGAAGCCCAGGCCGGCCAGCAGCTGCTCGGCGCGCGACGCCGCGCTCCAGACGCCCGCTTCGGCCAGCGCCGCCTCGGTCTCCGCGATCTGGGTGCCCTGGTCGTCGCGCAGGGTGGCGCGCAATGCCTGCAGCTCGCGCAGGTGCACGTCGCCGTCGATGACGAACTCGCGCGCCGGCCGGTCGTCGGCGGCAATCTCCTGCTGCACGCTGGCGATGCGCCAGCCCGACGGCAGGTCGAGATTGCCGGCGTCGGGGTCGAGCGCGCCGGTCAGCAGCGCGAACAGCGATGACTTGCCGGCGCCATTCTTGCCGACGAAGCCGACGCGTTCGCCGGGATGCACCACAAATTCCGCGCCGTCCAACAGCACCTTGGTGCCGCGGCGCAGGGTCAATCCTGAAGCACGTATCACAGCGTCAATTGCTCGCGGGTAAGCAGCAGGATCTGGTCGCTGGCTTGCGCCGTGTCGAGCCAGACCGGATGCAGATCGGGGAAGGCGGCCTCGAAGTGGTCGCGCTCATGGCCGATCTCGAGCACCAGCACGCCCTGTTCGCTGAGATAGCGCGGCGCGGCCTCGAGAATGCGGCGCACGAGATCCATGCCGTCGGTGCCGCCGGCCAGCGCGAGCGTGGGCTCGTGGCGATACTCGGGCGGGAGCGCATCCATCGAGCCGCTGTTCACGTAGGGCGGGTTGCACACGATCACGTCGTAGGCGCGCTCGGGCAGGCTGTCGAACAGATTGCTCTGGTGCAGCGTCACGACGTCCTGCAGACCGTAGTCGTCGACGTTGCGCCGCGCGACGGCCAGCGCATCGGGCGAGAGATCCACGGCATCGACCTGCGCGTAGGGGAAGGCCAGGGCGGTGAGGATGGCAAGGCAGCCCGAGCCGGTGCACATGTCGAGCGCCGACTCGACCGCGCCCGGGTCCTGGACCCAGGGCGACAGGCCTTCGTCGAGCAGCTCGGCGATGGGCGAACGCGGCACGATCACGCGCGCGTCGACGTAGAAGCGATGGCCGCGCAGCCAGGCCTCGTTGGTGAGGTAGGCGGCGGGCTGGCGTTCGGAGACGCGGCGGTCGATCAGGTCGAGCACGCGGTCGCGTTCTTTGGCCAGCACGCGTGCGTCCAGGAAGGGATCGAGCGTGTCCAGCGGCAGGTGCAGGGCATGCAGCACCAGGTAGACGACCTCGTCCCAGGCGTTGTCGGAGCCATGACCCAGCGCGACCTGCGCGCCGTTCAGGCGCGTCACGCCGTAGCGGATGAGATCGCGCAGGGTCTGGAGTTCTTGGCGGTCAGTAGTGGCCATGTCGGATTCAGCGCGCCAGCAGGAGGTTTTCCAGCGTGCGGCGATAGATGTTCTTGAGGGGTTCCAGGCTGGCCAGCTCGACGCGCTCGTTGACCTTGTGGATGGTGGCGTTGCCGGGGCCGAACTCGATGACCTGCGGACAGATCTTCGCGATGAAACGGCCGTCGGAGGTGCCGCCCGTGGTCGAGAGCTCGGCGGTCACGCCGGTTTCGGCCGCGATGGCCTGCACCAGCGCATCGGTCAGCGAGCCGCGCGGCGTCAGGAAGGGTTCGCCGCCCAGCTCCCAGGCCAGGTCGTATTCCAGGCCATGCTTGTCGAGCACCGCATGCACGCGCGCTTTGAGCGATTCGGGGGTGCTGGCGGTGGAGAAGCGGAAGTTGAACTGCGCGACGGCTTCGCCCGGCACCACGTTGGTGGCGCCGGTGCCCGCGTTCAGGTTCGACACCTGGAACGTGGTGGGCGGGAAGTATTCGTTGCCCTGGTCCCATTCGATGGCGACCAGCTCGGTGAGGGCGGGGGCGAACTGATGGACCGGATTGCGCGCCAGGTGCGGGTAGGCCACGTGGCCCTGGATGCCCTTGATGGTGAGTTCGCCCGAGAGCGAGCCGCGGCGGCCATTCTTGCAGATGTCGCCCAGCACGGCGCCCGAAGTGGGCTCGCCCACGATGCAGTAATCGAGCTTTTCGCCGCGTTCGCGCAGCGCATCGCACACGATCACGGTGCCGTCGATGGCGGGGCCTTCTTCATCGGAGGTGATCAGGAGGGCGATCGAGCCCTCGTGATCGGGGTGGGCCGCCACGAATTCCTCGGCCGCCACCACGAAGGCGGCGATCGAGCTCTTCATGTCGGCCGCACCGCGGCCGTACAGGAACCCGTCGCGCTCGGTCGGCACGAAGGGATCGCTTTCCCATTTTTCACGCGGGCCCGGCGGCACCACGTCGGTGTGGCCTGCGAACACCGTCACGGGGCCGCGCGTGCCGCGCTTGGCCCACAGGTTGGTGACGCCGCCGCGCGCGATGGTCTCGCACGTGAAGCCGATGCGCGTGAGGCGGTCGGCCAGCAGCTTCTGGCAATCCACGTCGGCCGGCGTGACGGACGGGCGGGCGATCAGGTCTTTGACCAGTTCCAGTACGGCGTTGCTCATCAGGCCCTCAGCAGCTCATTGATGCTGGTCTTGGCGCGGGTCTGCGCGTCGACACGCTTGACGATCACGGCGCAGGCCAGGCTGTGCGAACCGTCTTCCGAGGGCAGCGAGCCGGGCACCACGACCGAACCCGACGGCACGCGGCCGTAGGTGATCTTGCCGGTGGCGCGGTCATAGATCTTGGTGCTTTGCGACAGGAACACGCCCATGGCCAGCACCGAGTTTTCTTCGACCACGACGCCTTCGACGACTTCCGAGCGGGCGCCGATGAAGCAGTTGTCTTCGATGATGGTGGGGTTGGCCTGCAGCGGCTCGAGCACGCCGCCGATGCCCACGCCACCCGAGAGGTGGACGTTCTTGCCGATCTGGGCGCACGAACCGACGGTGGCCCAGGTGTCGACCATGGTGCCTTCATCGACGTAGGCGCCGATGTTCACGTAGGAGGGCATCAGCACGACGTTGCGGGCGATGAACGAACCGCGGCGCGCCACGGCCGGCGGCACCACGCGATAGCCGCCCGCCTTGAAGGCGGCGTCGCCGTAACCGGCGAACTTGGTGGGGACCTTGTCATAGAAGGTCAGGGGATCGGTGCCCATCACTTCGTTGTCGCTCAGGCGGAACGACAGCAGCACGGCTTTCTTGATCCATTGGTGCACGGTCCACTGGTCGTCGATCTTCTCGGCCACGCGGAGACGGCCCTGGTCGAGGGCGTCGATGGTGTGTTCCACGGCATCGCGCACGGCGGCGCTGGCGTCGGAGGGAGACAGGTTGGCCCGGTCGTCCCAGGCTTTTTCGATGGTGGTCTGGAGGTCGAGAGTCATGACGGCTCGGTTAGGGGTGGGAGGAAATGAAATCAGACGTGTGTCTGAACGAAGTGCACGATGCGTTCGGCGGCCTGGACGCATTGGTCCAGCGGCGCCACCAGCGCGATCCGGATGCGGCCCGCGCCCGGATTGACGTTATGGGCATCGCGCGCCAGAAAACTGCCAGGCAGCACGGTAACACCGGTGCGGCCATAGAGATCGCGGGCGAAGGCCTGGTCGCAGCCCGGCGTGCGCGCCCAGAGGTAGAACGAGGCCTGCGGCATGCGCACGTCGAGCACGCGCGACAGGATCGGCGTGACCGCTTCGAACTTGGCGCGGTACAGCCGGCGGTTTTCCTGCACGTGGGCCTCGTCGTTCCAGGCGGCCACGCTGGCCGCGGCGAACACGGGGCTCATGGCGCTGCCATGGTAGGTGCGATAGAGCAGGAAGCGCGCCATCAGCGCGGCGTCGCCAGCGACGAAGCCCGAGCGCATGCCCGGCACGTTCGAGCGCTTGGACAGGCTCGAGAAGACCACGAGATTCTTGTAGTCGTCGCGGCCCAGGCGGCGGGCCGCCTGCAGCCCCCCCAGCGGCGCGTCGCCCTCGTCGAAATAGATTTCGGAGTAGCACTAGTCGGAGGCGATCACGAA
>Ga0160496_1000519_pt1 | contig 15966 bp, 16 predicted proteins | sample DIDPMG_2_FD_108231 | JGI IMG/M metagenome (GOLD analysis project Ga0160496, IMG submission 108231) | Enriched soil microbial communities from UW Madison campus, WI, USA - DID2937_E24_FP MG | ecosystem: Environmental > Terrestrial > Soil > Grasslands | place: USA: Madison, Wisconsin | collected...
GGATCCTTGCCCGAGAACGCGCCGCCGCCGTGCGGGCATGCGCCGCCGTAGGTGTCGACGATGATCTTGCGGCCGGTCAGGCCGCAATCGCCTTGCGGGCCGCCGATGACGAAACGGCCGGTCGGGTTGACCAGGAACTTGGTCTTCGCGGTGATCAGGCCTTCGGGGAACGACGGCTTGATGATGTCTTCGATCACGGCCTCGCGGATGGTCTCCTGCGAGACTTCCGGCGCGTGCTGGGTCGAGAGCACCACGGTGTCGACCTCGACCGGGCGGCCGTCGACGTAGCGGAACGTGACCTGCGACTTGGCGTCGGGACGCAGCCAGCCCAGGCGGCCGTCCTTGCGCAGCTCGCTCTGGCGCTGCACCAGGCGGTGCGCGTACCAGATCGGGGCGGGCATCAGGTCGGGGGTTTCGTCGCAGGCGTAGCCGAACATCAGGCCCTGGTCGCCGGCGCCCTGGTTCAGGTAGTCCTCGGAGCTGCGGTCCACGCCCTGGGCGATGTCGGGCGATTGCTTGTCGTAGGCGACCAGCACCGCGCAGCCCTTGTAGTCGATGCCGTAGTCGGTGTTGTCGTAGCCGATGCGGCGGATCGTGTCGCGCGCGACCTGGATGTAGTCGACGTTGGCGGTGGTGGTGATTTCACCCGCCAGCACGACCAGGCCGGTGTTGCACAGCGTTTCGGCTGCGACGCGCGCGTTGGGGTCCTGGGTGAAGATGGCATCCAGAATCGCGTCGGAGATCTGGTCGGCGACCTTGTCGGGGTGACCTTCGGAGACGGACTCGGAGGTGAAGAGGAAATCGTTGTTGGCCACAGATGCGTCCTTCAAGCCGGCCGGAGCCGGTACACAGGTTGAACGAGGCGCGCTGCGCCCCGGATCGGGTTCCCTGTGGGGGAGTCATCTGGGCGCGACGCTTTAGCGGATTTGGCACGGCAGATACCGTGTCGTCGCCCCGCAAGTTGTCGGTTAACTCGGCGACCCGCCGATTTTAGGCGAAAATGCAGGCCTTATGCGCATGTCCACGTCGTCGGCCCGGCCTTTTGGCGCCGCCTGACGCCAATGAGCGACGTCCGGAGCCCCCGGCGCGCTGCCCGTAGCCCATATTCGCCATGTTGATCGCCCTTTTCCGCTTCATCGCCGCCCTGCCGCTGCCGTTCCTGCACGCGGCCGGCCGGGTGCTGGGCCGCCTGGCCTATGCCTGGCCCGGCAAATACCGCGATCGCCTGCGCGCCAACGCGGCCCAGGCCGGCTACGACTCGCCCGCCTTCGCGCGCCGCGCCGCCGGCGAGATCGGCGCCATGATGTTCGAGATGCCCAAGGTCTGGTTCCGCAACGAGGCCAGCCTGGCGCGGGTCGTCTCCGACGACGACGAGGTGGTGCGCGAGGCGCGTGCCGAGGGCCGCGGCATCCTGTTCCTCACGCCCCACCTGGGTTGCTTCGAGATCACGGCACGCTACCTGGCGCGCCAGATGCCCATGACGGTGATGTTCCGGCCGCCGCGCAAGGCGCTGCTGGCGCCGCTGCTCGAGACCGCGCGCAACAGCTCCGCCGTGAATGCCGTGCCCGCCACCATGCAGGGCGTGCGCGAATTCGTGCGGGCCCTGCGCCGCGGCGAATCGGTCGGCATGCTGCCCGACCAGGCGCCGGGCGTGGGCGATGGCGTGTGGGCGCCCTTCTTCGGCCGGCCCGCCTTCACCATGACCCTGCCCGGCAAGCTCGCGAGCCAGACCGGCGTGGCCGTGATCCTGACGGCCGGCGAGCGGCTGCCGGGCGGCCGCGGCTGGCGCATCCATTACGTGCGCGTGCCCGAACCGCTGCCGGCCGAACCGCAGGCCCAGGCCGCGCTCTTCAACCAGGCCATGGAAACGCTGATCCGGCGCTTCCCCCACCAATACCTGTGGGGCTACAACCGCTACAAGACGCCGCGCGGCGCGCCCCCGGCGCCCGCCCAGCCGGCCGCCGACGTGGCGCAACCGTGATGAACGCACTCAAGACCTACGCCCTCACCCGGCTGTTCAAGTGGTTCGGCCGCATGCGGCCCGCCACGCGCCAGCGCGCCGGCGCCTTCGTCGGCTGGCTGTCGCTGAAACTCGCCGGCAAGCGCCTGCGCATCGTGCGCAAGAACCTCGAACTGTGCTTTCCCGACGCCTCGCCGCAGCAACGCGACCAGTGGCTGCACGAGCACTTCCGCGCGCTCGGCCAGTCGATCGTCGACCGCGGCGTGCTGTGGTTCGGCACCGAAGACGCGATCCGCGCGATGGCCACCCAGAGCGGCGCCGAACGCATCAACGCGATCGCCGCCACCGGCCGGCCCGTGATCCTGCTGGCGCCCCACTTCATCGGCCTGGACGTGGCGGCCACGCGCCTGACCATGGAGGTGCCCAGCGGCGCCACCATGTACACGCCGCAGAGCGACCCCGCCGTGGACGCGATCGTGCGCGCCGGCCGGGCGCGCTTCAACGAGGTGTTCCTGGTGTCGCGCAAAGACGGCATCCGCGACCTGATCCGCCACTTCCGCGAGGCGCGGCCGGTGTACTACCTGCCCGACATGGACTTCGGCCGCCAGGGCGCGGTGTTCGTGCCCTTCTTCGGCGTGCCGGCCGCGACGCTGGTCGCCACGGCCCAGCTCGCGCGCAAATGGAATGCGGCGGTGCTGCCCATCCTCGACTTCTGGGATCCCGCCACGGGCCGGTACCACGTCGAGGTGCTGGAGCCGCTCGCCGATTTCCCGGGCGACGACGACAACGAGGCGGCCACCGCCCGGCTCAACCGCGAGATCGAAAGCTGGGTGCGGCGCTGCCCGAGCCAATACTATTGGGTGCATCGCCGCTTCAAGACCCGGCCGCTGGGCGAGGCGAAGTTCTACTGAGCCCTGCTTTTGCGCAGCGAATGGGCGATAATCGTCCCATGATCTGGAACTTCACCAAAATGCACGGCGCCGGCAACGACTTCGTCGTGCTCGACGGCGTGCGTCAAACCATCGAAATGACGCCCGAGCGTGCCCGCGCGCTGGGCGATCGTCATTTCGGCATCGGCGCCGACCAAATCCTGCTGGTCGAGCGCGCGACCCGTCCGGACGCCGACTTCCGCTACCGCATCTTCAACAACGACGGCAGCGAGGTCGAGCATTGCGGCAACGGCGCGCGCTGCTTCGTGCGCTTCGTGCACGAGCAGGGCCTGTCGGCGAAGAATCCGCTGCGCGCCGAGATCATGGGCGGCGCCATCCTGGTGCTCGACGAGTCCGACGACCAGCAGGTCACGGTCGACATGGGCACCACCCGCTACACCCCCGACGCCCTGCCGTTCGACGTCAGCGGCCTGGTCACGCGCCAGCAGGCCCGCGACACGCTCTACGAATTCCCGCTCGACCCCGCCCCCGGCCTGCCGCGCAGCGTCGAGCTCTCGGCCGTCGCGATCTCCAACCCGCACGTGGTGCAGGTGGTCGAAGACACCGAGACCGCGCCGGTCGCCATGATCGGCCCGATGCTCGAATCGCACCCGCGCTTCGCGCGCCGCGTCAACGTCGGCTTCATGCAGATCATCGATCCGCACAACATCCGGCTGCGCGTCTACGAGCGCGGCGCGGGCGAAACGCTGGCCTGCGGCACGGGCGCCTGCGCGGCCGTGGCCGCCGGCGTGCGCCGCGGCCTGCTCGATTCGCCGGTCCGCGTCCAGACCCACGGCGGCGTGCTCACCATCGCCTATGATGGCCAGAACCTGCGTCTCACCGGTCCGGCCACCTCCGTCTTCAATGGTCAGGTCGACATCGACGCCCTGACCTTCTCCATGGCCCTGAGCCGCTGACGGCGCGCCGCGCCGCCGCGTCTGCCAAACTAGGTCTCATGTCCACTACCGCTCCCGCCCTCTCCGCCCAGGAGATCGCCGACTTCCTGCAACAGAACCCCGCGTTCTTCGAAGAACACGCGGAGGTGTTCTCCACGCTGCAGATCCCGAGCCCGCACGGCAACCGCGCCATCTCGCTGGCCGAGCGCCAGATCCTGACGCTGCGCGAACGCACCCGCGTGCTCGAATGGCGCCTGAACGAGCTGATCCGCAACGCGGGCGACAACGAAACCATCAGCACCCAGGTCACCGCCTGGTGCGCGCGCCTGCTGGCCGAAGACGAAGCCGCGCACGTGCCCGGGGAGATCGCGCTCGGCCTGGCCGAGCAGTTCGAGCTCGACCACGTCGCGCTGCGCCTCTGGAACCTCACCGCGATTCCCGCCGACGGCTACGGGGCGCCCGTGTCCGAAGACGTGCGCGCCTTCGCCGACAGCCTGAAGGCGCCCTACTGCGGCACCGACACCGAGTTCGAGGCGGCCGGCTGGCTCGAGGGCAAGCCGCGTTCGCTGGCGCTGGTGGCACTGCGCACCGCGCCCGACGCCGATGCCTTCGGCCTGCTGGTGCTGGGCTCCGACGACCCGGCGCGCTTCGCGCCCGACATGGGCACGGCGTTTCTCGAAACCATCGGCCGCCTGGCCTCCGCCGCCGCGCAACGGCTGGCGCGCACGCCGCGCGCCTGACCCCGCCGCCGGCGCCCCGCCATGACCGCGCCCGCTCCCGACGCCGAACTCACCGGGCCGATGCAGGCCTGGCTCGAGCACCTGCGCACGCAGCGGCGCTACGCCAGCCACACGCTCGACGGCTACCGCCACGAGCTGCGCCGGCTGGCGCAGCTGCTGGCCGCCGCCCGCCTCACCGCCGAGGGCGTGGCCAACGGCCACATCCGGCAATTCATCGCGCGCCTGCATGCCCAGGGCCTGGGGCCGCGCAGCCTGGCCCGCACCCTCGCGGCCTGGCGCGGCTTCTATCATTGGTGGGCGCCGGCCGCCGGCCTGCCCGGCAACCCGGTCACCGGCGTGCGCGCGCCCAAGGCGCCGCGCGCGCTGCCCAAGGCGCTCTCCGTCGAACACACCCAGGCCCTGCTCGACCATGCGCCGGCCCGGCTCGCCACCGATCCCGCCGGCATCCGCGACCACGCGATGTTCGAACTGTTCTATTCGTGCGGCCTGCGCCTGTCGGAGCTGGTCGGCCTCGACCTCGAATACCGCAAGTCGGCCGGGCATGAATCGCGCGGCTGGCTCAACCTGGCCGACGCCGAAGTGGTGGTGCTGGGCAAGGGCGGCAAGCGCCGCAGCGTGCCGGTCGGCAAAGCCGCGCTCGCGGCACTGACGCGCTGGCTCGGCGCGCGCGACCAACTCGCACGCGGCGCCACCGAAGACGATGCGGCCGCGCTGTTCGTGGGCGCGCGCGGCGCGCGCATCTCGCCGCGCGTGGTGCAGGCCCAGCTGGCGGCCGGCGCGCTCGCCGCCGGGCTGCCCTCGCACGTGCATCCGCACGTGCTGCGCCACAGCTTCGCCAGCCACGTGCTGCAATCGGCGCAGGATCTGCGCGCGGTGCAGGAGATGCTGGGCCACGCCAACATCTCCACCACCCAGGTCTACACGCGGCTGGACTTCCAGCACCTGGCCAAGGCCTACGACCAGGCCCACCCGCGCGCCACGCGCAAGCGCTGAGGCGCGGCGCTCAGTAGCTCAGCCGCACGCCCAGCATCACGGTGCGGCCCGGCAGCGGCGCCACGCGCGAGATGAACGAGGCGTGGTTGTAGGCCAGCTTGTTCAGCAGGTTGTTGCCGCGCAAATACACCTCATAGCCGGTCTGGCCCATCGTGCCGCGATAGCTCAGCACCGCGTTGACCAGCTCATAGCCCGGCGTGGACGTCTCGTAGGCCGCGATGTCGTTCTGGCGGAACACGTGCGCGTATTCCACGCCCGCGCCCCAGCGCTGCCAGCGCGCGTCGGCGCGCACGCCCAGGCGCGCGGCCGGGATGCGCGGCAGGTCGCCGTTGCCGCCGGTGAGACGGCCGCGCACGTAGTCGCCGAAGACGCCGGCCGAGTACACCGGGGTGAACTGGTAGCGCAGCTCGCCTTCGATCCCGGTGAAGGTCGCGTCGCGCTGGGTGTACTGGATCAGGCGGAAGTCCTCGAACTGGTCCAGCGTGTTGGCGTAGATGTAGTTCTTCACGCGGTTGTGGAACACGCTGGCACGCGCGGTCAGGTCGCCGCTGTGCTTGCGCAGCGTCAGGTCGATGTTGCGCGAAGTCTCGCGGCCGAGGTCGCTGTCGCCCAGCTCATAGGTGTTGGTCGCCAGGTGCACGCCGTCGGCATAGAGCTCCTGCGCGTTGGGCAGGCGCTGCGAATGCGAGAACGACAGCGTGGCGGAATACTGCGGCGCGAAGTCCCACACGGCCGCGGCCGAGTAAGACGTGCCGCTCTGGCTGTTGCGCGAGGCCTCGCCGGTGGGGCGGATGCGCTGCCAGTCCTGGCGCGCGCCCAGCTCGAAGCGCCAGTCGCCCAGGCGATATTCCTCGAGCAGGAACAGGCCCACGGTGTCGGTCTTGCTGCGCGGCAGGAAGGCCTCCTCGCCGTCGGCGCGGAAGTCGCTGTAGGCATGCTGGGCGCCGAACACGCCGCGCCAGCCCCACAGCGGTTTGTGCGTGAGTTCGAGGCGCATGTCGTGGCCGCGGTTCTTGAACGCCGTGCCCACCTCGCCGCCCTCGATCTCGTCGTGGCGGTAGTCGGTCAGGCCGCCCCGGAAGCGGATCTGCTCGAAGCCGGCGAAGGGATCGCGGTATTCGGCGCGCAGGTCGACGCGGTCGCTGCGCAGCTTCACGTAGGGCGCGGCGTGCGAGTGCTCGTGCTCGTGATCGTGGTCGTGCTCGTCTTCGTCGTGATCGTGGCCGCCGCAATGCAGATGGGTGCCGTGCGGGTGGCAGCCCTCGTATTCGTGGCCGTGACCCGGCAGGCCGTACTTGCTCTCGAGATGGGTGAAGGCCACGCCCACGTAGCCGCGCGGCGTGATCCACGACAGGCCCACCGAGCCCTGCGCCGATTCGGCATACGAGCCCTCGAGCTTGCCGCTGCTCCAGTTCGGCACGCGATAGTCGTCGGAACGGCGCTTCAGGCCTTCCACCCGCACCGCGAACTCGCCCGTCCCCGCGGTCAGGCCGACCGCGCCGGCGCGCTCGCGCGTGCCCGTGGCGCCGCGCAACTCCAGCTCGGCCTCGACCCCGCGCTCCGGCACCGCGGTCGGGATCTTGCGATCGATCACGTTCACCACGCCGCCGATCGCGCCGCCGCCATACAGCAGCGCGGCCGGACCGCGCAGCACCTCGATGCGCTCGGCCAGCAACGGCTCGGTCGTCACGGCATGGTCGGGCGAGATCGTGGAGGCGTCCATCAGCTCGGAGCCGTCGCTCAGCACCTTCACGCGCGGCGAGGTCTGGCCACGGATCACGGGGCGCGAGGCGCCGCCGCCGAAGGTGTCGGCGTGCACGCCGGGCTCGTTGGCCAGGGTCTCGCCCAGCGTCGCGCCCCGGCGCAGCAACAGCGCGTCGCCCTGCAGCACGCTGACCGGACGCGTGGCGCGGTCGGCATCACCGGCCAGCGGATCGGCCGACACGATCACCGGCGCCAGCTGGCGCGCCTGGCGCTCGTCTTCCTCGGCCTGCGCCATGGGCGCCGCGGCAAACAGCGCCAAAGCGAGCGTGGGCACGCGATGCGCCCGGCGCTGCCGGCAGCGCGCCAGCGCCCCGCCCTGATGGATCCCCTCGACGCCTGCCCGCCGCTTCCTCTGCAAACCCTGCCGCTTGTGGCCCCGCATGACTGCCGCTCCCAATGTTATAAAGTTTCAACAAAGACGAGATGATATAACATTACAAACAGCTTGCAAGCCTGGTCGCGCTACAAACGCGCCGCCCACGACAAAACGGCGCCCGGTCTGCACCGGACGCCGTCGTGCCCAGCCGGGCAAAGCATCAGTTGAGCGCCATCTGCCCGCCGAGCAGCAACACGCCGAGCACCAGCACGAACGCCGCCGCGAGCGCGTCGATCAGGTAGCGCAGGCGGGCGGCCGCCGGCGAGGACAGCCGCGCCCCCAGTCGCACCGCACCGCTGCGCGCCCAGGCCGCGAGCATGGTGAGCACGGCCACCGTGAGGCCGGTGCCCACGCCCATCGCCAGCGCGGCCGCGACGCCGGCCACGAAGAAGCCCTGGGCCAGCGCGAACACCAGCACGATCAGCGCGCCGCTGCACGGCCGCAGGCCCACCGCCACGATGGCGCTCCAGGCGCGGCGCAGATCGAGCCGGCCCGCCACGGCCGCCGCCGGCGCCACGTGCGCATGGCCGCAACCGCAGTCATCGCCGTGCGCGTGGCCGTGATCATGCGCATGCTCATGATGATGCGCATGCGCCGATCCATGCGCATGGCCGTCGTGATGCGGGTGATGCGCGTGATGCGCGTGATGCGTGTGGCCCGGTGCGTGGCGCTGCCGCGAGCGCAGCAGCGGGCGCAGCGCCTTGCGCCAGACCAGCCACAGGCCCAGCAACACGATCAGCGCATACGAGCCGGTCTCGAGCCACGCGGTGGCGCGATTCATCGTGGCGGCCGTCACGCTCAGCACCCAGCCCAGCAGCGCCACCATCACGATCGCCACCAGTGCCTGCAGCAGCGCCGACACCAGCGCCAGCACGGCGCCATTGCGCGCGGTCTGGCGGTTGGCCACCACATAGGCCGCGATCACGGCCTTGCCATGCCCCGGTCCGAGCGCATGGAACACGCCGTAGGCGAACGACAGGCCCAGCAGCAGCCACGCGGCCGCGCCGTCGGCCTGCCAGGCGCGCACCGCGCCGGTGAGCTGGCGATAGAAATGCGATTGCCACACCGAGATCTGGCCGAACACGCCGGACAACCATCCCGGGCCCGCGCCGCCGGCCTCGGGCACGCCGAACGGATGGGCCTGGGCCCAAGCCGTGTGCGCCATGCCGGCGCCCGCCAGCACCATCAACGCCCAGGCGAGCGCGCGACCCGCGCGCCCCCAGGCCTTGCCGCTTACTTGCATGTCACCTCGATACGATGCGTGAGGCCCTTGGTGATGGCGTAGAGCTCATCGGGCAGGGCCTCGGGGTCGGCCGGAATGGCCGCCAGTTGCTGCATGGTCTGCCAGTCGAGCTCGCGCGGCTTCTGGTAGCGCTGCGTGCAGCCCGAAGGCGCGCCGTCGAGCCGGATCGCGCCGGGCGCGTCGAAGGCATAGGCCACGAAATAGGTGGGATCGTAGATGTCGATCTGCGCGCCGCCCGCCCCCACCGCGCGCGGCGTGGCCAGCGGCAGCTCGAACGACAGCGCAAGCCGGCCGTCCTTCCAGACCACGCGCGCATCCTTGGGCGCGGCGTAGGTCTGCATCGCGCCATCGAGCGTGACGCGCGTGAAGTAATGCGAGATCGGCTCGCCCAACGCCTTCATCCAGTCGTCGGCCATGCCGCGCAGCACGTCGGGCGGCAGGCTGCCGTCGGCCTGCTTCTTGAGGCCCTGCGTGGCGTAGGTGCCGAACATCTCGTCGAACAGCCAGGTCTCGCGCACCGCGGCCAGCCGGCCCTGCGCGTCGAACACCACGGTGGCCTGCGCGTCGATCCACATGTGCGGATGCGCCTGCGCCGGCGCGGCGGCCATCGTCAGTGCGGCTGCCGCGCAGGCGCCGCTCAGCGCCGCAAGGCTGCGGCGAGTTGCTCCACGTTCCATTCAAACATCCCGAGATAGGTCGCGCCCGGTTGTCCCGGGCGGGACAGCGCATCGGAATAGAGCGTACCACCGACCTTCGCGCCGGTTTCACGCGCGATCTGCTCGACCAGGCGCGGGCTCGAGATGTTTTCCACGAACAGCGCCGGCACCTTCTCGCGGCGCACCTGCGCGATGATGCGGGCCACCTCGGCGGCCGACGGTTCGCCCTGGGTCGACAGGCCCTCGACCGGGATGAACGTGACGCCATAGGCATCGCCGAAATAGCCGAACGCATCGTGCGACGACACCACCTTGCGCCGCGCCGGATCGATCGCGCCGAAGGTCGCGCGCGCGCGGGCGTCGAGCGCCTCGAGACGGGCCACGTAGGCGTCGGCGCGCTTGCCGTAGGCCTGGGCGTTGGCGGGATCCACGGCGGCCAGCGCACGCGCGATGTTGCGCACGTAGATCACCGCATTGCGCAGGTCCTGCCAGGCGTGCGGATCCATCACGTGATGGTGTCCGCCCCCGGCCTCGTCGTGGTCGTGGTCGTGGTCGTGGTCGTGGTCGTGGTCGTGGTCGTGGTCGTGGTCGCCATGATCGTGGCCGGCGCCCTGCGCGTGGCCGTCGTCGTGATCGTGGCCGTGCGCGTCGTGGCCTTCCTCGCCGGCGAAGCGGCGCACCTTCACGCCGTCGGCCGCGACCACCGTGGTGCCCTTGAAGCCGGCCGCCTGCGTGAGACGCGGCAGCCAGGTCTCGAAGTCGATGCCGTTGACCACCAGCAGGCGGGCGCGCGCCAGTTCGCGCACATTGGCGGGTGTGGGCTCATACGTGTGGGCGTCGCCGTCGGGCCCCACCAGCGTCGTGACCGACACGTTCTCGCCGCCGACCTCGCGCACCATGTCGCCCAGGATCGAGAAGCTCGCCACCACGGGCACGGGCGCGGCCAGCGCGGCCGCACCCGTGCCCAGCCCTGCCGTGGTGACGAGCGCCGCCAGCGCCATGCGCAGGCCCCTGCCCAGTCCGGATCGTTTCATCGCATATCTCCTGTGATTGCCAAGGCACGGCGGCGCGACCGACGCGCCCCCTGCCACAAACCGCCCCGGGGCCCGCCGGCCACGGAGCACAAATAGACGGCGCCGGCCGCCAGGATGATGGCCGGCGAGGCGGGCAGATCGAGGTGGAACGACAGCAGCAGGCCGGCCGCGCTCGCGACCATCGCCAGCGCCATCGCCAGGGCGATCTGCCCGCCCACGCTGCGGGCCCAGAAGCGTGCGCTCGCAGCCGGCAGCATCATCAGGCCCACCACCATCAACGTGCCCAGCACCTGGAATCCGCCCACCAGGTTCAGCACCACCAGCGCCAGGAAGGCGCCGTGCGCCCAGGCGCCCGCGCGGCCCTGCATGCGCAGAAAGCCCGGATCGAAGCACTCGTAGACCAGCGGGCGGAAGATCAGCGCGAGCACGCCGAGCGTGAGCGTGGTGACGGCGGCCGCCATGTAGAGCGCAGCGTCGTCCATGCCGAGCACGGTGCCGAACAGCACGTGCATCAGGTCGGTGCTGGAGCCGCGCAGCGACACCAGCGTCACGCCCAGGGCCAGCGAAATCAGGTAGAACGCGGCGAAGCTCGCGTCTTCGCGCAGGGGCGTGAGACGGGTCACGAGGCCGGACAGCAGCGCCACCGCGAGCCCGGTGAACACGCCGCCCGCCATCATGGCCGGCACCGACAGCCCGGCCAGCAGATAGCCCGCCGCCACGCCGGGCAGGATAGCGTGCGACATCGCATCGCCCATCAGGCTCATGCGCCGCAGCACGAGAAACACGCCCACCGGCGCGGCGCCGGCCGCCAGCGCCACCGCGCCGGCCAGCGCACGCCGCATGAAACCGAACTGCACGAAGGGATCGACCAGCCAGGCGTGCAGGGCCTGCCACGCGCTCATGGCGCCTCCCCGTCGAGCGCGGCCGGCGTCGGCGCCCAGGCCTGCACCCGGCCCGCGCCGTCGGCGCGCGCCAGCGCCAGCGTGTCGCCGAAATAGGCGCGCACCACCTCGCGATCGTGCAGCACCGCGATCACGGTGCGCCCCTCGCGGTTGAGCTCGCCCAGCAGGCGGCAGAGCTGATGCACGGTCTCGGTGTCGACGGCGGCAAACGGCTCGTCGAGCAACAGCAGATCGGCGTCCTGCACCAGCAGCCGCGCGAACAGCGCGCGCTGCAACTGACCGCCCGACAGCGTGTCGAGCCGGCGCCGGGCCAGCGCGGCGATGCCGGTGCGCGCCATGGCCGCATCGATGCGGGCCTGTTCGGCCGCCCCCAGCCCGCGCCACGCGCCGGTGCGGCGCCAGGCGCCCATCGCGACCAGGTCGTGCACGTCGAGCGGAAACGCCAGGTCCAGGTCGGCGCGCTGCGGCAGCCAGGCCACCCGCGCGCGGCCGTCGTCGTGGCGCCGGACCGCGCCGGCCAGCGGCGCGAGCGCCCCGGCCAGCCCCTTCATGAGCGTGGACTTGCCCACGCCGTTGGGGCCGACCACCGCGGTCATGGTGCCGGCGCGAAACGCGCCGCTCACCCCGCGCACCACCGCCTGCCCGCCCCAGCCGAAGTCGGCATTCTCCAACGTGAGCAGCGGCGCCGCGGCGCTCATGCCGGGCTCCCGGCCGGCGCCATCGCCCACAGCACCAGCAGCCAGACGGCCGCGGCCAGGGCGGCCGCCCCGGCGAGGCGGATCCAGGCGGGTTGGCGCAGGAGGGAGAAGGCGGGACGGGAGACGTGAGGCTGGGACATGGCGGGGCCGGCGCTATATAGAGAGCGGAGGACGAGCGCCGCGCTGGCGCACAAAGGAAAAGCGCGGCGCCGGGGCGCCGCGCAAAAAGCCGCGTCCGTGCCGGTGTGACGGCCGCAGCAAATAATATGTTATATCATAACAATAGTGCCTGCCAAACCGGAGGGTCGCGTTTTCTGCTACCTTCGCGTCATTCCGGCCCGCCCTTGTGCTGTCTTTTCCAATCGCGGACCGGTTCACCGACACAGACCGCCATGTCAGCCTCTACCCGCCCCTCCCGCACCGATCACGTCGACGAGCAACTCAGCCTGGCCGAATCGCTGTGCGCCGACCGCGGCCGGCGCCTCACGCCGATCCGGCGCAAGGTGCTGGAGCTGATGCTGCGCCACGGTCGCAGCCTGAAAGCCTACGAACTGCTCGAAGCCATGCGCGCGGTGCACCCTGGCGCGGCGCCCCCCACCGTCTATCGCGCGCTCGATTTCCTGATGGAAGAGGGCCTGATCCACCGGCTCGACGCCGTCAACGCCTGGACGGCCTGTCACGACGCGGCCGGCGCCCCGCACGACCTGCTGGTGGTCTGCACCGGCTGCGGCGCGGTGGCCGAGGTGAGCGACCCCGCCATGAGCCGCCAGCTGGCCGAGCGCGTGGCCCAGACCGGCTTCGCGCTGGCCACCCACGAGACCGAGATTCGCGCGCTGTGCCCGCAGTGCCAGAAAGATCCGGCCAAGGCCGCGGCCGCCCACGCGCACCACCACCACTGAACGCCGCACGCATTCGGTTGCAATCCGGCTCTTGAAATCGCCGGATTTGCCCCCATTTGTCTGGATCGCCCCGCACCTGGCTGCTTACGGGGCGTCATCTGCACCAATCCGGACCAGGGTTTCCCAAGGGTTTGCCCGTCACAGAGTACTGTGCTGTAATCCTGCGTCCGGTTGCGATTGCGACCCTTGCAGCCCCAATATCGCGCCGTGCTGCCACATCGGCAGGCAAGCCTTCCCGGCCCGCAAGTCTCCGAGACCCGCTCTCAGATACGCGCGGCGTCGGTCGGCCCCGCCCCTCGATCCGGCCATGCACGGCACGTCTTTAGCCCCAGCATCGCCATGAACACCCAGCGCAGTTTGGACAAAATGGTTCCCGTCACCATCCTCACCGGCTTCCTCGGTGCGGGCAAGACCACCCTGCTCAAGCGTATCCTCACCGAATATCACGGCCGCCGCCTGGCCGTGATCGAAAACGAATTCGGACCCGAGAGCATCGACAACGACCTGCTGGTCCAGGACAGCGATGAAGAGATCATCGAGCTGTCGAACGGCTGCATCTGCTGCACGGTGCGTGGCGACCTGATGCGCACGCTGTCCGATCTGCGCGCCAAGCGCGAATCCGGCGCGCTCAACTTCGAACGCGTGATCATCGAGACCACCGGCATGGCCAACCCCGGCCCGGTGTGCCAGACGTTCTTCATGGACGACGAGATCGCCGAGTACTACCGCCTCGACGCCGTCATCACGGTCGTCGATGCCAAGCACGGCATGGCCACGCTCGATGCCCAGGAAGAGGCCCAGAAGCAGGTCGGCTTCGCCGATCGCATCCTGGTGTCCAAGAAAGACCTGGTCAACGACGTCGACTACGAAGCGCTGCGCGCCCGCCTGGTGCGGATCAACCCGCGCGCGCCGATCACGCCGGTGCACTTCGGCGAAGCCGACCTGAAGTCGATCATCGACATCAGCGGCTTCAACCTGAACTCGATCCTCGACATCGATCCGCAGTTCCTGGCCGACGAGCACCCCGACGCCAAGCACGATCACGGTCATGACCACGGCCACGGCCATGATCACGACCACGACCATGACCACGATTGCGGCGCACACTGCGATCACGGCCATCATCATCACCACCATCAGCACAACGACGACATCGGCGCGTTCGTGTTCCGCTCGAACAAGCCTTTCGATCCGGCCCGCCTCGAAGAATTCCTGGGCGGCGTGGTGCAGGTGTACGGCCCCGACCTGATGCGCTACAAGGGCATTCTTTACATGAAGGGCATCAATCGCCGCATGCTGTTCCAGGGCGTGCACATGATGATGGGCGCCGAGCCCGGCAAGCCCTGGACGTCTTCGGAGAAGCCCTCGACCAAAATGGTCTTCATCGGCCGCAAACTGCCGCAGGAAATTTTCACCCGCGGTCTTGAGCAGTGCCTGGTGGGCTGAAACAGGCCCCTGGCATTATCAGAGCAACCCAAGTAGAACCGTACTGCGAGGATCCCTTAGCGCAGGTACAGAAAGGTTATACGGCCAGCCGGAATGCGCCATCAGGCGGTATCTGGACCGATTCATAGTGGAGTGTTTTCATGGCTACGAAGGCAGCAACCAAAAAATCAAGCAAGTCGACGAGCGATACGGCGATTGATCTGCCCAGCGAACAGGAATTGCTGGCCATGCCCGAGGCCGACTACATGAATGACCGCCAGCTGGCGTTCTTCAAGGAGCGGCTCAAACAACTCGAACAGGACATCCTGGCCAACGCCGGGGAGACCACCGAGCACCTGCGCGAAACGCAGTTCGTGCCCGATCCGGCCGACCGTGCCACCATCGAAGAAGAGCATGCGCTCGAGCTGCGCACGCGCGACCGCGAACGCAAGCTGCTCAAGAAGGTGCAGCAGGCGATCGCCCGCATCGACAGCGGCGAATACGGCTGGTGCGAAGAAACCGGCGAGCCGATCGGCGTGCCGCGTCTGCTCGCGCGTCCCACGGCCACCCTGTCGCTCGAAGCACAGGAACGCCGCGAAATGCGCCAGAAACTGTACGGCGACTGACCGTCCGATCGTCACAGTTTTTTACGCTGCGCAGGGCTATGCTGGGAAACCGGCATGGCCCTTTTTCATGGGCGCCGCGCGGGAACCTTGCGCCTTGAAATCGGGTCGATCATCCCCAGGTATGACCTTCAAAGGAAGGAACGCATGGAACAATTTCACGCCACCACCATCGTCTGCGTGCGCCGCGGCAACCGCGTCGCACTCGGCGGCGATGGCCAGGTCACGCTGGGCAACATCGTCATCAAGGGCACGGCCCGCAAGATCCGCCGGCTGTACCACGACAAGGTCCTCGCCGGTTTCGCGGGTGCCACGGCAGATGCCTTCACGCTGCAGGAGCGCTTCGAGGCCAAGCTCGAGAAGCACCAGGGCCACCTGATGCGGGCCGCCGTCGAGCTCACGCGCGACTGGCGCACCGACCGCGTGCTGCGCCGCCTCGAGGCCATGCTGATCGTGGCCGATGCCGAACACACGCTGGTGCTCACCGGCAACGGCGACGTGCTCGAGCCCGAGCATGGCCTGGCCGCGATCGGCTCCGGCGGCGCCTATGCGCAATCGGCCGCGCTGGCCCTGCTGCGCAACACGGAGCTCGCCCCCGAGACGATCGTCAAGCAATCGCTCGAGATCGCCGGCGACCTGTGCATCTACACCAACCAGAACCACGTGATCGAGACGCTGGGCTGAACGCCCGACGCCACCAAGGACCCGCTGCCATGTCCGCATCGAACATGACCCCCGGAGAGATCGTCTCCGAACTCGACAAATTCATCATCGGCCAGAATCGCGCCAAGCGCGCGGTCGCCGTGGCGCTGCGCAACCGCTGGCGCC
>Ga0160496_1000520_pt1 | contig 15951 bp, 13 predicted proteins | sample DIDPMG_2_FD_108231 | JGI IMG/M metagenome (GOLD analysis project Ga0160496, IMG submission 108231) | Enriched soil microbial communities from UW Madison campus, WI, USA - DID2937_E24_FP MG | ecosystem: Environmental > Terrestrial > Soil > Grasslands | place: USA: Madison, Wisconsin | collected...
ACCCTCGGCCGCGACGGGCGGCGGGCCTGCGGTCGCCTCGCTGGACGCCATGGCGGCGGCCGCGCTCGCGGCGTTTCCCGAAGGCCGGATCGGTTTCATTCTCTACACGCCCAATCTCGACCGGCCCACGGCGATCCGCCTGCGCGTGCCCGACGACCCCCATCCCAACGGCCGTTCCACCGTCTGGCTCGACCCGCGCGACGGCCGCGTGCTCGCCGCGCAGCGCTGGGATGCGCTCGATGCCGGCACCCGGATCAACTCGGTGGTCTATCCCTTGCACACGGGCGAGCTGTTCGGCGCGCCCGGCGAAGCCATCGTGGCCCTGGCAGGGCTGGCGCTGGGTGGCGTGGGCATCAGCGGCATCTGGCTGTGGTGGCGCAGGCGGGCGGTGAAATAGCGCGCGGTGCGTACAGCGGCGGGCCGCCCCGGCGCCACGACGCCACCGTAGCGCCGCCGTCGCGCCCGACGAGGCCGCCGAATCGAAACGGCGTCAGTCCTTCGCGTAGCGGAACTCAGGCAGGGCGCGCAGGCTGTCCTTGGTCGCACCGTCCATCCGCAGCCGCTTGTCGGCCACCTGCAGATCCTTGAACGGCACCGCGACGAGCCGGGTGCCGATGCCGAGGAAGCCGCCTACGGACAAAATGGCATACGGCTCCTGCGCCGGGCTCACGATCACGTCGTCGACCGTCCCGATCTGGTCCTTGTCGCCGTTCATCACCTCGGCACCGATCAATTTGGAGGCGCGGTAGCCCGTGGCCAGCTCGACCACGTCCACGCGCTTGGCGGTGATGGACTGCGGCGCGCCTTGCGCCATCGCCGCGCCACCCGGCACGGCGAAAGCCACGACGAGGGCAAGCGCGCAGCGGCGCACGGCATTCCGGGAAACGCTGGAGGTTATTTTCATGATGATCTCCCTGGGCAGGGTCAAGGCAAGCGATAGCAGCCAAAGGCTGACCAATGCCGCGCGACGATCGAGGCAACACCCCGAATCGCACACCGGCAAAACTGCCCAGAGCAAGCGCCGGACCCGAACCGTCAGGACGACGGCGTGACTAGGCAGACCAGGGTGGTTGACGCACCAGCCGGACAGCAAGCCGAGCAGGCCGAATCCCCAATCCATCCCTCTGCAACGTCCAAACTCTACTTTACATAATATACATTATGCGTATTTCGTCCCTGGGAGCAGAAGACGATCTCGACCCATCCCACCAAGCTTCTTACCCCTCGAACCTCGCAATCCAAAACAAAGGTGTCAGACTACATTTTTCGCGCCACCGGCCGCCCAAACAAAGGTGTCAGACTGCATTTATCTGCGCAGGCGCGAACCCAACAATGGAGTCAGACTGCATTTTTCGATGCGCCGTCAGTCGTGTACTCCATGAGCTGTGCGGCTGCTCCTCCTGATTACGCTAAGCCAATGCCTGCCGGCTCGCGGTGCTGATCCTGCTCACCACGCATCAGACCGCAATCCTTCGGCGCATCGCGCAATCGCGGCAACGCCCACGACGTCTCCAAGAGCCATTCCCGGCTCCCGCCAGTCGCGAGTCCAACGGCTCGACACGCAAAACAATGGAGTCAGACTGCATTTAAAGCCCGCCGGCTGCCCCAAAAATTGCAGTCTGACACCTTTCCTCGGCCCCTGGCCTGCACCGGAAAATGCAGTCTGACACCTTTGTTTGGAATGCGCCCGCACGGATAAATGCAGTCTGACACCTTTGTTTGGCTCGGCGCTGTGCAGATAAATGCAGTCTGACACCTTGTTTTGGGTGGGACGGTGCGAGCTGCCGGGGGTGGGTTTGATGCACGTCAAGCGGGATGGGATGCGCGCGCGATTGAATCGTGTGGGGCGCTATATGTGGTGGTAGATTGGCTCTCACCAACTACATATGGTGCCCACGATGAATCTGAAGCATATCCGCAAGCGTGACGGTCGCAACGTGGCGTTCGAGCCTGAGAAGATCGTCGCTGCCCTGGCGGCGGCCGGGGCGGCTACCGGGGAATTCGAACTCGCGACCGCGCGGCGCGTGGCGCTGGACGTGGTCGAGGCGGTGGCGCAGACCCCGTTGCCCGACGTGGAAACGATCCAGAATGCCGCCGAAGAAGCCCTCGTGCGCGCGGGCTACTGGCGCACGGCGCGGGCCTACATCGTCTATCGCGAACAACACGCCCGCCTGCGAGACATGAAGCACGCCATGGTCGACGTGGAGAGCGCCATGGAGGAATACCTGGACCAGCGCGACTGGCGCGTGAACGCCAACGCCAACCAGGGCTACAGCCTCGGCGGCCTGATCCTCAACGTCGCGGGCAAGGTCACGGCCAACTACTGGCTGTCCAACGTCTTCGCACCCGAAGCCGGCCAGGCCCACCGCGATGGCGACCTGCACATCCATGATCTCGACATGCTGAGCGGCTACTGCGCCGGCTGGTCGCTGCGCCAGCTGCTGGTGGAAGGCTTCAACGGCATTCCCGGCAAGGTCGAGGCCACGCCGGCGCGCCACATGTCGGCGGCGATCGGCCAGATCGTGAATTTCCTCGGCACGCTGCAGAACGAATGGGCCGGCGCGCAGGCGTTCAGCTCGTTCGACACCTACATGGCGCCCTTCATCCGCCGCGACGGCATGCGCTATGAAGCGGTGCGTCAGTGCATGCAGGAGCTGATCTACAACCTCAACGTGCCGAGCCGCTGGGGCACGCAGACGCCCTTCACCAATCTCACGTTCGACTGGACCTGCCCGGCCGACCTGCGCGAGCAGATCCCCTATGTCGGCGGCGAGGAAATGCCGTTCTGCTACGGCGACCTGCAGGCCGAGATGGACATGATCAACCGCGCCTACATCGAGGTCATGATGCAGGGCGACGCCAAGGGCCGCGCGTTCACCTTCCCTATTCCCACCTACAACATCACGCCCGACTTCGATTGGGATCACCCCAACACCGCCCTGCTGTTCGAGATGACGGCCCGCTACGGCCTGCCCTACTTTCAGAACTTCCTGAACTCCGACCTCGAGCCGCACATGGTGCGCTCGATGTGCTGCCGCCTGCAGCTCGACCTGCGCGAGCTGCTCAAGCGCGGCAACGGCCTGTTCGGCTCGGCGGAACAGACAGGCTCGGTGGGCGTGGTCACGGTCAACTGCGCGCGGCTCGGTTTTCTGCATGCGGGCGACGAGGCCGGCCTGTTGCGCCGCCTGGATCGGCTGCTCGCGCTCGGCCGCGACGTGCTGGAGACCAAGCGCAAGGTGGTGCAGCGCTACATCGACCAGGGCCTGTATCCCTACACGCGCCGCTATCTCGGCACCCTGCGCAACCACTTCAGCACGCTGGGCGTGAATGGCATCAACGAGATGGTGCGCAACTTCAGCGGCGACGCCCACGACCTCACCACGCCCGAAGGCCTGGCGCTGGCCGAGCGGCTGCTCGACCACGTGCGCGCCCGCATGACCGAGTTCCAGGAGGCCACCGGCCATCTTTACAACCTCGAGGCCACGCCGGCCGAGGGCACCACCTACCGCTTTGCGCGGGAAGACCGCAAGCGCTATCCCGCGATCCTGCAGGCGGGCACCGCGGCGCAGCCGTACTACACCAACTCCAGCCAACTGCCGGTCGGCCACACCGACGATCCGTTCGAGGCGCTGGCGCTGCAGGAAACGCTGCAAGGCAAGTACACGGGCGGCACCGTGCTGCACCTCTACATGAACGAGGCGGTCTCGTCGGCCGACGCGTGCAAGGCGCTGGTGCGGCGCGCGCTGACGAACTTCCGCCTGCCGTACATCACCGTCACCCCGACATTCTCGATCTGCCCGGTGCACGGCTATCTCTCCGGCCACCACGAGTTCTGCCCCAAATGCGACGGCGAGCTGCTGGCCCGGCAAACCGCGTGCTGCGCGGCCGCGTAGCGCGCCACCACGCGCGGGCCGTGCGCCCGCGTTCTTTCAAGGAGCTCCATCCATGAATGCCTGCGTCAACATCCCCAAGTCCGCGCTCGACGACAGCCAGCGCGTGCGCTGCGAAGTCTGGACCCGCGTGATGGGCTATCACCGACCGGTGTCGTCCTTCAACACCGGCAAGCAAGGCGAGTTCAATGAACGCCGCTTCTTCGTCGAACAGCCTCGCTGAGTGCCCGGTGGCGGGGCCGCGGCGTGCGCTGGCTTCGCCACCCTGCCCGGCCACCCGACCGCTGCCGCGCCACGCGCCCGCGATCGGCGGCTTCACGCCCTTCTCTACGGCAGACTGGCCCGGCACGCTCGCGGCGGTCGTCTTCATCGCCGGCTGCCCCTGGCGCTGCCACTATTGCCACAATCCGGCGCTGCAGACGCGCGGCGCCGACTACGACTGGCGCGACGTCCAACGCTTCCTTGCCACGCGCCGGGGGCTGCTCGACGGCGTCGTGTTCTCCGGCGGCGAACCGCTATCCGAACCGCGCCTCTACGAGATGGTCGACACGGCGCGCGCGCTGGGTTTTCGCATCGGCCTGCACACGGCCGGCATCTATCCGGCGCGCCTGGCCGCCCTGCTGCCCGCGTTGGACTGGGTCGGCCTGGACATCAAGGCGGACGCCGCCGGCTACGACGCGATCACCGGCCGGCGCAACAGCGCCGGGCCCGCCGTGCAGAGCCTGGCGCACCTGCTTGCGAGCGGCTGCGACGCCGAATGCCGCATCACCTGGCATCCCGATTGGCTCGACGAACCCCGCCTGCTGGCGCTCGCCACCGAGCTGTCCGGCCGGGGCGTGCGCCGCTTCGCCGTACAGAACGCAAGAACCGACGCCACCCGGGCCGCGCCGGCGCGCCTGAGCACGCCCATGCAGCACGCGCTGCGTGCCCTCTTCCCCACCTTCGAATGCCGATGACACATCCCCATCACGATCAGCCCGCGCCCGTTGCGCCCGCAACCGCTTTCCCGGAGGCGCCCATGAACCGCCCGAACTCCCTGCGTCTGGCCGGCCGCGACCTGCTTCCCATTGTCCAGGGCGGCATGGGCGTGGGCGTGTCGGCCCACCGCCTGGCCGGCGCCGTCGCACGCCAGAACGCCGTCGGCACGATCGCCAGCGTCGATCTGCGCCACCACCATCCCGACCTGCTCGAGCGCACGCTGCGCTGCCGTGACCCCGACCTGATCGACGCCGCCAATCGCGAGGCGCTCGATCGCGAGATCCGCGCCGCGCTCGCGCTGGCCGAGGGCCAGGGCCTGGTCGCCGTGAACGTGATGAAGGCCGTGCGCGACAACGCGGCGCTCGTGCGCCAGGCCTGCGACAGCGGCGCCCACGCCATCGTGATGGGCGCGGGCCTGCCGATGGACCTGCCCGAGCTCACGGCCGACCATCCGAAGGTCGCGCTCATTCCGATCCTGTCGGAAGCGCGCGGCGTGGCCGCCGTGCTGCGCAAGTGGCTCAAGAAAGGCCGCGTGGCCGAGGCGGTGGTGATCGAGCATCCGGGACATGCGGGCGGGCATCTGGGCGCGGCGCGCATCGAAGACCTGCACGACGCGCGCTTCGATTTCGCACGGGTGCTGGGCGATTGCCTGCAAGTGTTCCGCGACCTGGGCCTGGGCAAGGACGCACCCCGGCTCATCGTGGCGGGTGGCGTGGGCAGTCACGACCAGGTGCGGCACTGGCTCTCGCATGGTGCCGACGCCGTGCAGGTGGGCACCGCATTCGCGGTGACGCAGGAAGGCGACGCGCACGAGAACTTCAAGCGCGTGCTGATCGACGCGGAGCCCGAACAGATGGCCGAGTTCGTCAGCGTGGCGGGCCTGCCGGCGCGCGCCGTGAATACGCCCTGGCTGGCGCGCTATCTCAAGCAGGAAGCCGCGCTGCAGGCCGGCACGCGCAATGACCCGCGCCGCTGCAGCCAGCGCATGGATTGCCTCAGCACCTGCGGCCTGCGCGACGGCATCGCCCGGTTCGGCCAGTTCTGTATCGACCTCAAGCTCGCGGCCGCCTTGCGCGGCGACGTCGGCCGGGGCCTGTTCTTTCGCGGCGCGTCGACCTTGCCGTTCGGCAAGGCCATGCGCTCGGTGCGCGAGCTGATCGACCACCTGCTCTACGGCACCCTGCCCGCCGCCTGACGGCCTGCGGCGTCGGGCGCGCCCAGCGCGGCCAGCTCCTCGGCCAGGCCGGCCTCGAGCTGCCGCGCGGCGCGGCCCATGCCGCGATTGAGGGGCCACACGATGTCCAACGACAGCGTGCGCTCGATCGCCACCGGCACCACGCGCAGGCCGTGGCGCCGCGCGTACAGGCCGCTCAGGCTGTCGAGGATCGCCACGCCCAGCCCGCGCTCGGCGAAGGCGCAGGCCGCCGAATACTGGTTGACCTCGATCACCGGCTCGAACACGAGCTGCGCCGCGTCGAAATGCTGCGCGGTGAGTGCGCCGACCTGGAGGTGGCGGCTGAGCGAGATGTAGGGCACCCGCGCCAGCTCGCCGAGCGACAGCGTAGCGCGCGCCGCCAGCGCATGGTCTGCGCGCATCACCGCGTTGATGCCGAGCCGGCCCAGCGTGCGCTGGCCGACGTTGGGCAGCACGGCGTTGCCGATCACCACGCCGATGTCGATGCGCTCGTCGGCCGCCAGCCCCGCCACGCCCAGCGTCATGTCGGTGCGTACCGACACCCGCAGCCCGGGGTCCTGCGCCTGCACGCGCGCAATGGCGCCGGGCAGGATGCTGGCGCCCACGGCGGCCACCGCGCCCACCTGCAGCCGCAGCCGGCCGCTGCCGCGCATGCTGGCCGCCATGCGCTCCGCGTTGTCCATCGCGGCCAGCGCGGTCACGATCTCGGGCAGCAGCATGCGCGCCTCGGCGGTCAGCGCGAGCCGGCGTTTCTCGCGGGTGAACAGCGCGAAGCCGAGCTTGTTTTCGAGGGCTTTGAGCATGGCGCTGGCGGCCGGTTGCGACATCCGCGTCGCCGCCGCGGCCAGCGTCACCGAGCCCGTGCGGGCCACGGCCTCGAACAGCGACATCTCCCGTTGATTCATGCCGGCTTCCCGTGACACGTCATATCGCTTCCCATATGAAACAACGCAATTTATATATTTGACCATATCAATGGATCCGTCCGACACTTGCCGCACATAACGATGCACGCCAGCGCCGGGCCCGCCCGCAGCGCCTGGCGGCGCTCACTTCAGTGAGGAGACCATGTCGCAACGCAAGCTGCTTTCCCTGGTGTGCGCCGCCGGCCTGACGGCCGCCCTGGCCGCGCCGGCCCAGGCCGAACCGGAGGCGCCGGGTGGCGCGATCCGCATCGTGGTGGGCGCCCCGCCGGGCGGCGCGCCCGACACCGTGGCGCGCATCGTGGCGCAACACATGAAGGTGGACGGCCGCGCGGTCATGATCGAAAACAAGAACGGCGCGGCCTCGGTGATCGCGGCGCAGTACGTGGCGCGCGCACGGCCCGATGGCGCCACGCTGCTGCTCGCGAGCCAGACCGCCATCGCCGTGGCGCCCACGCTGCAGAACGTGACCAGCTTCGATCCGCTCAAGGACTTCACCGGCGTGGCGCTGATCGGCAGCGCGCCGCAGGTGCTCCTGGCCGGCCCGTTGCTCAAGGCGAATTCGGTGCCCGAGCTGATCGCCCAGGCCAAGGCCAAGCCCAACGAAATCGACTTCTGCTCGGGCGGCATCGGCACCTCGCCCTACATGACCGCCGTGTTGTTCGCGCAGACCGCCGGCATCGAGTTGCACAGCATTCCGTTCGCCGGAGAACAGGCCTGCATCACGGAGATGCTGGCCGAGCGCCTGCCGTTCATGTTCGCCAACGCCTCCACCGCCCTGCCCTACATCCAGGACAAGCGACTGCGCGCCCTGGCCGTGACCAGCACGCAGCGCGCCGCCTTCGCGCCCCAGCTGCCCACCGTGTCGGAGGCCGGGTTGAAGGACTTCGAGGTATCGACCTGGCTCGGCCTGATCGCCCCGGCGGGCACGCCGCCCGCCATGGTCGAGAAGATCAACGCCGAGGTGCGGCGCGTGCTCGCGCTGCCCGACGTGCGCGAGAAGCTGGTGGCCCAGGGCTATGCGCTGTCGGACTTCAGCCCCGCGGCGTTCACCCGCTATTACCAGGCCGACCGCGAAAAGTGGATTGCCGTGATCGACAAGGCCGGCCTGAAGAACGCACGCTGAGCGGCGCCGGGGCGCTGACCGCGCCCCGGCATGCCGACCCCGACGACCCCGGGCCGCGCGCGGCCCGCTGACGAGACGCTTCCCCCATGAGCAGCAACCCGACCCTCGACGCCAAGGCCCGCACCGTTCTTGGCGTCACGCACAGCCCGGTGAACGCGCACGTCCCGCCCGGCGCCTGCGACTGCCACGTGCACATCTTCGGGCCCTTCGACAAGTATCCCCTGGCCGCCGACCGCGTGTTCACGCCCGGCCTGTCCACCACCGACCAGCTGCTTGCGCTGCACCGCGCCCTGGGCATCGAGCGCGCGGTGGTCGTGCAGGCCAGCCCGCAAGGCACCGACAACCGCTGCATGACGGATGCGCTCGCCACGCTGGACGCGGCCGGCCATGCTTCGCGCGGCGTGGCGGTGCTCGCGCCCGACATCGACACGGCCGGCCTGCGCGCGTTGCACCGGGCCGGGGTGCGCGGGGCCCGCGTCAATCTGCAGTCGTACGGCCAGACCAACCCCGACGTGGCGCGCCAGGCCCTGGCGCGCACCGCCGCGCAGGTGGCCGATCTCGGCTGGCACGTGCAGATCTACACCACGCTGCCGGTGGTGGCGGCGCTGGCCGACGCGCTGGCGGCCTGCACCGTCCCGGTCGTCATCGACCATTTCGCGCTGGCCAGCGCGGTGCGTGGCGTCGCGCAGCCCGGCTTCCGAGCCCTGCTGGACGTGATCCGCGCGGGCAACGTGTACGTGAAACTGTCGGCGCCCTACCGGCTCACCACCTGGGAGGACGGCCGGCCGCCGAGCGCCGCGCGGGAAGTTGCGCGCGCACTCATCGACACGCGGCTCGACCGCATGCTGTGGGGCACCGACTGGCCGCACAGCGGCGCCTGGCCCGGCCGGCCGCGCGAGCTCGCCACCAGCGAGCCGCTGCACCCGATCGACGACGGCCTGCAGCTCAACGCGTTTTGCGATTGGGTGGACGCGCGCGAGCGGCAGGCCATCCTGGTCGACAATGCGGCCCGGCTCTACGATTTCGCGTGAAACGGCTCGCGTGACGGAACCGGCGAGCCGCCCGATCCCCGGGGCGACGCGCGGCCCCCGACCACGCGGCCCGGTATCGCGCCCGCCTGAGTGCGTCAGCACCCCGGCAAACGCCGCGCACCAAAGCAAAGAGGCCGCTCGAAAGCGGCCTCTTCATCGTGCACGATGCTCGCGCCTCAGCGCGCTGCCTTCTTGAGCGGCGTGACGGCGGCGCCCTCGGCGGCCGTCACCGCCGGCGCACCCGCCGCATGGCGGTTGCGGTAGTCTTCGAGGAACGCCGCCACCCGGCCGATCGCGTCGCGCAGATCGTGTTCGTAGGGCAGGAACACCATGCGGAAGTGATCGGGGGCATGCCAGTTGAAGCCCGTGCCCTGCACCAGCATCACGCGCGTGGCCTCGAGCAGCTGGAGGAAGAACTGGCGGTCGTCCTGGATCGGATAGACCTTGGGATCGAGGCGCGGGAACATGTAGAGCGCGGCCTGCGGCTTGACGCAGGTCACGCCCGGAATCGCGCTGATGAGTTCGTAGGCCAGGTCGCGCTGCTTGCGCAGGCGGCCGCCCTCGCCCACCAGGTCGTTGATGCTCTGGTAGCCGCCCAGCGCCGTCTGGATGGCCCACTGGCCGGGCACGTTGGCGCACAGCTTCATGTTGGCCAGCATGTCCAGGCCTTCGATGTAGTCCTTGGCCGCGCTCTTGTCGCCCGAGACGATCAGCCAGCCGGCGCGATAGCCGCAGGCGCGATAGCTCTTGGACAGCGAGTTGAAGGTCAGCGTCAGCACGTCGGTCGAGAGGCTGCCGAGCGCGGTGTGCTTGACGTCGTCGTACAGCACCTTGTCGTAGACCTCGTCGGCCAGGATCACGAGGCCGTGCTCGCGCGCGACCTCGACGATCTCCTTCAACACCGATTCCGGATACAGCACGCCGGTGGGGTTGTTGGGGTTGATCACCACGATGCCCTTGGTGCGCGGCGTGATCTTGCTGCGGATGTCGGCCAGGTCGGGGATCCAGCCGCGGCTCTCGTCGCAGAGATAGTGCACCGGCGTGCCGCCCGACAGGCTGGTGACGGCCGTCCAGAGCGGATAGTCGGGCATCGGCACCAGCAGCTCGTCGCCGTCGTCGAGCAGCGCGTTGGTGGCCATCGCGATCAGCTCGGAGGCGCCGTTGCCGAGGTAGATGTCTTCGAGCGTGACGCCCTTGATGCCCTGCTCCTGCGAGTAGTGCATCACCGCCTTGCGCGCCGCGAAGTTGCCCTTGCTGTCCGAGTAGCCCGCCGAATTCGGCAGGTTGCGGATCATGTCGAGCTGGACCTCTTCGGGGGCATCGAAACCGAACGCCGCCAGATTGCCGATATTCAGCTTGACGATCTTCTGGCCCTCGTCCTCCATCTGCTTGGCCCGATCCATGATCGGTCCGCGGATGTCGTACAGGACGTGAGCCAACTTGCTCGATTTGTTGATGGTCTTCATAGACGGCGACTGGGGTGACAGCAGAAGGAGTTGGAGGCGACGAATCGCGGCCGTGAGAGCGGGCGGGGCCGGACGGGACCGGCACTGCCGCGATCCCGGGTGCGACCGCACTGATGACATCATAGCCGAGCGGGCCGATGGCGGCGGCGGGAGCGCCGTGCCGCGTCCGCGCGGAGGCCACACGGTTGCGGCGCGGCCACAACCGCGCCACATGTGCGGTTCAATCCTCCTCTCGGACCGACATTCTGCCCGCACTCCTGCCAGCACTTCTGCCCGCGCCGCGCCCCGCTTTGCGCCCGGATCGACCGCAAACCGGCCATCGCCGGACGCGCCGCTTGCCTGGCACGGGCACTCCCGTTAGATTGCCGGCATGCGATTTTCCAACCTGCCCGAACGCCTGCGCTTCTGGCTCGCCGCGCTGGCGTTCTTCGCCACCTGGTGGTTTGCCGACGATGCGCTGTCCGGCCTGGCCCGCCGCCTGGGCCTGGCCACCGACATCCACCACGACACGCCGGTCAAGCGCTGGTTGCTGATCGCCGACCGCTGGCAGGAGGTGGCGCTCACCCACGAGGACACGCTCCACGGCCTGCTGATCAACGTGCTGGCGGCGGTGCCGGCGTGGTACGTGACCCGGCTGGTGTATCACGGCAGCTGGCGGCCCGCCTTCGCCCGACGCGAACGCTGGCTGCTGGCGGGCTGGTGCTGCGCGGCCCCGCTGATGACGCTGGCCATCCACGGGCTCGACCTGGCGCGTGCCACCTGGATCGAGCCGCTGGGCTGGTTCGGCGGCTTCGCCGTGCTGGCGGCGCTCTGGGCCACCGGCGCCGTCTGGGTCCGGCTGTGGGGCGCGGTCATGCGCGCCGCGGGCGTGCCGCGCCCCGGACTCGACTAGGCCCGCCCGCGCGCCCCGCTCACGCGCGGGATTGCCAGTGCCGTGAGCAGCACCAGCGCGGCCAATCCGACGAAGGCATCGACCAGGCCGACGGCGTGCGCCACGTAGCCCAGCACCGCGGGCCCGGCCAACACGCCGAGATAGCCCAGGATGCTGGCCGCCGCGATCGCATGCGAGGCCGGCATGATCTTCTGCTGACCGGCCAGCGAGAACAGCACCGGCACGACGTTGCCGCAGGCCAGGCCTGCCAGCGCGATGCCCGCGTAGACCAGCGGCAGCGCGCCGCTCAGGGCGGCCGCGGCCAGGCCGGCGGCGGTGCACACGAAGCCCGCCGTGAGCACCGCGCGCGGGCCGAAGCGGGCCACGATGCGGTCGCCGACAAGGCGGATCAGCGTCATCGCGCAGGCGAATACGGCATAGCCGGCGCCGGCCACACCCACGTCCACGCCCTTGGCCTGAGACAGCAGCAACGCGCCCCAGTCGAGCATCGCCCCCTCCGCGAGGAACATCACCATCGCGAGCAGGCCAATCACGAGCACCACGCCGCGCGGCACGACCAGCAGCGGCGCCTTGTCCACCGAGCGCGTGGCCAGGAAGCCGGGCGCGGCCACGATCAGGCAGAGCGCGATGATCACGCCGGCGCCCAGGGCGGCGGCGGCCGCCGAGGCGCCGGCCGCGATGGCGCCCGTCATGGCGGCCGCGCCGATCAGCCCGCCGATGCTGTAGAGCCCGTGGAATCCCGACATCAGGGGCTGGCGGGCGCGGTGCTGCACTTCGGTGCCGTGGATGTTGGCCGCCACGTCGATGGCGCCGATGGCCGCGCCGAACAGCATCAGGCAGACGCCCAGCGCCAGCGGCGTGTCGACCCAGGCCAGGGCCGGCAAGGCCAGCGTGAGCATCGCGCCCGCGGCAAGAATCAGCGCCTTGCAACCGAGCCGGCTGGCCAGCGCGCCCGCCCCCGGCATCCCGATCACGCCGCCCAGACCGAGGCACAGCAGCACCGTGCCGAGCGTGGCCGCGTCCGCCTGCAGGCGCTGCTGCGCAAACGGCACCAGCGGCGCCCACGACGAAAGCGCGAAACCGGCGATGAAGAACGCCAGCTGCGTGGCCCGCCGGGGCCCCCTCAATGATTGAACCTGCTGCGCGTCGGACGGCCCTGCCTGCCCGCGCGCGGTGTCGACCTGCACCACTGCCATTCCTCGATACCCAATAACGCCAGCCCTCACCTTACCCGCGACGCGCCGGCGGTTCTGTCGACACTAAGCCGAATAATGTCGATAACCCGCCACACCCTCCGAAAAGGTGTCAGACTGCATTTTTGAAAAGGTGTCAGACTGCATTTTCATGAGCCGCCGTTCCGCCGATCCTGCCTCAAATCCTGCCGCAGATCCCCACGCCGATGCCGACCCCGACGTCGCCCCCGCGCCGGTGGTGGGCCGCACCGAGGTCTGGCAGCCGACCGAGCAGCCGCCGCACGTGCACCGGCGCCACCAGCTGCTGTGCGCCACCCGCGGCGTGCTGCACGTGATGACGGCGGTCGGAGAATGGGTGCTGCCCAGCACGCGCGCGATCTGGATCAGCGCCGGCACCGAGCACGCCACACGCGTGCGCCGGCCCTGCCACACGCAGGTGCTCTACATCGATCCCGCCGCCTGCGACATGCCGCGCGAGACCTATTGCCTGGTGTTGGGCGTGTCAGCGCTCATGCGCGAGGTGGTGCATGCCTGCGCCGAGGCGCGCTGGGACTACCCGGCCGACAGCCCCGAAGCCCGGCTCGCGGCGGTGCTGATCGACCAGGTGCGCGCGGTGCCGCAGTCGCCCGTGGACCTGCCCTTCCCCACCGATGCGCGCGCGCTGCGCGTGGCGGAGATCCTGCGCCGGGAGCCCGCCAACCGCGAGCCGCTGGCCGCGTTGGCGGCGCGCGCCGGCGCAAGCGCGCGCACGCTGGAACGCATGTTCCGTGCGCAGGCCGGCATGTCGTTCGGCGCCTGGCGCCAGCGCCAGCGGCTGCTGCTGGCGCTCGAACAACTGGCCTATGGCGAGAGCGTGACGAACGTGGCGCTGGAGGTCGGCTATGAATCGGCCTCCAGCTTCGTGGCCGCATTCAAGGCCATGTTCGGCACCACACCGGCACGCTACTTCCGTTCGGCATGACGGGCACGTTGGTGGTCGTCCGTCGATCCTTCGTCGACTCCTTGTCGATCCCTGGTCGATCCCTGGTCGATCCCCTTCCGACACGATCACCGACGATACGCGCGCCATCAGGCGCTCGTCCGCCCCACTTCGACTACGATCCGCACATGCGGCGCTCGGCCGTCCGTCCTCCGGGTCTCCATGGAATCCAACCGCTTCGGCGACATGCTCGCCTTCATCTCGGCCGTCAAGCACGGCAGCTTCACCGCCGCGGCCGCCGCGCTCGGGCTGACGCGTTCGGCCGTCGGCAAGAGCGTCGCGCGGCTGGAAGCGCGGCTCGGCGTGCGGCTCCTGCACCGCACGACGCGCAAGCTCGCGGTGACCGACGAAGGCCTGGTGGTGTTCGAGCGCTGGGTGCAGATCCTCGACGACCTGGACGAGGTCGACGCCACGATGGCGCAGCGCCGCGGCCAGCCAAGCGGCATCCTGCGACTCACCGCGCCGCTGTCGTTCGGCCAGCGCCACATCCTGCCGGTGCTCAACGCCTTCGTAAAAAAGTGGCCCGACCTGCAAGCCGACGTCTGGTTCACCGACCGCTACGTGGACCTGATCGAGGAAGGCATCGATGTGGCCGTTCGCATCGGCGGCGTGAAGGACGACGCGCGCATTCTGTCGCGCACGATCGGCGGCCAGCAGTTCGTGACCTGCGCCTCGCCGCAGTACCTGGCCGACAAGGGCGTGCCGGCCACCCCGGCCGAACTGGCGCAGCATGACCGCATTTTCTTTCTCAGCGGCCAGCGCCCGATGCCGTGGCGCTTTCAGCACGCGGGCGTGCTCGAGATCTGCGACGGTCCGGGCCGCATGAACATCGACAGCTCGGAGGCACTGCGTGCCGCAGCGCTGTCCGGGTTCGGCCTGATCCACCTGCCCACCTACATCACCGGCAACGACCTGCGCCGCGGCGACCTGGTCGAGGTGCTCGAAGCCTATCGCCCGCCCGCCGACCCGATCCGCCTGATCTACCCGAGCAAGCGTCACCTCTCGCCACGCACCCGCGCGTTCATCGACCTGCTGGTGGCGTGTTGGGAGGACGGCGTGCCGTGGGAGAAGATGAGCTAGCGCCGCCCCCACCCGTAAAGGTGTCAGACTACAATTTCGGCCGAAAAATGCAGTCTGACACCATTGTTGGAAATTGCAGTCTGACACCATTGTTTTGGGCGGACTGGAAAATGCAGTCTGACACCTTTGTTCGGGTCGGCCGCGCGCGGACCGGACCCTCTCCTGCCCTGCCCCTATGGTCGCCTCCACCCTCGTCGGCATGCTGTGCGCACATCTGCTGTGCTTCTCGGGCATGTTCCTGCTGATCAGCCGCCGCCTGCCGGGCAACAGGATGGGGATGGACTTCTTTGCCTTGGGCAATCTGTTGCTGGCGCTGGCCTACATCCTCCAACTATTGGAGGGCGGTCCAGCGTGGAGCGCGATGAGCGTGCTCAACCACACGCTGACCCTGGCGGCGCCGATCGCCTACTGGCTGGGCGCCATGCGTTTTTTCGGGCGCCCGGTGCAGCTGTGGCTGCCGCTGCTGGCGTTTTCCGTGGCCTACGCGCTCGCGCAATGGCTGGTGCAGGAAACCGCCGGCCCCGCGGCCCGCTACGCGATGCTCGCCGCGATGGCGACGCTGCTGTTCTTCGTGATGGCGCTCACCGTCATCTACGGGGTGCGGACCTTTGCCAAGGACCTGTACGGCGAGATGTTCTTCTTCGCCCTGCTGATCGGCGGCATCTGCGTGTTGAACGCGCTGAAGTTCCTGAAGATCCTGGACGGCGGCCTGGACGCGCTGCAGATGGACAGCCGCTTCCAGATGATTTTCTATATCTATATGTCGACGCTGGCGACCATCCTGCCGCCCGCGATCGTGTGGCTGGTATTGCGGCGCCTCACGGACAGCCTGCGCAACATGGCGGCGCGGGATCCCATGACCGACCTGCTCAACCGCCGCGGCCTGCAGGATGCGCTCAAGCGCTATTTCGACACCCGGCACGCGGCGCCCGCCTGCCTGCTGCTGGTGGACGTGGACCATTTCAAGCTGATCAACGACGGCCACGGCCACCAGGCTGGCGACGAAGTCATCTGCCACATCGCCAATCTGCTGCGCGCCACCGTGCGCCGGGGCGACCTCACGGGCCGCATCGGCGGCGAGGAGTTCGTGGCGGTCGTGCTGGAGACGCAGGGCGCCGAGGCCCTTGCGCTGGCCGAGCGGATGCGCGCCAGCGTCGAACACCAGGCCATCCAGGTCACGGGCGCCGACGCCGCCTTG
>Ga0160496_1000521_pt1 | contig 15892 bp, 11 predicted proteins | sample DIDPMG_2_FD_108231 | JGI IMG/M metagenome (GOLD analysis project Ga0160496, IMG submission 108231) | Enriched soil microbial communities from UW Madison campus, WI, USA - DID2937_E24_FP MG | ecosystem: Environmental > Terrestrial > Soil > Grasslands | place: USA: Madison, Wisconsin | collected...
GAGCCGGCCTTCGTGGCTGATCTCGTGACGCACGGTCACGAAGGCCAGCGCGCCGGTGCGGCCCTGCTTGACATCGATGCTGGCAATGCGCGAGCGCTTCTGCGCCGTCACGCCGATAGGCAGTGGCGCCGCGAACTCCAGTCGCCCGCCGGCCCACATGCGGCGCGGCAAAGGCACAGGTGGCAGGAAGCCGCCCCGCTGCGGATGACCATCGGCGCCCACTTCGGACTGGCGGCAGATGCTCCAGAAATAGATCCAGTGCCATAGCGGCGGCAAGGCATCGCCGGCACGCGGCTGGCGCGGACCATCAAGGGTCGCCGCCAGGGCCGCAGCGCTCACCGGGTTGATGAGGTCTTGATGGGTTTCGGTCTTGTCCAGCCACTGCCGTAACAGGGTGAGATCGAGATCAGGGTGGGCCATGTCTCCTCGCGTGTTCTGCATTCGTGTTTTGCATTTATTGGCCGCAAGTCTGTCGTGCCAGGAAGACAAGAACAATCTCTCATTTTGGAAGGGGGGCTTTCGTAAAACTGAAGTCAGCGCTGCAGCCGGCACAGGACCGGACATGTGGCGGCGCAACAAGCAAAGCCCGCCAGCGTCACTGCAAATCGGCGTAACATGAAGACCGTTCACGTGCCACGCCTACGTGTGTGTAAGGGTGCGCCCTCCCCTCAATGACCGCCGGAAACTGCCATGCTTTTCGACCTGACCGACCTGCGCCTGTTCATCCTCATCGCCGAGCTCAATAGCCTGACCCGTAGCGCCGAGCGCATGAACCTCTCGCTGGCCGCCACCAGCAACCGCATCAAGGAACTGGAGTCGCGCTTCGGCACCCGGCTGCTGTATCGCGAGAGCAAGGGCGTGCAACTCACGCCTGCCGGCCATACCCTGCTGCACCATGCGCAGCTGTTCATGCAGCAGGTCGAGCACCTCAAGAGCGACATGCAGCAGTACAACAACGGCATCAAGGGTTACATCCGCATCTTCGCCAACACCACCGCCGTGACCGAGTTCATGCCGGAGATCCTGGGCAAGTTCCTGGCCATCCATCCGCAGGTCAACGTGGCGCTGGAAGAACGACTGAACCACGACATCCTGCGTGGCATCCAGGAAGGCACCGCCGACATCGGCATCGTGGCCGGCCCGGTGCAGGGCGAGGGATTGCAGATACTGAATTTCTCCACCGACCGCCTGGTCCTGGCCACCGCCCTGGAGCACCCGCTGGCCGGCGCCGGCAGCCTCCCCTTCCTCGACACGCTGGAGTACGAACACATCGGCCTGCACGAAGGCAGCACCCTGCACCACTTCCTCAACAAGATCGTCTCCGAACATGGCCAGCGATTGAAGCTGCGCATCCAGGTACGCAGCTTCGAAGCCATGTGCCGCATGATAGAAACCAATGTCGGCATCGGCATCGTCCCGCGCTCGGCGGCACAACGGCATCAGCAGACCATGCAATTGGCAGTGGTGGAATTGAGCGATCCATGGAGCGTGCGCGAGCGCAGCATGGTGTTCCAGAACATCGACACGCTCTCACCGCATGCGCGCAATCTGGTCGACTTCATCCGCGAGCAGATGAGCCAGGGCACGGACGACGACAAGGTCGTCCTCCTGAACACCGAAAAGACCGAAAAGACCGAAAGTACCGAAAAGAAATCCGCCGCGCGCCAGAAGAAGACAGCCTGACCAGATCAGCCGGCGATCATCATCCACAACGACAGCAGCAGCAAGGCGCCGCAGAACAGGATGCGCAGGCGACGCTCCGGCAGATGGTGCGCCAGCGCCACGCCCCAGGAAATACTGAGCACGCCGCCCAGCGCCATGGGGATGCCCACCGTCCAGTCCACATGACCGGCGTGCGCATAGGTCCACAGCGCCACCAGGGTCCCGGGCGTGACCATGGCCAGCCCCAGCCCCTGCGCAGCAGTCTGCGTGGCCCCGAAGAAGGCCGTCAGCAGCGGCACCGCCACGATCGCCCCACCCACGCTGAAGAAGCCCGCCGACGCTCCCGCCGACAACCCCACCAGCGGAATATAGCGACGCCCCAGCCGCAGCGAAGTCTGCATCTCGCGCTTGCCGCGCAACAGCGTCCACAGGTAATACAGCGCCAGCAGCCCCATGAAGAGCGCAAAGCAGAAATGCAGCTTGCGCGCATCCATCACCGTAGCCAGCCGTGCCGAGAAATACGTCGCCACCACCGCCGGCCCGCACATCATCGCCGCCGCACTCCACTCGATCCGGTTGCGCTGCTTGTAGCGCCAGAAGGCGATGACCACGTTGGGCACGATCATCACCAGCGCCGTCCCCTGCGCCAGCTGCTGGTCCATCCCGTACAGATAACCCAGTACCGGAATGGCGATGAGCCCGCCACCGATCCCGAACAGACCGCCCATGGCACCCAGCACACCGCCGAGCAGAAAGTTGACTACGCACGAGAAAAACAAGGAAGCCGTCATCGGTGTAAAGTGATGCCTCTGCCGCCGGGCTGCAATCAGTAGCGAAAGCAGCGGCAGCATCGAAAGATAAAAAAGGAGACTGACATGAGCGGCGTCATCGTGTTTGCGCTGGAGATGGGCGTAGTCGCCATCATTGCGCTGGCCATCTACATGGTGATGAAGAAATAGCGCCCCTGATCAGGTCCGACAGTGTAGCGCAGCCCGCCCCCGCTGTCCCGGCGGGCCTGCGCCCTACCATGCCAACCCCTCAGCAAAGGAAGAAACGATGGATTTGAAACTCAAAGGCAAGACCGCGCTGGTATGCGCATCCAGCAAAGGCCTGGGCCGCGCCTGCGCGCTGTCGCTGGCGCGTGAAGGCGTACACGTGACCATGCTGGCACGCGGAAGCGAAGCGCTGGAAGCCGCCGCCGCCGAGATCCGTGCCGAAGTCGCCGCCACCGGCGCGACCATCACCACCGTGGCCTGCGACATCACCACCCCCGAAGGCCGCGCCCTGGCCCTGGCCGCCTGCCCGGCACCGGACATCCTGGTCACCAACGCCGGCGGCCCCAAGCCAGGCGACTTCCGCGACTGGACCCGGGACGACTGGATCGCCGCCGTGGACGCCAACATGCTCACCCCCATCGAGCTCATCAAGGCGACCGTCGACGGCATGATCGCCCGCCGCTTCGGCCGCATCGTCAACATCACCTCCAGCGCGGTGCGCGCACCGATCGACATCCTGGGCCTCTCCAACGGCGCCCGCTCCGGCCTGACCGGTTTTGTCGCCGGCCTGTCCCGCAAGACCGTGGCCCACAACGTCACGATCAACAACCTCCTGCCCGGCCCCTTCGAAACCGACCGCCTGCGCTCCACCGCCACCGGCGCCGCGCAAGAGAGCGGCCGCACCGTGGACGAAGTCCTGGCCGAACGCCGCAAGCTCAACCCATCGGGGCGCTTTGGTGACCCGGCCGAGTTCGGCGACGCCTGCGCCTACCTCTGCAGCGCGCAAGCCGGTTTCATCACCGGTCAGAACCTGTTGATGGATGGCGGGGCTTATCCCGGAACGTTCTGAGCGGGCTTGCGGCTACCTTAGGGCTGGCGGCCGCAACAGCGCTACATGAGCGGCATCTGCTTGCATCGCGGAAAGAGGTGGATGCAAAGCAATTGATGTGATGTATAATGCGGCCCTCGTGCGACAGGCAATGCCCTGTCGCATCGCAAGGAGGTTTGGGTGAGTGGTTTAAACCAGCAGTCTTGAAAACTGCCGACGGGGTGACCCGTCCGTGAGTTCGAATCTCACAGCCTCCGCCAGAACATCATATAGAACGGGCCTTTACGGCCCGTTTCTATTTTCAGCCCATGAAAAACGACATCCACTCGCTGAACACTCCCAAGCAAGAGCACATCGGAGTTGATGAAAAAGGCGGGAGAACAGATTCCTACGCGGCGTCTCTGGGTGAACCCTGACCGCTGGTTGAAGACCCGTCAATGGTCGGAGGTCATTTCAGCGCTGGCCAATATGGTTGCTGCGGTCAAGACCTGACGGAAACAATAGTAAACACTGTATCGCGGGTGTTCCATGGAACCATAACGGTATCAAAGAATAGGCGGCCGAGCGGCCGAGGTGGAGCGGGTCCTTCGGTCCGCATCAGATCTTTTGTCTGATGCGGACTGAGGCAAAAATCCCGATTGCGCTCAGGAGCATAAGCGCATGCTCAGCAGCAATTGTTCTCAGCCGGCGCCTCATCGGTATTTCAAATCATTAGAAGCAATTCTAAGACCCGAACCGATACGATACCGAAACCTGTGCTGCCAAGGGGCGACTCGGACTCAACGTGTAGTTGAAGTTCGATGCGGATCCACCAGTGTAGTAACGTCGATTAAACACGTTGAAGACGTTGAACTGCGTCTTCCATGGACCAGTCTGATACGCGAGCATGAGATCGGTGCGAGCGTAGCCAGCCAGCTTGTACGTATTGGGCAAGCTCGCTTCGCGTGCACCCATGGCGTAAACGCCGGCGCCGGCCTTCAGGCCCGGCAGCGATTTGAACTCATACGTAGTCCAAACGCTACCGCTATGGCGAGGCACATTGGTCAGCGTGTCACCCACCGGAGTGCTGGTATCTGCCCGCACGGTCGCCTGGGTATAAGCATAGCTGGCGATGACTTGCCAGCCTGCGGCGATGGCTCCCGTGACATCGACCTCCAGGCCACGGCTACGCTGCTCTCCACTCAGGACCTGCAGCAATGGGTTGGCCGGATCGGTAGTGAGGATGTTCTTGCGCTTCAGGTTGAACAATGCCACCGAACCGGTAAGTCGGTCCTTGATCAGATCCTGTTTCACGCCTACTTCGATTTGTTCTGCCACTTCGGCATCATAAGTGACGTTGCTGCCGCTATGCCCCACGTTGGGAGCATGGCTGCGACTCCAGTCCGCGAACAGCGAAGTCGTGTTCCAGGGCTGCCAAACCAGACCCAGCCTGGGTGACAACGCAGATTGCTCGCCACGCCCCACGACAACATCACTCTGCAGAGACTCATTGACGAAGCGATCGGCCCGCAACGCAAGCATGGCCTTGATTTCCGGAGTGAAGGTAACCTGATCCATTACATACAAGCCGTAATCCTTGCCACGTCCCTGGTGGGACTGCAGAGGATCACTCGCGGTCAGCCCCGACACATAGCTGGAATTGAACAGATCCAGTGTCATGGTACTCACCGTCGAGCCGCGACTACCCACTTCCAGATAGCCGTAGTCGGCGCCTGCGAGCAACTTGTGTTTCAAGCCTGCCAGCGTTACATCGCCCACCAGTTCGGCACGAAGCCCGTATTGGCGCGAAGCCTCGTCCGTATTGCCGTAGACCGAATAGTCCAGCAAGTTTCCAGTTGCGGTGGTGCTGTTGGGGAAGCTCTGGGTGGATAGCTGTCGAGCGTTGATATATTGCATCGACAGTCGCAGTTTCCATTGATCAGACAATGCGTGTTCAAACAAGAGTGTGGCTGCCTGGGTATCGTTCTTTCCGCTGTCGCCGGCGACGCCAGGGTATGTGCCATCCAGAAGGCCGTAATAACGTGTCCGTGATAGCGACTGGTAATTTTCCACCGCAGGAATACCCGCATCGAAACCGTCACGGCGAAGATGATTGAATTCGGTCAGCAGCGTGATGGAGGTTCCACGATGATCGTCCCAGCGGATCGAGGGCGCGACAGACCAGGAGTCGTAGTCCGTATTGTCACGATAACCAGAGCCACGTTCAACTGCTGCGTTGAGGCGCACGCTCAGGTTCTCATCCAGTGCATGATTCAGATCGAGCGTGGTACGCGCCAGACCGTTGCTGCCTGCGGTAACGCCAATTTCGCCAAAGTTCTCCCGCTCGGGACGCTTGGAGACCGTATTGATATACCCCCCTACGGCTCCAATGCCACCATATAAGGCGCCCGCAGGTCCTTTGAAGACGTCCACCTGATCGATGCTCTGGACATCGCGGAACGCATAGTAACCATAGTTGCGAAAGCCATCGCGCAGCCCATTGCTTTCGCTGAATCCGCGGATGTTGAAGAAAGTCGCACCATTGCCGCCGTAGTTGGATTCTGCGTGCACACCGCTGACGGTCTCCACCAGCTGATCGATCCGCGTTACCCCGCGATCCTTCAGCACCTCCGCGGGAACTGTCTGAATGGATGCCGGATAATCTTTCCAGGCAATATCGGTGTGGGTGGTATCCGCTGCCGAATCGACCGCACTGGCCGGACCTGCGGAGGAACCGAACACGGTGACCACAGGTAATTCTGCTGCATCTTGGGCGTGAGCCATGCCGCACAGTCCCGAAACAAGTGCTGCGATGATTGTTTTATTCATAAGGGCCGGAAAGGAGATGGTGCCAGAGATGACGGGGGAGTGGCTGCCAATCCTGCCGTGCAGGCGACCTTCATCACTGTTATTGCCCCCCCATCCAATTAACAACCGAGACGATACGGTATGGCACCTGTAGAGAGAATGTGACAATTTGTCGCACGCATCACACCCAACCCTGCGCGCATAATTCGGTTCTTCTCCCATCTAGGGCGAGTCAGCATGGCTCGCTACATGAAGGCTTAAAACATCATGGAAGTCAGTCCTTACGGCCTTCAGAGCTTGTGGGCTCAGGGTGACATGGTCACGCGCGGAGTCGCTATCCTGCTGATAAGCATGTCCATCGCCTCCTGGTATGTAATCCTGACCAAGGCACTTGACCTGCTACGCATGCGCAAATCTGCCGAGGCCGCCCGGAGCGATTTTTGGACTGCAGGCGATCTGGAGAGCGCCCTGGCTACTTTGGGACATGACACTCCATTTTCCGCGCTGGCCCGTGCCGGCAGGACGGCGCTTCTTCATCATCAACAGCACCATGGATATTTGCATGAGCAGCTTGCCATCAGCGACTGGATCACCCTCGGTTTAAGGCAATCCATCGATGAAGCTGCAGCGCGTCTGCAAGCAGGCATGGCCGTTCTGGCATCCGTGGGCTCGACGGCACCGTTTGTTGGCCTCTTCGGAACAGTCTGGGGGATCTATCACGCACTGGTCTCCATCGGCACCACCGGCCAGTCAAGTATCGACAAGGTTGCCGGCCCCGTTGGGGAGGCGCTGATCATGACCGCATTGGGGCTCGCCGTAGCGATTCCCGCCACCTTTGGCTATAACGCGCTGGTACGGGGCAACAAGAGCACGCTGGCACGCTTGAACAAGTTCGGTTTCGACCTGCATGCCTTGTTCGTGACGGGCGCTCGTGCAGCGGAAGACCAAGCCAATGCGCCGCCCTTGAGAGGCACCCCATCCCCGCAGGAGACAGTGCGCCAGCCTGGCATGTCGCTCAGGCGGTAACGCTGCTGCACTTTTATCAGACCTCCCGAGTTCATATTCAATAACCGGGCCAACGAGAGAGGAAGCGCCGTCACGGTGTACCCAGCTTGCACAAGACTGGTTGGTCGCCCTGCTGATCAACTTGGTTTGAATGCAGGCGTATCGATTCAATCTGCATGACAACCAGCACCCAGGCCCTGACACGAAAAATGGCAGATCAGTTGGCCTTCCGATAGCCCGAAATCCACTTTAAACGATGAAAAAGACTTCCCTCGCAGCCGCCATCGCATTGATCTATCCATTTGCAACAGTCGTCATGGCGCAATCCAGCAACGCCTCCTCGACTCCCATCACCAATGCGGTCGCTTCTGAAAGCATTTCGGACAAGCAGCCCGTGTCTTCGGTGCTTCCTGAGGTTGTCGTTACAGAGGAGAGTCCGGGCTACGCTGCTTCACGGTCCAGCTCGGCGACACGTACGGATACACCATTGCTTCAGACACCGCAGTCTGTCTCCGTATTGAAACGATCCCTCCTTGACGACCAGGACGTCCACAGCCTCTCTGATGCACTCGTCAACGTTTCCGGGGTGGTGCCGACCAAGCCGGAGGAAGCATTGTTCATCGCTCCCATCATTCGAGGATTTCCTGCGGAGACCTATCTGGATGGTCTGTCCATCTTCGGCGGAAACCAACAAGCATTCAATCCAGCAGGGCTGGTCGGCGTCGAACGAATCGAGGTGTTGAAAGGACCAAGTTCGACCCTGTATGGCGGTGGCCTGGGCTCTCCCCTGGGCGGACTCATCAACATAGATTCGACGCGTCCCGAGATTGGCAGAAATGGCGGCTTTCTTGGTATTCGAGCGGGCAGCTACTCAACCACCAACCCCTATGGTGACTACAACGTAACACTGAGCGACAAGCTGGCAATACGTCTCGCAGGGGAATACCAGGACAATACAAGCTGGATCGACAAGGTCCACGGGAAACGCGTATTCTTCCAGCCCAGCATCCTGTTCAAGCCCGACGCGCAGACCGAGATTCTTTTTTCTGGCCAGTACAACCGTACCCAGCAGCTTGAGTACTCAGGGCTGCCGGCTCAACAGGCGCTGGCGGGACAACTTTATCGCAATGCCTTTCCAGGTGCGCCCAATGGCCAGCCCATGACTGATATCAACAATCGTCTCGGAAAGATCGAGTTGCGCCACAAGTTTGATGACGGTGTTCGTCTGGAGGCGTCCGCACAGTTCTACACCAGTAACGTTGGCGAATACGGAAGCTTCATCTATCCGGCACTGGCAGCGCCCAATGCTTCTACGCCCACCACCTATCCGATCTTCCCGCTCACCATGAGCACCAGAACGCGCGAAACCGCTCTCGACGCCCATTTGATCGCGCCAATGAACATGCTGGGCGGCCGTCACGAATGGGTCGCTGGGGTTGCATACGACCTGACGAAGTTCTATTCGGGGATGGGCTTTGATGGGACGAGCGTCGGCTCGATTGATCTTTCCAACCCTCAATACAACCTCGCCTTTGGCGACAAGACCCCCATCAACTCGACGCAGACGGATCGCTACCGCACGCTCGCAACTTACGTACAGGACCAGGCTCACTATGGTCGCTGGCACTTCACTGGTGCACTGCGGCTGACCCAGCTTGAGTTTCAGGAGGCAGAACAGGGGACCGACAAAACTTACCACCATGTTTCGCCGCGGGTAGGCGTCAATTACGACCTGCTACAAGGGCTGGCGCTGTATGCGGGTTATGCGACTGCCTTCCGCGCACCATTCGGTTTCATCGGATCAACGATACCCAAGCCCGAAACATCCAGGAACATCGAGCTTGGTATCAAGCTTGACGATAAAGCGCGCAAGCTGTCGGGAACGCTGGCCGTGTTCGAACAAACGCGCGACAACGTCGCTACAGCCGACCCCGGAAATCCCCTCGTGTCGATTCAGACGGGGCAGCAGCGCGCACGCGGATTCGAGGCCGACATGACCTGGGAACCGGTGCGAGCGTTGTCCTTGCTGGCGAACTACGCCTATACCCAAGCGGTAGTCACGCAAGACAACACGATCCCGGTTGGGGACACACTGGCCCGCGTGCCAAGGCATAGCGGACGCCTGGCCTTCCGCTATCGCGTACTGGATGGCGCCGCCGAGGGATTGTCATTCGGCGCCGGTATCACGGCACTCGGTCAACGTCAGCTGACCTTGCCCAATACCGTCTCCGTGCCAAGCATGGCGACAGTGGATGCCCAGGCCGCCTATGACTTTGGTCAGTACACTCTTCAGCTTTCCGGGTACAACCTGACGGGCCGGCGAAGCTACGAGTCCTATCAGTATTTCGGCTTTCCGGTCGTCATTCCGACACAGCCGAGATCGTTTTACCTGACACTCAAAGTCAATATCTGAGTACAGCAGATTGTGTCTGCATGGAGATCAAGGATTTGTGCAGACGTAATTCGAAGCAGATCTGATCGCCGCAGCATCGTGCCTGAGTCCCGTGTAACGGGGATACTGCGGGTATTGGCAAAGTGGGAGGGCTCGAACTACCCTCCCACTTTCATCCAGTTTGCGCGCAATCAACGTGCCGGGCTCCGCGCCGTTTGCAATCCAGTTGTCCAGTACGGACAGCAAGTCAGTATGGTCAGGACCAACGCCTCCCTCGCAATGGTTGACGCCCGGGGCCACGTAGAATCGCGTTGAATGATCGGCATTTTCCCCTCCGACCACTTGCCGCATCTGCTTCATGTAATCGATGGTGGAGTTCACGCTCAGCGCCGCATCTGCCCCTCCCTGCCAGACAATGAGCTTGCCGCCGTGTCCGATAAAAGGCCGGATATCGGGATCAGTCGCGTCATTCAACGTGGCCATCGCATCGAGGGCCGCCGGTTTTTTATCCCAAGGTCCGTACGCTATCGAGTCCGCGGTTTCATCCTTCGCGAGATAGTATTTAACGGCCGTATCCTGCATCACATACTGCCCGGCAACCTTCAGATCACCGTTTCCGGATACCCAGACGCCAAAATTCATCGGATCATCTTCGTTGCCGGTCAAGTTATAACCCTTGGCAACGTAGGTATTGCTACCCTGGAATTTGACATCGGTGATCCACTGGGTGACCACGGCGATCTGCGCGTCCGATAGACAATGTTCGCCGGCATCCTTATCGCTTGAGCAACGAAGTGCGGCGACGTTGACACGGCGGGCGGTACAGGCTGCCGGATTGGCGACGATGCCATCCACAACGCCATCCAGTTTGTCGCAAGCTTGTCTCACGTGCCTGGCCAGTAGCGCTATCTTCGCCGCCTTGAACTCGGCACCCGGAGCCGAAAGCGCCTGTGCGATGCGATGAAATGCGCCGTTGAAGCCCACCCAGTTGAACGCTGGCGCACGCGCAATCACACCATCAAATAGCTCCGGGTTGCGCTGAACGGCCATCAACCCTTCCCTGCCGCCGGTGGAACACCCTTCAAAGTACGACCTGACCGGAGGCATGCCATAGGCCTTGGCGACCACCTTCAATGCAATGGACATGACTTCCGGAACCGCTTCGCTACCGAACAGCCTGGCCGCACGTTCGTCGTTGAGTACAAACGCTGCAGACATTCCGTCGCCCTGATGACCGGAATCACTGGCAACCTCCACATAGCCCTGTCGCAAAGGTGCTGCTACCGGCGGGGGAACGAAACCGTTGTAACCGCCGCCACCGCCATAGTAGAGTTTGCCGTTCCAGGTCTTGGGAAAACGAATCTCAAAGTTCAATGAAGGTGCGATCGTGCCAGTGACCCTGCAGTAAGCTGGCATGTCAGATTTTTCTGGAATCGTTGTTGCGTTCAGAACGACGCCTCCACCGATCGGGCCAGATAACGCTGTGCAATCAGTTTCAGTACCCATTGCGCTAGTTGGTGCGCGTAGATGCGGAGCAGCGACTGGTTGCGCAGCATGGACGACATCAAGAAGGACGAATGCCAACGCCGCCGCAACTGTTCTTGCGGGCCAGATCGTCGTGAATTCCAAGATTCTCATCGGGAAAGGATAGGAGATTTCTTAATGCGGTGATTGAAAAATCGGCAGACAGAATCTGGTTGCAGCAGGCGGACAGCTGATGGCAAGAATAAGCACACGCCTCTGAATATGGGCTACTTAGGAGGCAGCAGTCCCAGCAACCTGGCCTGCCGCTCCAGCGACGGTATGCGCCATGTCCTTCCATCAATTTTCGCAAGGCCATCCCGCGCAAGAGGTCGACAAACAATTGAACGCTTTCGTCGTCCGCCTGGCGAGCATCGGACGGCCCCGTAAATCCGTTGACGCTCAGGTAGGCATCCCGTAATCCTTGCGGCAAGGAAAAACCCAGGATACGCTCGGCATCCAAAATCTCCCGTTCAATACAAGACTGACCGGTCTCCAGCGCGCCCAAATCCGACATCAAGAACATAAGGAAAATAGCGAGCCCGGAGCCCGACTCAGAATGCAATCCAATCTTCAGGTGCCGACTGATTGCGAAGTAGTTCGTTTGGAGACGACATGCCTGCCTTGCTGGAGTTGACTATTCTGCGGCAAATCAGACTCCATATCTCAGATTTCATATGCGACATATTGTCGCTATGCCTGCTCATTCCATCAGTACTGGTATCTCACGAAGGGCCACCAGCAAACATGACCAGATCATGTCGTCAGAAGCGACAGGTCGCATTGAGATAAACCCCATGAGTCTCGCCGGGCAGGATATAGCGACTTACGTGCAGATGAATGGCCAGGTAGTATTCTTGTTCATCAGGTTACGAACGGCCAGCTGCAACTCGACGGCAACAATCTGCTCCACACTAAAACGTTTCTCTTTCATGTAAAACTTCTTTCCATTTTGGGAAGTCTCATTGAAAACCAACATTGGTGCTAGCTACATTTTTTCAGAGCCGATCACATAGACGCAAACAACTTCCATCCTAGCGTTCAGGCCGTTTTCGACCCAAAGCTGAGGGGCCGCGCGGATGTTCCAAACCATCCACCCCACCCCGGCGAATCACCCATGCAAGCCCCGCTGATAAGCCGCCAACACCGCCTCATGCATCACCTCCGACTGCGTCGGATGAGGAAACACGGTCGCCATCAATTCAACCTCGGTGCTCTCCAGCTCACGCGCAATGGCATAGCCCTGGATCATCTCGGTGACTTCCTCGCCCACCATGTGAGCGCCCAGCAGTTCGCCGCTGCCTTCATCAAAAATCACCTTGGCAAAGCCCCCGGTAGCGCCCAGCGCAATGGCCTTGCCATTGACCGCAAACGGAAACTGTCCCACCCGGATACGGCGTCCAGCCTGGCGCGCAGCGGCTTCCGTCAGACCGACGCTGGCGACCTGCGGGTGGCTGTACGTGCAAGCGGGGATCTTTGACGGGTCCAGTGCATGCGGATCGAGGCCGGCGATCTTCTCGACGCAGGCCACGCCTTCGTGACTTGCCTTGTGGGCCAGCCACGGCGGACCGGCAACATCACCGATGGCGTACACGCCCGGTTCGCCGGTGCGACCAAAGGCATCGGTCACGATGTGGCTGCGCTCCACCTTCACCGCCGTGCTCTCCAGGCCCAGGTCCTCGACGTTTCCGACGATACCGGCTGCCACCAGGACCACGTCGGCCACCAGTGTGTCGGTATGCCGGCCTTCGAGCGTCACCTGCCACTCGACACCGGTGCCGGCAGCGCCATCACGCTTGACCGTCGATGCGATGCGCGCGCCGGTGTAGAGGCGCATGCCATCCTTGCGCAGCGCGTCGGCGACGTGGGCACTGATGTCTTCGTCCTCCACTGGCAGGATGCGCTCGGCCATCTCCACCACGCGGACCTCCGCACCCAGTGCGCGATAGAAGCTGGCGAACTCGATGCCGATCGCGCCGGCGCCGATCACCAGCAGGCGGCGCGGTGTCTGGCGCGGCATCAACGCTTCTCGATAGGACCAGACGCTCTCGCCATCGGGCTGCAGCCCCGGCAGCACCCGTGCACGCGCCCCCGTGGCCAGGATGATGTTGCTTGCCGTGATGACGGACTTCCCCTGCTTGCCGTCCTTGCCCTCGCCCTCGCCCTCGACCTCCAGGCGTCCGCGCCCGGCCAGGCGGGCCCTGCCCTCGACGACGGTGATCTTGTTCTTCTTCATCAGGTAGGCCACGCCCTTGTTCAGATGCGCGGCCACCGAACGCGAACGCGCCACCATGGTCTGCAGGTCGGTCTCGGGCTCGCCGACCTGCACGCCGAACCTGGCGGCGTCACGCACCAGGCGCAGGACATCGGCCGAGCGCAGCAGCGCCTTGGTGGGTATACATCCCCAGTTCAGGCAGACACCACCCAGTTGGGCCTTCTCCACCAGGACGGTCTTCATGCCCAGCTGGGCGGCACGGATCGCCGCCACATAACCGCCCGGGCCGCCGCCAACGACGGCCAGGTCGAAATCAGTTTGCGCTGCCTTCATCACGTATCACCTCAAATCAATGCACTCAGGGGGTTCTCGATGCAACGCTGGAAGGCCGCCAGCCATTGCGCGGCCAGTGCACCATCCACGGCGCGGTGATCCACCGACAGCGTGACCTTCATGACCTGCGCCACGGCGAGTTGCCCATCGACCACGACCGGCTGCGACAGCGTGGCGCCCACGGCCAGGATCGCCGCCTGCGGGGGGTTGATGATGGCCGAGAATTCGCGCACACCGAACATGCCCAGATTGCTGACCGTAAAGCTGCCACCCTGGTACTCGTTGGGCGCCAGTGCACCGGATCGCGCCCGCGCCGCAAGGTCCACGATCTCGCGGCTGATGGCCGACAGGGTCTTGCCGCCCGCATTGCGTACCACCGGCGTGATCAGGCCGCCCTCGGTGGACACGGCCACCGAGATATCGGCCTGCTGGTACTTGCGCAGCGCGGCCTCGGTCCAGCTGACGTTCATGTCAGGTACGCTCTGCAGCGCCGCTGCCACTGCCTTGACGATGAAATCGTTGACCGAGATCTTGCGCGTGCCGGCAGCATTGATTTCCGCGCGCAGGGCCAGCAGCCTGTCCATGCGGCAGTCGGCACTGAGATAGAAGTGGGGAATGCTGGCCTTGCTCTCGCTGAGACGGCGTGCGATGGTGCGTCGCATGCCACTGTGGGGGATGTCGGTGAAGGCAGCACTGCCCTGCGCAGCGCTGGCGCTGGGGACGGCGATGCCCGGCAGCGTCGCATCGCTACCGGCAGCGGCCGTAGCATCAGCAGCCGTCGCAGGGGCAGCTTGCGCAGCCGCTTCCACGTCGCGCCTGACGATACGACCATGCGGCCCGCTGCCCGTCATGCCTGCCAGTGCCAGACCACGCTCCTGCGCCAGGCGACGTGCCAGCGGGCTGGCAAAGATGCGCCCCGCCGCCGCCGCGTTGGGTTCACGTTCAGGTTCGGCTGCCCCCGTAGTTTTTGCTGCAGAGGCGCTGGCGGTGGCCGATGCAGTCGTGCCAGCGCCCGCTGGCAGCTCCACGGCAACGCCGGCCGCCGCCAGCAGGGCGGCAATATCGACCTCGGTTTCGCCCTCTTCGAACAACACGGCGATCGGTGCGCCGACTTCCACCTCCTGGCCCGCCGCAGCCAGTATCTTGCCCAGCACACCATTGCTGTCGGCGTCGTATTCGATGACGGCCTTGTCGGTTTCGATCTCTGCCAGGCACTCGCCGGCCTTGATGGCTTCGCCTTCCTTCCGGGACCACTGGACGATCACCGCCGAGGTCGCATTTGCGGCGATTTCCGGCATCTTGATCAGCTTTGCCATGTCATTGCCCCTCTTTCTTGAGATCGGGTCGATAGGCAGCGATGTCGCTGTACTGGACCAGTTCCAGCACATTGCCTTCCGGGTCGCGGCAGAACGCCAGATACACCCCGGGACGCGCCTCCACCCGCTGCGCACCGGTCATGAACTCGATACCGGCAGCGCGCAGGGTGGCGATGGCGGCATCGATGTCGGCCACGATGAAGGTGAGATAGGCGGCGTTGGGGCGGTCCAGGATGTAGGCGGGAGGCGTCTCGGCGCGAGGTGGCGTCCTGGGTGCCAGCAGCTTGATCCGTTCGCCATAGGGGGTCTGCAGACGGACCACGGTGTAGCCGTCGGCAGACAGGCCGGAGGGTGCCGACTTCTCGGCAGGGACGGTGATTTCACTCACAAAGCTGAAACCCATGGTGGTTTCATAGAAGCGCCGCAGCGCCGGCAGGTCACGACAGGCGATGCCCACTTCCAGGGGGACGATCATCTCAATGCTCATGGCAAATCCTTTCGGTAATCAGGCGGTATTCAGCGAACGTCAAGGCGGGCGCCCTTGTCGCGCATCACCTGCTGCAGACCGGCGACGGTCTCCTCGGTACGGGCGGCGGCGGCACGTTCCAACACCTTGGAGATGCTGGGCGAGGCCTCGCCACCTACCACCCGCTGCACCGGCTGGTCCAGCCAATCAAAGAAGCGGCGCTGGATCTCGTCGGCCAGCCAGCCGCCGTAGGAGGTGCCCTGCGCGCCCTGCTCCACGATCAGCACATTGTTGGTCTTGCGGATGCTCTGGCCGATGGTGTCCCAGTCGAGGCTGGCGCGGTCCAGCCAGCGCAGGTCGATCACTTCGGC
>Ga0160496_1000524_pt1 | contig 15879 bp, 19 predicted proteins | sample DIDPMG_2_FD_108231 | JGI IMG/M metagenome (GOLD analysis project Ga0160496, IMG submission 108231) | Enriched soil microbial communities from UW Madison campus, WI, USA - DID2937_E24_FP MG | ecosystem: Environmental > Terrestrial > Soil > Grasslands | place: USA: Madison, Wisconsin | collected...
CGCAACGGAACACTCGCACGACTTGTCGCTGGAGAGGGCACGGGAGCAGCAAACACGCGTGATGGCCGCCACGCGCACGGATTGCATGCGCACGCATCGAGCGCCCGACCGGCGCGCGTCTCACGACGCAATGCGCGTCGTACAGGTCCATTCACAGGCCGGGGAACGCCGATTCTAACGAAAGATAGGGAAGCATGCCGCGCCCGCCCCTGCGGCACGCGGCGCGGCAGAGATACAGTCACGCAGGCTGTGGGGGCACAGCGATGGGAAATGGCTTGAATGAAGCGGTGTGGTTGCGCCCGCAACGGATGCGCGCGCCAGTCGTGTAGCCGGCTGGCGCGGCCTACCGGGCCTGCGCCGCGTCGGCCGTGGCGCTGCGCGTGCGTCGCAACTGGACCACCTGTTCCGAGCCCACGGCGCGGGCGCGCAGCTGCCCACAGCCGGCGTCCACGTCCTGACCGGCGCTGTTTCTCACCTTCACCAGCACGCCGCGGCTGTGCACGTAGCTGACGATCTCACGAATTCGATCGGGCTCGGGGCGTTCGTAGCCGCCCCCTTCCAGCGTATTGAACGGAATCACGTTGAGCACGCAATATTTGCCTTTGAGCAGGCGCAGCACGGCGTCGAGTTCGTCGTTGCCGTCATTCACGCCTTTCAGCAAGGTCCACTGGTACTGGATCGGGTAGCCACTGTCCCGCGCATACTGCTCGCCCATTTCGACCAGATCCTCGGGCGCGATCTTCGGGGCGCGCGGCAGCAGATGCTCGCGCAGTTCGGCCTTGGTGGTGTGCAGCGACAGGGCCAGCGCGGGTTTCACGCGTTGGCGCGGCAGCGCGTCGAACACGCGCGGATCGCCCACCGTGGAGAACACGAGGTTCTTGTGGCCGATGTTGCCTTCCGTGCCGAGCAGATCGATTGCCTCGAGCACATTCTCGAGATTGTGGGCCGGCTCCCCCATGCCCATGAACACGACCTTCTTCACCGGCCGCTGCCGGCGTACCAGCACGACCTGGGCAAGGATTTCCATGCTGGAGACCTGACGGATCAGGCCGCTCTTGCCGGTCATACAGAAACGGCAACCGACCGCACAGCCGACCTGGGTCGACACACAGAGCCCGTCGCGTGGGAGGAGCACGCTCTCCACCATCTGCCCGTCGGCGAGCTCGACCAACAGCCGGGAGCCGTCGTGACCCGTGTGCTCGGCGCGCACCCGCGCCAGGCCATCGAGCTCCGCCGTCAGGGCGGGAAGCGCATCGCGCAGGGCCAGGGGCAGGAAATCCTCCGCCTGGCGCCGGCGCGTACCGGTGTCGAGAGGCTTTCCGTCCAGCCAGACGCGCACCACCCGGCCGCGGTGTACGGGCCGGGCGCCAAAGGTGGCGAGGCGTTGGTCGAAGTCAGAGAAGCGCATGGGGAGCGGATTTTACCGGACTGCGGACCCGGCCGCCGCCGGCTGCTGCCGGCCGGGCTCGCGCCGGTCACGCCGTCACCGTGCCCCGGCGGCGTGTACGAAAAAAATGCAGTCTGACACCTTTGTTTGTCGGGACGTGGCGTCGATAAATGCAGTCTGACACCTTTGTTTGGGCTGATGCTGCAGCGGAAAATGCAGTCTGACACCTTTTCGGGGTGGGGACCGGAAGCGCGCGGGAGTGGGCGGCACAATGAAAACGGCCCCGCTGGGGGGCCGTGGGAATGCCGGGGAGGCGGACTTAGCGGTAGACCAGCACCGGCAGGTCGATGTTGGCCAGCACCTTCTGCGTGACGCTGCCCAACAGCACGGCGCCCAGGCCGCTGCGGCCATGCGAGGCGATGGCGATGAGGTCGCACTGGCGTTCGCGGGCCGTCTTGACGATGGCTTCGGCGGGGCTCATCGCCGTGAGCGCGACGACTTCGCACGGAACACCGGAGCTCTGGGCGCGTTGGCCGGCCTGGGCGAGCCAGCTTTCGGTCTGCCTGCGCTGCTCGTTGTCGTACTCGGCCAGCGTGGCGCGCAGCTGGACCGACTCTCCGCCGGGCGGATGCAGCGGCTGGATGACGCTGACCAGCGTGACCCGGGCGCCCAGCTGCTGCGCAAGTGCGAGCCCCTGGTCGACGGCGCGTTCTGCCAGGTCGGAACCATCGGTGGGGATGAGGATGTGCTTGTACATATCGGTCTCCTTGATGGGGCGGACCCCGCCGGTCCGCACCTCTTGATACTACGGTAGCGCGCCGGGCCCGAAAACCCTTTGCGCCCGATCAAGTCGACTGCAAGCTATCGGTCCGCGCCGCGACACCGCGTGGCGCGCCCCCCCCCCCGGTCGGCCTTCATTCGTCTATCGATTCGTGCACACCGGCCGCGCCCTGCTTCCAATAGCTCGCTGCACGAATGCGCTTCTTGTCGAGACCGTGGCGCTCGACCAGCACGCGGCGCACGTCGCGCGCGACGGCGGATTCGGCGGCCGCCCAGGCATAGCCTTCACCTTCGGGCAGCGTCAGTCCCGCGACCGCGTCGGGCAGCCCGGATTGCGCGGCGCCGTTGCGATGCAGCCAGACGATGCGGGTGTCGGCGCGGCTCGCAAGCGGCAACACCGCCTGCGCGTCGGTCACCTCGATCACGGCGATGGCCTTGACGCCGGCCGGCAACTCCTCGAGGCGCCGTGCGATGGCGGGCAGCGCGCTGTCGTCGCCGATCAGCAGGTGCCAGTCGAAGGCGGTCGGCACGACGAAGGAGCCGCGCGGGCCGCCGATGGCGAGCGCGTCGCCGGGCTGCGCGGCGGCGGCCCAGGTGGTGGCGGGCCCGCTGGCATGGATCACGAAGTCGAGGTCGAGCTCGCGCCGGGCGCGGTCGAAGCGGCGCGGCGTGTAGTCGCGCGCCAGCGGCTTCTGGCCGTCGGCCGGCGGGATCACGCCCTGCTCGCCCAGCGTGGGCAGCACCGCGGGCAGACCGGGTCCGGCGGGCAGGAAGACCTTGACGTGGTCGTCGAAGGAAGCGGAAACGAAGTCGTCCAGGTCTTCACCGGTCAGGGTGACGCGCAACAGGTGCGGCGTAAGCGACTCGACCCGTTGCACGCGCAACTGGCGCAGCTTGAGGGCGTGGCGCACGCGTTCGACGGCGAAATCGGGACGTTGAGAGATGTCAGTCATGCGAAATTCCAGGTTGCGATAGGCCCGCCGCGGCGGGCGGAGGATAGACGCGCATCACGCGCCCTTGGCCGCGGCCACAGCGGCCTCGCCGCCGTCCTGTTCGAGGATCGCGCGGGTGGCGCGTTCGAGGATGGCCGCGATGCGACGCTGCTCGGCGGCGGGCGCCCCGCCGCGCCGAACCAAGGCCTCACGCAGCGCAGCGCGCGCGGCCACGAATTCGGGCGTCCAGCCGGTGGCGACGTCGGCGCCGTCCGCGTCGAGCACGGGCGGCTCCGACTGCATGGCACGCTGGATCCAGGCCATCTTGCGGCCGATGTGCGCGAGCTTGGCAAACAGCAGTTCCACCTGATCGCGCTGGGTCTCGAGGTGTGCCGAGCCGGTCGGCGTGAGCGCATACCGCTTGCGGCTACCCTCGGCCTGCGCGGTGGCGTAGCCGGCCTCCTCGATGTAGGTCAGCGTGGGATAGATCATGCCGGGGCTCGGCGTGTAGTACCCCTGGCTGCGCTCGCCCAGCGCCTTGATGAGCTCGTAGCCGTGGCTCGCGCCCGCCTCGAGCAGCGCCAGCACCATCAGTTGGAGGTCGTCGGAGGAAAACTTGCGGCCCCAGTTCCAGCTGTCGCCGTCACTCCCCCGCCCGCCACGGCCATGACCGCCCCGCCCGCCGTGACCACCGTGTCCGCCGCGACCGCCGTGGTCGCCGTGGTCGCCATGACCGCGCTCCGGCCCGCTCGCCGCGCAGTGGCGCCGAGCATGCGCGGGCGTGCAGCCATGCTGCCGGCGCTCCTCATGCCCGGCGTGCGCATGCCGCGGTCGGCCCGCCCCGGCATCCCCGGGAACGACGGCATTGCGCCCCATGGCGCGCATGAATGCAGCGAGAAAGTGCATGTGCTGACCTACCTATGTCTTACGATATAGATCGTACGATATATCTTAAGATATGTTTTGGCAAGTCCTCGGCCCCTCCGCGCACGGCACGACGCCACCTCCTCCAACAAAGGTGTCAGACTGCATTTATCAGGCGGCGTGCATGCGGAACAAAGGTGTCAGACTGCATTTATCTCGACGGGAACACGCAGAAAAAAGGTGTCAGACTGCATTTTTCGTCCGGCTCGTTTCCGGAAAAATGCAGTCTGACACCTTTGTTTGGGCCGACGCGGCTGCGGAAAATGCAGTCTGACACCTTTTCGTGGGGCTACGCGGCCGCGAAAAAATGCAGTCTGACTCCTTTTTCGGGGCCAACGCCGCTACGAAAAATGTAGTCTGACACCTTTGTTCGCGGTGACGCCCTGGTTCGCGCGGCCGGCGCTGATTCGCGCGGACGGCGCTGGGTCGCGCGGACGGTGGCGGCGCGCCGGGGGGGCGCTACAGCAGGCCGAAGCTGGGTTCGCCGGTGATGGGGTGCACGTCGAGCACCGCGGAGAGCACCAGGCGCGAGTGGTTCAGCGCCTCTTCTTCCGTGTCGAATACCACGTTGCGCGGCAATGGCCACGTGCTGGGGAGGCCCTTGGACTGCGGCTTTTCCACGCAGAGTTCGATGGCATAACGGCCGTTCGGGGTGTTGATGATCTTGCAGTGCACACGAAACGGCCCGAAATCCCGCCAGACGCCTTTACTCACGATTGCGAAATCCTTATTCAGTTGAAGGGGGTTCCTGCGATATCGGGCGGCGGACGCTCTGGCTCATCGCCTGAGACTTTCCCAAGTGGCCGACCCGCCCAGCGCATTCGCGCTGCGCGATGCGGGCTGCCTGCTCCGCCCTTGGTTGCGCGCGAAACGAATGTCGTGGCGACACAACCGACTCGACGCTGACGCAGCCCGCAGCCCGAAGGCTGCGGACGGCGACGGTGGGCGGCACGCGCGTGCGTGCCGCCCGAATTCATAGCCTGCCCATCAGGACCAGGACCAGCAGCACGATGACCACTACGCCCAGCAGGCCGCTCGGGTAGTAGCCCCAGCCGGAGCTGTACGGCCAGCTCGGCAAGGCGCCGATCAAGAGCAGAATCAGAACGATCAGAAGTATGGTGCCCATCTCACTCTCCTTAATCAGGTGGCGGTGCGGTTCGAATGGCGCGCGGGTCCGCCCCCAGGCCCGCGCACGCGTCACCGGGTGGTGCGATCAGCGCTGCTGATTACCCTTGCCCGAGTCCTGCTGGCTGCCCTTGTTGCCGGACTGGCCAGGTTGCTGAGGCGCGTTGCGATCACGCATGTTTTCCTGCGATTGCTGGCGCTGGGCCGGGTTCTGCGGCTTTTGCTGGTCGGGCTGCTGACGCTGCTGGCTCATGGTGTGTCTCCTTGAGATGGAAGGCGGAACACTCCGCCGAGGATCACACCGCAAGCGGCATGCCCGAACCCGCGCATCCCGGCCACGCCACGCGGCATAGCGCTTGCAGACGACGGGGCGTCCCCTCTCTGGAGCTCGCCCCCCATGCCCGCGAACCCGCAGCGCCGTCCGCCGCCACCCGTTCGATACGAGACGCCCAAGCCGCGTCTGCGCCGGGCCGCCACGATCTGGTTGATCGCCGCAGCGATGCTGGCAGGCGTTGCCTTCCTGGCGCGCTGGCTGGGCGGGCTGGGACAGTGATCCGCACCTGGCGTTGGCGAGGTCGGCCGTAAACGCGGCGCGCGCCCCGCCGCTATCGACGCCGCGCGGCGCGAGCGGCTCAAGAACAGCACGCGCCGCCAGCCTCCAAAAACGACGCGGCGGCGGGATCCAACCCACCGCCGCGCGTCTGTCTTCGCCGTCGCTCCTTCACTGCACCTGCTTCGGCGCCTCCTGGTCACCGGGCGGCAGGTCGACCTCGGGCTCGTCGCTGTCGGGATCCACCGGCAGGTCGCCCGGGGGCGAGCCGGGCGGGATGGGCTCGGGCTTGGGGGGCACGTGCAGGTACTGGGGTTGCGGCGCGAAGCTGTCGCTGGGAAGCATGAGATGCAACATATCGGTCTCCTTGAAGGACGGCCGGCGCGGCGCGCCTGTCAGCCAGAACTCCGCAATGCATAAGCAAGCGCCATGCCTGCCGCCCGTGGGCACGGCGCTTGCTAAGTGGGCGCAACGCCATTGCCGGAGCCTGCCGCATGCCTTTCCCGCCCCCCGAGTCTGTCCATCCCGAAGTCGGCGACATGCCGCCGCACGGCCCGGGCACGCTCAAGGTCCTGACCGTCAACACCCACAAGGGATTCACCCAGTTCAATCGCCGCTTCATGCTGCACGAGCTGCGCGAGGCCCTGCGTCAGGCCGCGCCCGACGTGGTGTTTCTGCAGGAGGTGCTGGGCGAACACCAGCGGCACGCGGCGCGGCACGCCGACTGGCCCACGACGTCGCAATATGAATTCCTGGCGGACTCGCTCTGGCGCGACTACGCCTACGGCCGCAACGCCGTCTATCCGCATGGCCATCACGGCAACGCGGTGCTGTCGAAGTATCCGATCGTGAAGTACGACAACCACGACGTGAGCGAAGGCAAGCACGAGTCGCGCGGACTGCTGCACTGCGTGCTGGCGGCTGGCGCCAAAGGCGAGCACGTGCACACTGTGTGCGTGCATCTCGGCCTGCGCGAATGGCAGCGCCGCCGCCAGATGGCGCGCCTGTGCCAACTGATCCATGGCCTGCCCGAGGGCGAGCCGGTGCTGGTGGCGGGCGACTTCAACGACTGGCGCCTGCACGCGGAGCGCACGATGCGCGGCTGCGGCGTGAGCGAGGTCTACGCCACCCGCTACGGCCGCCCGGCGCGCACCTTCCCGGCGCGCTGGCCCTTCCTGCGCCTGGACCGCATCTACGTGCGCAACGTGCGCAACTGGCGCGCCCTGCCCCTGGCCTCGCGGCCCTGGTCGGAGCTGTCGGATCACGTGCCGCTGGCCGCGGAGATCGCACTATGATGAACCTGCCCTGGCGCGCCAACAACGAATTCAAGCTGCTGATCAACGGTGGCGACTACTTTCCGGCCGTGAACGAGGCCATCGCCCGCGCCGAGCGCGAGGTGCTGGTCGAGACCTTCATCCTGTTCGACGACGAGGTCGGGCGCGAGTTGCGCCAGACGCTGATCGATGCCGCCCAGCGCGGCGTGTCGGTGGATCTCACCGTCGACGGCTACGGCTCCGACGAGCTGAGCGAGGAATTCATCTCCGGCATGACGCAGGCCGGCGTGCGGCTGCACGTGTTCGATCCGCGCCCGCGCCTGCTCGGCATGCGCACCAACCTGTTTCGCCGCATGCACCGCAAGATCGTGGCGGTCGACGAGACGCTCGCCTTCATCGGCGGCATCAACTTCGGCGCGGATCACCTGATCGAGTCGGGCCCCGAGGCCAAGCAGGACTACGCCGTGCGCATCAGAGGCCCGCTCGCCACCGACGTGGCCAACTACGCACGTGCCGCGCTCGGACCGCGCCAGCGCCGGCGCTGGCGCCGCCGTCCGGCCGCCGAAGCAGCGCCGGGCGCCGACGGCGTGGGCCGGCTGGTGGTGCGCGACAACGACGCGCATCGCACCGACATCGAACGCTACTACCGCGCCGGCATCCGCTCGGCGCGCGAAGACATCCTGATCGCCAACGCGTATTTCTTTCCCGGCTACAACCTGCTGCGCGACCTGACCAAGGCGGCGCGGCGCGGCGTGCGGGTGCGCCTGGTGCTGCAGGGCCAGCCCGACATGCCGGTGGCCAAGTACGCGGCCAGCATGCTGTACGACTACCTCGCGCGCGCCGGCGTGCAGATCTACGAATACTGCGAGCGGCCGCTGCACGGCAAGGTCGCCTGCGTCGACGGCGCCTGGAGCACGGTGGGCTCGAGCAACCTCGATCCGCTCAGCCTCGCGCTCAATCTCGAGGCCAACGTGGTGGTGCACGACGCCGGCCTGAACCGGGCGCTGCGCGAATCGCTGGAGGCGCTCATCAGCGAGCACTGCAAGCTCGCGCCCAAGCCGCCCCAGGCCGCGCGCAAGCTGCGCCGGCTCTGGTTCGGCGTGGTGATCTATCACTTCCTGCGCCGCTTCCCGGCCTGGGCCGGCAACCTGCCCGCCCACAAGCCGCGCCTGAAGACGCTCGGCCGCAGCCAGACCAGCCAGCACGCCGACGCGCAGCCGGGCGCCGACACGCTGACCGACGCCGCGCCGCGCACCGGCCCCGAAACTTCTTGACGCGCCAGGCGCGGGCAGAACCGACATGAGACACCTACGAACCCACACGCTGCACCGGCTCCGGCGCCGTTGCCGCGCCCACTGGCCGGCCATCAAGCGCACCCTCATCGTCGTGGTGCTGCTGGTGGTCGCGGGCCTGATCTTCCATGTGGCGCGCAGCATCGACTGGCCGCAGGTCTGGCGCGCCATGCGCGACATCCCGGCGCGCAACATCGGCATCGCCTGCGCGCTGGTGGTCGCGGGCTATGCCGCCTATGCCAGCCTGGACCTGCTCGCGCAGCGCTACACGCGGCACAAGCTGCCCTGGTCACAGGTGGCGGGCGTGGCGCTCATCAGTTATGCGATGAACCTCAACCTCGGCGTGCTGGTGGGAGGGCTGGGCATGCGCCTGCGCCTCTATGCCAAGCTCGGCGTGCGCAAGTCGGTCGCAACGAGGGTCGCGCTGTTCTCAGCGGCCACCAACTGGATCGGCTACGCGTGGATCGGCGGCGCCGTGTTCGCGGCCGGCGCCGTGCCCGTGCCGGCCAGCTGGGAGATCGGCAAGGGCGTGCTGCGCATCGTCGGCGTGGTGATCCTGATCCTGGCCGTCGTCTACGTGGCCTACTGCGCCCGCGCGCGCCAGCGCAGCTATCACCTGTTCGGCCAGCACCTGGTGCTGCCCGGCGGCCGCATGGCCGTGGCGCAGAGCCTGCTGGCCGCGCTCTCGTGGGCCATCATGGGCGGCATCATGTGGGTCCTGCTGCAGGGCAAGGCCGACTACGCCGCCGTGCTGGGGGTGCTGCTGTGCACCAGCTTCGCCGCGCTCATCACCCGCATTCCCGGCGGCCTGGGCACCACCGAAGCCATCTTCGTGGCGGCCTTCTCGGGCCAGCTGCCCACCTACCAGGTGCTGGGCGCCGCCCTCACCTATCGCGCGCTCTACGCGCTGGTGCCGCTCGCGATCGCGGTGCTGTCGTACGCGGCCGTGGAGACCCGCCTCGCCCTGCGCAGGCGCCACGGCGGCGCCCGCCTCGGGTCGTCGTAGCAGACGCGGGCGCGCCGGACCCCGCCGGGACGACGCGCCCGGCGCCGCACGCGCTCAGGCGCTGCGGCGCCGCTCCCACACCTCCGGATTGACGACGTGCCGCGGCCGCCTGCCCTGCAGCGCGTCCACCATCTGCTGCGCCACGGCCACGGCCGTGCGCGCGAGCGCCTCGTCGGTGCTGCCGCCCGCGTGCGGCGCCAGCACCACGTTGGGCGCGCCGATGAGCGGATGGTCGGCCGGCGGCGGTTCGGTCGAGAACACGTCGATGCCGGCCCCGCCCAGCCGCCCGGCCGCGAGGCTGTCGGCCAGCGCGCGTTCGTCGACCAGGCCGCCGCGCGCGGTGTTGATGAGCAAGGCACCCGGCTTCATCCGCGCCAGCGCCGCCGCATCGATCATGGGCGGCGCGCCGGCCTGGCCCGGCCGGTGCAGCGACACGATGTCGGCCGCGGCCAGCAGCGCCGCCAGGTCGGGCGCCAGCGCACAGCCGGCGGCCTCGATCTCGGCCGGCGGCACCGACGGCGAATACACCAGCACCCGCACGCCGAAGCCATGGGCGGCGATCCCGGCCAGCGCGCGGCCGATCTGGCCAAAGCCCACGATGCCGAGCGTGGCGCCGGCCAGCTCGCGCAGGCCCGGCGCGTAGCGCGCATCCCAGTGGCCGGTGCGCACGGCCGCATCGAGCGCGAGCGTGCGCTTGACCAGTGCCAGCGCCATCGCGATCACCAGTTCGGCCACCGAGCGCGCGTTGGCGCCCGGGGTGTTGACCACCGGGATGCCGGCCGCCGTGGCCGCGGCCACGTCGACCATGTTGGTGCCCGCGCCATGACTGCCGATGATGCGCAGCCGCGCCGCGGCCGCGATTGCGGCGCCATCCAGGCCGGCGTTGCGCGTGATGACGGCCTCGCAGGCGGGAATCGCGCGCGCCACCTCGGCCATCGTCGCCGAGGCCGGCGTCACGCAATCGATGCCTGCCTGGCGCAGCAGCGCGAGGCCCTGCTCATGGATCGGCTGAACGATCAGACACTTCATACTGCACTCCTCACGGGATCATGTTCCGGCACGGGGGCCGCCAGGATATCAGCCAGGAGCCGAGCCCCCAGCCCGAAGTCGTCGAGGTCCATCGCCTCGTCGGGGTTGTGCGAACCGTGCTGGTTGCGCACGAAAATCATGGCCGAGCGCACGCCCTGCTGCGCAAACACCGCCGTGTCGTGGCCGGCGCCGCTGGCCATCGTGCGCGCCGCGATGCCGCGCGCCTCGGCGCAGGCGCTCAGCCGCGCCACCAGCCCCACGTCCATGCGCGCCGGCTGCGAGCCCGTGCGGGGGCCGAACGCCACGCGGGTCGCGGTGCGCGCCTCGACATCGGCGGCGCAATCGCGCACGATGCGATCGTAGGCCGCCAGCACCTCTTCGCTCAGACTGCGCACGTCCAGGCAGCAGTCCAGCTCGCCCGCCACCTTGCTGAAGGCGTGTTCGCGCGGATTGGTGCCGATCTGCCCCACCGTCACGACCAGGTCGTCGCCGCGCCGCGCCAGCGTGTCCCAGGCATCGTCGATCGCGCTCATCCAGCGGGCGGCGGCGCGCACCGCGTCGCTGCGGCTGTGGCGGCCCACCGCGCCGGAGTGGTCGTAGCGGCCGAGCCAGCGCATGTCGCGATAGCGCAAGCTGCCGCGGATGCCGGTCACGATGCCCACGGGCAGGCCGTCTTCCACCAGATGCGGGCCCTGCTCGATGTGGAGCTCGACGAAACGGTCGATGCGCGCGGGGTCCAGCGCGGCACTGCCGTAGCGGTCCGGGTCGAGCCCGATCTCGCGCAGGTGCTCGCGCAGGCTGCGGCCGGTGTCGGCCCGGCGCAGGTCCAGCACCTCCGGGCCGGTCAGGCCGAAGGCGGCCTTGCTGCCGAGGTACGAATAGGGAAACCAGGTGCTCTCCTCGGCGCGGATCGCCATCACGGTCACGTCGGCGTCCGGCGTGAACCCCTGCGCGCGCCAGCCCGCCAGCACCGCCATGCCGGCGACGACGCCCGCCGCGCCGTCGAAGTTGCCGCCCACCGGCACCGAGTCCAGATGCGAGCCGGTGTAGCGCGCCGGCAGCGTACGGTCGCGGCCCGGCAAGGTGGCGTAGAGATTGCCGCTGCCGTCCACGCTCACCGCCAGGCCCAGCGCCGCGGCCTGCTCGCGCACCAGCCCGTGGGCCCGCTGCTCGCCCGCGCCGTAGGCATCGCGCGTCACGCCGCGTCCGTCGAAGCTCAGCTCGCGCAGTGCCGCGAACATGCGGGCGGCCAGGCCCAGGTCGGGATCGGGACTCGGAATCATGGCATCACCGCGGCGCGTAGTCGGCGCGCGTGATCGGCGCCAGTTGCTCGCGCAACAGACGGCCGTAGCCCGGCACGGCCGCGTTCAGGCCGAGCAGGCGCAGGCAGCCCCACAGGGTGGCCTGGTTGCTCGTCACCACCGGCTTGCCCAGTTCGTCCTCGATGCGCTCGATCATGTCGATGGTGGCCAGGTTGGTGCATGACAGGAAGATCGCATCGGCGTCGGGCCGGTCGATGTCGCGGGCGAGTTGATAGGCCACCTGCGGCGGCACGCGGCCGATGTCGCGCCGCTCCTCCTGCGTGTGGCCCAGGTCCAGACCCTCGATCGAGACCACGTCGAAGCCGTACTGCTCCAGGAACTCGCGTTCGCGCACGTTGACGAAGTCGATGTAGGGGGTGCCCACCGCGACCCGCCGGGCGCCGAGCGCGCGCAGCGCGGCCACCACCGCGCCGGCGGTGGCGATGGCCGGCGCGCCGGCCCGCTCGCTCATGCCGTCGCACAGTTCGTCGAGCGAGCAGACGATCGAGCCGGAGGTGCAGCCATAGGCCACCACGTCGACCTCGGCGGTCCTGATCAGGTCGGCGGCCTCGAGCACGCCGCGCGCCATGCGGTCGTAGTTTTCCTGGGTGGCCGGCCCGGCGTTGATCGCCCGGCCGGAGTGGATGGTGACGCCGTCGGGCGCCATGCGATAGAACTCCGGCTCGTTGACCGTATTGGTGGACGGCACGATCAGGCCGATCTTGGCGCGCCAGGCGTAGGGGCGGTAGCGCGCGGTGGTCTTCATCAGGGTATCGACTTTCATCATGCTTGCTCCGGACGGCCGGCCAGGCGCTTGAGCCCGGAGGCGGCCTGGCTGAAGGTATTGAACAGACTGTTGACGTCGTTGCTGAACGGCATCCAGCCGATGCCGCGGCCCAGCCACTTCTCGGCGGCGCCGAGGTCCTGGCAGCTGAAACCCCACGGCACGCCGAGGCGGCTGCAGGTGGCGATCACGTGCTCGACCGCCTCCAGGTAGCGCGGATGCTGCATCTCGCCCGGTATGCCCAGGTCCTGGGTCAGGTCGTCGGGGCCGATCATCACCGCGTCCAGGCCGTCGACCGCGCAGATCCGTTCCAGGTTGTCGAGCCCCACGCGGGTCTCGGCCATCGCCACCGTCAGCGTGTTGGCGTTCATCTCGGCGGTCTGCGCCAGCGGCGACGACAGCTTGACGTAGTCGGTGTGGGGGCCGCGCATGTTGAGGATGCGCTGGCCGCGCGGGCCGAACTTGGTGTACTGCAGAATCTGCTCGAGCTGTTCGGGCGTCTCGATGTTGGGCAGCAGCAGCCCCATCGCGCCGGCGTCGAGCGGCCGGGTATAGTCGTGCGAATCGGAGCCGGCCGGACGCACGATCGGCACCAGCCCCGCCTCGCGCGCCACCAGGCACATGGTGGCGACCTGGCTGATCGAGAAGTCGCTGTGCTCCATCTCGAGCAGCACGAAATCCAGTCCGGTCACCGCCAGCAGCTTCATGAAGCGCGGGTGATGGACCATCGTCGCCCAGGTGCCGAACACGGGCTGGTTCTGCCGCCACAGGGCCTTGATCGGATTGGCTCTCATGCTGCGGCTCCTTCCTTTGCGAACGACATGGCGCTGAAGCGCGCGGCCGCCTCGGCGATGTAGGCCACGGTGTCGTTCCAGATGGCATGGCCGAGCTCGGCGCTGGCCTGCGTGGGATCGCCCTGCGTGCCGATCGGGGCGTAGTCGCTGATGTCGCTGAACACGGCGAAGCTGGATCTGCCGAAGCTCACCTTGCCGCTCGACACCGTGCTGACGCCTTCGGCGAACGCGCGCAGGCCGCCGGCCGCGCGGGCCCGGTCCATGAACACCAGCTCGGGAAACTTCGCCAGCGCCACCGACGTCACCATCTCCGAGGCGTGGCCGCTGGGCGCGCTCCGGGTCACGAAGCGGCCGGCGGCCACGTCGCGCATGATGGAGAACACGTCGATCAGGCCGCCGACCGCGTCGTAGTGGCGCCGCAGGTGCCGACACACGCTTTCGATCGGCCCGAGCGATCCGGCGTGGATGTTGATGAAGAAGAAATGGCGAAAGCCCTGGCCGGCAAGCGCGTCGCACATCTCGCGCAGATAGGCCTCGATCGTGCCCATGCCCACCGACAGCGTGCCGGGGTAATCGAGAAACATGGCCGAGTAGTTGACCGGCACGATGGGCGTGACCGCCAGGCCGGCGCGTTCGCCCGCCTCGGTCGCCACGGCCTCGCAGATGCGCAGTTCCGTGCCGGTGGCCAGGTGCGCGCCGTATTGCTCGACCGCCCCCACCGGGATCAGCACGGTGTCGCGCTCGCGCAGATACGCGCGGATGTCGTCGTAGGTATGCTGGTCTGTTCTCATCCGGATGACTCCCTTTCTTCTGTTGTGCGGCCGCTCAGAGCAGCCACGGATTGGTCTTCCACAGCTGCCGCAGCTGGGTGTCCAGCGTCTTGAGGCGGCTGACGTACTCGTCGCGTTTCAGGTATCTGAGCGGCTGGAAGCTGCTCCTGGCGCGCTCCAGGTATGCCGGGTCCTGGTTGCACTGTTCCACCGCGTCGGCCAGCGTCTGCATGACCGGCGCGGGCAGGCCGCGCGGCGCCGCCAGCCCGCGCATCGAGCCCGAGTACACGGCGTAGCCGGCTTCCTTGAACGTCGGCACGTCGGGCGCCTCGGGCGAGCGCTGCTCGCTCATCACGCCCACGATGCGCCACGGATTGCCGCGCGCGAAGGTCAGCGCCTCGCCCAGATTGGCCATGCTGCTGTCGATCACCTTGCCCAGCAGGGCCACGCTGGCGGGCGACGCGCCCTGGAACGGCACGGGGGTGATCCTGACCCCGGCGGCCTGCTCGATCAGCAGCGCCGAGATGTGGCCGGCCGAGCCGATGCCCTGCGTGCCCACCGTGATGCTGCCCGGCGCCTGCCGGGCGGCCGCGATCAGCTGCGCCACGTCGTGGATCGGGCTGTCGGCGTGCACGCTGAGCGTGCCCGGGTCCTCGACCAGGTTGGCGATGAAGTCGAAGCTCTCGAGCGAGTAGTTGCGCTTGCGTTCGATCGGCAGGCTGACGATGCCGGGCGTGTTCACGATGCCGATGGTGTAGCCGTTGGGCTCGGCGTGGGCCAGGTAGCTGAGCGCGATGTCGCCCGCCGCCCCCGGCTTGTTGAGCACCACGAAGCGCGCGCCCGCGATCTTGGTCTGCATGCAGGCGGCGATGGTGCGCGCGGTGAGGTCGGTCCCGGCGCCGGCCGGAAAGGGCACGACCAGGTTGATGGGTTGTTCCGGAAAGGCGGCGTGCGCGGCGCCGCAGCCCAGCGCGACCAGGCAGGCGATGGCAGTTTTCATGGTCCGCCTCCTCACCGGTTCCAGGGCGTCGCGGCCCAGAGTTGCTGCAGCGCGGCCTGCTGCCCGGCGAGGGCCTCGGCGTAGCGCTCGCCGGCCAACACCTTGAGCTCCTGATTGGCCGCCTGCGCGGCGGACTGGAACGCCGGATCGGCGGCGGCCCGGGTCACCAGCGCACGCAATTGCTCGCGCCGGTCCGGCGGCAGGCCGGCGGGCGCGCCGATGCCGCGCAGGGAACCCGAGCTCAGCCCATAGCCGCTTTCCGCAAAGGTGGGCAGGTCCGGGGCGAAGCCGGAGCGCGCCGGGCTCATCACGCCCAGCGTGCGCCACGGGCTGCCGGTGGCGAAGGCGAGCGCCTCGCCCAGATTGGTTGCGGCCACATCGATCTGCTCGCCCAACAGCGCGGTGCGCACATCGGAGGTGCCCTTGTACGGCACGTGCAGCATGCGGATGCCGGCCTGCTTCTCCAGCATCAGCACCGACAGATGGCCGGCCGAGCCCACGCCCGCGGTGCCGTAGCGGATCGCATCCGGGGCGGCGCGGGCCGCGCGCACGAGGTCGGCCACCGAGCGGATCTGCGAGCTGGCGTGCACGCTGAGCGTGGCCGGATCGTCGACCAGGCTCACCACCGGCTCGAACGAGGACAGCGCGAACTGCGCCTTGCGTTCGATCGGAATGCTCAACACGTTCGGCGTGTTGAGCAGGCCCAGGGTGTAGCCGTCGGCGCTGGCGCGCGCGAGTTGCGCCATGCCCACCTCGCCGCCCGCGCCGGGCCGGTTGAGCACCGTGACCGGCTGGCCGCCCTGGCGTTCGAGCGCCTGGGCGAACAGACGAGCCGTGAGATCGGTGCCGCCGGCGGCCGGAAACGGCACGACGATGGTGAGCGGCCGGTCGGGAAAGGCGTCGGCCGCGCGGGCCTGGAGGCAGGCCAGGA
>Ga0160496_1000525_pt1 | contig 15821 bp, 15 predicted proteins | sample DIDPMG_2_FD_108231 | JGI IMG/M metagenome (GOLD analysis project Ga0160496, IMG submission 108231) | Enriched soil microbial communities from UW Madison campus, WI, USA - DID2937_E24_FP MG | ecosystem: Environmental > Terrestrial > Soil > Grasslands | place: USA: Madison, Wisconsin | collected...
ATGCACGGCCTGATCCCCGAGAACCGCCGCCGCATGATGTGCCTGTCGATGTTCTGGCACTTCCTCGACCTGATCTGGGTCGGCGTGTTCACCTTCGTCTACCTGATGGGAGTCCTGCCATGACCACCCGCACCGATCACATGGGCAGCCTGGAGTCGAGCCCGGATCCGCATCACCGCACGCCGCACGGCGCCAGCGGCCACGGCGGCGGGCACGGCCACGACGACCACGACGACGACGGCGGCGCCAGCCACGGCAGCTTCCGGAGCTACATGACCGGCTTCGTGCTGGCGGTGATCCTCACGGCGATTCCGTTCTGGCTCGTGATGGGCCAGGTGCTGCAGAGCTCGCGCACCACGGCGCTCATCATCCTGGCGCTGGCGGCGGTGCAGATCGTGGTGCACCTCGTGTATTTCCTGCACATGGACACGAAGTCGGAGAGCGGTTGGAGTATGCTGGCGCTGATTTTCACGCTGGTGATGGTCGTGATCACCCTGTCCGGGTCGATCTGGATCATGTATCACCTCAACAGCAACATGATGCCGATGACGCCGCACGATATGCGCAACATGCCATAGCGCACGGGGTCCGGCCGCGACAACCCGAGCAGCAATACCTTGACCCGACCGGACCCCAGCCTGCAACGCCCCGCCGACGACACGCCGCGCCGCCCGCGCGGCAATCTCACCCTCGTGATCCTGGCGGCCATCGCCCTCTTCCTGTTCGCCGTGCTGTGCACGCTCGGCACCTGGCAGATCCATCGCCTCGCCTGGAAAAAGAATCTGATCGCCCAGGTCGAGGGCCGCGTGCATGCGCCGGCCGTGCCGGCACCGGGCCGCGCCGACTGGGCCGCGCTCACCAACGACAACGCCGAATACCGCCACGTGCAGGCCGAGGGCGTGCTGCGCCACGACCAGCAGACGCTGGTGCAGGCGGCCACCGAGCTGGGTTCCGGCTATTGGGTGCTGACGCCGCTGCAACAGGCGGACGGCAGCCTGGTGATGGTGAACCGCGGCTTCGTGCTGCCGGCCTGGCGCAAGCGCGCCGAGGCCGAGCCGGCCGGCACCGCGCCGGTCAAGGTGGACGGGCTGCTGCGCATGGGCGAAGGCCCGGGCGGGTTCCTGCGCGAGAACGACGCGCAGGCCGACCGCTGGTATTCGCGCGACCTGCCCGCGATCGCCGCGCGCCGCAGCCTCGATCCGCAACAGGTGGCGCCCTACTTCATCGACGCCGGCGCCACCGCCGCGCGCGACCCGGCCACCGCCCCCGTGGGCGGCCTGACCGTGCTCAGTTTCGCGAACAACCACCTGGGCTACGCGCTCACCTGGTTTGCGCTGGCCATCATGGTGCTGGTGGGCGCGGGCATCGTGGCGCGCGAAGAGCTGCGCACGCGCAAGCGCCAGGGCGGCCGCTGAGCCGCACGCGGCAGACGCACGCACGAAAGCCGGCGCGAGCCGGCTTTTTCACAGGCAAAGGCCGGCATGCGCCGGCCTCCGGGGATTGCGTGGGCGCGCGATCAGAGCTGGGCGGCGGCGCGGCGCTCGACCTGCGGCAGCCACATGGCGAAGGCCTCGAGCGACATGGGCTGGTCGAAGAAATAGCCCTGCCCGTCCTGGATGCCGAGCTCGCGCAGCCGCACTACCTGCAGCACGTTTTCGATGCCCTCGGCCACCACCCGCACGCCCCGGCGCTGGCTGGCATAGCGGGCCACGTCGAAGATCGCGCGGTTTTCGGCCGGCGTGCCGAGCGCGGCGATCAGGGATTGGTCGAGCTTGAGGAAGTCGGGCCGCACGCGGGCCAGGCTGTCGATGTCGTTGAAGCCGGTGCCGAAGTCGTCGACCCCGATGCGGATGCGGCCGCGCCGCAGGCTCGCCAGGCGGCGCAGCGCGGCCTGGGTGTCGGGCAGGGCCTCGTCTTCGGTGAGCTCGATCCAGATCTCGGCATGCGCCGGCAGGATGCCATCGAGCTCTTCGAGATGGGCGGGAAAGGCCGGCGCCAGCAGGTAGCCGGCGGGCACGTTGAACGACATGTGGAATTCGGCCGGGAGGCCGACGCGCGCCACCGCGGTGGCGGCCTGCACGAACACCTGGCGGCTGAGCGCGGGCAGCGCGCCGGCGTGGCGGGCAATCGGGATGAAGCGTTCGGGCGGGATGTCGGTGCCGTCGGGCAGGCGCCAGCGCATCAGCACCTCGGCGCCGACGCAGCGCCCGGAGTCGAGCGCCAGCATGGGCTGCAGCACCGGACGGAACTGGCGCAGCAGCGCCGCATCCCGCCTGCCGGCCTCGAGGAGGCGGCGCAGCGCGGCCGTGTCGGGCAGCAAGCCATTGCCGTCGTGGGGATGCTTCAAACCGTTCTCCTCGTACGGGTCGTTTGGCATGCCGCGCGGCCTGGCCGCGCGTGCCGGTCCGTGTTCGGATGGCGCAATGGTGAGATGGTGCCACAGCCGGGCACAAAAGTGCGGGGCTTGCGCGGCGGCGCAGGCCCCTTTGACGGACTTTATTGAAACGCGGTCTCGGTGAAGGTGCGCAGTTTGCGCGAATGCAGGCGCTCGGGGGCCATTTCGCGCAACAACTCCAGCGCCCGGATGCCGATCTCCAGGTGCTGGTTGACCTGGCGGCGGTAGAAGGCGCTGGCCATGCCCGGCAGCTTGAGCTCGCCGTGCAGCGGCTTGTCGGAGACGCACAGCAGCGTGCCGTAGGGCACGCGGAAACGGAAGCCGTTGGCCGCGATGGTGGCCGACTCCATGTCGAGGGCGATGGCACGCGACTGGGCGAAGCGCTGCACCAGCTCGCCCTGGTCGCGCAGCTCCCAGTTGCGGTTGTCAATGGTGGCGACCGTGCCGGTGCGCATGATGCGCTTGAGGTCCCAGCCCGACAGGCCCGCCACCTCCTGCACCGCCTGTTCCAGCGCGACCTGCACTTCGGCCAGCGGCGGCACCGGCACCCAGGTGGGCAGGTCGGCGTCGAGCACGTGGTCGTCGCGCACGTAGCCGTGTGCCAGCACGTAGTCGCCCAGGCGCTGCGAATCGCGCAGCCCGGCGCAGTGGCCCAGCATCAGCCAGGCGTGCGGGCGCAGCACCGCGATGTGGTCGGTGATGGTCTTGGCGTTGGACGGGCCCACGCCGATGTTGACCAGCGTGATGCCGGAATGATTGGGCCGCACCAGGTGATAGGCCGGCATCTGCGGCAGGCGCACCGCGCCGGTGTCCGGCGCCGCGGTTTCGCCGCGCCGGGTGATGCGGTTGCCGGGCTCGACCAGCGCGTCGTAGTCGCCGCCGCCCTCGGCCATCAGCGCGCGGGCGCGCAGGCAGAACTCGTCGACGTAGAACTGGTAGTTGGTGAACAGCACGAAATTCTGGAAGTGCGACGGCGCCGTGGCGCTGTAGTGCTGCAGGCGGTGCAGGGAGTAGTCGACGCGCGGCGCCGTGAACGGCGCGAGCGGGCTGGGCTCGCCCGGCCGGCCCTTCCAGGAGCCGTTGACGATGGCGTCGTCGGTGACGGCGAGGTCGGGCACGTCGAACAGGTCGCGCAGCGGCCGCTTCAGGCTTTCGAGGTGTTCGCCCTCGACGTAGGCGCCGTCGGGGAAGGCGAAGTGCAGCGGAATGGGCGAATCCGACTCGCCGATCTCGATCGGCACGCGGTGGTTCTGCAGCAGCTGGCTCAGCTGCTCGATGAGATAGTCGCGGAACAGCGCGGGCTGGGTGATCGTGGTCTGGTAGTGGCCGGGCTCGGCCACGTGGCCATACGACAGGCGGGTGTCGATCGGATCGTAGGTGTCGACCGCCACGCGCACGGCGGGATAGAAGGCGCGCACGCGGGCGCGCAGGTCGCGGCCCTGCAGGACTTCCTGGAAGGCGCTGCGCAGGAATCCGGTGTTGCGGGCGTAGATCTCGAGCAGGCGCTCCACCGCTTGGGTAGCGTCGTCGAACGGCTCGAAAGGAATCGGGTCGGGGCTGTACAGGTTGGCTGCGGTCATGGTCCGGTCCGTGGCCGGCGCCGACGCGGCGCCGGTGCAGGGATTATGCCGCAAGCGTCATGACACGGACGGGCATGTTCGTACATTCGCGAACATCGATGATGCATCCCGTTTCAAATGTAATGAAATACTATTCCATTACAATGGTGCGGCGCATCGATGACAGAATGCGCAATGCCGCCGGCTTGCACGTTGCCAAAGCCATCCGCCCACACTCCGATTTTTGAAGTGTCGCAATGACTCCACCCACGCGAGAAGTCCGCCGACAATCGTCTGTATTGTCTGCCTTTATCAGCGCCCCGCTTCTGGCGCTCTGCCTGACCACCTTCAGCGGCGCGGCCCATGCCTCGCTGCACCCCGCCGCCCGCGCCAGCCTCAGTGGCCTGGCGCTGGCCAACGAAACCACCGTTCCCACGCTGCGCGACCGCGTCGTGCAGGCCGGCCTGGAAGCCATCGGCACGCCCTATTCCTGGGGTGGCGACGATCCCGACGGTTTCGACTGCAGCGGCCTGACCCTGTTCGTCTATCGCGAGATCGCCGGACTGGAACTCCCCCGCACGTCGCGTGCCCAGCGCACCGCCGGCAAGAACGTCGCCCGCGCGCGGCTCAAGCCGGGCGACCTGGTGTTCTTCGCCACCCGCGGCCGCGGCGTGACCTCGCACGTGGGCATCTACATCGGCCAGGGGCAGTTCGTGCACGCCCCCTCGCGCGGCTCGCAGGTGCGGGTCGACCGGCTCGACAACACGTATTGGTCCAAGCGCTATCTCGGCGCGCGCGCCTATCTCGACGAACGCGCCCCCGACGCCCCGCTGCTGGCGGCCGCCAGCACGCGCTGAACCAGACGGCACGGCCAGAAAAATGGGCGCCCGCGAGGCGCCCATTTTGCGTTCGGCGGGCCGGGGCCTGCCGGTCAGGTCGGTAAAAATTGCCGCCGCACTAGCCGCCGCACTAGCCGCCGCAGCGTCAATGCACGCTGGTGCCGGCCGGGGGGGATTGGTCCAGGCCCAGGGCGGCCTCCCAGCTGCGCAAGGGCACGCAGGTCTGGAGCCGCAGGATGGCCTGGTCGATCAGCGCCGGATGCAGCTCGTGGCCGACATTGCTCGCGATGTCGATGGTGGCGTCGCCGTGCAGCTCGTCGAGCCGCGCCTGGGCGGCCTGCGCCAGTTGCACCGGCATCACCGGATCGGCCGCGCCGTGCAGCAGATGGATGGTGGTGTAGGTGGGCGGCACCTTGGGCAGCTCGGCGTAGCGGCCCGAGAAGGCCAGGACGCGCCCGGCCAGCGCCTCGTTGGCCTGCACCGCCTCGAGCGCCATGATGGCGCCCTGCGAAAAGCCGGCCAGCGCGGTGGCGGGCGGCAGCAGGTTGAAGCGCTGCTGCGCCGCCTGCACATAGCGCACCAGGGCCGGCAGCGCCCGGGCCACGCGCTCGGGGCGATTTTCGTCGCTCACCCCGCGCACCGAGAACCACTGGCGCCCGGGGCCGCCGCCGTCGAAGGGCTCGAAGCCCTCGGGAATCAGCACGGCCGCGGCCGGAAAGGCCCGGCGCAATGCCTGCGCCAGCCCCTCGAGGCCCTCGGGCGTGCCCCCCACGCCGTGCAGCAGCACGAACAGCTGCCTGACCTCGCCTTCGGGCGTGGGCAGGAATTCGATGACACGGGCAGGAGACATGGTGCGCAAATCCGGTGAAGGCGGCCGGCGGGCGGCCAAGAAGTCATTCTATACGTGTGCGGGCAGTGTTCCGGGATTCAAGCCCCCGCCGCATCGCCTCGGACCACATCTTGGTTTTACTGTATATTTGTACAGTCATTGTCTCACCCAGGATCGCTGCCCGCGAGCCCCCCGCCGGCCATGCCCGCGCCCGAACTCATCCACCCCGCCTTGTGGCGCGCCACCCAGCTGGCGCGCGGCAGCGCCCGTGCCGTCCCGACCGGCCACGCGGCGCTGTCGGCGCTGCTGCCCGACGAAGGCTGGCCCCAGGGCAGCCTGACCGAGCTGCTGACGCCGCATCCGGGGTGCGGCGAGCTCAGCCTGCTGCGCCCGGCCCTCGCCGCGCTCGACAGCGGCCGCGACATCGTGCTGCTGCAGCCGCCGTGCGCGCCGCACATCGCGGCCTGGATGCGCTGGGGGCTGGACCCGCGCCGGCTCCTCTGGCTCACGCCGGCCAATGCGCGCGATGCGTTGTGGGCGGCCGACCAGGTCCTCAAGCACGGCAGTTGCGCCGCGCTGCTGTGCTGGCTGCCGCAGGCCCGGCCCGAGGCCCTGCGCCGCCTGCACCTCGCCTCCCAGGGCAGCGAGACCCTGTTCTTCGCGCTGCGGCCGGCCACGGCGGCCCAGCACGCCTCGCCCGCGCCGCTGCGCCTGACCCTGGCGCCCGCCCCCGGCGGCTTCAACGTGCAGATCCTCAAGCGTCGCGGGCCGGTCTGCGACACCACGCTCTACCTGCCTTTCGAGGAAAGCGCCCAACGCCTGCTGCCCGCGCTGCCGGCCGAACCGCTTCTTCCCGCCCTGCCCCATGCGCCTCTGGATCGCCGTCTTCCTGCCGAATCTGCCGCTGGACGCCGCTCGACCGCACTGGTCTGAGCAGCCCGCGCTGATCTGCGGCGTGCTCGAGCAGGAGCGCGTGATCGCACTCACGCCGGCCGCGCGTGCGGCAGGCCTGCGCCTGGGGCTGCGGCGCGCCGGCGCGCTGGCGCTGTGTCCCGAGGCCACCCTGCTCGAACGCGACCCGGCCGCCGAGGCCCGCACGCTGCAGGCCGCCGCGCTCTCGCTGCTGCAATACACGCCGCAGCTGGCCGTGCCCGACGGCGACAGCCTGCTGCTCGACGTGGGCGCCAGCCTGATGGTGTTCGGCGGCCCGCGCGCGCTGCATCGCCGCGTGCGCGCCACCCTGGCCGCGCTCGACCTGCGCGGCGGCATCGCGATGGCGCCCACCGCGCGCGGTGCCTGGCTGCTGGCGCGCGGCCCGGCGCGGCGCCGCGTGCTGCAGGCCGACACGCTGGCACGCCGGCTCGACGTGCTGCCGCTCACGCTGCTGCCCGAGGCCCAGGCCCGGCTGGCCTGGCTGCAGGGCCTGGGTTGCCAGCGGCTGGCCGACCTGCGGCGCCTGCCGCGCGCCGGCCTGCAGCGCCGCAGCGATCCGGCGCTGCTGCATGCGCTCGATGCCGCCTACGGCACGGCGGCCGAGGTGCATGCCTGGCTCAGTCCGCCCGCCCGTTTCGAGGCCCGCACCGAGCTGATGGATTACGTCGACCATGCCGACGCGCTGCTGCACGTGCGCGGCCGCCTGACCGAACATCTCAGCGGCTGGCTCGGCGCGCAGCGGCTCGCGGTGCGCGCCATCACGCTCACGCTCGAACACGAACGCGGACGCCATGCGTGCCCGCCCTCGCAACTGCATCTGGCCATGGCCGAGCCGGTGTGGCAGAGCGCCCACCTGCGCGGCCTGCTGCGCGAGCGGCTGGCGCGCTTCGAGCTGGCCGCGCCCGTGATCGCCGTCACGCTGTCGGCCCCGGTCACGGTGGACATGCCGGCGGCCAGCACCACGCTGTTTCCCGAGCCCGGCGGCAGCGCGGCCGACCACGCCCGCCTGCTCGACCTGCTGAGCGCCCGGCTCGGTCCGGCGCAGGTGAGGCGCCCCGCGCCGCTGGCCGATCATCGCCCGGAGGCGGCCAACCAGTGGCTGCCGGTCGCGGCCGACCTGCCGCGCCCGCCCGAACTGCCGCCCGCGCTGGAGCGCCCGTTCTGGCTGATCGAGCCGGCCCAGCCGCTGGCGCTGCGCGCGCACCGCCCCGTCTACCAGGGCCAGCCGCTGCGGCTGCTGCGCGGCCCCGAGCGCATCGAGAGCGGCTGGTGGGACGCGGTCAACACCCAGCGCGACTACTTCGTCGCCGAGGACGCGGCGGGCGCGCGCTACTGGCTCTATCGCGAACGCGGCGGCGAGACGGCGCACTGGTTCCTGCACGGCCGCTATGCCTGACACCGCCCCGCTCCCCCTCGACGGCAGTGCCGGCCTGCCCGGCTATGCCGAGCTGGACTGCCAGTCGAACTTCTCGTTCCTGGTGGGCGCCTCGCATCCCGAGGAGCTGGTCGATCGCGCGCGGCGCCAGGGCTATGCGGCGCTGGCCATCACCGACGAATGCAGCCTGGCCGGGGTGGTGCGCGCCCACGTCGAGGCCGAGAAGCAGGCCCTGCCGCTGATCGTGGGCACCCGGCTGGTGCTGCACGATGCGCCCAATCCGCCGCTCGAGCTCACGCTGCTGGCGCAGGATCGCGAGGGCTACGGCAACCTGACCGAACTCATCACGCTGGGCCGTTCGCGCGCGACCAAGGGCAGCTACGAACTCCATACCGCCGACCTGGACGCGCCGCCGTCCGAACTCGCGCACCTGCGCGCCATGCCGGGCTGCCTGGCCATCCTCACGCCCACCTATGGCCTGGACACCGCCGCCATCGTGGCCCAGGCGCGCTGGCTCGCGCGCGTGTTTCCGGCGCGCGGCTGGATCGGCCTCACCTTGCTGCATCGGTCGCGCGACGACCTGCATCGCGCCGCGATCGACGCGGCCGCGCAGGCCAGCGGGCTGCCGCAGGCGGCGGTGGGCCAGGTGCAGATGCACGTGCGCTCGCGCAAGCCGCTGCACGACACGCTCACCGCCATCCGCACCGGCACGCCGGTGTCGCAATGCGGCTATGCGCTGGCGGCCAATGCCGAGCGCCACCTGCGTTCGCGCATGCGGCTGGCCGGCCTCTACCCGGCCCATGCGCTGGCGCAGACGCTCGAGATCGCCCGGCGCTGCACGTTCTCGCTCAAGGAGCTGCGCTACGAGTACCCCGACGAGATCGTGCCGCCGGGCGAGACGCCCACCAGCTATCTGCGCCAGGCCACCTACGACGGCGCGCGCCTGCGCTTTCCGCAGGGCCTGCCGGCGCCGGTGGCGGCCCAGGTCGAGAAGGAGCTGGCCCTGATCGCCGACCTGCGCTACGAGGCCTACTTCCTCACCGTCTACGATCTGGTGCGCTTCGCCCGCGAGCAGGGCATTCTGTGCCAGGGCCGCGGCTCGGCCGCGAACTCGGCGGTGTGCTATTGCCTGGGCATCACCGCCGTCGATCCGGCGCGCGGCAACGTGCTGTTCGAACGCTTCATCAGCAAGGAGCGCAACGAGCCGCCCGACATCGACGTGGACTTCGAGCACCAGCGCCGCGAAGAGGTGATCCAGTACATCTATCGCAAGTACGGCCGCCGCCGCGCCGCGCTCACCGCCGTGGTGATCTCCTACCGGCCGCGCAGCGTGCTGCGCGACACCGGCCGCGCGCTCGGCATCGATCCCGCCATCATCGATGCGGTCGCGCGTGCCCATCAATGGTGGGACGGCAAGAAGGAGATGCTGCGCACGCTGGGCCAGTGCGGCCTCGATCCGGCCTCGGGCGTGGCGCGCCAGTGGGCCATCCTGGCCGAGACGCTGATGGGCTTTCCGCGCCATCTGTCGCAGCATCCGGGCGGCTTCGTCATGTCGCGCGGCCTGCTCTCGCGCCTGGTGCCGATCGAGAACGCCGCCATGGCCGACCGCAGCGTGGTGCAGTGGGACAAGGACGATCTCGATGCGCTCGGCCTGCTCAAGGTGGACGTGCTGGCGCTCGGCATGCTGTCGGTGCTGCGGCGCGCGCTCGAGATGGCCGGCGCGCGCCGGGGCGAACCGCTGGCGCTGCACCAGATCCCCGAGGGCGACACCGCCACCTACGACATGATCTGCGCGGCCGACACGGTAGGCGTGTTCCAGATCGAGTCGCGCGCGCAGATGAGCATGCTGCCGCGGCTGCGGCCGCGCGAATACTACGACCTGGTCGTGCAGGTCGCCATCGTGCGGCCGGGGCCGATCCAGGGCGGCATGGTGCATCCCTATCTGCGCCGCCGCCAGGGCAAGGAGCCGGAGACCTACCCCGGCCCCGCCGTGCAGGCGGTGCTGCGGCGCACGCTGGGCGTGCCGATCTTCCAGGAGCAAGTCATGCAGATCGCGGTGGCCGCGGCCGGCTTCACGCCCGGCGAGGCCGACCAGCTGCGCCGCTCGATGGCGGCGTGGCGGCGCAAGGGTGGCGTCGACAAGTTCCGCGCCAAGCTGGTGGGCGGCCTGCTCGCGCACGGCTACGGCCTGGACTTCGCCGAGGCCCTGTTCCGCCAGATCGAGGGCTTCGGCGAATACGGTTTTCCGGAAAGCCACGCGGCCAGCTTCGCCCTGCTCGCCTATGCCAGCTCCTGGCTCAAGTGCCACGAGCCCGAAGCCTTTCTGGCGGCGCTGCTCAACTCGCAGCCCATGGGCTTTTACGCCCCGTCCCAGCTGGTGCAGGATGCGCGCCGCCACGGCGTGCGGGTGCTGCCGGTGGACGTGCATCACAGCCACTGGGAGGCCGTGCTCGCACCCGTGCCAGGCCAGGCGCGGCCCGCGGTGCGGCTGGGGCTGAACATGATCAAGGGCCTGTCGGAGGAAACCTCGTTGCGCATCGAACGGATGCGCGCGCAACGGTCCTTCACCGACACCGCCGACCTGGCGCGCCGCGCCGGCCTGAACCGGCACGAGCTCGACGCGCTGGCCGCCGCCGATGCGCTGGCCGCGCTGGCCGGCCACCGGCGCCAGGCCAGCTGGGAGGCTGCGGCCGGCGTGGCCGACCGCGACCTGCTGCGCGACGCGCCTATCGAAGAAGCGCAGTTGCCCGAGCTCGCCGCGCCGTCCGAGGGCCAGGGCATCGTGGCCGACTACCTGAGCACCGGCCTGACCCTGCGGCGTCATCCGCTCGCGCTGTTGCGGGCGCAACTGTCGGCGCGCCGCTTCGAGACAGCCGAGGTGCTGGGCCACTATCCCAACCGGCGCCTGGCGCGCGCCTGCGGCATCGTGACCGTGCGGCAGCGCCCCGGCACGGCCAACGGCACGATCTTCGTCACGCTCGAAGACGAGACCGGCCCGGTCAATGTGGTGGTGCGGCCCGAGCTGATCGAGGCCCAGCGCCGCGAGCTGCTCGACTCGGTGCTGCTCGGCGTGTATGGCGTGTGGCAGAGCATCGACGGCGTGCGCCATCTGATCGCGCGCCGCCTGGTCGACATGAGCCCGCTGCTGCGCGAGCTCGACCAGGCCGGCCTGGCGGCGCGCAGCCGCAACTTCCACTGAGCGCCCGGGCGCGACTCGTCAGGGCGCGAAAGGCGCGTCGTCGATCGGCGGCTTCACGCCGTTCATCTGGGTGCTGAGCAGCGCCGCGCTGCCGCAGGCCAGCGTGAAACCGAGCGCGCCCTGGCCGATGTTGAGCCAGAGATTCGAGAGCCCGCGCGCGCGCCCGATCAGGGGCTTGCCGGTGGGCGTGGCCGGACGCAGGCCGGCCCAGGGCTGCGCATCCGACAGATCGAGATGCGGGAAGATCTCCAGCACCTGCCGCTTGAGCAGGTCCACCCGGCGCGGGTCGATGCCGGGATCGCGGCTGCCGATGTCCACCATGGCGGCGATGCGCAGCACCCGGCCCACGCGCGCATACACGATGCGGCGCTCGTAGTCGGTCACGCTGATGCGCGGCGCGCTGTGATCGTCGTCGGCCAGCGGCACGCTCAGGCTGTAGCCCTTGAGCGGATAGATCGGCACGTCGTGGCCCAGCGGCCGCAGCAGCGCGCGGGTGCCGGTGCCGGTGGCGAGCACCACCGCGTCGGCGCCGATGTCGCCGGCGTCAGTGCGCACGCCGTTGATCGTCGGCCCGTTCGCGCGCAGCCCCATCACCTGGGTCGACATGCGGCACTCGACGTTGTCCAGCGCCTGCAGGCGCTCGAACAGCGCCTCGGTGAACTGGCGGCAATCGCCGGCCTCTTCGCTGGGGGTGTAGATGGCGCCGGCCAGGCTGTCGCCCATGCCCGCGAGCGCCGGCTCCAGCGCCAGCGTTTCGCGCGCATCGAGCACGCGCTGCTCGGCGCCGAGCGCGGCCTGGTAGGCGACCAGCTTGCGCGCCTTCTCCAGCAGCTCGGCGCTGCGGTAGGCGATCAGCTTGCCGTTGCGCAGATGGCCGAAGGCCAGCGGCTCCTGTTCGAGCAGCCGGTTCATCACGTCGCGGCTCAGGTACGAGAGCGTCTGCAGTTCGGCGGTGGAACGCTGCGCCACCGAGGCGCGGCAGGCCAGCGCGAACTGCAGGCACCAGCGCCATTGATGCGGATCGAGGCGCGGATGGAACCGCAGCGGCGAGTCGTCGCGCAGCAGCCAGCCGGGCACGCTGGGCAGCACGCCCGGGCCGGCCAGCGGCGCGACGTAGCTGTAGCTCAGCTGGCCGCCGTTGGCGAAGCTGGACACCTCGGCCGGGCGCGCCCGGCCGTCGACCAGCACCACCTCATGCCCTTCCCGGGCCAGGAAATACGCCGAGGTGACACCCACCACCCCCGCGCCGATGACGCACACACGCATGGACCATCCCGATGAAAAACGGATGCCCCATTCTGGCCGGCCGCCCGGCGCCACGGCAAATAGCCAGCCGCGCAGCAGGCATAACCTCGCTTTATGGACCGGCCGCGGCGGGCGCGCTGCGCCACCGGCCCAGCAGCGCGGGCCCGCCCGCGGGCAGCGGGCCCTCGCCCGCCTCGTCGCCGCTCTGCCACTGCACCGCGACCGCGGCCGCCTCGGCCGCCGCCGCAGGCGCGCGCCACGCCGCGGCGGCGATCCAGCCGTCCGGCAGCCGCCACGCGCGGGCCTCCCAATCCGGACCGGGAGCGCGCAGCTCGGCGGTGTCAATGCCCGCGCCGCCGAATAAGCCCAGTCCTACCTGGCGCATGCCGGCGGGAAACGGCAATCCGGCCGCCTTGAGCAGGGCCTCCTTCAGCGTCCACACCATATAGAAGGCCTCGAGCCGCGCCTCGACGCCGGCGATGCCGGCCAGCGCCGCCTGCTCGGCATCGGTGCAGACCCAGGCGGCCAGCGCGGCGGTGTCGCGCGGCTGGCAGCGCTCCAGGTCGACCGCCAGCGTCCAGCCCGCCGGTGCCAGGCCCGCCAGGGCGTGGCCCTGTTTGTGGCTCAAGGACAACGTTGTCTCGGGTGCCACGCCGGCCGCGCGCCGCAGCGCGGCGGCCACGGCCCGGCTGACCTGCCAGTCGCGCTCGGCCCGCGGCGCCCGGCGCTCGCCGGCCCGCACGCGATCGGCGGCGCACAGATCGGCGCGGTCATAGTGGAACTGCCAGGCGGGGCCGCCGAAGCGAAGCTGAATCACGGCTGAAATTTGGTTAAAAAAGGTAACAACGGCGTCCATTATGGGTACAATCGCGCGCTATGTTCGCGTTCTCCATCGAGAAATGGCAAGCGTGGGCACCCGGTTTGCAGGACGAAAACAGCTGGCGCGAGTGGGCGCTGGCGCCATTTTGCCCTTACCCGACCGCGGGTGCCGGCGCCTTGCCAGGCACCTCATTCCTGCCCCCCATGCAGCGCCGCCGGCTCAGTCCGCTGGCGCGCATGGTATTCGACTGCGCCTGGCCGCTGGCCGAGGGCGAGGCGCCGATGCCCATGGTCTTTGCGTCGCGCCACGGCGAGACCACGCGCAGCTTCCAGCTGCTGCAGGACCTCGCCGCCGGCGAGCCGCTGTCGCCCACCGCCTTCGGGCTGTCGGTGCACAACGCCATCCTGGGCCAGTGGTCGATCATCCGCAAGGAAACGTGTGAAGGCGTGGCCCTCGCGGGCGACACCGACACGCTGGAGCACGCGATCCAGGAGGCCTGCCTGCTGATGCACGCCGGCGCGCCGCAGGTGCTGGTGGTGGCCGCCGAAGAGCGCCCGCCCCGCGACTACCAGCCCTGGATCGACGACGTGCCGTTTTCCTACGCGGTGGCGCTGCGCCTGGGCGCGGCGCCGCAATGGCGGCTCGCGCTCGGCGCGGCTTCAGCCCCGGCGGCCACGGCCGCGGCGCCGGACTGGCCGCATCCCCTCAACCTGCTGTGCCACCTGTTGCGCGGCACGCCTGCCTGGTCGCATCGCGCACCGGCACGTCACTGGCACTGGTCTCGCCCCTCCGCCCTCGCATCATGAGCGCTCCTCCGCTGATCGACTCCCTTCCTGAGCCCCGCCGCCAGGACGCCTGGTGGTGGCGTCTGGTCGCCACCGCCATGGCCTTCAGCCTGTTCGGGCTGGGCGGGCTGCTGCTGCGCCTCGTGATCTTCCCGCCGCAACGCCTGTTCTTCGGCGACCCGGCCCGCCGTCAGCGCCGCGCCCGCGCCACCATCACCTGGACCTTCCGCTGCTTCATCCGCTTCATGGTGCGCACCGGCATCCTGACCGTGGACTTCCGCGGCGCCGAACGCCTGGGCCGGCCGGGGCAGATGATCATCGCCAACCATCCGTCGCTGCTCGACGTGGTGTTCCTGATCGGCCACGTGGCCGACACCAACTGCATCGTCAAGCACGGCCTGGTCACCAACGCCTTCACGCGCGGCCCCATCAACGCGGCCGGCTACATCAGCAACAGCGAGAGCCTGGACATGCTGGACGAGGCCGCCGACGCGCTGCGCGCCGGCCAGACCCTGATCGTGTTCCCCGAGGGCACGCGCACGCCGCGCGACAGCCAGCCGCGCTTTCATCGCGGCGCCTGCGCCATCGCCATGCGCGGCGCCAGCGTGATCACGCCGGTGGTGATCCGCATGTCGCCGCGCAGCCTGACCAAGGGCGAGCCCTGGTATCGCATCCCCGCGCGCCGCATGCGCTACAGCATTCATGTCGGCAACGACATCGACCCCACCCAGTGGACCTCGCAGGCCCCGCTGCCGATCGCCGGCCGCCGCCTCAACGAGCATCTGCACGCTTATTTCGATACTGAGTTGACCAAGCATGACGAGCACTGAACTGGAACATGACATCAAGGTCCTGATCATCGAGTCCCTCGGGCTCGAGGACATGCAGCCACAGGACATCGACAGCAACGCCAAGCTCTTTGGCGACGGCCTGGGCCTGGACTCGGTCGACGCGCTCGAGCTGGGCCTGGCGCTGCAGAAGAAATTCGGCGTGACCATCGACCCCGAGACCCGCAACATGCGCGAGCACTTCGAGACGGTCGCCAATCTCAGCCAATTCGTGGCCGCACAGCGCGGCGCCTGATACAGGAGTGTTCCCCATGCAAAGCCGGGACGATATTTTCGCCGTGCTGCGCGACGCGCTGGTCGAGCTGTTCGAACTGGAGCCCGAGCGCATCACGCCCGACGCCAATCTCTATACCGATCTGGAAATCGACAGCATCGACGCCATCGACCTGATCGACCACATCAAGCGCCAGACCGGCCACAAGCTGGCCGCGGAAGACTTCCGCACGGTCCGCACGGTGCAGGACGTGGTCGACGCGGTCTGGCAGAAGATGAGCGCGTCGGCATGAAGATCGCCGTGGGACTGGTGCTCGCGCTGTTGGGCGTCGCCTATCCCTTCGTGGTGCATGCCAGCCTGGGCCGCTGGCCGACCGGCTGGCTGCTGGGCCTGATGGCCGCGCTCTGGCTGGCGCGCGCCCTGTTGCGCCCGGCCGCCGCGCAACCCGGCGGCCGCTGGCTGCCCACGCTGGCGCTGGCCGGCTGCCTCGTGCTGGCCCTGATCAACACGGCGTCGGCGTTGCGCGTCTATCCCGTAATGATGAATGCGCTGTTGCTGGCGGCGTTCGGCGCCAGCCTCGTGCGCGGCCGCCCGGTCATCGAACGCCTGGCGCGCCTGCGCCATCCCGACCTGCCGCCCGCGGGCGTGCGCTACACCCGGCGCGTGACGCAGGTGTGGTGCGGCTTCTTCGTGGCCAATGGCCTGGCGGCGGCCGCGCTCGGACTGTGGGGCTCGTGGCAGGCCTGGACCTGGTACAACGGCGCGATCAGCTATGCCCTG
>Ga0160496_1000527_pt1 | contig 15729 bp, 14 predicted proteins | sample DIDPMG_2_FD_108231 | JGI IMG/M metagenome (GOLD analysis project Ga0160496, IMG submission 108231) | Enriched soil microbial communities from UW Madison campus, WI, USA - DID2937_E24_FP MG | ecosystem: Environmental > Terrestrial > Soil > Grasslands | place: USA: Madison, Wisconsin | collected...
CGAATTCGGCAAGAAGACGGGCCTGTCCGCGCCCGGCTGGAAGCCGCTGTGGGTCATCGACTTCCCGATGTTCGAGTACGACGAGGAAGAGGCCCGCTACACCGCCGCTCACCACCCCTTCACCAGCCCCAAGGACGGCCACGAGGACTTCCTCGAAACCGATCCGGGCAAGGCCTTTGCCAAGGCCTACGACATGGTGCTCAACGGCTGGGAAATCGGCGGCGGCTCGGTCCGTATCCACCGCGAAGAAGTGCAGAGCAAGGTGTTCCGCGCGCTCAAGATCGACGCCGAGGAAGCCCGCGAGAAGTTCGGCTTCCTGCTCGACGCGCTGCAGTACGGCGCGCCGCCCCACGGTGGCATCGCCTTCGGCCTGGACCGCATCGTCACCATGATGACCGGCGCCGAATCGATCCGTGACGTGATCGCCTTCCCCAAGACCCAGCGCGCCCAGTGCCTGCTGACCCAGGCCCCGTCGGAAGTCGATGAAAAGCAACTGCGCGAGCTGCACATCCGCCTGCGCAATGCCGAAGTGAAATGAAGTAAGCTGGAAATGCGGCGCCGGGTGATCGGCGCCGCGGCGGCCCGGTGGCTCAGGAGCAACCGGGCCGTGCCGCCAGTCGCTCCTGACCAGAAATAAGGCGCCATACGATCTATGTCGCTTATTCGCGTCGTCAGCTACAACATCCACAAAGGCCGTTCCGCTCTCGGAACGCGCGAGTCCCTCAACGACCTGCGTCTCGGGTTGTACGGGCTGCGGCCCGACCTGGTCTTTCTCCAGGAAGTGCAGGGTCGCAATCAGCAATCCTCCGTGCTCGACCTCCAGCATGAATCGCTGGCCGCCGCATTGCGCCTGAACGTCGCCTATGGCCGCAACGCCATCCGCGCCGACACCGATCACGGCAACGCCCTGCTGTCGCGCTTCGACATCACGGGCCACGAAAACGAAGACATCTCCGACCACCGCCTCGAGCAGCGCGGCATGCTGCATGCGCGCATCGACGTGGGCGGCACCGAGGTGCATTGCTTCGTCGTGCACCTGGGCCTGTTCGCCGGCAGCCGCGCGCGCCAGATCCAGGCCATCTCCGACCGCATCAAGCGCGAGGTGCCCGACGGCGCGCCGCTGCTGATCGCGGGCGACTTCAACGACTGGGGCGACCGGCTCGCGCCGATGTTCGTGCAGCAGCTCGGCCTCTACGAAGTGTTTTCGCACGCGCCGCGCACCGGCGGCGGCGAGCTGCCCCGGCTGCGCGATTCCATGCGGCGACTCACCAGCGTGCTGCGCGGCGAGCCGGGCAGCGCCGGCATGATCGATCGCAACAACCGGCTCGGGATGGGCGGCGCCTATTGCCCGCTGCCGCCGCCGCGCACGTTCCCGGCGGTGTTCCCGTGGTTCCGCCTCGACCGCATCTACCAGCGCGGCTTCGCCGTGCGCAGCGCGCGGGTGCTGCGCGGGCGCGAGTGGTCGCGCCTGTCGGATCATGCGCCGCTCCTGACGGAGCTCGAGTTGCCGTGAGAGCCAACATCGTCCGGGTGCATTGGACCGAGGGCAATCAGATCGAGCTACTGCAGAACGGCGCGGATTTCTTCCCCGCCCTGTGCGCGGCGATCGACGCCGCGCATACCAGCGTGCACCTCGAAACCTATATCTTCCTGCTCGACCGCACCGGGGTGCGCGTGCTCGACTGCCTCGAGCGCGCCGCCCAGCGCGGCGTGAAGGTGCGCGTGGTGCTCGACGGCTTCGGCAGCGCGGGCACGGCCGACGCCGTGCGCGAGCGCATCGTGGCGGCGGGCGGCCAGTGCCGCATCTTCCGGCCGGAGCCGCGCTGGTGGGGCCGCCTGCGGTTCTCGCGCAGCCGGCTGCGGCGCCTGCACCGCAAGGTCACGGTGATCGACAGCGACATCGCGTTCGTCGGCGGGATCAACGTGATCGATGATTTCGACGACATCGACGTGCACGACCACATGCCGGCGCCGCGCTTCGATTTCGCGGTGCGCGTGCGCGGCCCGCTGGTGCCGGGCATCATCTACGCGCAGGACCTGCTGTGGGTGCGGCTGAACTGGGCGCGGGTGCGGCGCCATCCGGGCGACTGGCGCCGGCTGCGCCTGCGCAAGCCGCGCCATCTGCACGCCGCGCCCTGCGGTCACCTGCGCGCCGCGCTGATCCTGCGCGACAACCTGCGCCATCGCCAGACCTTCGAGCAGGCCTATCTCTACGGCATCGAGCACGCGCGCCGCGACATCCTGATCGCCAACGCCTATTTCTTCCCGGGCCATCAGTTCCGCAAGGCGCTGGCGCAGGCGGCATCGCGCGGGGTGCGGGTGCGGCTGCTGCTGCAGGGCAAGCCCGAGTACTACATGCAGTACTACGCCACGCGCGCGCTGTACGACCAGCTGCTGCGCGACGGCATCGAGATCTACGAATACATGCCGGGCTATCTGCACGCCAAGGTGGCGGTGATCGACAACATGGCCACGGTGGGCTCGTCCAATCTCGACCCGTTCAGCCTGCTGCTCGCGCGCGAGGCCAACGTGGTGGTCGACAACCAGCCGTTTGCCTGGGACCTGCAGGCGCGGCTCGAAGCCGCGATCCAGGAGGGCGGGCGCTTCATCCGGCCCGTGGACTACCAGCGCCGCCGGTGGTGGTGGCGGGTGGTCGACACCGTGGCCTACACGGTGCTGCGCATCGGCGTGGCGCTCACCGGGCGCACGGGGCAGTACTGAGCCCGCGCGGGCTCAGGCGGCGCGCCGCGCCGGCAGCCGGATCAGCCCGAGGGCCAGCGAGGTGCCGGCCAGGATCACGCCGGCGCCGATCAGGATCTGCGGCGTCAGCGCTTCGTCGAGCAGCCACACGCCCCAGAACACGCCGAACACCGGGACCAGGAAGGTCACGCTGACGGCCGCCGTGGGGCCCAGCACCGCGATCAGGCGGAAAAACACGATGTAGGCCAGGCCGGTGCAGACCACCGCCAGCAGGAGGGTCGCGCGCCAGGCCTCGAACGACACCGGTTGCGCGGGCCAATGCGCGATCGCGAGCGGGGCCAGCACCAGCGCGGCGCCCAGCATGCTGCCGGTCGCGCTCGACAGCGAATCGACGCCGGTGAGATAGCGCTTGGTCCAGTTGGCCGCGATGCCGTAGAAGATCGGCGCGGAGATCGCCGCGAGCACGGCGAAGCCGGTGCCGCCCGCGCTGAAATCCAGCTTGTCCCAGACCAGCACCACGATGCCGGCAAAGCCCAGCATCAGGCCGGCCACGCGCATGGCCGGCAGCCGGTCGCGCAGCCAGAGCCAGCCGATCACCGCGCCCCACACCGGCGTGACCGCGTTGGCCACCGACAGAAAGCCGGCGCCCAGCGACTGGGCGGCATAGGCATAGAGCAGGAAGGGCAGGGCGGCGTTGAGCGCGCCCACCACCAGGATGGCCTTCCAGTGCCGCGCGATCACCGGCAGGCGCCGCTTCACGATGGCCAGCGGCAGCAGGAACAGGGCGGCCAGGCCGACCCGCAGCTCCATCAGCGCGGCGGGGCCGAACTCGGGCACCGCGATCCGGATGAACAGAAACGAGCCGCCCCAGACCGCGGCCAGGGCGAGCAACTCGAACAGATCGCGACGCTGCATGATGAAGGGAAACGCGGCGGAAGGAGGGAAGGGCTCAGGCGGCCTTGCGGCGGGTCATGAGGTTTTTCATCTTGACCCGGTGGGCCACGATGGCGGCGCCGAGCGCCAGGACGACGCAGAATATCAGGCCGGCGCGCACGCCGGACATCACCGAGGTGTGCGTGATGGCGATGCCCACCAGCGCCGTGCCGGCCGCGCTGCCGATGGCGCGCGTGGTCTGCACCAGCGCCGAGGCCACGCCCACGTCGCGCCGCTCGCTCAGCATCTGCATGAAGAGGGTGAGGTTGGGCAACAGGAAGCCGAGCGCCACGCCGTTGACCGTGAAGGCGGCCACGATCCAGTAGACCGAGGTGTCGGTGCCGATCGCCAGCACCATGGCCGAGCCCAGCGCCAGCAGCAGCGCGCCGAACACCATCAGGCGCTGCGGCTCGGTCTGCTTGGGAAAGAGACGGCCGTTGATGATGCTGCCCAGCGAGATCGCGGCCACCAGCGGCGTGAGCACCAGGCCGGCCTGGCTCGGCGTGTAGTGCAGCTCGTGCTGCAGCAGCAGCGGGCTGTAGAAGATCAGGATGAACATCACCGCGCCCACCGCCACGGCCGCGAGATTGAGCAGGCGCGGTTCGGCGCCGGCCAGCACGCGCAGCGGGAAGATCGGGTTGGTGACGCGGCGCTCGTGCGGCAGCAGGATGGCGATCGCGGCCACGCCGGCCACGGCCAGGCCGGCGGCGAGCACCGGATGGGCGCGGTCGCCCGGCGCGAAGCCCAGCTCGAGCGCGGCCAGCGGCGCGCCCACGGCCACCACCAGCAGGATGGCGCCGACCCAGTCGATGCGCCGGCCGGCGTTGGCCGACGAGGGTGGAATGCGGGGGAAGTAGCGCGCCAGCAGGAAGAAGGCGGCCGCGGCGGCGATCGGCGCGATGAAGAAGGCGGCGCGCCAGCCCAGGGCCTGCGTTGCGGCGCCGCCCAGCACCGGGCCGATGCCGCTCGCCATGGCGAAGGCGGCCGACACCAGCGCCATCCAGCGCACGCGCTCGCGCGCGTCGGGGAACAGATCGGCCGGCGCGGCGAACGCGGTGGCGATCATCATGCCGCCGCCCACGCCCTGCAGCGTGCGGAACGCGATGAGCTGCTCCATGGATTGCGACAGGCCACAGGCGATCGAGCCGAGCGCCACGATCATCACCGACACCAGCATCAGCGGCTTGCGGCCGAACATGTCGCCCAGCCGGCCGAAGATCATGATGGAGACGGCGGTGGCCAGCAGGTAGCCGGTGCCGACCCAGGCGTAGAGCGCCATCCCGTTGAGGGCGGCCGCCACGCGGGGCAGGGTGGTGCTGACGATGGTGGAGTCGAAGGCCACCAGCACCACGGTTGCGGCCACGCCCGCCATGGCCATCAGCAGGTCACGGCGGGAGTGGGCGGGGGCGTCGGGCTTGGGCGGCGGCGTTTCGGATGGGGGGGCGGATGGGGCGCTCATCCGAAAAGAATATCACCGCTGGCTTGCGATCATTTGAACAAGGTGTGATAGCCGACCAAGACGACCACGACCACCATCGCCACGGCCCAGGACCAGCGCGAGTTCGACAGGCCGCGCGCCTCGGGCTCGGGCGGGGGCGGCGGCGGCTCGAGCCGCGGCTGCGCGGCCATGTAGTCGATGAAGTTCGCGAAGAACTTCTCCACCAGCTTGCCGCCCGCCTTCAGGATCAGCGGCTCGCCGCACTCGGCCAGCTTGCCGCCCGCCATCGCGGCCACGGTATAGGCCAGGCGGGTGCCGCGGTCTTTGTCGGTGAGGGTCATCTGGGCGGTGCCGATGGCCATGCCCGCGGCTTCGCCCTTGCCTTCGAAGGCAAGCGACAGCGAGTGCGGGGCATTCAGATCCGAGAGCAGCACTTCGCCCTCGTAGTTGGCGTCGATCCCCGGGAATTTCGCGTGGATCGCCACGTGATATTCGGTGGGCGTGCGCCGGGTGATGTGGACGCAGCCGGGAAGACATTTCTGCAGCACCGCGGGATCGAGCAGGGCGTCCCAGGTCTGGTGCTGCGTGGAGGGAACCCATTGGGCATCGGCTATGCGCATGGCTGTCTCCTGATCTGTTTGAACCTATTGTGCGCTCAAACGTCGGGAGTGTCACCACGCGGGCTCAGCCGGCGTCGGCGCCCTCTTTTTTGCGCGGCGACACGAGCCGTGGGTCGGACAGCACCAGGAACAGGCTCACCAGCACCGCATAGAAGCCAACGGTGCGCATGCCGCGGAACATCAGCTCGGTCAGGCCGAACACGGCGAAGCCCAGGCAGGTGGCGGCGCCCATGGTGGCGGTGGCGCGGATCGCCGCGCCATGATCGCGCCGCATGCGTCGCAGGAAGATGCGGGCCGGCACGCCATACACCAGCAGCAGGCCGATGCCGCCGAGGATGCCGTAGCTGGCCAGCACCTCGAGCATGTCGTTGTGGGGCTCGCCGAAGCCCGAGGCCACGTAGGGCGAAACCTTGCCCTCTGCGCCCAGCTGTCCCATGCGCTGCTGGAAGCCCCGGCTGCCGCCGAAGCCGGTCAGCGGGTCGCTTGCAATCATGCCGAGCGCGGAGCGCCAGAGCTGCAGGCGCACGCAGATCGAGGTGTCTGCCGTCGGGTTCTCGTTGAGGCACTCGTGGCTCTGCGTGTAGACCAGCACGGTGCGGTCCCGCAACAGCGGGTTGGCCGAGCCGATCAACAGCACCGCCACGACCAGCCCGACCAGCACGGTGAAGGCCCGCAGCGGGTGGCGGATGCGGCCGTGCAGCGCGATGCCCAGGCCGAGGAAGAGCGGGATGGCGAGCCAGCCGCTGCGCGTCTGGGTCAGGATGAAGCCGACGAAACCGACCACCACGGCCGCGATCTTCAGCACCTTTTCGGTGCGCTCGAAGCGCGTCAGCCTGAGCGGCAGCGCGTAGGCGATGATCGCGGTGATGAGCAGGGTTAGATTGCCGTAGCTGACCGCGTTGTACTGCTTGGTGTCAGGCCGGTTGAGCAGATTGGGATAGATCAGCGACAGCACCGTGATGGTGCTGATCCACGTCGCGAGCATCATGCCCCACAGCGTCTGCTTGAGCTGGGCCGGCGGGCAGTAGAGCATGGCGGCCAGCATGATGGGCACGCCGACCGCGAGTCGCAGGCTCTTCTCCACGTCGGTGGAGCCCCAACTGGCGTTGAGCGTGGCGCTGACGGCCACGGCGGCCAGGGGCGTGGCGAAGGCGACCAGCACTGCCCAATAGGGCTTGAGCAGTTGCGGCAGGCTCACGTCGTGGCGGCGGGGGGCCGACGCAATCATGAGGGCACTCGCGATGATGGCGAGATAGAACGCCGCGCTGCCGCCCGAATACGTGGACAGCAACATTGCGGGCAGCAGGCCGATGGAGCCGATGAGCAACCAGGCGGACAGGCGATTCAACATATGACTATCAAGGGACTTGAGGCCGGTCAGCAGGGCTTGCGGCGGCTACGGGAACGCGACCCGTGCGTGCCGCCGAGTGTTGCGCAAAATCTGCCGATTATATCCAAAGACCCCTTACGTCGGACTTGCACCAAATCGGCGTACCAATTTGGCGCACCCGCAGAAGATTAGTAATAATCATTTTTATTGGGGTCGATCGCCCGGCCCACCGCGAGATCGCTGTCGCGTTTTGATGCAATAATCGTGGACTTCCCTTCATAAGCCCCGTGTTATGAATTCCCTGCACCGCACGACCGATGAATTGACGCTTGTCGATCTCGCCACCATTTTGGTTCGCCGCCGCGTGTTGTTTCTTGCCGTGCTCATCATCGGTCTGGCGCTGGCCGTCGGCCTCTACTGGCACAAACGCAACCAGGCGCCGGAACAGCCCCCGCACCTGTATGTGTCCACCCTGGCGGTGGGCTACAGCGGCCGCGACCTGATCGAATCGATGCAGGCGCTGCGCAGCCAGCTCGAGTACGCTTACATCCCGCAGCTGCAGGCGGAGCTGGCCAAGGAGAAGCTGCCCTACGTGCACGTGTCCATCGTGACCGCCAGCGACCCCGACAACAACGTGCTGCAGCTGCAGACCCTCGGCTCCGCCGACGATGCCGAGGCCGCCCGGCGCGTGCACACGCGCCTGCTCGAGCGCATCGTGGCGCGCCACAGCCAGATCTACGCCAGCATGGAACAGACGCTCAAGGGCGCCGCGCCGCTGCAGGTTTCCGCGCGCCTCTATCCCAGCACCGTGCTGGCGACCTCGGTCGATTCCGGCGTGCCGGTCGTCACGGTGGGCCGCAAATTCCTGTTCATGGCCTGTTTCCTGGCCGTGATCGCCGCGTTCGCGGCCGCCTACCTCGTGGAATTCGCGGTGGTCGTCCGCCGCGCCATGCGCAAATAAGTGTCGGGCCTCCGGACGGAGGCCCGCATTACCTCGCTCGCAATATTTTGCATCGTGATGCAATGCTGCGTGGTACATTCCGTTCAATCGTTGAACGCACCCCCCTGTGCCCATGCCCTCGGACCAACATCAGGAAGAGATTCGGCTGCGCGTCCTGCGCCTGCTCCAGGCCAATCCGAAGATGAGCCAGCGCGAGCTGGCTGAAGGTCTTGGCGTCAGCCTGGGCAAGACCAATTACTGTCTGCGCGCGTTGCTGGATCGCGGTCTGATCAAGATGCAGAACTTCCGCAACAGCCAGAACAAGCTCGCCTATACCTATTTTCTGACGCCCGAGGGGATCGCCGAAAAGGCCGGTCTCACGGCGCGTTTTCTGAAAATAAAGGTGGCGGAGTACGAAATGCTGCACAAGGAAATCGAAGCCTTGCGCGGAGAAGTTGGAGAAAGGCCTTCCAGGCAATGAGTTCGGCGCAAATTTTTTGACCGGCCAGGTCGGTGTTTTTGCGCCGAACCGTCTTGGCAGTCGTCCCACGACAAAATCAATCGTAAAAGAAAATGCTCTCTCGTAAATCCATTCTGATTACTGGCGGTACCGGTTCTTTTGGCAAAGCGTTTGTCCGTACGGTGCTGGAACGTTATCCGGATATCAAGCGGCTGGTTATTTTCTCGCGCGACGAACTGAAGCAGTTCGAGATGTCGCAGACGTTTTCCGAAAAGGACCACCCCGCGATCCGCTATTTCATCGGCGATATTCGCGATGAGGCCCGCCTGCGCCGTGCTCTCGAAGGCATCGACATCGTGGTGCACGCCGCCGCGCTCAAGCAGGTGCCGGCCGCCGAGTACAACCCGTTCGAGTGCATCAAGACCAATGTGCTGGGTGCCCAGAACCTGATCGAGGCCTGCCTCGACACCGGCGTGCAGCGCGTCGTCGCCCTCTCGACCGACAAGGCCGCCGCGCCGATCAATCTGTATGGCGCCACCAAGCTCTGTTCCGACAAGCTGTTCGTGGCCGCGAACAATATCAAGGGCAACCGCGATATTCGTTTCAGCGTGGTGCGTTACGGCAACGTGATGGGCAGCCGCGGTTCGGTGATTCCGTTCTTCCTGGCCCGCCGCGCCAATGGCGTGCTGCCGATCACGGATCCCGCCATGACCCGCTTCAATATCTCGCTGCAGGAAGGCGTGGATATGGTGCTGTGGTCGATCGAAAATGCCTGGGGCGGTGAAGTCCTGGTGCCGAAGATCCCGTCGTACCGCATCGGCGACGTGGCGAGCGCCATCGGCCCGGATTGCCGCCAGGAAATCGTCGGGGTGCGCCCGGGCGAGAAGATCCACGAGGAAATGATTACCGCGAGCGACAGTTTCAATACCGTCGACTTGGGCCGTTATTACGCCATTCTGCCCGCCACCAGCCTGTATACGCAGGAAGATTATTGCGCGCAGAACAACGCAAAACCGGTCGAACCGGGTTTTGCCTACGACAGCGGCACCAATCCGGACTTCCTGACCGTCGAACAGCTGCGCTCGCTCATCGAAACCCACGTGATCGGTCATACCGTCGATTAAACCGCCGCCAGGAAAGCCGATGTCCTTCATCCCGTACAGCTGCCAGAACATCAACCAGGACGATATCGACGCCGTCACGGCGGTCCTGCGGTCGGAATACCTGACCCAGGGCCCCGCGATCACGGCATTCGAGCAGGCGTTCGCCGAACGGCACCAGGTGTCGCACGCGGTGGCCGTGGCCAACGCCACCGCCGCCCTGCACATCGCCTGCCTGGCGCTGGGACTCGGCCCGGGCAAGCGCCTGTGGACCAGCCCGAACAGCTTCCTCGCCTCGGCCAACTGCGCGCTGTACTGCGGCGCCGACGTCGATTTCGTCGACATCGACCCGCGCACGCGCAACATGTCGATCGCGCGGCTCGAAGAGAAGCTGGCGGCCGCGGCCGAGCGCGATGCGCTGCCGCACATCGTGGTGCCGGTCGACTTCTCCGGCCTGTCCTGCGACCTGCGCGAAATGCGCGCGCTGGCCGACCGTTACGGGTTCCGCATCCTGGAGGATGCGTCGCATGCCGTAGGCGCCTCGTACCTCGATCGCCCGGTCGGCAGCGCCTGGGCCGACATGACGGTGTTCAGCTTCCACGCGGTGAAGGTCGTCACCACGGCCGAGGGCGGCCTGATCGCCACCAACGACGCGCAGCTGGCGCGCCGCCTGCAGTTGCTGCGGGCGCACGGCATGACGCGCGCGGCCGACGAGCTCGACATCACCGACGAAGGTCCCTGGTACTACGAGCAGCACCTGCTGGGCTTCAACTACCGCATCACCGACATCCAGGCCGCGCTCGGCCACTCGCAGCTCAAGCGCCTGGACGCCATGCAGGCCGACCGCATCGCGCTGGCCGACCGCTACGACGAACTGCTGGGCGACCTGCCGCTGCACCTGCCCGTGCGGCTGGCCGACCGGGTCTCGTCCTGGCACTTGTACGCGGTCGAGATCGACGGCGGGCGCAGCAATGCGTCGCGCCGCGCGGTGTTCGAGGCGCTGCGCAACGCCAGCATCGGCGTGAACGTGCACTACATCCCGATCCACACGCAGCCCTATTACCGCAAGCTCGGCTTCAAGCCCGGCGACTTCCCGGCGGCGGAGCAGTACTACGCCCAGGCGATCTCGCTGCCCCTGTTCCCGGCGCTGACGCACGCGCAGCAGGATCGCGTCGCCCAGGTGCTGCGCGCGGCGCTCGCGGGTTGAACGCCATGCGCATCGCCATCATCCCGGCCCGTGGCGGCAGCAAGCGGATTCCGCGCAAGAACATCAAACCCTTCGCGGGCAAGCCGATGATCGCCTATGCGATCGAGGCCGCGCGCGACTCGGGCGCGTTCGATCACATCGTGGTCAGCACCGACGACGCGGAGATCGCGGAGATCGCGCGCCAGTACGGCGCCGAGACGCCGTTCGTGCGCCCGCCCGAGCTGGCCGACGACTTCACGCCCACCGTGCCCGTGATCGCGCACGCGATCCAGGCCTGCCTGGACGCGGGCTGGGCCGTCGAGGCCGCCTGCTGCATCTATCCCGGCGTGCCGCTGATGCATGCCGGCGACATCCGCGACGCGCTGGCGCTGCTGGAGCAGGGCGACGCCAAGTACGTGTTTCCGGTCACGGCCTTCCCGGCCGCGATCCAGCGCGCGCTGCGCCGCGACGCCGATGGCACGACGCGGCCCTTCAATCCCGAGTATGTGAACACGCGGACCCAGGACCTGGAGCCGGCCTATCACGATGCCGGCCAGTTCTACTGGGGCCGCACGCAGGCCTGGCTCGACGGCCTGAACATCCATGCCAATGGCCGCAGCATCGTGCTGCCGGAGTGGCGCGTGGTCGACATCGATACGCCCGACGACTGGCAGCGTGCCGAAGCGCTGTACCGCGTGGCGCAGGGAGCGGCTGCGTGATGCAGGTCGCCATCCGGGTCGACGCCGCCCTGGTCAGGGGAACCGGGCACGTCATGCGCTGCCTGTGCCTGGCCGACGCGCTGCGCGAACGCGGCGCGTCGATCGCGTTCGTCACCCGGGACCTGCCGCAGGCCCTGCACACGCTGGTCACTGGCCACGGCCACCAGGTTGTGGCGCTCGAGGGCTGGCCGGGCGCAGCGGCGCCTGCCGCCGACCTGCCCGCCGAAGCCGCCTGGTCGGCGGCGCAACAGGATGCCGACGCCGCGCAGACCGTGGCCGCACTGGCCGCGCTGGGCCTGCCGGTGGAGATCCTGGTGGTCGACCATTACGCGCTCGGGCTGCGCTGGGAGCAGGCGGCCCGCGCGGGCGCGGCGCGCGTGGTCGCGATCGATGACCTCGCGCGCGAGCACGATTGCGACGTGCTGCTCGACCAGAATTTCTACGCGGCGCCCGAGGCGCGCTACGCCGGCCGGATTCCCGCCGCTGCGCGTGCCTTGCTCGGCCCGCAGCATGCGCTGCTGCGCCCGGAGTTCCGCAGCCTGCGCGCGGACCTGGCGCCGCGCAGCGGCGCGCTGCAGCGCATTCTGGTGTTCCTGGGCGGCATGGACGCCGCCAACCTGACCGGCCGCGCGCTCGATGCGCTCGATGCGGCGGGTCTCGCGGGCGTGGCCACCGACGTCGTCATCGGCGCCGGCCATCCGCAACGTGACGCGCTGGCCGCGCGCTGCGCCAGCCGCGGCGCCACCACCTGCCACATCCAGACGCCGCACATCGGCGCGCTGATGGCCGCCGCCGATCTGGCGGTGGGCGCCGGCGGCGTGGCCACGTGGGAGCGCGCCGCGCTCGGCGTGCCGACGCTGGCCATCTGCATCGCCGAGAACCAGCGCGAGGTGCTGGACGATTGCAGTCGCGCCGGCCTGGTCTGTCTGGCGCCGGCCGACACCGTGCCGGCGCTCACCGAGCAGCTGCGTGCGCTGGCGGCCAATCCGGGCCTGCGCGTGCATCTGTCGCGCCAGGGCATGGCGTGCGTGGACGGCCTCGGCGCGTCGCGCGTGGTGGCCGCCCTGCTCGGCCCCGCGGGCATCGCACTGCGCCCCGCGGGCGCTGATGACAGCGCCGACATCCTGGCGTGGCGCAACGCGCCCGAGGTGCGGGCGGCCTCGCGCAGCGATGCCCCGATCGCCGCCGCCGCGCACCAGGCCTGGTTCGACCGCGTCCTGGCCGACCCCGCGCGGCACCTGCTCGTCGGCGAGCGCGACGGCGCCGGCGTCGGCGTGGTGCGCTTCGATCCCGACGGCCCGCAGTCGTACGAGATCTCGATTTATCTCGCGCCCGGCCGAGCCGGCCGGGGCGAAGGCGCCGCCCTGCTGGCGGCCGCCGAAGCGTGGCTGCGCCGTGCCGAGCCGCAGGCGCGCCTCATTCATGCCGAAGTCATGGCTCACAACGTTGTTTCGCTGCGTCTGTTCGAACGCGGCGGCTACCGCTGGCAATCTTCCCGATACAGCAAGGATCTGGTTCTATGAGCGCTCAACGCGATATCACCATTGGCACGCGCCTGGTCGGCCCCGGCCACGCGCCATTCATCATTGCCGAGATGTCCGGCAACCATAACCAGTCGCTGGATCGCGCGCTCGAGATCGTCGAGGCGGCGGCACGCACCGGCGCGCACGCGCTCAAGCTGCAGACCTACACCGCCGACACGATGACGCTGGACGCGGACGGGGACGAGTTCCACATCCGCGATGAGAATTCGCTGTGGAAGGGCGAGTCGCTCTACAACCTCTACAAGCAGGCCTACACCCCCTGGGAATGGCATGCGCCGCTGTTCGCCCGCGCCCGCGAACTCGGCATGATCCCGTTCAGCACGCCTTTCGATGACAGCGCGGTCGACTTCCTCGAGTCGCTCGACGTCGCCTGCTACAAGATCGCGTCGTTCGAGAACACCGACCTGCCGCTGATCCGCCGCGTGGCCGCGACCGGCAAGCCGATGATCATCTCGACCGGCATGGCATCGGTGGCCGAGCTCGACGAGTCGGTGCGCGCGGCGCGCGAGGCGGGCTGTCGCGACCTGATCCTGCTGAAGTGCACCAGCACCTACCCGGCCACGCCGGAAAACACCAACATCGCCACCATCCCGCACATGCGCACGCTGTTCGACGTGCAGGTCGGCCTGTCGGATCACACCATGGGCGTGGGCGTTTCCGTCGCCAGCGTGGCGCTGGGCGCCACCGTGATCGAAAAGCACTTCACGCTGGCGCGCGCCGACGGCGGCGTCGACAGCACCTTCTCGATGGAACCGGCCGAGCTGGCCTCGCTGGTGGTCGAGACCGAGCGTGCCTGGCAGGCGCTGGGCAAGGTGCAATATGGCGCCACCAGCGCCGAGAAGAAGTCGCTGCAGTTCCGCCGCTCGCTCTACGCGGTGCGCGACATCAAGCAGGGCGAGGTGCTGAACGCCGAAAACGTCCGTGCGATCCGTCCGGGCCTGGGCCTGCCGACGCGGCATCTGGAGCAGGTGCTGGGCCTGCCGGCCGCGCGCGACATCAAGCGCGGCACGCCGCTGTCCTGGGATCTGCTGAAGTAAGCCGGCCATGAGCGGATTGAGTGTCCTGATCATCGGCTGCGGCAACATCGCGGGCGGTTTCGATGCCGAGCGCGCGCCCGATGCCGCGCCGCTGACGCACGCGGGCGCCTTCAGCGAGCACGCGGGCTTCACGCTCGCCGCCTGCGTCGACCCCGACGCGCAGCGCGCGCAGGCCTTCGCGCAGCGCTGGTCGGTGGCGCGTGCCGCCACCTCGCTCGCCGAACTGGCGGCCGCGCCGGGCGACTTCGACGTGATCAGCATCTGCTCGCCGACCGCGCTGCATCCCGAACACCTGGCGGCGGCGCTCGCGCTGCGGCCGCGGCTGATCTTCTGCGAGAAGCCGGTCACGCCCACGCTGGCGCAGACGCGCGAATGGGTGCAGGCCTGCGAGGCCGCCGGGGTGCTGTTCGCGATCAACCACACGCGCCGCTGGGCGCCCGACGTGCAGCGCCTGGCCGCCGAATTGCGGGCCGGTCAATGGGGCGCCGTGCGCGGCGTCGCCGGTCAGTACAACAAGGGCGTGCTGAACAACGGCGGCCACATGGTCGACCTGCTGCATGCCCTGCTGGGCGAGCTGTCGGTGGTGTGGGCGGGCCAGCCGATCTGGGATTTCTGGCCCGACGATCCGACCGTGGCGGCGGTGCTGCGCGGGCCCGCGGGCGTGAACGTCTCGCTCAATCCGGCACACGCGGCCGACTACGCCTATTTCGAACTGCAGCTCATCACCGAGCGCGGCGTCATCACCATGGAAGACGGTGGCATGTTCTGGCGCGTGCGGCGCGCCGTGGACAACCCGCATTTCAAGGGATACCGCTCGCTCGAAGCCGGCGAACGCCAGCCAGGCGAGTACGTGCTGGCCATGCGCCGCGCGGTGCAGAACATCCACGCTGCGCTGGAACACGGCGCCGCCCTCGAAAGTACCGGTCATTCCGCCATGCAGGCCCAGGCGGTGTGCGAAGCCCTCAAATCAGCCGCGCTGGCGGCCTAGTCCATTTTCATTTGCGCTGACCATCCTCAGGAACAAGCCATGAGCACCGACAATCTCGCGATTCTGGGCGGCACGCCCGTCATCTCTCGCACGCTCGATCACTTCCACAGCGTGGGCGAGGAAGAGGCGCTGGTCGCCGCCGACGTGGTGCGCTCCGGCGTGCTGTCCGCCTATATCGGCGCGCCCGGCGAGGGCTTCATGGGCGGCGTGCAGGTGCGCGCCTTCGAGGCCCAGGCGGCCGAACACTTCGGCGTCAAGCACGCCATCGCCGTCAATTCCTGGACCTCGGGCCTGATCGCCGCCGTCGGCGCCATCGGCATCGAACCGGGCGACGAGATCATCACCACGCCGTGGACCATGGCCGCCACGTCGACCGCGATCCTGCACTTCAACGGCATCCCTGTGTTCGCCGACATCGATCCGGTCAGCTTCAACATCGATCCCGCTAGCGTCGAGCGCCTGATCACCCCGCGCACGCGCGCCATCCTGGCCGTCGACATCTTCGGCCAGTCGGCCGACATGAAGGCGCTGCGCGCCATCGCCGACAAGCACGGCCTGCGCATCATCAGCGACACGGCGCAGGCGCCGGCGGCGCGCTACTTCGACAAGTACGCGGGCACGCTGGCCGACATCGGCGGCTACAGCCTGAACTATCACAAGCACATCCATTGCGGCGAAGGCGGCATCCTCGTCACCGACGACGACAAGCTGGCCGAGCGCCTGCGCCTGATCCG
>Ga0160496_1000528_pt1 | contig 15709 bp, 16 predicted proteins | sample DIDPMG_2_FD_108231 | JGI IMG/M metagenome (GOLD analysis project Ga0160496, IMG submission 108231) | Enriched soil microbial communities from UW Madison campus, WI, USA - DID2937_E24_FP MG | ecosystem: Environmental > Terrestrial > Soil > Grasslands | place: USA: Madison, Wisconsin | collected...
AACCTGCGCATCATGTTCGATCCCTTTGCGCCGGCCGAGGGCTCGATCGAGGCGCCGCTCACGGTGCTGGCCGAGCTGCAGCGGCAGGGCCTGGTGCGCCACGTGGGGCTGAGCAACGTCACCGCGGCCCAGGTGGCCGAAGGCCGCGCGATCACCGAGATCGTGTGCGTGCAGAATCTCTACAACCTGGCGCAGCGCACGGACGACACGCTCATCGACCAGCTGGCGCGCGACGGCATCGCCTACGTGCCGTTCTTTCCGCTCGGCGGCTTCAACGCCCTGCAGTCGCAGGCCTTGTCGGACGTCGCGCGCAGCTTCGGCCATACGCCGATGCAGGTGGCGCTCGCATGGCTGCTGCAACGGGCGCCGAACATCCTGCTGATTCCCGGCACCTCGTCGGTCGCCCACCTGCGGGAGAACCTGGCGGCCGGCGCGATCGTCCTGCCGGACGAGGCGCTCGCCATCCTGGACGGCATCGGCGCGCGCGCCTAGAACCGCCGCGCGCGGTCGGCGGATTGGATGCGCGCGCAACCACGGCGACACGCGGCCGGACGGCGGCAGCGCGGCCGGGCGCCATGCATTAGCATAGCCACCCATCGCCACGCTCATCGCCGCCGTCCATGCCGTATCTGATCTGGTCCGTGCCCACCCTGGTCGTCATCGCCGCCATCGCCAGCGGCCGCGTGTCCACGGTGACCGCGGCCGCGCTCGGCGTGCTGGCCGCGGTGCCGGTGGCGGTGTGGGCGGGGCCGCAGGCCGGTTTCGCGCTCGACGGCGTCGTGCAGGCGCTGCTGCGCGGCGGTTGGATCGGCGTCACGATCGCGCCGTACATTCTGGGCGGGCTGCTGTTCTGGCAACTGGCGGCGCGGGCCGCCGCGCCCGAGGCCGCGAGCGCCATGCCGGACGCGCACCGTCTGCCGACACGGGCGCGCCGGCGGCTCGTCTTTTTCGCCTGTTTCCTGGTCGGGCCGTTTGCCGAGTCGGCCACCGGCTTCGGCGTCGGCATGCTCGGCACCGTCGCCATGATCCGGCCGCTGGGACTGGCGCCGCGCCACGTCATGATCTTCGCCCTGTTGAGCCAGACGCTCATCCCGTGGGGCGCGATGGGCAGCGGCACCATGCTCGCGGCGGCGTACACGCGCATGCCCGCCACCGATCTGGCGCTTTACGCGATGCCGCTGGTGGCGCTGCTGATGGGGGTGTGGCTGTTGCTGTTCTGGCGCACCGCGCGCCAGGCGGGCCTGGGCGCCGCGCGCGGGGAGTACGCCGCGGAGGCCGGCTGGATCGCCGCCGCGCTGGCGCTGCTCGCGCTCGCCACCTGGCAGCTGGGGCCCGAGACCGCCTTGCTGGCGGGGTACGGCCCGCTCATCGTGTTGCGGTTTCTGGCCGACGAGCGCCCCGATGCGGCGCGGCTGCGGCAGGCCGTGCATGCGGCGCTGCCGTTCGTCGTGCTGATCGGGGCCTTGGTGCTGACCCGCATGCCGGCCGTGGCCGCGCGGTTGCGCCAGCCCGCGTTCTTGCCCTACGCCGATCTGCCGGCCTGGCAGCCCTTGTTTCACGCCGGCAGCTGGCTCGTCGCCGGCGGCGTGCTGACCGCGCTGTGGCGTGGACAGGGGCGCACCTTGCCCGCACAGGCGGCGGGCGCGTGGCGCACCGGCCGGAACGCGGTCTACACGGTCTTCCTGTTTGCCATGATGGCCGAGATCCTGACCGCTGCCGGCATCTCGCAGGCCTTTGCCCGCGGCATGTTCGAGGCCCTGCAGGCACAGGCGATCCTGTTCACGCCGGTGCTGTCGGGCGTGTTCGGCATCCTCGCCAACAGCGGCAACGCCCCCAACAGCCTGTTCATGCCGTCGCAGGTGGCGCTGGCGTTGCAGGCCGGATTCAGCGTGCTGGCGGTGGCCGCGATCCAGCACGTGTCGGGCTCGCAGCTCAGCCTGTTCTCACCCGTGCGCATGTCGATAGCGGCCGGGCTGGCGCAGGGCGCCGGCCAGGAGCGTGCCGTTTATGTGGCGCTGCTGCCTTACGCGCTGGCGGCGGCGCTGCTGCTGACGCTGGCGGCCGGCGTGCTGATCGGGCTGGGCTGAGCGCCTGCGCGCGCGCCGCAGGCGGTTCAGACGCGCGGGCCCTTGCCGGTGGGCAGCGTGCCGGGCGTATCGTCCGCGGGTTTGAACACGCCGTCGCGGGCGTCGGCCTCGGGGCCGCCGCCCGCGGGCCGCGTGGCCCGATCCTCGTCCTCGTTGCTGCCCTTGTCCGAGCGCGCATTCGCGTCGGACAAGCCCTTTTGCACCTTGTCGGCGATGTCGACCTGCGGTTCGGAGGAGGGCTCGGGCGCGGCGGGCTGGCCGGGGTCATTGCGGTCCTGGTCCGGCGGCGGGGCCGGTTCGGCGGCCGGGCCGCCTGGCTTGGGGTGGGTCATGGGGGGCTCCTGGGTGCGGCGGTCGTCCGCCGGATGGGGTTGGCGTGCCGAGCGTTCAGGGTTCGTCGAGCGTCGACTCGCCGTCGCCTTGCGCCTGGGCAGCGCGCAGCACGCTGAATTCGCCATTGGATTCGATATACGCGCGCCTCACCTCGTCGAGCGTGGCGATGCCCTTCAGCCTGAGCTGCTCCATGAGTTCGGAGCGGCTCACGTGTTCGCGCCGCAGGCCCTTGACGTCGATGCGTCCGTCGCGCACCAGGCACACGCGGCTGGGCTCAAGCACGCGGCGCAGCCCGGGAAATCGATAGGTCGCGCGATCGAGCACGAAGCTCCATCCGACGATGGTGCACACGACGATCACGCCGTCGCCCAACGAATACGAGTCACCCGACATGGCGTTGCCGGCCGCGTCCGCGACCAGCACGAGCACCAGCATGTCGGCCGTTCCGAGCGAGCCGAGGTCGCGCCGGCCGGAAATGCGCAAGAGGGCGAACAACACCCAGTAGATGGTGGTGCCGCGTACGAACATTTCCAGGAAGCCGGCTTGAAGCGCAAAGATATCGACAAGCGATTTCATAGGGGGGGTCCAGTGGGACGTTGCGTGCGCAATCAACCCGCGAGGCCGCGCGCAGAGGCGACCGGTGCCGCATCCGTCCTGTTGCGACCACGGGCGACGCGTGAGGCGAAGCAACTGGCGTGCCCATGCGCAAGGCGTTCGCGCCGGGGGGAGCATCGGTGAGCATGGGCACGGCCGATGCTGGGCAGACCGCAGGCCGGGCGCGGGACAGGGCGCCTGATTGCACGGACTGGCTGAAACCACCGGCGCTGCGTGACAGTGCCACCCACGGAGATACTCATGAAGGCACTTTGCTGGCAGGGCAAGCACGATATCCGCTATGAAACCGTTCCCGATCCCGTGATCGAACAGCCGCGCGACGCCATCGTGCGGGTCAGCGCCTGCGCGATCTGCGGCTCGGACCTGCATCTGTTCGATGGCTTCATGCCGGACATGCACCACGGCGACATCATGGGCCATGAGTTCATGGGCGAGGTGGTCGAGGTGGGGCGCGAATGCGGCGGCCTGCAGGTCGGCGAGCGGGTGGTCGTGCCGTTCACCATCACCTGCGGCGAGTGCGATCAATGCCGGCGCGGCAACTTCTCGGTCTGCGAGCGCACCAATCGCAACGCCGACAAGGCGGCCAAGATGTTCGGCCACACCACCGCCGGCCTGTTTGGCTACACCCATCTCACCGGCGGCTACCCGGGCGGGCAGGCCGAGTATGTGCGGGTGCCGTTCGCCGACAATACCCACATCAAGGTGCCCGACGGCCTGAGCGACGATCAGGTGCTGTTCCTGGGCGACATCCTGCCCACCGGCTGGCAGGCGGCCGCGCAATGCGAGATCCGACCCGAGGACACGGTGGCGGTGTGGGGCGCGGGCCCGGTCGGGCTGATGACCGTGTTGAGCGCGCAACTACAAGGGGCGCGCCAGGTGATCTGCATTGACCGCGTGCCCGAGCGCCTGCAGATGGCGGCGCAGATCGGCGCCGTCACCATCAACTTCGAGGACCAGAGCGTGGTCGAATGCCTGCGCGAACTGACCGCGGGGAGGGGCCCCGACAAGTGCATCGACGCGGTGGGGCTCGAGGCGCATGCCACCGGCTCGCTCGACGCGATCTACGATCGCGCCAAGCAGGCGGTTGGCGCGGAAACCGACCGGCCGCACGTGCTGCGCGAGATGATTTATGTGTGCCGCCCGGCCGGCGTGCTGTCGGTGCCCGGCGTGTACGGCGGCATGATCGACAAGATCCCGTTCGGTGCGTCGATGAACAAGGGCCTGACCTGGCGCATGGGCCAGACCCACGTGCGGCGCTGGACCGACGAGCTGACGCAGCTGATCGCGGACGGCGAGATCGACCCGTCCTTCATCATCACGCATGAAGCGCCCTTGGCGGAGGGGCCCGAGCTCTACAAGACCTTCCGCGACAAGAAGGACGGCTGCGTCAAGGTCGTGCTGCGGCCTTGAGCGGCGCGCGCGTCCATGCCGCGCGGCCATTCCGACAGATGACCGATGGCGCCGTTGCCGCCATCGGCTCGACCAGGAGAGCGAACATGACGAAATTCACCAAGGACACCGGCGCCCACGTCCGCGACGACACCATCGTGTTCCAGATGGAGACAGGCGGCGTCGTGCGCGACTTCGAGATTTCCGGCGCGGTGCTGCGCGAGCATTTCGGCGCCGACGACGATACGCCGGCAGCGTTGCTGGCCGCCTTCGAACGGGGCGCCGATGAGCTGCGCGAGATCGGCAAGCGCAGCCAGTGGGTGCCCGCCGACGGCCCCATCGAGCTCGGTGCGGGCGACTTCGAAGCGCGCTGAGGCACGGACGCCATGCGGGCCACGGCCTGGCTCATCGGGGACGTGCACGGCTGCGACGCCGCGCTGGCAGCACTGCTTGCCCATCCCGAGCTGCAGGCCGATCCGGACTGCCCGCTCTGGTTCACCGGCGACTTGGTGAATCGCGGCGTGGCGAACGCGGCGACGCTGCGGCGGGTGCGCGAGCTCGGCGCGCGCGCGACGGTCGTGCTGGGTAACCACGACCTGCGTGCGCTCGCGATCGCGGCCGGCGCACTGCCGCCGGCGGCGGGCGACACCCTCCAGGATCTGCTGGACGCGCCGGATGCCGCGGCATTGATCGACTGGTTGCGCAGCCGTCCGCTGGCGTTGCGCGACGGCGACTACCTGCTCGCGCATGCGGGCCTTTATCCCGGCTGGGACGGGGAGGAGGCGGTGGCGCGGGCGGCGGAGCTCGAGGCCCTGCTGCGCGAGCCGGGCTGGCGCGCCCACATGCGTCGCCTCAGCCGCCGCACGGCCGGGCACTGGCGCGACCATGCCAACGGGCCGGACCGCCATGCCTTCATCGCGTGCGCGCTGACCCGCATGCGGCTGTGCGGTTGCGCGGGCGAGTTGCATTTCAGGGCCGCCGCCACCCCCGGCCACTGGCCGGCCGGCAGCATGCCGTGGTTCGACGCGCCGCGGCGCGCCGACCGCCGCCTGACGGTACTGTTCGGGCACTGGGCCACGCTGGGCCTGATGGTCAGGCCCGATGCAATCTGCGTGGACACCGCATGTGTGACCGGCGGCGCGTTGAGCGCATTGCGCCTGCCGGACCTGAAACTGGTGCAGGTGTCGAGCACGGCGGGCGGACATCCGGCGCACCCGGGCTGAACCCGACTCGCATGATGGCCAGGCGTGCGCAGGCCGGTGGCGCGGGCCCTCGCTCGGAGGGAGGGCCCGCGCCGGCGCATGTCAGTCGTCGCGGTTCGGCGTGGCGGCGGGGCGGCGCTCGGCCGCGCGTCGGGTGTCGGGACCGCCGGGTAGCGTGCCGTCGCGAGCCTCTCTTTCTTCGATCGCCTCGGCATGGTCGAAGCCGGTGCCGCGACGGCTCTGCACTTGTGGCGGGTGGTCGATATCCGGGCCGCCCGCGTCGGCCGGCATCTTGCCGGGACGCAGGGCGCCTGCGTTGGTGTCGGGCTGGCCGGGCAGCCGGTCGGGTCGGCGGGTGTCATCGGGCATGGTTGGATTCCTCCGGATCGCGCTCGTTTCAGGAAGGCAGCGTCACCGGGCGCGTGGCCCGGCGAAAGTTGTGTGCGCAAGCATCAGCGCGTGTCGCTGGTGCCGCCCGACCCGGACGAGGCACCCGAGCCGGGCATGCCGCCCTGGCCGGTGGAGCCCGTGGTGGCGCCCGAGCCGCCCTGGCTGCCGCGCGTGTCGCTGCCGCCCTGGTGCTTGCGGTCGGTGTTGGCGCCGTCGCGGTCCGGCCGCGCTCGGTCGGTGGGCTTGGGCTGGGTGTTGCCCACGCCCTGGTTGGCGTTGCCCGAGGCGTCGGACGGTAAGGATTGCCGCGTGCCGTCGTTTTTACCGGCATTGTTCTGGCCGGCGCCCGTGGCACCCGACTGGGTCGCGCTGCCAGCCCCGTCGGCCGCACCGGAGCCCGCCGCGCCCCCGGCGCCCTGGGCCTGCACCTGCGCCATGGGCCAGGCCAGCAGCAGCGCGCAACATGCGCCCGCCAGTTTTCGATTGTTAAACATGATTGGACCTCGCGATCGATTGGAACTAGAAAGGGACGATTGGGCCTGGGGGCCCTGCGGACGGGGTTTGCAAGCGCCATGCCGGGCAAGGGGCTTGCTGACGGGGCCCGTCCCCACACGGAGCGTGATATGGACCCGATTAAGAAGGCGTCACCCGTGATTCCCATCGTGGCGGCCGAAGCGCCCAGCCGGCCTGGTCGGCGCAACGTGCTCAAGGCGCTCACGCTCGGGGTGCCCGGCGCGTTGGCGCTGCCGGGCGCGCAGGCCCAGACCGCGGCGCCCGCAGGCGCTGCGGCCGCGCCGGCCGAGGCCGTGGCGGCGCCTTTGCGGTTTTTCAACGAGCGCGAGGCCACGCTGATGGACGCGATCGCGGCGCGCCTGATTCCGGCCGACGCGCTCGGCCCGGGCGCCAAGGAGGCCGGCGTCACGCGGTTTCTCGACGGGCAGCTCGCGGGCGCGTGGGGCGCCGGCGATCATCTCTATCGGCAAGGGCCGTTCGAGGCCGGCACGCCGGAGCAGGGCTACCAGTTGTCGTTCACGCCCGCCGAGATGTACCGGCGCGGGCTCGCCGCATTCGACGAGGCGGTGCGCAAGCAGGCCGGCAAAGCGTTTGCCGAGCTCGACGCGAAGGCGCAGGACGAATGGTTGACGGCGCTGCAGCAGGGCAAGCCCGACCTCGGCCCGCTGCCGGCCGCGGTGTTTTTCCAGGCGCTGCTCGAGGGCACCATGGAGGGCTTCTTCAGCGACCCGCTGTACGGCGGCAATGTCGACATGGTGGGCTGGAAGCTGGTGGGCTTCCCCGGCGCATATGCCAGCTTCTCGAACGATATCGAACGCCACGGCGTGGTGTGGCAGGGCCAGCCGGTGTCGATCGCGCAGGCGCGCGCGCATCACCATGCGCCCGGGGAGGGGCACGCGCCGCCTCCGGGCCAGACACCCGCTTCGCAAGGAGGCCGGCATGGCTAAGACACTGCCCGCCGTCGATGTCGCCATCGTGGGCGGCGGCTGGACCGGCGCCATCATCGGCAAGGAGCTCGCCGCCAACGGCCAGCGGGTGGTGGTGCTCGAGCGCGGCGAAGCGCGCTGGCCCGCCGACGACTTCCAGGGCCCGACGGTGCACGACGAGCTCAAGTACACGCGCCGCCACGCGCTGCACCAGAACACCGCCACCGAGACCTTCACCTTTCGCAATCACGACGGCCAGAAGGCGTTGCCGATGCGGCGCTGGCAGTTTGCGTATCCGGGCACCCACCTGGGCGGCGCCGGCAACCACTGGTCGGGCGCCTACTATCGCTTCGATCCCACCGACTTCCGCATGCGCAGCCATTACACCGAGCGCTACGGTGCGAAGATCTTCGACGATGACCTCACCTGTCAGGACTGGGGCATCGGCTACGACGAGCTGGAGCCGTATTTCGACCGCTTCGATTACCTGATCGGCGCGTCCGGGGTGGCCGGCAATCTGCGCGGCCAGAAGCAGGAGGGCGGCAATCCGTTCGAGCCCTGGCGCTCGCGCCCCTATCCGAATCCGCCCATGAAGGTGCCCTATGCGCCGGCGCTGTTCGGGGAGGCGGCGCGCAGCCTGGGCTATCACCCTTATGTGCAGCCGTCGGCGCTCTGTACGCGGCCCTACGTCAACACGGAAGGGCTGCACATGAGCGCCTGCGTGTACTGCGGCTTCTGTTCCAACTTCGGCTGCGAGCACTATGCCAAGGCCTCGCCGCAGGTCTGTGTGCTGCCGGTGGCGCTCAAGCTCGACACGTTCGAGCTGCGCACGGGGGCCCACGTGCTGCGGGTCGAGCTGTCGGAAGATCGCAAGCGCGCCCGCGGCGTGACCTATATCGATGCGGCCGGCACCGAGGTGTTCCAGCCGGCCGAAATCGTGGTGCTGTGCGCCTTCGGCATCAACAACGTGCGCCTGCTGCTGCTCTCGGGCATCGGCAAGCCCTACGACCCGGCGACCAACACCGGCGTGGTGGGCCGCAACTACACCCACCAGACCACCTCGGGCGTGAATCTGTTCTTCGACGAGAAGACGCACATCAACCCGTTCATGGGCGCGGGCGCCGTGGCGGTGACGATGGACGACTTCAGCGCCGACAACTTCGACCACGGCCCGCTGGGCTTCGTGGGCGGCGGCTATCTGCAGATCCAGGTGGTGAGCGGCGCGCCCATCGGCTACCACCCGGTGCCCAAGGGCACGGCGGCGTGGGGTGGGGCGTGGAAGGAGTCGGTGCGCCGCTACTACAACCATTCGGCCTCGATCACCATCACCGGTTCGGCGCAGCCGACGCGCGGCGGCTACCTGAGCCTGGACCCGACCTACAAGGATGCGTGGGGGCTGCCGCTGCTGCGCGTGACCTACGACTTCCCGGACAACGACATCCGCATGTCGGCCTTCCTGACCGCGCGGGGCGACGAGATCGGCAAGGCCATGCGCGGCGTCGTCCAGACCGAGCCGGGTCCGCGCAAGAAGCCCTTCACCGCGGCCGCCTATCAGTCCACCCACCTGACCGGCGGCGCGGCGATGGGCGCCGATCCGGCGACCAGCGTCGTCAATCGCTACGGACAGGTGTGGGACGTGCCCAATGTGTTCGTGACCGGCGCGGCGCTGTTTCCGCAGAACTCCGGCTACAACCCCACCGGCACGGTCGGCGCCACCGCTTACTGGATCGTCGACAAGATCAAGGCCGACTACCTGAAGTCGCCCGGTCCGCTGGTCACCTGAGGCCCACGCCAGGAGTGTTCCATCATGGCATCGCATCGCGGTATCACTGTGGCAGTGGCGCTGATGTTCGGCCTGCCCATCATCACGCTCATCGCCACGGCCTATCAGATGGTCGGCACGGGCGGCGACGGCCTGATCCTGCCCGCCAAGGTGGCGCAGCCGCCGGCCGTGGCGGCGCCACAGGCGTCCGGGGCGGCCGCGCCCGCTGGCCAGGCGGCCCCGTCGGGGGCAGCCCAGGCCCCGGCGCTGCCGGCCGTGGTGGCGGCCGGCAAGGCCCCCGCCGTGCCGGGCCGCAGCGCGCTCGACTTCAGCACGCCGGGCCCGGCCTGGCAGGCCGGTCTCGCCAAGGGCGACATCGACGCGGGCAAGCAATTGGCGCGCGACGGCAAGCAGGTCACGCGCGATGGCAAGCAGCAGACGCCGGTGCAGGCCTGTGTGACCTGCCACGGCGCGGCGGGCATCACGCCGCTGGGCGGCGCGTTTCCGAACCTGGCGGGGCTCTCGCAGGAATACCTGGCCAAGCAGCTGTGGGACTTCCGCGAGGGCACGCGCCCGCATCCGCTCATGAGCGGGATCGCGAAGGCGCTGGACGAACAGGAGGTCGCGGACCTGGCGCGCTACTACGGCAGCCTGCCCCATGCCGCGCCGGACGCGGACCGCGGGCCGGCGGCCAACTTTCCGCAGGCCGCGCGGCTCGACGTGACGGGCGACGGCCCGCGCGCCTTGCCCGCCTGCGCCAATTGTCATGGCCTGCAGGGGCACGGCGAGGGCGTGCTGCTGCCGCGCCTGGCCGGCCAGCCGGGCGTGTATTTCGTCGATCAGATGAACGGCTTTCGCAGCGGCCAGCGCCAGAACGACGACGTGGGCGTGATGCGCGCGTTCGCCCAACGGCTCACACCGGAAGAGATCGTGGCGCTGGCGCGCTATTACGAGAGCATGGGCACGACGCAGCAGAATGCGGGCGCGGGCAACCCGGGCGCGGCACCAGGGGCGGCGGGCGCGGCGCCTCCCGCAGCGGTGCCCGCCGCCGCGCGGCCCTGAGGCGCGCCGTCCTGTCATGGGGCGATGGTGTGATGGCGCAAGCGCGCCTTGTCCAATGACGCGGCGCTTTGGCGCGGGGCGCTGTCCGGCGCGGCGTTATCCAGCGCGGCGCTATCCAGCGCGGCACTTTCCTCATTACACTGTCGCCCATTCATGAAACAGCGGATCACCACGATGCAACTCGACGACGCCCTCCACGAACAGATCAAGACCCTTTGCGCAGAGGGCGACGCGCACGTGGAGGCGGGCGAGCTCGACGACGCGCTGGATTGCTACGACGAGGCCTGGGACCTGCTGCCCGAGCCCAAGCAGCGCTGGGAGGCGGCGACCTGGATCCTGGTCGCGATCGGCGACACCTGCTTCCTGGCGGGCGACGGCGAGGCCAGCGCCGAGACCTTCGGCCTGGCGCTGCGGTGTCCGGGCGGCATCGGCAACCCCTTCATCCACCTTCGCCTGGGCCAGCTGGCGTTCGACGCCGACCAGCTCGACGCCGCGGCCGACGAGCTGATGCGCGCCTACATGGGCGCGGGCGCGGAGATCTTCGAGGACGAAGAGCCCAAGTACCTCGAGTTCCTGGGCACGCGCGCCCAGCTGTAGGCCCGCGCGGCCGGAAGGGCAGGAAGGCCGGGTGCGTCCCGGCCTTTGTCGTTGTGAAAGGTCGCGGCTGCGCCGCTGCGCCTGTTGACTGTGTCGCGTGCGTCGCTGGCAAGGCGGGCCGGGCGGCTCAGCGCCGGGCGGCGTAGCCCTGCAGGGTGTTGACCACGTTCACGCCGATATCGTCCACCATGTAGCCGCCCTCCATCACGAAGACCGTCGGCAGGCCGGCGCCGGCGATGAGCTCGCCGAGGCGGATGAAGTCGCCATTGGTGAGGCGGAAGTGGCTGATCGGGTCGCCCTCGAAGGTATCGACGCCGAGCGAAACCACGAGCACGTCGGGCGCGTGCTCCCGGATGCGGCCGAGGCCGTGCGCCAGCGCCTCGCGGTAGGCCTCCCATTCGGTGCCTTGCGGCAGGGGGTAGTTGGCCGTGTAGCCCGCTCCCCGGCCGGCGCCGGTCTCGCTCAAGTAGCCGGAGAAATACGGATAGCAGACGTGGGGGTCGCCGTGCAGCGACACGAACAGCACGTCGTCGCGCTCGTGGAAGATGTTCTGCGTGCCGTTGCCGTGATGGAAGTCCACGTCGAGGATGGCCACGCGCGCGGCGTCCTTGCTGAGCGCGCGTTCGGCGGCGATGGCGGCGTTGTTGAGATAGCAATAGCCGCCCATGTATTCGCGCGCGGCGTGATGGCCAGGCGGCCGACACAGGCCGAAGGCGCCCGCCTGCCCGGCCAGCACGCGGTCCATCGCGGTGAGGGCGACGTTGGCGCTGGCGCTGACGGCGGCCCAGGTGCCAGCCGTGATGGGCGCGCCCGCGTCCATGGCATAAAAGCCCAGCTTGCCGTCGATGAAGCCCGGCTCCTCGTCGATCGCGAGGTCGCGCACCGGCCAGATCAGGGGCAGCGCGTCGTGGCTGCGGCCGGTCGCGGCCCATTCGGACCAGGCGTGTTCCAGGAACGACACGTAGCGCTCGCTGTGGGCCGCCACATAGCAGGCGCGGTCGAACGTGTCCTCGCGGATCACCTCGCCCAGGCCGCTGGCCCGCACCCGGGCCAGGATCATCTCGGCGCGGTCCGGCGCCTCGAAGGAGGGCTTGACGGCGCCATCCTTGAGTTCGGAACCATGGTGCAGGCGGTGATCGGGGCTGTAGACGGTGAGCATGAGGCGGGCAGGAGCGGGGTTGCGGGACCCGGAATGGTCGCCCACCGGCCCGGAAATGTCTTTGCTATATTCGCAGCCATCGCGCCTGTGGCGCAAAGACTCTCGCATCAGGGTTCGATATGAGCAAAGACTTTGCTTCGGAATCGCTCGACACGGTGGATCGTGCCTTGTTGGCCCGACTTCAGCAAGACGGCTCGCTGTCGAGCTCGGCCCTGGCCGAGGAGCTGTCGCTCACCGTCACGCCGTGCTGGCGACGCCGCAAGCGCCTCGAGGAATTGGGCGTGATCCGCGACTACCAGGCCAATCTCGACCGCCGCAAGCTCGGCTTCGACGTGCTGGCCTACGCCCAGGTGCGCTTCGGCGACCACTCCGGCGATGCCCCCGACCGCTTCGAGAAGGTGATCCAGGCCCTGCCGCAGGTGCTGGCCTGCCACAAGGTGACCGGGGAGGCCGATTACGTGCTCACCGTCGTCGCGCGCGACCTGGAGAGCTACGGCCGCTTCGTCGAAGACGTCCTGCGCCGCCAACCCGGCATCGCCGCCATCCAATCCAGCCTCGCCCTGCGCGAAGTCAAGGCCGAAACCCGCATCCCCGTCCTCCCCGACTGACCCCCGCGCCGCAGCCGCCCCAAACAAAGGTGTCAGACTGCAATTTCCCGGGCCGCGCCCCAATGAACAAAGGTGTCAGACTGCATTTTCTGAGAATGCATGCCGCCAAACAAAGGTGTCAGACTGCATTTTTTGAGTCGGCGTCCGCCCAAACAAAGGTGTCAGACTGCAATTTCCGCTGCGCCTCGCGGCGGGGCTTGTACGGCAAAAATGTAGTCTGACACCTTTGTTTGGCACTGGCGCCAGGCGGACGCGGGCGGGCTTTCCCGGATCGAAGCCGCTGCCTGGGCGGAACAGGGTGTTCCAATTCTGTTGGTCTTGTCGGGCGCCGCGCCCCGGCGATACCCCGGCGGCGGGTGCGTGTTTTCGGTGAGAGTCGGAGGGATGCGTTACCCTTCCGACATTGCGTGCGCCGCACGGGCGATTTCGACCCGGCTGAGCGGCGCGCCAGGCGGCCGCGTGCTGCCCGCAACACCCACATCATCTCCAAGTTTTCGCCGTGACCGCTGTTACTCCGCAAATCCCCGCTCTTCCGCCGTGCGCCACCGTGCGCGCCACGGTGCAACTGCCGATCCGCCTGGACGATGCCAGCGAAGCCTCGGCCGTCTCATTCAGCTTCGACGGGCTGGCCGATGGCAAAGAGCACGTCGCGCTGCGGTTCGGCACGCCGGGCGCCGTGCCGCTGGTGCGCCTGCACTCCGAATGCCTGACCGGCGACGTGTTCGGCTCGCTGCGCTGCGATTGCGGCCCGCAGCTCCAGGAAGCGTTGCGCGTGCTGAAAAAGGAGGGCGGCTATCTGCTCTACCTGCGCCAGGAAGGGCGCGGCATCGGCCTGTATTCCAAGCTCGACGCCTACCGGCTGCAGGAGCAGGGCCGCGACACCTACGCGGCCAACCTCGAGCTGGGCCATGGCCTGGACGAACGCGACTACACGGCCGCCGCCCAGATGCTGAAGGCGCTCGGCGTGAGCCGCATCGAGCTGCTCACCAACAACCCCGACAAGCGCGCCCAGCTCGAAGCGCTGGGCATCGCCGTGGATGCCATGCGCCCGACCGGCGTGTTCTCCAGCGTCCACAACCTGGCCTATCTGCAGGCCAAGGTCGAACGCACCCGCCATCTGATCCAGCTGGACCAGGACGACTGGTAAGCACGGGCGCGCAGCCCGCGCGGTTCAGCGCATGGCCTCGGCCACCAGCACGTGCGAGCGCGCGCGCTGCGCCGGATCGTAGATGCGGCTGTCGATCATCAACTCGTCGGCGCCGGTGCGCGCCACCACGGCGTCGATCCAGGCGCGCACCTGCGCCTTGTCGCCGGCCACCGTCATGGCCAGGACCTGGTCCATGACCTGGCGTTCGTGCTCGGGCAGGCCGGCCACGTAGTTCTCCACGGGCCGCGGCAACAGGCCCATCCGGCCCATGTGCAGATTGAGCATCCACTGCCGATGCGAGCTGGCCAGGAATTCCGCCTCCTCGCGGGTGTCCGCCGCGAAGATGTTCGCGCCCACCATCACATACGGCTGCGCCAGCCACTTCGACGGCCGGAAGGTCTTGCGGTAGATGTCGACCGCCTGGTCCAGAAAGCGTGGTGCGAAGTGCGAGGCAAAGGCGAACGGCAGGCCGAACGCGGCGGCGAGCTGCGCGCCATAGAGGCTGGAGCCCAGGATCCATACCGGCACCTCGTGGGTGCCGGGCACGCCGTGGGCGGCGCGCCGGCCGTTGTTGGCCAGGTAGTCCATCACCTCGGCCACGTCATCGGAAAACTCGGTCTCGGGCACGCCACGGCGCAGGGCCCGCACCGCCGCGCCCGCGCTGCCGGGCGCGCGGCCCATGCCCAGGTCGATGCGGCCGGGGTAGAGCGCGTTCAGGGTGCCGAACTGCTCGGCCACGGCCAGCGGCGCGTGATTGGGCAGCATGATGCCGCCCGAGCCGACGCGGATGGTGCGCGTCGCCGCGGCGATCCGGTCGATGATGAGCGAGGTGGCGGCCGAGCCGATGCCGGGCATGTCGTGGTGTTCGGCGATCCAATAGCGCGTGTAGCCCTGCGGTTCGACCGCCTGCGCGAGCTGGGTGGATTCGTCGATGGCGGTGGCGAGGTCTTTGCCTTCGCCGATCATCACCAGATCGAGAATGGATAGGGCGGGCATGATCGGATTCCTGTGTTGAGTCGTGCAATCGGGCGGCGGGCGCTGCGTCAGGCGGCGGTCCGGCTCGCGGAATAGGGGGGATAGTCGGTGTAGCCGCGCTCGCCGCCGCCATAAAAGGCCTCCTTGCCGGCCTCGGCCAGCGGCCAGTCGTGGCGGATGCGGGCGACCAGGTCGGGATTGGCAATGTAGGGCCGGCCGAACGCCACCAGATCGGCGGCGCCGGCCGCGATGGCCGCGCTTGCCGATGCCGGGGTGTAGCCGCCCGCCAGCATGAACGCGCCGCCGAAGGTCTTGCGCAGATCGCGCTGGAAGGCCGCCGGACCCAGGTCGCTGGCGTGCAGGTAGGCGATGCGCCGCTGGCACAGGGCCCCGGCCAGGCCCAGCCAGGTCGCCTTCTCGGCATCGAAGGGGCCGAGACCGCCGAGGTGGCCGAAGGGTGTGATGCGCACGCCCACGCGGGCACGGCCGATGGCGTCTACCACGGCGTCGACCGTCTCGAGCAGGAGTCGCAAGCGGTTCGCAATGGGCGCGCCGCCGTAGGGATCTTCGCGGGTGTTCAGGCCCGCGTTGATGAACTGTTCGAACAGAAAGCCGTTGCCGGCGTGCAGCTCGACGCCGTCGAAGCCGGCCGCGACCGCATTGCGCGCGGCCTCGCGGAACTCGGCGATGACGCGGTGCATGCCGGCCAGGTCCAGCGCCAGCGGCGTGGCCACGGGCACTTGCGCTGGCGTGCCGTCGGGGCCGTAGCCATGCACCGTCGCACCGTCGGCGGCCACGGCCACCGGGCCCACGGGCGCCTGCCCGGCCGGCAGCAGGCTGCCGTGCGACAGCCTGCCCGCATGCCAGAGCTGGACGACGATGCGGCCGCCGGCCCGATGCACCGCGTCAGTGACCGTGCGCCATCCGGCGATCTGTGTGGCGGT
>Ga0160496_1000529_pt1 | contig 15702 bp, 13 predicted proteins | sample DIDPMG_2_FD_108231 | JGI IMG/M metagenome (GOLD analysis project Ga0160496, IMG submission 108231) | Enriched soil microbial communities from UW Madison campus, WI, USA - DID2937_E24_FP MG | ecosystem: Environmental > Terrestrial > Soil > Grasslands | place: USA: Madison, Wisconsin | collected...
GATGCAAGGCGCTTGCTTCACCATCTCCAGCCTCGGCCACATTGGCGGCACCGGCTTCACGCCGATCGTCAACGCGCCGGAAGTGGCTATCCTGGGCGTCTCCAAGGCGACCATGCAGCCAGTGTGGGATGGCAAGGCCTTCCAGCCGAAGCTGATGCTGCCACTGTCGCTGTCCTACGATCACCGTGTGATCAACGGCGCAGCCGCCGCGCGCTTCACCAAGCGCCTGGGCGACGTGCTGGGCGATATCCGCACCATGCTGCTGTAAGGCAGCCCGCTGCCCCTCCTTGCGAGGGGCAGTACCCTTTTCGAGCTGCCACGCTCGTACCTCAACCCCGTCGATTGGCGGGGCTTTTTTTTGCCTGGAAAAAGCTGGGAGGGCTTCGCCCTCCTTTCGCGACACAAGGCCGCTCCCACAGGCAATCCCAGTCCACATTGTGGGAGCAACTGTCTTGCTCAATTTCTAAAAGCTGGCGCGATCCCTGTGGGAGCGGCCTTGTGTCGCGATGGGCCGCAAAGCGGCCACAAAATCTCCAGCCAAACTGCAGAATCGGCCACGTCAGCCGATAACCTGTCCACAGCATCAAGCATGGCCGCTTGCCAGCCCTCGGGACATGATGCAACCTTGCCAAATCCGCCGCAGCCACAAGGCAGCGTTCCCTCTTCAAGCGAGTCTTCGATGAAAAGCCAACCCGATGCCGCCAGCCGTGTGGCGGCCGAGGTCGTGACACAGTTACCCGTGCCCTCGCGGCTCGGCATGCTGCGTTTCGAAAGGCTCAACGAAGCCACCTGGGCCATGCTCTACCTTGACCCAGCCTGTGAGCGCCAGTTCGGCCTGAAAACCGGCGAGTTGTGTGCCCTGATTGACGCGCCCTACGCCAGCCTGATGGAACCCGAAGCACGCTACCGGCTGCACGACGAAATCCAGTTGCAACTGGCCCAGCGCGGCTACTATCGCGTGCGCTACACCCTGCACACGCCGAGCACCGCGCTGCGCCTGCTGGAAGCGGGTGAAGCCTACAAGCAACACAACCGCCAGCTGTTGCGCGGCTACCTGAGCGTGCTCGACGACCAGCAGGAAGAGGCCGGCGAACCCGGCGCCAGCGACCTGGAGTCACGCAACAACCGCCTGCAACTGGCCCTGCAGCTGAACCAGCGCACGCAGCAAGAACAACTGGAGCACCTGGAGCGGGTGCGCGGCCAGCAGGACCTTATCCTGCGCCTTGCCCGCCATCGCTACAGCGCGGGCAACTCGCTGCTAGAAGCGGCCCAGCTGATCACCCAGAGCGCCTGCGAAATCTACAAGGTCGACAGCGCCAGCATCTGGCACCTGGAAGACCAACGCCTGGAACCGATCATCGCCTGGTACCGCGACGCACAGGAGCACCGCCAGCCCGAAGCCATCGATGCCAGCCGCTTCCCCGACTACCTGGATGCACTGCACGCAAGCCGCGCCATCGACGCTCACAACGCCGGCCACGACCCGCGCACCCGCGCCCTGGCGCAAAGCATGCGCCCGGAAAACAAGGCAATGCTCGACGCCAGCATCCGTGTCGATGGCCAGGTGATCGGCGTGTTGTGCCTGGAGCAAACCGGCCAGCCACGGGCCTGGCAGTCGGACGAGATTGCCTTTGCCGGCGAGCTGGCCGACCAGTTCGCCCAAGTGATCACAAACCACAAACGACGGGCCGCGGCCAGCGCCCTGCACCTGTTCCAGCGTGCGGTCGAGCAGAGCGCCAGCGCCTTTCTGCTGGTGAACCGCGACGGCCGGGTGGAGTACGTCAACCCCAGCTTCACCGCCATCACCCAGTACAGTACCGACGAAGTGCAGGGCCGCCAGCTGGGTGAGCTACCGGCACTGGAGAACCTCAGCGAACTGCTGTTCGACTCGCCGTCGAGCCTGGCCATGGGCAACAGTTGGCAGGGCGAGTTCAAGAGCCGGCGCAAAAACCTGGAGCCGTACTGGGGCCAGTTGTCGATTTCCAAGGTGTACGGAGACAACCGTGAGCTGACCCACTACATCGGCATCTACGAAGACGTCACCCAGACCAAGCTGGCCCAGCAACGCATCGAACGCCTGGCTTACACCGACAACCTCACCAACCTGGGCAACCGCCCGGCGTTCATCCGCAGCCTGGACGAGCGCTTCGCCCGCGATGGCGAAAGCTCGATGTGCCTGCTGCTGGTGGACATCGACAACTTCAAGCGCATCAACGACAGCCTAGGCCACCAGACCGGCGACAAGCTGCTGATCAGCCTGGCCAGGCGTTTGCGCAACAGCCTGCACAGCGGTGGCATCCTGGCGCGCTTTGCCAGTAACGAGTTCGCCGTGCTGCTCGACGACACCAGCCTTGAAGATGGCCAAGGCGTTGCCCAACAGTTGTTGTGCACCCTCGACAAGCCGATGTTCGTCGACAACCAGCTGATCAACGTCACCGCCTCAGTAGGCCTGGCCTGTGCACCGTTGCACGGCGTCGACCCGGCCAGCCTGATGAAGAATGCCGGCCTTGCATTGCACAAGGCCAAGGCCAACGGTAAACACCAGGTACAGGTGTTTACCGAAGTGCTCAACGCCGAAGCCAGCTACAAGCTGTTTGTCGAGAACAACCTGCGCCGTGCCCTGACCCAGAATGAGCTGGACGTGTTCTACCAGCCCAAGCTGTGCCTGCGCAGCGGTCGCCTGCTGGGCCTGGAAGCGCTGCTGCGTTGGAACCACCCCGAACGCGGCATGATCCGCCCGGACCAGTTCATCAGCGTGGCCGAGGAAACCGGCCTGATCATCCCTATCGGCAAATGGGTGGTGCGTCAGGCGTGCTGCATGAGCCAGCAACTGCGCAAGGCCGGCCTGGGCAACCTGCATGTAGCCATCAACCTGTCGCCCAAACAGTTCTCCGACCCGGACCTGGTGGCGTCGATCAGCACCATCCTCAAGGAAGAAGCCCTGCCCCCGCACCTGCTGGAGCTGGAGTTGACCGAAGGCCTGCTGCTGGAAGCCAGCGAAGACACCCACCGCCAGCTGGACGAGCTGAAGGCCCTGGGCCTGACCTTGGCCATGGACGACTTCGGCACCGGTTATTCGTCGCTGAGCTACCTGAAGAAGTTTCCGATCGACATCCTCAAGATCGATCGCAGCTTCATCAACGAAATCCCCGACAACCAGGACGACATGGAAATCACCTCGGCGGTGGTGGCCATGGCCCACAACCTGAAGCTGAAGGTGGTGGCCGAAGGGATCGAGACGCCGGAGCAACTGGCGTTCCTGCGCCGCCACCGCTGCGACGTGGGCCAGGGCTACCTGTTCGACCGGCCGATTCCCGGGCGCGAGCTGGCCGAGCGGCTGAAGCGCTATCCGCGTGGCCCGGTGGCCTGACAGCTGCGTAATCCTCGGGCACTATAGAAGCCATTCGGGCCCTTTCGCGGGCACGCCCGCTCCCACAGGAACACCACAACCTTTGAAACCTGTGCTGTACCTGTGGGAGCGGGCATGCCCGCGAAGGCCCAAACCCCTACCCCACTGAATAAACACAGAGGAACGGCCATGGTCCTGCGTTCGGAAATCCTGGTGAACAAAAACGTCATGCCAACTGCGGAACAGGCCCTGCCTGGCCGCGACACGCCAATGAGCCTGCCCGAGTTCCACTACGTCTTCAAAGACACCCCGCTGCTCGGCCCGTTCTTCGAAGGCGCCATCGACTTTGCCATCTTCGGCCTGGGTTGCTTCTGGGGCGCGGAGCGCCGATTCTGGCAGCGTGAAGGTGTGGTCAGCACCGTGGTCGGCTACGCCGGCGGCTTCACCCCGCACCCTACCTACGAAGAAGTCTGCTCGGGCCTGACCGGCCACACCGAAGTGGTGCTGGTGGTGTTCGACAAGGACAAGGTCAGCTACCGCGAACTGCTGGCAATGTTCTGGGAGCTGCACAACCCGACCCAAGGCATGCGCCAAGGCAACGACATCGGCACCCAGTACCGCTCGGCCATCTACTGCACCAGCCCGGAACAGCTGGAACAGGCCAAGGCCAGCCGCGACGCCTTCCAGGCCGAGCTGAGCAAGGCCGGCTTCGGTGAGATCACCACCGAAATCGACCAGGCACCGACCGTCTATTTCGCCGAGGCCTACCACCAGCAGTACCTGGCCAAGAACCCGGACGGCTACTGCGGCATCGGCGGCACCGGCGTGTGCCTGCCACCCAGCCTGCAAGGTAACTGAAGCATGAGCACGATGACCCTGTTCCACTCGCCGTTGTCGCCTTTCGTGCGCAAGGTCATGGTGGTGTTGCACGAGACCGGCCAGCTTGAGCGGGTGCAGCTGCAGCCGGTGAACATCAGCCCGGTGAGCGGCGACCCGCAGCTCAACCAGGACAACCCGATCGGCAAAATCCCGGCCCTGCGCCTGGAAGACGGCACCGTGCTGCACGACAGCCGGGTGATCTGCGAGTACCTCGACCTGCAGCACGTTGGCCTGCCGCTGCTGCCGCGTGAAGGTTCGGCGCGCTGGCGGCGCATGACCTTGGTATCACAGGCCGATGCGATCATGGATGCGGCGGTGTTGAGCCGGTATGAGAGCTTCCTGCGGCCAGAAGACAAGCGCTGGGATGGTTGGCTGCAAGCGCAGGGTGACAAGATCCGCCGTAGCCTGGCCAACCTGGAGCAGGAGCACTTGCCGGAGCTGATCTCCGGCTTCGACCTGGCGGCGATTGGTGTGGCCTGTGCGCTGGGCTATCTGGATTTGCGTCAGCCCGGGTTTGGCTGGCGTGAGCGCCAGCCTGGGTTGGCGGCGTGGTATGCCGAGGTGGTCAAGCGGCCATCGATGGTCGCTACAGCGCCAGTGGCCTGAGGGCCCCTTCGCGGGTAAACCCGCTCCTACAGATTTTCCACAGTGTTCGCTATCTGTGGTGGGCTTGTGGGAGCGGCGTGCCCGCGAAGGCCTCACCTCGGTATCACAGGAAACAACAGCCCGATCCTGAGCGCCAACCAGCACCCGATCTCTCTATCTTCCCTCATGCCGCCCTCCCCACCCGCGCCCAGTCCAGCCGCCGGGTCAGCACCATGAACACCCCAAGCAAGCCGAAACACAACAGCGACCCCATCAGCAGCGCATAGTCTTCGGCACTCAGCAGCCCGAAGAGCAGCGCGTACAACGCCGCCAAACCCGCTGCAAAACCCACCCCTCGCACCAGGCTGCGCAACACATGGCTCAGGTAGAAGCCGATCAGCATCACACAGGCTGAAGCCGACAGCCCATACGCCAGACCAAAGCCAATGTGCTCGGACAACGACAGCAGCAGCAGATAGAAGAACGCCAGCGCCACGCCCACCAGGATGTACTGCACGGGGTGCACGCTCAGGTTCTTCATTACCTCGAACAGGAAGAAGCCGGCAAAGGTCAGGGCAATGAACAACAACGCGTATTTGATTGCCCGCTCGCTTTTCAGGTACTGGTCCACCGGGTCTATAAAACTCACGCCAAAGCTGCGCTCACTGAAATCCGTACACTGCCCGGCGTTAGCGCACTGGCGTATGGCATCCTCAAGGTTGGTGGCAAAGAACGAGGTTTGCCAATGGGCACTGAAGCCTTGAGCATCGATTTCGCGGCGGTTGGGCAAGTAGTTGCCGACGAAGCTCGGGTGCGGCCAGTTGGCGCGCATGTCCACGCTGCTGGTACGGCCCACGGGGACCACGTGCAACTGGCCGGTACCTTGCAACGCCAGGTCAAAGCCATAGCTGAAGGCTCGCGCCTGCAGCCCGTCCAGCCCCGGCAGGCTGGCGTGCACGCCGCCGCGCATCCAGTCGAGCTGGGTACCGGCCTCGAATGGCACTTTGTGTTCGTCCATGCTCAGCTCCAGACCACTTTCGATACCGCGGATATCACTGATGCCAACCACCAGGAACGGCGTGTCGAAGCGGTAGTCGTCAAAGTCCTTGTCGATGCCCCAATGCGCCGGGAGCTTGAAGCGGCCGCTGATACGGCCTTTGGTGTGGAACAACCGGGCCTGGTAGATGCCGCGGGCGCGCAGTTCGGTGTCCACACCCAGTTCGGCGTCGAAGGTTTCCGGCAGGAAGTACAGGTGGCCGGCGATGGTGCTGGTTTCCTGGGTACGCTCACCGTCCTTTTCGATCCAGCGGCGCTGGTACTTTCGGTACGGCACCACCAGCAGCGGGCCGGTGAGTTGCTGATCGAAGCTGGTGCTCTGGGCAATATCGCGCAGCACGCCGTCGCGCATGGCCTGGCGTTCGTCGATCAGGCCGTTGATCAGCAGTATCGGGATGAGCAACAGCAACATCAGCATGGCGATCATGCCGAGTTTGAAACCGAGGGTCTTGTTCATGTGGCCTCCTGTGGCAGTGGGCGCAGTGTCTGCGCCTTGCGTGGAGGCTTTGTGGAGCGCGTGTGTGATTTACGTGTATTTGGGGCTGCTGTGCAGCCCGCGGCTATCTCAGCTAATGCGCCGCACCGGCAGCCACAACCGCACCCGTACCCCTCCATCGACGTTGTCCACCGCCAATGCCCCGCCATGCAGCTGCATCACCTCGGCCACGAAGTTCAGCCCCAGCCCGGTGCTCTTGCGCCCGCTCCCGGGCCGCGGCAGCGAGTAGAACCGCTCGCTGACCCGCCCGATGGCGTAGGCCGGTATCGCTTGCCCCTGATTGAACAAGCTCAACGCCACCCGTTCGCCATCGCGCTCCAGGTCGAACAGCAGCGTGCCCCCTTCCGGGGTGAAGTCCAGTGCGTTGTCGAGCAGGTTGGCCAACGCCTGGCGCATCAGAAACGGATCGCAGAGCAAGCGCAAAGTGGCAGGCACCCGCTGACGTACCTGCAAACGGGCGCCTTCGATACGCGCCGCATGGGCCAGCAGCAACTCATCGACCAACGCCGCCAGCGCCACCTGCTGCTCGTCCTCCAGCGCCTGCATCTGCTCGACCCTGGCCAGGTTGAGCAGCCGCTCGATCATCTGCTGCAACCGCTCGCTCTCGCGCTCGATATTGCCGGCAAAGCGTGCCCGCTGATCAGCGGGCATATCCTCGCCCTGTAACAGCTCGGAAGCACCACGGATGGCCGCCAGCGGGCTTTTCAGCTCGTGAGTCAGGGTGTGCACGTAGCGCTCAACATAGGCCTTGCCTTCCAGCTGGGTGCGCATGCGCTCCACTGCCTGTGCCAGGTTCGCCAGCTCGCCGCCCTTGTAATGCGGAAGCTCCGCACGTTCCCCTTCGCTGACCGCCTGCGCATAACCTGCCAACTTGCGCAGCGAGCGCGCAAGCCACCACGACAGAGCCGCGCCGATCAGCAAACCCAGGCCGATCAGCCCTAGCCCCAGGGTGAGCAGGCGCCGCTCGGAGCGGTCGATGTAGGGTTGCAATGAGCTATTGGGCTTGGCGACGGTGACAACGCCGATGATCTTGCCGTTGTCGATGATCGGCGCGCCAACGTGCATCACCGAGGTGCTTTCGTCGTTGGGGTCGCTGCGGGTGGAGCGGGCGCCATACTGGCCACGCAGGGTCAGCAGCACGTCATTCCACTGCGAGTAATCCTTGCCCAGGGCCTCGCCACTGGAGTCCAGCAACACGATGCCCTTGGCGTCAGTGACGTAGATGCGGTGGCTGACCTGGTTCTTGGCCAGCCCCCAGATCTGTGCGCCCGGGCTGCGCGAGCCGTAGGCCTCGAGCACCTCGGGCAGGCGGCCCTGGTTCAGGGTGCCGGCCTTGACGTCATCCCGCAGGATTTCTGCCAGCAGGTTGGCAGTGTCTACCAAGGTTTCTTCGGAGGATTGGCGCACCACCGGACGAATCTGTTCGCGTACGGTATTGAGCAAGAAGTAACCGGCCAAGCCGACGAACAGGAAGTACACCAGAAAGATGCGAATGCCCAAGCGCATCAGGCGTGTTCCGGGCTATAGCTGTAACCGAGGCCGCGATGGGTCTGGATCGGCTCGGCGTCACCCGCTACCTGGCGCAGCTTGGCGCGCAGGCTCTTGATATGGCTGTCGATGGTGCGCTCGTAGCCCACGTCGGAGGCCACGCCCAAAGCGTCGAGCAGCTGTTCGCGGCTGAACACCCGCTGCGGTTGTTCGAGCAGGCATTGCAGCAAGCGGAACTCATGCCGGGTCAGCGTGAGCGGCTGGCTGCGGTAGCTGATCTGCATGCGCAAGGTGTCGAGGTGGAACAAGGTGGTTTCGCCGACAACCTCGGCCCTCGGGGCCATGCGTTTGAGGATCGCCCGAACGCGCGCTGCCACTTCACGAGGGCTGAATGGTTTTACCACGTAGTCGTCGGCACCGATTTCCAGGCCTACTACGCGGTCGATTTCACCGTCCCGGGCGCTGAGAAACATCACCGGCACCTCGGTGAACCGACGCAGCTGGCGACAGGTTTCGAAGCCACTGATGTCGGGCAGGCCGATGTCGAGGATGACCAGGTCGGCCGGGCGCTGGCGCTGCTGGTCGAGGGCGGCACTGCCCAGGGTTACCCACTCGGTGCTGTGACCGTCGGCCTGCAGGGCGTAGACCAGGGTGTCGGCGATGGCGGCTTCGTCTTCGACGATGAGGATATGAGGCATGGCGTCCGGCCTTGCGGTTTTGAAGGTTGGCACATCTCAGTGTAGGAGCGGGCTTGCCCGCGAACACCGGCGAAGCCGGTGCCTGACACCCCATTATGTGTGTTCGCGGGCAAGCCCGCTCCTACATTGTATGGCGCACGCTTCAGATCAACAGCCTGGCTTGCCAGCAGTGAACTTCTTCGCCGGGTTGACCGCCGCCTTGAACTCGCGCAGCGCCTTGGAACCCACCAGCAGCGGGTAGTTGAAGTTGCTGCGGTCCACCAGATTCACCTCGACGGTACGCTTCACATCCCCCAGGCACAGCTCCAGGTCGACCACCGGGCGCTTGGAGACCTCTGGCGCATCCCCTTCGTCCTCTTCATCGGCACGGCCCTTGATCTTGCTGATGCGCGAGACCTTGTGCTCGTACACCTTGCCGTCCGATTCCTTGGTCGCCAGGCGGAAGCGCACCCACTCGTCCCCATCGCGGGTGAACAGCTCGATATCCTTGGCCGACAGCGACGCGGTGAAGGCGCCAGTGTCCATCTTGGCTTTCAGGGTTTCGCCCAGTTCAGGCAGGGCAATATTCTCGTAACGGCCGTAGATAGTGGGTTCGGCGGCCATCACCGGCAGCGCCAACAGCGACAACATGGCTAAAAGAGATTTCACAAGCAGGCTTCCTTGAGAGGGTCAATGCTTAGACTGCACTGGGCAGATAGGTTCGCTGTCACGAGCCTAACCAACATAATGTGAAACATTTGTCCCCGCCGTCGGGCATTGGACATTTGGCGTAGGCCACCGCCCTGCTTATCATTGCCAACCGTTTATCTCCCACAACAAGAGTCTCTTTATGCGTCGCCTGCTGACCGGCATTCTTACTACCACCCTGCTGCTGCTCAACACCGTGGTGTTGATCTGCCCGCTGCTGGTCTTCGCCCTGCTCAAGCTGGTGTTGCCAGGCCGTGGCCGCGACTACGCGTCGTGGGCAGTGATGTGGGTGGCCGAAACCTGGTCGGAAATCGACAAAGCCATCTTCGCCCTGTGCATCCCTACCCAGTGGGACATCCGCGGCGTGGAAAACCTGCGCAAAGACACCTCGTACCTGGCCGTGAGCAACCACCAAACCTGGGTCGACATCCCGGCGCTGATCGAAAGCCTCAACCGCCGTACACCGTTCTTCAAGTTCTTCCTGAAAAAGGAGCTGATCTGGGTGCCGTTGCTGGGCCTGGCCTGGTGGGGGCTGGATTACCCGTTCATGAAGCGCTACAGCAAGGCGTTTCTGGAAAAGCACCCGGAGCTCAAGGGCAAGGACCTGGAAATCACCAAGGCGGCCTGCGAGCTGTTCAAGCGCCAGCCAGTGACCGTGGTCAATTACCTGGAGGGCACGCGGTTTACTGAAGCCAAGCGCCTGGAACAGCAGTCGCCATATCGCTATCTGCTCAAACCAAAGGCGGGTGGCGTGGCGTTTGTGCTGGCGGCGTTGGGCGAACAGCTGGATGCCCTGCTGGACGTGACCATCGTGTACCCAGGCAACAAGGCGCCGGGGTTTTGGGAATTGCTCAATGGCAGCATTAGCCGGGTGATTATCGACATTCAGGTGCGGGAGCTGGACCCGGCGTTGTGGGCGGGGGATTACGAGAATGATCCTGAGTTCAGGCAGACGGTGCAGGCCTGGGTCAACCAGTTGTGGGTGGCCAAGGACCAGCGGATCGAGCAGCTACGGCAGGAAATGAGCTGATATTTTTTAAGTGTCTGCCCGGGCCTCTTCGCGGGTACCCTGCGAACAGGCCCGGGCAGACTGCGCAAGAATCCTCACCCGACCTTCAGACCGAGGGCTGAGCCAATGGCGCCGGTGTGGTCCACAAGCTCCCCAGATTCTGCAACAACGTCCCGGCAATTCCCTGCTGCCCCAAGTACTGCAGCAGCAACGGCGCAAACTGCCCGATCATCCCGGTATCCATGCCTAGCGCCTTGAACGCATTGTCCAGGTCGCTACGGTTTTCCACGTTGTTGCCCAGTGCGTTGCTCAACGCCGTCTGGCTCTCGCTGTTCTTGCCCAGCAAATCACCCAACCCACTCAACCCGCCCAGCGCATTTGCACCGGCCAGCAGGTCCAGCCCTGGCACCGCCTTGGTCAGTTGCCCATAGTCATCGCTGCTAAGGTTGTTGCGTGCCAGCCCCAGCATGGCTCCTGCTCCACCTACCGCCTGTTCGGGGGTGATGTTCAGCTGGCTGCCCAGGGTGTTGAGCAGATTGGCCTGCGCTTCCGGTGCCTGTACCTGGCCTTGCTGTTGCTGGTTCTGCATAGCGGACACGGCGTTGGCAGCGTCGCTGAGGTTGAAGGCGAACACCGGGCTAGCGGCCAGGGTCATCAGGGTTGCCAGGGTGAAAGCTTTCATTGGAAGAGACCTCATAGGCCGGGATGGCCCGCGAAAGTAAACTTTAGACCCGACGTTCGAGACTTGGTTCCAGCGGGCGATACCTGACAAAATTGCTAGTTGTCACTGCCTTTAGGGAAGAGCACAGTAACAGCACATTATCCAAATACCAGGATATCGCACGTGCCCTCTCTTTTCGAATAAATACGTTACTAGAACTAAGCAGTCGTAGGCGAGACGTCGCCACTGATGCCCTACGCCAGCTAAATGTTTCCTGTAACATGCCCATAATAAACTTTCATCGCCCTTACCACCCTAGCCCACTTAGGGAGCGCGAGATTTCAGATCGACGAGGCCAACTCAATGAGAAGAATTAGAGCATTTACTTATTCCCCCTACGGCCAGTCTGCGACGTTAATATCGGAGCGACCATCACTCGGCTTCAACGGCGAGTTCTTTGACGCTGTGACCACCACCTATCCGCTAGGCAATGGACATCGCTTGTACAGCCCAAAACTTATGCGATTCCTTTCACCAGACGAGTTAAGCCCATTCTCAGAGGGCGGCATCAACACATACATGTACTGTAACGGCGACCCCATAGGGAAAATTGATCCTTCAGGGCGAAATTCTATTCTCATTATCATCAAGCCACTTAATAGCCTATACAAAGGCATTAAGAATCGATTTTTTGGCCGCACACCAAAATCTAAACGCCCCCCACAAACCCCTGGAGGAACGCCAACTAAAAGCAAAAACATACAGGACGGAAACTCCAATAACAATCCGTACATTCGTGCATACGAACAACAGCAAGCCAGCAGTGACAGATGGTGGCTATACAATGAGCATTTATCGGACATTGAAAAAGCCAAAAACACTGACCTAACCAAAGTCCCCCGAGATGTACTTGATCGCGCGATTAATAACTTCAATCACAGACAAGCAGAGATCGATAGGCTCACCCGAGAGCATAATCTACCACCTTTCCGACGGCACGCTCCTCATTCTTCCCCAGACCTGTCGAGCAATGCCGTCGCCCCCATTCGAAGTAGGCTGTAGCAGACCGCAAGCAGTTGCTACCCATCAAAATGGAGCGGGTGAGGCTGTGGAAGATTTTGGTCGCACTGATCGAGCCACACTACCCAAAGCGATCGCCCGAACTATACATTGACCTACAACTTATAAGCAAAGATACCCCAGAATGGATAATGTATAAATGAGAGAGTATTTTTACCAAAATCGACAGCTACACACCCTAAAATCAGCTTTCGATATCCGTAGCATCTTTCGTGCTGCCGGCCTGTCACTTGCGGAGCATAGTGACAAGGCCGCTAACCTGCTAGAGACGGATAAGAGCGGAACCGTGATGGGAGCTTTGAGCTTATCCGACCACAGCGTATACGCATATATGAGCTATGGACACTGCCTCAAGATACCTTCCGACCATTCGATGGTCGGTTTCGACGGCCAGTTAATCGACCCCGTCTTGCGGGCCTATCTTTTGGGTAACGGATATCGTGCATTCTCTCCCATTTTTATGCGTTTCTCTTCTCCCGACTCACATAGTCCATTTGGAACTGGCGGCATTAATAGCTACTGTTATTGTCTAGGCGACCCCATTAATAGAACCGATGCCTCGGGACACGCCTCAACGAAATTTGCCATGCTACCAAGAGCCATGAATGAGGCGTGGCGCAAGGCTAGAGAAAACGGTTGGGAAAGTATATTAACTAACCCAAACATCATTTCAAAGATTCAACCCACCCTACCCAGCAAAGATGTTGTAAGCCTCGCGCACGCATCAAAAAAAATACACACCGCCGTCAGCATAGAATCTAACAAAATAGCCAACAGCAAAATCTCGATTGATAATGCACTACAAACTAGAGATATGCAATTCGAAGGCACACTACCGAGTTCAGTATCGACGCGACGAAATGATGTTATCCTGCACGCAATCAACCAAACTGAAACTTTGCAAGACGATTTTTTGAGATTGAATGAAGCGCCCACAGACTTGGGCACCGGACGTAGGCATGCAATCGTAGTCCGCCCTGGCCGGCGCAGGCCAACTTTGTCTAGCCATAGCAGCACCGACAGCATTTTTGATGAAAACGGGGATATTCGCGGCAACCCTAGAAACTAACTTAGCTATGTGCATTACTACAAAACCATTTTCTGCAGTAAGGTAGCCCCTGCGACTATACAGAATGGATAGCAGCGCACCTCTTTCACCCATCGCACGTAACCTCACCCACCGGAACAACGGAACTTGCTCGGCTCTAGGTTGGAGCTTCGTGGGCTTTGAGATCAGTTATTCAGCCTTGAAAAAGCCCCTCAAATTGAGGAGCTCTTGTCAGGCAACTGCTTTCTACGCCGCGCCCCACATCTTGTGTGGGTCGATCACAAACTTCTTCGGCACACCCGCATCGAACTCGCCATACCCTTCCGGCGCCTGATCCAGGTTGATCACCTGCACCCCCACCACTTCAGCAATGTTGATGCGGTCCCACATGATCGCCTGCATCAGCTGGCGGTTGTACTTCATGGTCGGGGTCTGACCGGTGTGGAAGCTGTGCGATTTCGCCCAGCCCAGGCCAAAGCGGATGCTCAGCGCGCCGATCTTGGCTGCAGCATCCACCGCGCCTGGGTCTTCGGTCACGTACAGGCCCGGGATACCGATGTTGCCGGCTACGCGGGTCACTTGCATCAGCGAGTTCAGCACGGTGGCCGGGGCCTCGTGCTTGGCACCTTCATGGCCGTGGCCACGGGCCTCGAAGCCTACGGCGTCGACAGCGCAGTCCACTTCCGGCTCGCCGAGGATGTCGACGATCTGCTCGTGCAGCGGGGTGTCCTTGGACAGGTCGACCACTTCGAAGCCTTGCGACTTGGCGTGGGCCAGGCGGGCGGGGTTCAGGTCACCGACGATTACGCAGGCGGCGCCCAGCAGGCGCGCCGAGGCAGCAGCGGCCAGGCCGACCGGGCCAGCACCGGCAACGTAGACAGTGCTGCCTGGACCAACACCAGCAGTCACGGCACCGTGATAGCCGGTGGGCAGGATGTCGGACAGGCAAGTCAGGTCACGGATCTTTTCCATGGCCTTGTCGCGCTCAGGCAGCTTCAGCAGGTTGAAGTCGGCGTATGGCACCAGCACGTATTCGGCCTGGCCACCGGTCCAGTCGCCCATGTCGACGTAGCCGTAGGCACCGCCGGCGCGGGCCGGGTTGACGGTGAGGCAGACACCAGTATGCATCTCTTTGCAGGAACGGCAGCGGCCGCAGGCGACGTTGAACGGTACCGATACCAGGTCGCCGATCTGCATGCGCTCGACGTCGCGGCCCTTCTCGACGATTTCACCGGTGATTTCGTGGCCCAGGACCAGGCCGACCTGGGCAGTGGTGCGGCCACGGACCATGTGCTGGTCAGAACCGCAGATGTTGGTGGAGACCACCTTCAGGATGACGCCGTGTTCGATTTTCTTGCCGCGCGGGTCCTGCATTTTCGGGTAGTCGATGTGTTGCACTTCGACCTTGCCGGCGCCGAGATATACCACTCCACGATTGCCAGACATTGCTTGTACCTCGCTTGATTATTATTTATGCAGCGTTGGTTGAAGCGCCGCCATCCGTGGGCGGCATGTACTACTGGAATGCAGGGAATTGTGGGCCGGATAGGGCCGGACGCACTGACTGGAAGCGACAGGGAGATGCCTTTTAGCGGCAGGGTTGTCGTTGGGGAATATGGGCAAACAGAGGGGCGGCCTGTGCGGGCCTCTTCGCGGCTAAAGCCGCTCCTACAGGGACCGCACCCATCCAAGGGCTGTGCTGTACCTGTAGGAGCGGCTTTAGCCGCGAAGAGGCCGGTACCGGTTATTACAGAACGACAGTCCGGTTGGCGTTCAGGAACACCCGCCGCTCGATGTGATAACCCACCGCGCGCGCCAATGTCAGGCATTCGATATCCCGCCCTTTGGCAATCAGGTCTTCGGGATAGTGGCTGTGATCCACCACCTCGACACCCTGGGCAATGATCGGCCCTTCATCCAGGTCGTTGTTGATGTAGTGCGCCGTGGCACCGACCATTTTCACGCCCTTGTTGTAGGCCTGATGATAAGGCTTGGCGCCCTTGAAACCCGGCAACAGCGAGTGGTGAATATTGATCGCCCAACCATCCAGACGGCGGCAAAGCTCGGGCGACAGTACCTGCATATAGCGGGCAAGAATGACCAGCTCGGCACCAGTCTCCTCGATCACCTGCAGCACCTTGCGCTCTTGCCCAGGCTTGTCCTTGGGGTCGAGTGCGAAGTGGTAATAAGGAATCTTGTGCCAATGCGCCAAGGGTTCGAGGTCCGGGTGGTTCGACACCACCGCGACCACATCCATACCCAGTTGGCCAATGCGCTGGCGATACAGCAGGTCATTCAGGCAATGGTCAGCCTTGGACACCATGATCACCACCTTGGGGCGGTGGTTGGGTGCGGTCAGCTCGAAAGCCATGCCGAACGCTTCGCTGCGCTCTGCGAGGCCGGCCCGGAAGCCCGCCTCGTCAAAATCGTCCGGCTGACGGAACTCGACGCGAATGAAAAAGCGTCCCGACTGCCGGTCATCGAAGGAGTGATGCTCCGTCACGTAGCAGCGCTGCTCGAAGAGGTAACGCGTCACCACGTCGACGGTGCCGAGCATGCTCGGGCAGTCGGCGGTGAGAATCCAGGTATCCGGTGCCCGACTCATGTTCTTGCTCCTTAGGCTTCGATGCTCAGGCCATATTCGGCAGAAGCGTCCTGCAGCCACA
>Ga0160496_1000530_pt1 | contig 15683 bp, 16 predicted proteins | sample DIDPMG_2_FD_108231 | JGI IMG/M metagenome (GOLD analysis project Ga0160496, IMG submission 108231) | Enriched soil microbial communities from UW Madison campus, WI, USA - DID2937_E24_FP MG | ecosystem: Environmental > Terrestrial > Soil > Grasslands | place: USA: Madison, Wisconsin | collected...
GGCGACGCCGCCCCTGCCGACACCGCGCTGGCGGTGCCGCGCGGGCTGTCCGCCGAATTCGCGCCGGTGGTGTTCCATCCGCGCCGTGGCGTGCTGCCGGGCTCGGTGGCGCCGGCGGCGCCCTCCCGCCACGATGCGGCGGCGCTGCGCGGTGGCGTCCCGCCGGCCGCGAGCATCCTGCCCACCGGCGGCGCGCTCAAGACCACGGTCAAGGCCGAGCAGGCGCGCAAGCTGTTGTCGCGCAACGATTCGCCCGACATTCCGTTCGATCAGGCGGTCAATCCCTATCGCGGTTGCGAGCATGGCTGCGTCTATTGCTACGCCCGTCCCACCCATGCCTACCTCGGCTATTCGCCCGGCCTCGATTTCGAAACTCGGCTGATCGCCAAGGCCAACGCGGTGGAGGCGCTGCGCGCCGAGCTCGCGCGGCCTGGCTATGTGGTCTCCCCGATCAACATCGGTTCGGCCACCGACGTCTACCAGCCCATCGAGCGCACCTGGAAACTCACCCGGGGCCTGCTCGAGCTGATGGACGAAACCGGCCATCCCGCCACGCTGGTCACCAAGAATGCCCTGGTCGAGCGCGACCTCGACATCCTGCAGCGGCTGGCCGCGCGCAACCTGATCACCGTCTACATCAGCATCACCACGCTCGACACCGCGATGTCGCGCACGCTCGAGCCGCGCGCCTCCGCGCCGTGGCGCCGCATCCAGGCGGTGCGCACGCTGGCGCGTGCCGGCATTCCGGTGGGCGTGCTGGTGGCCCCGCTGATTCCGTTCATCAACGACGACGCGCTCGAACACGTGATCGAGCACGCCGCCGCGGCCGGCGCGCGTTCGGCCAGCTACACCGTGGTGCGCCTGCCCTGGGAAGTCAAAGACGTCTTCGAGACCTGGCTGCACACGCATTTTCCGGATCGCGCCCAGCGCGTCCTGCATCGCATCGAAGACCTGCGCCAGGGCCGGCTCAATGATCCCGACTTCGGCACGCGCATGCGCGGCACCGGCGTCTGGGCCGACCTCCTCAAGCAGCGTTTCCAGGTCGCCTTGCGGCGCTTCTCGATCCGCAACGAGCGCCACACGCTGTCGTGCGAACACTTCGTGGCGCCGCAGCTCGCGCCGCGCGTGTCGCGCCGCGAAGCCGCCGAGCGGGCGCGCCGGGAAGGTCAGATGGATCTGTTCTGACGCGTGGGCGTCAGCGTGAATCGTGCCGGTCTTCGGGCCGGATGGGTGGGCCGCGGGCAAGGCGGCTCCCGATGAGAGCGGTGCGCGGCGGCGGTGCGTGTGGCCATGTGGCCGCCGCCGCGCGCCGCCGCTCCACCCGATGGCCGGCGCCGTACCGCAGGCTTGCCCCCAGGCCGCTCGTCTCGGGTTGACTTCGGGTTGGCCTCGGGTTGGCCGCGGGATGACCGCGGGATGACCGCGGGATGACCGCGGGGTCGCGGTGGGTTTCACGCAGTGCGAGGCAGTTCGGGTTCGAGGCGGTTGGATGTCTTGGATGAGTTGGTTGTTTCCCCCGCGCCCAGGCGCGGCCTCAGTTTGGTCACGGCAGCCGATTGCCGTGGCGCTTGAATCTGGTCGAAGTCCGTCGGTTGTGCGCAGTGCGCGGCCGGCCCAGTCCCTCACCTGACTGGCCGTTGCATCGTCCGAGAGAGCCCGCGCGAGCCTATCGCGCAACGGTGTGTCAGATGGCGACGCACCGTGCTCTCCGGCAGTGCCGCCCTCCGGACTTCGCCCAGATGCCCCTCGCGCAGACACCGCGCAGGGCATCACGATCTAAGGAGTGATCATGAGCAGCGTAATGCTTTCCACCGATGGGCTCGACGAACTCGGCGCCGCCGCGGCAAATGGCCACTCGGCCCTGCGTCGCGGCATGCGCCGGATGCTGGCCGGTGTGCTGTCGCGCACGTTCGCGCCGGTGCTGGCGGGCGGCGGGCAGGGCGCGTTGCCCGCCACGCGCCGCTGGCCGTTCCCGCCGCTCGGCCCGGCGCGCATGCCCGCCGGTCATCCCGCCAATGCGCCCGTGCAGCACGATGCGCCCGACACGGCGCAGCCGGCCGCGCCGGCAGGCGACGCCGTGGCGGCCGAGATGCCGGTCGGCGCCCATGTGCCGGGCGCCTCGGTATCGGGTGTGGCGGCGATGCGCAAGCCCGGTGGCGCCACCTTCGCCGCCGCGCTCGCGGCCGATCCGGCGCTGCGCAGCGCCTGGCGTCGCCGCCAGGTGATCGATGTGGCGCTGGTGGTGGGCTGGGGCGTGATGATCCCCGCCATGATGTGGGTCGGTGCCGCCGTCGGTTTCTGAGCGGCGCGGGCGGCGTCAGGCCGAGCCGAGCAGCACCACGCCGGCCAGGATGGCGGCGCAGCCGGCCAGGCGCCCGGGGCCGACCTTCTCGCGCAGCAGCAGCATGCCGGCGAGCGTGCCCAGCATCATCGACATCTCGCGGGCCGGCGCCACCAGGCTGAGCGGCGCGCCGTTGCGCAGGGCATACAGCACCAGGATGTAGCCCAGCGGCGACAGAAAGCCCACCGCGATCGCCAGGCGCCAGTAGCCGCGCATCGCGGGCACGTAGGTTTCACGGCGCTTCACCACGTGCGGCACCATCATCACGGTGCGGGTCACGCAGGTGAACCAGTCGAACAGCACCGGCATGATCAGCAGCACCTTCACGCCGTAGGCGTCGACCACCGTGTACGCCGCGATGAAGAGGCCGATGATGACGCCCCAGCGCACCCCGATCCAGGCCTGGGGCTGGCGGAACATCGCGAGCCGGCCCTGGGTGGCGATCAGCAGCACGCCGCCCACCACGCACAGCATGCCCAGGATGCCGCCGGTGGTGGCGGGTTCGCTCAGCAGGATGAAGGCGCCCATGGTGGAGAGCAGGGGGCCGGTGCCCCGGGCGATCGGATAGACCACCGACAGGTCCGCCACCTGGTAGCCCCGTTGCAGGCACAGGCTGTACCCCAGGTGCAACAGGCTCGAGGCCAGGATGCACAGCACCACCGGCCAGCTCCAGACCATCCCTTCGTGCAGCAGCACCCACACCACCCAGGGCGCGTAGATCACGCTGGCGGCCAGGCCGTAGGCAAACACGAACATGGGCCCGACCATGGCGGCGCGCTTGGCCAGCAGGTTCCAGCTGGCATGTGCCATGGCGGCGAGGACGACCAAAATCAGGGATGAAGCGGACATCGGGAAAGCGGCGGTGCGAGCAGCCGCGAAAAAGGTGCCGGAAAGCCATGCAGATTACTGCAAAGCGGCGGCCGGCACAGCTGTTTTGATATGGCGAAAAGCCAATGAAAACGCAGGTTTGCAGCGAAACGTCTAGATGAATGTGGATGCTTCGCCGCGATATGCGAGGCCGTTGGGCGTCGGGTCGGCGACGTTGGCGGCAGGCGGCTGGCGCATGATGGATGTTTGCCGTTTGATGACGCGCGCGGCAATGTTGCATCGATGCCACGCTCGGGCACCCCTACGGCAGGGCGGCGGGGCGCCCCGGCGCTTGCCCGCCGGTCTCCGGGGAGGCTGCGGGAGGTCTGTTTGGGAGGTCCGCCCGGGAAGTCCACACCCGGGAAGTCCACACCGGGGAAGTCCACACCGGGGAAGTCCACCCGGGTGGCCGCCCGGGTGGCCGCCCGAGAGGTGGAAGGCCCGCCGGGGAGGTCCCCCCCGTCACGCGCGCTCCCCGGCCGCGGCCGCTGCGCAATAAATGCGCAATTGCGCTGGCTCCCCCGTGATCCCTGGTGTAGAATGCTGGGTTTGCCAAATCTCATCCTCTGCTTGCGGCACTAGTACAACGTACGCCGTGGCGAGCCTTGCGCCTTGAACCCTGCCGGAGACCTCCGGTCAGCGGGGAGCAGCGCCAGGCGCAGGCAAGGGCGCAGAGTTGCGCTGCCTCGTGCAGCGCCGCCATGTGTCCGTGCTGAATGCCCGGTCTTTCATATACGGCAAGAGCAACACCCCGCAAAGGCATGATGATCAAGGAGTTCTTGTGAACCTCATCGCTATCCTGGAAAAGGAAGAAATCACCCGCCTGACCGGTGACAAGCCCATGACCGAATTCGCCCCTGGCGACACCGTCGTGGTCAGCGTCAACGTGGTCGAAGGTACCCGCAAGCGTGTCCAGGCCTTCGAAGGCGTGGTCATTGCCAAGCGCAACCGCGGTCTGAATTCTGCCTTTATCGTGCGTAAGATCTCGTCGGGTGAAGCCGTGGAACGTACGTTCCAGCTGTACTCGCCGCAAATCGCCAGCATCGAAGTCAAGCGCCGTGGCGACGTTCGCCGCGCCAAGCTGTACTACCTGCGCAACCGCTCGGGCAAGTCGGCGCGCATCAAGGAAAAGCTCGTCAGCAAGCAAGCCAAGGCGGCTTGATCGCAGACGGCAGCCGTTTCGGGGAACAGCGGTCTCATGGGTACGCTCATGGAATCATCCCCGAGCGGTTTTCCGGGTTAAAAAGGCACCTGCAGGTCACTGCATGGTGCCTTTTTCGTATCTGACTGGGACTATGTCCGAATCTTCCATGCCGCGCGTCCGGCGCCCCGTCGTGCGGCCTTTGTTCGATCCCATGGCGCAACCCTGGCAGACCGCCGATCGCGGTCTGGCCGCCGTGCCCCCCGCCATCCTGACGCCGGAGCGCCTGCGCAACACGCTGCTCACCCCGGTCGAGACCACCGAGCGCTGGACCATCGACCCGCTCAACCGCGAGGTCGAGCTCTATCCGGGCCGCGAAGGCGCGCCGGTGCTGGCCGCGGTGTTGATCCCGATGTTGATGCGCCCCGAGGGCGTGAGCGTGATGCTGACCCAGCGGGCCGCGCATCTGCACGACCATGCCGGCCAGATCAGCTTTCCGGGCGGACGCGTCGAGGTCAGCGATTCCTCGCCGGTCGCCGCCGCCTTGCGCGAGGCCCAGGAAGAAACCGGCCTGCCCGCCGACCGCGTCGAGGTGCTGGGCAGCATGCCCGATTACCTCACCTCCACCGGCTTTTCGATCACGCCCGTGGTGTCGCTGGTGCGGCCCGACTTCGCGCCCGAGATCGATACCTTCGAGGTGGCAGAGGTGTTCGAGGTGCCGCTCACGTTCCTGATGGATCCGGCCAATCACCGCCTGTATCAGGCGCGCCTGCCCGACGGCCGCGTGCGCCAGTACTACGCCATGCCGTTCGGCGACCGCTTCATCTGGGGCGCCACCGCCGGCATGCTGCGCAATCTCTACCAGACCCTGGCGCAAGGCGACACCGCCCGACGCGCGGGTTAAAACGCCTGGTCAGGAACGCCCGGCGAGGGACCCCCGGTCAGGGACGCCTGGTCAGGGACGCCCGGCGAGGGACGCCTGGTCAGGGACGCCCGGTGAGGGGCGCCCGGCGAGGGGCGCCCGGCGAGGGACGCCCGGCGAGGACGCCCCTTGAGCCGCGCCGGCCAGCGGCCCGGCCCGGCGCGCCCGCCGGTCCTCAATGCGACGATGCGCGGCGTGCCGCGTGCAGCCAGCCCAGGCCGGCGCGCGTGTCGCCGCGCGGGCGATACTCGCAGCCCACCCAGCCGTTGTAGCCGAGCTCGTCCAGGATCTGGAACAGATAGCGATAGTTCAGCTCGCCATGGTCGGGCTCCTGGCGCAGCGGCACGCCGGCGATCTGCACGTGGCCGACGCGGCCCTGCGGGATATAGGTGCGCAGCCGCGTGCTGACGTCGCCTTCCACGATCTGGCAGTGGTAGAGATCCATCTGCACTTTCACGTTGTCGGCACCCGTCTCCGCCGCGATGTCGTGCGCGACCTGCTGGTGATTGAGGTAGTAGCCGGGCATGTCGCGGGTGTTGATCGGCTCGATCATCACGTCCACGTTCATCGCGCCCGCCTGCTCGGCGGCGTAGGCGAGGTTTTCGATGTAGGTCGCGCGCACCTCGGCCGGATCGGCGTCCGGCGGCGGGCAGCCGGCCATCACGTGGATGCGCGGGCACAGCAGGACGGCGGCGTAGTCCAGGGCCTGGTCCAGGCCGGCGCGGAAATCGTCGCCGCGGCCCGGCAGGCAGGCCAGGCCGCGCTCGCCGCGTTCGGCGTCGCCCGGCGGCGTGTTGAACAGCACCACTTCCAGGTCGGCGGCATTGAGATGCTCCTGCCAGGTGCGGGCCGAATGGGCGTAGGGAAACTGCATCTCGACGGCGCGAAAGCCGTCGCGCGCGGCCGCGGCGCATCGATCCAGCAACTCCAGATCACCATACATCGTGGTCAGATTGGCGGCAAAACGCGGCATTGCAACGGTCCTCTGAGGCATGGCCGCGGCCGGGCGAACCGGTCCGCGATCCGAATGACAGGTGTCTCAAAACGAGACGCGCAGACGGTCAGTGTAGCGCCCGACCCGTCAATAGCGTACGCGGGCCGCTTCGTTTTCGGCGAGCAGGCGCTCGTAGAGCGCGTAGCGGCCCGGGTCGATCCTGCCGTCGGAGAGGGCGGCAACCACGCCGCAGCCCGGCTCGCGGCGGTGCGAGCAGTTGTAGAAACGGCAGTGTTCGATGTAGGGCTTGAACTCCGGGAAGCCGCGCAGGATGTCCTCGCCGCTCAGGTGTTGCAGGCCGAAGGCCTGGAACCCCGGCGAATCGATCAGGTCGCCGCCCGGCGCCGGCAGGTGATAGAGCCGCGTGCTGGTGGTGGTGTGGCGGCCCATGTCGAGCGCGGTGGAATGCTCGCGCGTCGCCGCGTTGGCGTCCGGGATCAGGCTGTTGAGCAGCGTCGACTTGCCCATGCCGCTCTGGCCCAGCAGCAGATTGACGCGGCCGGCCAGGCGCGGCGCCAGCAACGCATGCACGCTGTCGCGGTCTTGTGCGCACAGCTCCACCACCGGCACGCCGAGCGCCTGGATCGGCGCCAGCCGCGCGCGTGCGGCCGGCAGGCCGTCGGCGAGGTCGATCTTGTTGAGGATGATGAGCGGCTCGATGCCGGCGCTCCAGGCGCCCGCCAGCGCGCGGCCGGTCAGGTCATCGGAGAAGGTCGGTTCGACCGCGATCACGATCAGCAACTGGTCGACGTTGGCGGCGAACTGCTTGGACCGCATCTCGTCGGAGCGGAACAGCAGGTTGCGGCGCGGCAGCACCGCGTCGATCGCGCCTTCGTCCTTGCCCTGCGGCGAAATGCGCACGAGATCGCCCACGGCTGGGCCGGTTTTCTTGCCGCGCGGGAAACACTTGCGCAGGCTGCCGTCGGCCAGCTCCACGGTGTAGTGGCGGCCGTGGGCGGTGATGATGCGGCCTTCGAGCGCCTCGGTCATGCGGCCGCCATCAGGTGGCGGACGCGGATGGCGGCGGGGGGATGGCTGTCGTAGAAGGCGGAATGCACGGGATCGGGCGTCAGGGTGGCGGCGTTGTCGTCGTAGAGTTTGACCAGGGCCGACACGAGGAAGGTGGCCGAGGTCTGGCTGGCCGCATAGCGGTCGGCCTCGAATTCGTCGCTGCGCGAAAACCAGCTCGCCAGCGGGGTGAACATGAAGGTGAACACCGGGATCACCAGGAAAAACAGGATCAGCGCCATCGCGTCGTTGCGCGCGCCCAGTTGCGGCAGCACGCCCAGGCCCACATAGAACCACGGCTGGTTCGCCAGCCAGCCCAGCGCGGCGAAGAACACCAGCGCCAGCGCGATGCTGATCACGTGGCGGCGCACGATGTGACGGCGCGCGAAGTGGCCCAGCTCATGGGCCAGCACCGCCTCGATCTCGTCGGCGTTGAGCTTGTTGAGCAGCGTGTCGAAGAACACGATGCGGCGGGTGCGGCCGAAGCCGGTGAAATACGCGTTGCCGTGGCCCGAGCGGCGCGAGCCGTCCATCACGAACATGCCCTTGACCTTGAAGCCGCAACGCTCGCCCAGCGCGCGGATGCGGGTGGCGAGGCTGGCGTCGGTGAGCGGCGTGAACTTGTTGAACATCGGCGCGATCACGACCGGCGCGATGAAATTGACGAACAGCTGGAACACGCTCCAGACCAGCCAGGCCCAGAACCACCACAGGCTGCCGGCGCTGGCCATCAGCCACAGGATCACCGCCGCGAGCGGCAGGCCCAGCGCCAGGCTCAGCACCACGCCCTTGAGCGTGTCCACCATGAAGAGCTCGGGCGTCATGCGGTTGAAGCCGAAGCGCGCCTCCAGGCGGAACTGGCGGTACAGTGTGAAGGGCAGGCCGAGCAGGCCCAGCACCAGCAGCACCGCCACCAGCAACAGCAACTGGCGCAGCAGCTCGTGGCTCGTGATCTGGCTCATCAGCAGATCGAGCGCCTGCAGGCCGCCCAGCAGCGTGAGGCCCACCAGCACCACGGCGTCGAACACCCGCTCGAGCATGCCGAGGCGGATGCGCGCCACGGTGTAGTCGGCGGCGCGCTGGTGGCTGGTGAGGCTGATGCGGGCGGCGAACTCATCGGGCACGGCGCCGCGGTGGGCGGCGACGTGCCGGATCTGGCGCGCAGCCAGCCATAGCCGCACGCCGGTGTCGGCCAGCAGCAGGATCACAAACAGGATGGCAAAGGTCGAGGCGGCGTCTGGCACGGGCGCGGTATGCGAAAATCGCTGTTTTACAAGGCAAATGAAATTATATGGCTGCGAACGAAAATCGCCTGGTCTGGCTCGATATGGAAATGACCGGGCTGGATCCCGAGAAAGAACGCATCATCGAAGTGGCCGTGGTGGTCACCGAGCCTGATCTTACCGTGGTCGCCGAAGGTCCGGTGCTGGTCGTGCACCAGCCCGACAGCCTGCTCGACGCCATGGACAACTGGAACAAGTCCACGCACGGCAAGAGCGGACTGATCGACAAGGTCAAGGCCTCGACCCTGACCGAGGCCGAGGCCGAGGCCCAGCTGATCGCGTTCCTGGCGCAGCACGTGCCGGCCGGCAAGTCGCCCCTGTGCGGCAACACCATCAGCCAGGACCGCCGCTTCATGTTCAATTACATGCCCGAGCTCGAGCGCTTCTTCCATTATCGCAACCTCGACGTCAGCACCCTGAAGGAGCTGGCGCGACGCTGGGCGCCCGCCGTGTACAAGGGCTTCGAGAAGAAGAGCCGCCACGAGGCGCTGGCCGACATCTACGAGTCGATCGACGAGCTCAAGTACTACCGCGAGCATTTCCTCAAGGTCTGAGGCCCGGCGGGTTCCCGGCGCGCCCGGCCTGCGGTACGCTGGGCCGGCACCCTGACTACGCGGCGAGAGCCGCCCGCGCCGCCCATGAACCCGTCCATATCCGACCGCATCCGCCGCGCCGAGCAGCTGGCCCGGGCCGAGGGGCTCGACCTGATGGCGCGCGCGGGCCGTGCCGCCGCCGACTTCATCGCGGCGCGCCATGGCCCCGAAACCCACGTGCTGGCGCTGGCCGGCCCCGGCAACAATGGCGGCGACGCGCTGGTGGCCGCCACCTGGCTGTGCCGCTGGGGCTATGAGATCCAGGTGGTCATGCTGAGCGAGCCGGCGGCGCTGCCGCCCGACGCGGCCCAGGCCTACGCGGGCTGGCGTGCCGCGGGTGGCGTCGAAGACCGGGCGCTGCCGCTCAAGGCGCCGCAGGTCGTCATCGACGGGCTGTTCGGGATCGGGCTGAACCGCCGGCTGGCCGCGCAATGGCAGGCCGCCGTCGATGCGGTCAACGCCTGGCACGCGCCGGTGCTGGCGCTCGACATTCCCAGCGGCATCGCCGCCGACACCGGCGCGGCGCTGGGCCAGCCGGTGCAGGCGCGCTGGACGCTCGCCTTCATCGCCACCACGCCCGGGCTCGCGCTCGGCGCGGGCGCCGCCGCGGCCGGCGAGGTGCATCTCGACACCCTCGAACTGGCGCCCGACTGGCTGTCGCGCGCCTTCGACGCGCCGTTGGGCTGAGACGGGGCAGGGCCCGCCAGCCCGGCCTCAGGCGGCCTCGAGCACCGGGCGGCCGCCGAAGCGCGCCAGGATGTCCGGCGCGAGCGGGCGATAGCCCGCGTTTTCCCGTCCGGCCACCGCGTCGAGCTGCGCTTCCGAGGCGTCGAACAACTGCCAGTACAGGCGGCGGCACAGCTCGCGCGCCGGGATGCCCGGCCATTGCGCGGGCAGCATCGGCATGGGCAGCTGCGGGTCGTGCAGCACGATCCGGCGCCAATGGTGCAGCAGCAGTACGCGCAGCGCGAAGGCCTGCGCCGGCTGCAGCACCTCGGGGCCGTCGAGCAGCGCCTCCAGCGGCCCGAAGTGGCGGCTGAACTGGCGGTACTGCTCGGCCACGGCGTCGAGGTTCCAGCATTGCGGCGCGAGGCTGGCGATCGGCAGCCCGCCGGCGCCGGCGAGGTCGCGCGCCGACAGCACCAGCGCGCGGTCGGGAATGCCCAGCTTCTCGAGAATGTCGTGCGCGGCGCGGGCCTCGGTGGCCGGGTGCGCGAACAGCCCCGGCGCCACCAGCGCAAAACCCTCCCACTCCAGCTCCCGGCGCAGCTCGGCGCGCTCGGTCAGGCCGTTGCCGCCGGTGCGCGGCAGGGCCACCAGGGTCCACTCGCCGTTCCATTCGGCGGCCGGGCCCTCGTAGATGCGCTGCGACGCCCGCGCCGTGTTGCGTTGGCCCTGCTCCGACAGCAGGTAGAGGCTGCGGCGGCCGTGGCGCTCGGAATGCAGCCAGCCCTGCGCCACCAGGCGGAACACGCTGGTGCGCAGCAGCCGCTCATTGATGCCGACCAGCGCGAGCAGCTCGATCAGGTCGCCCAGCCAGATGGCGCCGCCGTGCGGCCCGAGCGCGTCGCCCAGCAGGCTCACGCACAGCGACTTGGCGCGCGGCGGATCCTGCTTGAGCAGGCGGGCGATGAAACGGTCCAACGGGTCGGAAGGGGAGGCCATGAATGGAGAATCGCGGGTCGTTAGGGTAAGTCCCAGGTGCGCTGCGCCGCAATAACTGCTGAAGCTAAAGCACTGAGCCAGAAGGGAAAAACCATCGGTTCGACATGATACATAAATCCGATGTGATACAGAAATCGGTTTGACAATGGGAATTCTGTATTAAATAATCGATGCATGACAGCGGATCTTGCCCGGACGCCGCTTCGGTTCCGGGCCTGCCGCCGCGCAAGGAGACAAACCATGTACGCTCAACTGGTCGAAACCGGGGTCAAGCAGGTCAAGGGCGTGGACCAGCTGACCGGTCCCGAACAGGCCTTCCAGCAACGCATCGACGACGGCGTTCGCATCGAGGCCAAGGATTGGATGCCCGATGCCTACCGCAAGACGCTGGTGCGCCAGATCTCGCAGCACGCGCATTCCGAGATCGTCGGCATGCTGCCCGAAGGCAACTGGATCACGCGCGCGCCCTCGCTCAAGCGCAAGGCCATCCTGCTGGCGAAGGTCCAGGATGAAGCCGGCCACGGCCTTTATCTCTACAGCGCCGCCGAAACGCTCGGCGTCTCGCGCGACGAGCTGATCGCCGACCTGCACAGCGGCAAGGCGAAGTATTCGAGCATCTTCAACTACCCCACGCTCACCTGGGCCGACATCGGCATGATCGGCTGGCTGGTCGACGGCTCGGCCATCATCAACCAGATTCCGCTGTGCCGCTGTTCCTATGGCCCGTACGCGCGCGCCATGGTGCGGGTCTGTAAGGAGGAGTCGTTCCACCAGCGCCAGGGCTACGACCTGCTGATCCAGATGTGCCTGCACGGCACGCCGGAGCAGAAGGCCATGTGCCAGGAAGCGTTCAACCGCTGGTGGTGGCCGGCCCTCATGATGTTCGGTCCGTCGGATGCCGATTCGCCCAACAGCGCGCAATCGATGCAGTGGAAGATCAAGCTCTTCTCGAACGACGAGCTGCGCCAGAAGATGGTGGACCAGACCGTGCCGCAGGCCGAGTACCTCGGCCTCACCGTGCCCGATCCCGATCTCAAATGGAACGCCGAGCGCGGCCACTACGACTTCGGCGAGATCGACTGGTCGGAGTTCTATGCGGTGATCAAGGGCAACGGCCCCTGCAACCGCGACCGCCTGGCCGCCCGCGTGAAGGCCCACGAAGACGGCGCCTGGGTGCGCGATGCCCTGTCGGCGCATGCCGACAAGCAGGCGCGCCGCAAGGCCGCCTGAGGCGAGCGGGCGGGCCGGCGCGCGCCCGCCGCGCCCGCTCCGCCGATCCGGATACCCACCATCCTCCCCCTACCTGCGCCACGCGCGCGGCCCGCGCCGCGCCTGGCAGGAGATGCATCATGAGCAAAGAATGGCCCCTCTGGGAAGTCTTCATCCGCAGCCAGCACGGCCTGGCCCACAAGCATGTGGGCAGCCTGCACGCGCCCGACGCCGAAATGGCGATCAACCACGCCCGTGACGTCTACACGCGCCGCAACGAAGGCCTGAGCATCTGGGTCGTGCGCGCCGCCGACATCGTGGCCAGCAGCCCGAGCGACAAGGAACCCCTGTTCGAGCCGGCCAACAACAAGGTCTACCGCCACCCGACCTTCTTCCCGATGCCGGAAGAAGTCAAACACATGTAAGGCGCGGTGGCCATGGACAAGAACCTGTTTGAGTTTGCGCTGCGCATGGGCGACACCACCCTGGTGCTGTCGCAACGCCTGTCCGAATGGACCGGCCACGGCCCGGTGCTCGAGGAAGACCTGGCGCTCACCAACACCGCGCTCGACCTGCTGGGCCAGGCGCGCATGTGGCTGAGCCTGGCTGCCGAGATCGAGGGCGCCGGCCGCGACGAAGACCAGCTCGCCTATCTGCGCGATGCGCCGCAGTTCCGCAACCCGCTGCTGGTCGAACGCGCCAACGGCCATTACGGCGACACGATGGCGCGCCAGTTCCTGTTCGACGTGTGGCATTACTTCCTGCTCGAGCGGCTGGTGCAGTCGGCCGATGCGCGCGTGGCCGGCATCGCCGCCAAGTCGCTCAAGGAAGTCACCTATCACGTGCGCCGCTCGTCGGACCTGGTGGTGCGCCTGGGCGACGGTACCGACGAAAGCCACCGCCGCATGCAGGACGCCATCGACGCGATCTGGCCCTACAGCGGCGAGCTGTTCGTCGACGACGAGATCGACCAGGACCTGGCCGCGCGCGGCGTGGGCTGCGAGCTGGCGGCGCTGCGCGCGCCCTGGCTGGCCCACGTGCGCGAGGTGCTGGCCGAGGCCACGCTGGCGCAGCCCGAAGAAGAGGCCGCCTTCCATCCGGCCCATCGCGGCGGCCGCAGCGGCCGTCATACCGAGGCGCTGGGCTTCCTGCTGGCCGAAATGCAGCATCTGCAGCGTGCCTACCCCGGAGCCAAATGGTGAACGCGACCGCGCCGCGCGCCGTGCCGCAGGCCGACCCCGCCGACGTGCTGGTCTGGCTCGAGGCCGTGCCCGATCCCGAGATCCCCGTGCTGTCGGTGGTGGATCTGGGGGTGGTGCGCGAGGTGCGCTTCGACGACGCCACCTGCGTGGTCACGATCACGCCCACCTATTCGGGCTGTCCGGCGATGCGCGAGATCAGCGAAGACATCACGCGCACGCTGCAGGCCCATGGCGTGGAGCAGGTGCGGATCGAAACCCGCCTGTCGCCCGCCTGGACCACCGACTGGATGAGCGAGCGCGGCCGCGCCGCGCTCAAGGGCTACGGCATCGCCGCCCCGGCCGAACGCGCGATCGACATCTCCGGCATCAGCCGCCGCCAGGCCGCGCCGGCCATCGCGTGCCCGCGCTGCGGCTCGCAGAACACGCGGATGATCAGCCACTTCGGCTCGACCTCGTGCAAGGCGCTCTATCGCTGCCTGGCCTGTCACGAGCCCTTCGATTACTTCAAGACCCACTGACGTGGTGAACGCATGAGCCAGAACCCATTCCATACGCTCAAAGTCGCATCGGTCGCGCGCAACACGCGCGACGCGGTGGTCGTGACCTTCGATCTGCCGCAGGCGCTGCGCGAGGATTTCGCGTTCCGCCCCGGCCAGTACCTCACCCTGCGCACCGAGCTCGACGGCGAGGAAGTGCGCCGCTCCTATTCGATCTGTTCGGCGCCCGGAGACGGGCTGCTGCGCGTCGCGATCAAGAAGGTCGACGAAGGCGTGTTCTCGAGCTGGGCCAACCACCAGCTGCAGGCCGGCCAGACCCTCGAAGTGATGGCGCCCGCCGGCAACTTCACGGTCGATTTCGCGCCGGAAAACGCACGCCATTACGTGGCCTTCGCGGTGGGCAGCGGCATCACGCCGGTGTTCTCGCTGGTCAAGACCGCGCTCTCCACCGAGCCGAACAGCCGCTTCACCCTGTTCTTCGGCAACCGCGCCTCGTCGTCGGTGCTGTTCCGCGAAGAGATCGAAGACCTGAAGAACCGCTACATGGAGCGCTTCTCCCTGGTCTACATCATGAGCCGCGAGTCGCAGGACATCGAGCTGTTCAACGGCCGCCTCGACGGCGACAAGGTCGAGCAGCTGATGCGCGCCTGGATGAGCCCCGACGACATCGACTACGCCTTCGTCTGTGGTCCGCAGACCATGATCGAGAGCGTGGTCGAGCGCCTGCAGGCGCGCGGGCTCGAGAAGAGCCGCATCAAGTTCGAGCTGTTCGGCGCGCCCAAGGGCCCGCGCGCGCTGCGCACCGGCCGCGACGCGCCGACCGCGCCGGGCAAGGGGCAGTGCGAGGTCACGGTGGTCCAGGACGGCCACAGCCGCAGCTTCACCATCGACAAGAACAAGGACAGCGTGCTCGATGCCGCGCTGGCCCAGGGCGTTGAGCTGCCTTACTCGTGCAAGGGGGGCGTGTGCTCCACCTGCCGCTGCAAGGTGGTGGAGGGCGAGGTCGACATGGATGCGAACTTCGCCCTCGAGGATTACGAGGTGGCGCGCGGCTTCGTGCTGAGCTGCCAGAGCTTTCCGGTCAGCGACCGGCTGGTGCTCGATTTCGACCAGGAAACCTGATCGTCCGCATCCGCCCGGCCGCTGCCGTCCCTATTGCGAATTCCAAAAATACATCGGAGAACCGCGTGTCCATTGATTTCTTTGAGCGTCATCGTCCCCTGCTGGAACAGGCCGTCAAGGCCGCCGCCGAACGCGGCTACTGGAGCCCGTTCGCCGAATCGCCCAGCCCGCGCAACTACGGCGAAACCGCTAACGACGACGGCCGCGCCGCCTTCGAGGCGCTGCGCGGCAAGCCGTTTGCGCTGACGCTGGCCGATGCCGATGGCCAGGTCGGCGGCGAAGTCTCGCCGTTCGGCTTCGCGCTCGACATCACCTATCCGCACGTCAAGCCGGCCAAGCTGATCGCCGCCTCGCAGAAGGCGCTCGAAGGCTGGCGCCGCGCCGGCCCGCAGGCCTGGGTCGGCGTGTCGCTGGAGATCCTGGCGCGCCTGAACCGCAAGAGCTTCGAGATGGCCTACGCGGTGCAGCACACCACCGGCCAGGGCTTCATGATGGCGTTCCAGGCCGGCGGCCCGCACGCCCAGGACCGCGGCGTCGAAGCCGTGACCTACGCCTGGCAGGAAATGTCGCGCATCCCCGGCGTGTCGCTGTGGGAAAAGCCGCAGGGCAAGAACGATCCGATCAAGATGGAAAAGCGCTTCACCGTGGTGCCGCGCGGCGTGGCGCTGGTGATCGGCTGCTCCACCTTCCCCACCTGGAACGGCTACCCGGGCCTGTTCGCCAGCCTGGCGACCGGCAACACGGTGATCGTCAAGCCGCACCCCGGCGCCATCCTGCCGCTGGCGCTCACGGTGCAGATCGCGCGTGAGGTGCTGGCCGAGGCCGGCTTCGATCCCGAC
>Ga0160496_1000531_pt1 | contig 15673 bp, 16 predicted proteins | sample DIDPMG_2_FD_108231 | JGI IMG/M metagenome (GOLD analysis project Ga0160496, IMG submission 108231) | Enriched soil microbial communities from UW Madison campus, WI, USA - DID2937_E24_FP MG | ecosystem: Environmental > Terrestrial > Soil > Grasslands | place: USA: Madison, Wisconsin | collected...
CATGCACATCCGCAACCTGCAGCGTTCGGTCAACGACATGGAAGAACTGGTGGCCCTGGAGCGCCAGCCGCTGGGCGTCGAAGACGCGCCCGGCGCGACGGCGATCCGCATCGGCGCCGGCGAGATCCGGTTCGAGCACGTCACGTTCCGCTATGGTCCGCGCAGCTCGCCCCTGTACGAGAATTTCTCGATGCGCATCGCGCCCGGTGAGCGGGTCGGGCTGGTGGGCCATTCGGGCTCCGGCAAGACCACCTTCGTCAAGCTGATCCAGCGCCTCTACGACATCGATGGCGGCCGCATCCTGATCGACGGCCAGGACATCGCCACCGTGCGGCAGGGCTCCTTGCGCAGCCAGATCGCGATCGTGCAGCAGGAGCCGGTGCTGTTTCACCGCACCCTGGCCGAGAACATCGCCTATGCCCGGCCCGGCGCCTCGCGCGCCGAGATCGAGGGCGCGGCGCGCCTGGCCAGCGCGCATGAGTTCATCGCGCGCCTGCCGCAGGGCTACGACACGCTGGTGGGCGAGCGCGGCGTCAAGCTCTCGGGCGGCGAGCGCCAGCGCGTGGCGATCGCCCGCGCCTTCCTGGCCGACGCGCCGATCCTGATCCTGGACGAGGCCACCTCGAGCCTGGACAGCGAAAGCGAGATGCTGATCCAGCAGGCCATGGAGCGCCTGATGGAAGGCCGCACCACGCTGGTGATCGCGCACCGGCTCTCGACCGTGCGCGCGCTCGACCGCCTGCTGGTGATGGCGCACGGCCGCGTGATCGAGGAGGGCACCCACGCCGAGCTGGTGCGGCGCGACCAGGGACTGTATCGCCGCCTGTTCGAGCGCCAGGCGCTCGAGCTCACGCGCGGCCTGGCGCTGGCCGACGGCGAGGACGAGCTCGACGCCGAAGACCTGGCGGAACCGGTGAGCGGGCCCGCGCCCTGGAATCGTTGAGCCGCACGGGGCGGGCCGCCCGCCCCGTGTACCGCCTGATTGCAGCGTCTGGGGCGCCGGCCGGCGTGCCCGGACGGGGCTTTCGGCCCGGGCACGCCGGATGCTTGCGCAGGGGTCTGCCGATGGCTATGTTGGAGGCCGTCGTGCCGCCACGGAGGAGCCCCATGAACCGCCCCAATCCCAATGGAGAACCGCAGCCGCCGAGCCGTCCCGACCCTGTGCGCGTGCTGCGCGGACGCAAGGCATCGCGTGGGCCGGCCTGCCGGGCCCCCGCACGGGGGCGAGGCGGTCGCGAGACCAGGCGCGACGCGCCGGGCGAAGGGCAGGGCAACGGCGATCGCACCGCGCCGGCCGCGGGCGGCCAGCGCAAGCACGGCCACTTCTTCGACCGGTTCGCGCGGACCGTCACGCGCTGGACGGGTTCGCCGATTGCCTTCGGCCTGGCGCTGGCCGCGATCGTGGTGTGGTGCGTGACCGGTCCGGTCTTCGGCTATTCGGAAACCTGGCAACTGGTGGTCAACACCGGCACCACGATCATCACCTTCCTGATGGTGTTCCTGATCCAGCAAAGCCAGAACAAGGACAGCCAGGCCGTGCACCTCAAGCTCGACGAGCTGCTGCTGGCGCTGCGCGGCGCCGACGACAGCCTGGTGGACGCAGAGGACCTCGACGAGGACGAGCTGCGGCGGCTCGCCAGCCACTACGAGCAGATGTCGCGCCACGTGCAGGGCCGGTTGGCGCGCCTGGGCGGCGAGCCGGAGCGCGGCGCCGACTGAGCGCGTTCAGGACAGCGGCACGGCGGTGGTATAGAGCACCTGCTTGAGCGCGAAGCTCGACCGGATGCTCGCCACGCCGGGAATGCGCGTGATGTGCTCCACGATCAGCCGCTCGAGCGCGTCCACGTCGGGCACCAGCGCGCGCACCAGATAGTCGGCGTCGCCCGACATCAGATAGCACTCCATGATCTCCGGCAGCACCGCGATCTCGCGTTCGAACACGTCGAGCGCGGCCTTGCGCTGCTTGTCGAGCGAGATCGAAATGAAGACGTTGACCTTCAGGCCGAGCTTGCGCGCGTTCAGCAGCGTGACGCGACGGTCGATCAGGCCGTCGGCCTCGAGCTTGCGGACCCGCGCCAGGCAGGGCGAGGGCGACAGATTGACCCGCTGCGCCAGCTCGACATTGGTGAGGCGGGCGTCGCGCTGGAGTTCGTTCAGGATTCGTATGTCGGTGGCATCCAGGGAGATGTCCAGCATATCGTGCCTTTCTATTGAGTTAAAACGATTCGGCTGTGCTGTTGTAGGGCTGCCTGGCAGTGTATTGCAGCTACAAGTGCGGCGCCACCCCCGATAGACTTTGCGCTCGTATCCTGGGCCGTATCGGACGGTCCGCAAACGCGTTCGGTAGTCTTCGATGGCACAGCAGCAAAGTGTGTGGGGCAGGTTCGGTCCGTTGGTCGGGGCCGTGGCGATCTGGGGCGGCAACTGGCCCGTGATGAAACTGGGGCTGGGCCACATGAGCCCGCTCTGGCTGGCGGCCAGCCGCTTTGCGTCGGCCGCGCTGCTGAGCGTGGTGGTGCTCGCCGTGCTGGGCCGGCTGCGCCGGCCCACGCGTGCCGAATGGCCGCTGGTGGCGGGCGTCGGCCTGCTGCAGATGGGGGCCTTCACGGCCCTGGCGCTGTGGGCGCTGCAGTATGTGCCGCCGGGCCGCGCGTCCATCATTGCCTACGCCACCTCGATCTGGGTGATCCCTTTGTCGTCGCTGCTGCTGCGCGAACGCCTCAACGGCGTGCAGTGGGTCGCCACCCTGCTGAGCTATGCCGGCATCGGCGTGATCGTGGCGCCGGCGTTCTCGCCCTGGCAGCCCCAGCTCGTCGTCGGGCTCGCCATGCTGCTGGGCGCGTCGTTCGCCTGGGCCTGCAACATCATTCAGTTGCGCGCACAACGGCATGTGCGGCTCGGCGCGGAGATGATTCCGTGGCAGACCGCCGTCGCCACCGTGCCGCTCCTGGCGCTGGCCTGGCTGCATGACGGCGCGCCGGCCTTTCTCGCGGACGCCGCGGTGTGGCCGCTGATCGCCTACACCGGGCCGCTCGCCACCGCGCTGACCTTCATCGTGGTGCTCGGCATGACGCAGCGCATGCCGCCGGTGGCCACCTCGATCGCGATGCTGTGCGTGCCGCTGATCGGCCTGCTCATCTCCGCCCTGGTGTTCCAGGAGCGTCTGTCGGGCGACCTGATCGCCGGCCTCGCGCTGATCGCGGCCAGTGTGCTGGTGTCGGCGCTGGGCGGACGCCTTCCGCGCCTCGGCGCGCTGGCGCGCAGCGCCGCCTGACGGGCGGCTGTACATCAGGATGTCATCAGAATGTGACGGCGCACGGCCGGAAAGTGTGCCCGCGTGTAGCAGGCACGCGGCTTGCAGACACATCCGGTAGTTTTTGCAGCGCTAATGTCGCCGTGCTGTAGTGGATTGGCACAAAGGGCTTGATAAGGTTGTTTCACACACAACCACAGGGAGAGCCCCCATGTTCAAACACAATTCCGGTCTGCGCCGTGGCGGTCTCGCCGCCGCAACCGTTGCCCTCGCCGGGCTGGTTTTCACGGGTTGCACGACCACCAAGCCGCACGACACCGGCACGGCGACCAGCCAGCGCCAGGAGATCAACTCCAGCGCCGACGCCGCACTGAGCAAACTCTACCAAGCCTCGCCGCAGGCCAAGGAACTGGTCCAGCGCGCCAAGGGCGTCCTGGTGTTCCCGTCGGTCGTGAGCGCCAGCTTCGTGGTCGGCGCCCAGCACGGCAAGGGCGTGTTGCGCGTGGGCGGCACCAACGCCGGCTACTACAGCACCACCGCCGGTTCGGTCGGCTTCCAGGCCGGTGCCCAGTCCAAGGCCGTCATCCTGCTCTTCATGACCCAGGACGCGCTCGACAAGTTCCGCAACAGCAATGGCTGGACCGCCGGCGCCGACGCTTCGGTGGCCGTGGCCAACATCGGTGCGAATGGCCGCATCGACACCAACACCGCGCAGCAGCCGGTGGTGGGCTTCGTGCTGAACAACATGGGCCTGATGGCCGGTGTGTCGCTCGAAGGCGCCAAGATCAACAAGCTGGATCTCTGATCGGCCTGTGATCGCCACAGCCGTCCGCATGGCGGGCGGCTTGCAAGGGCGGCGTGCCGCGCCGGCGCGCCGCCGCAACACTCCCGTCGCCGGGCGGGACCAGAAGGAGAGATGCAATGAGCGTGGATCGTGCAGCAGGAAAAGTGAAAGAACTCGTGGGCCGCGGTGAGGAAGCGTTCGGAGATGCGTTCTCCGATTCCGACGCGCGTCTGCGCGGCGTGGCCCGCCAGGTCGAGGGCAAGGTGCAGAACGCCTACGGCGCCGTGGCCAACAACCTCGATGACGTGGCGGACTCGGTGACGACGCTGGTGCGCCGCCATCCCGTGGGCGCCGTGCTCGCCGTGGGCCTGGTGGCCTATCTGCTGGGCCGCGTGCGCGGCAGCTTCGGTCGCGACTGAACCCGCGCGACGCAAAAAAAAACCCGCCGGCCGGCGGGTTTTTATCGTTGAAGCCACGGACGGCGCCGCGATGCGGGCGGTGCGCAGCGCCAGCCGTGCGCGATGCGCAGCGTTGCGGGCGCTCGGGCCCCCGCCAGACTCACTCGAAGCTTTGCATCAAGAGAATGCTCACGGGCAGGATGAGCAGGAAGGCGAACGTGGATCCGCCCAATGCGGCCGACACGCGCGCTGGCGTCTCGCTTCCGGCGAACCGGATGGTTGCCACCAACAGGGCCACGATGGCCAGGATCACCAACAACGAACAGACTGCGACATAGGTCATGTTGCCTCCGACTTCACCCGAGGGGATGAATGGTTCTGATGCGGATCGATGCCTGATGCTTGTGCTGCTGTGCTGCTGTCGAACCCAATCTACGCCCCCCTGCGACAATTTGTCGCTAGGGTTTTCCAGGGGGGCGGCGGGGTGGCAGAAACCGGTTGCGGCCGCAACATTGCCCTGCAGCACGGGCGGGCGCGCGAGCTGCGACGGGGCTCGCGCGGCAACGAAGGCGGACGCGCTTGTGCGCCGCGCAACGCGCGGCGAGGCAACGGCTGGTCACACTTTGCCTGGGGCCGCGCCGGACAGGGCGACGGGCGAGTGTCGGCACACGGCAACGGGTGCTCGGCCCCACGGGTGTGCAGGCCCCGCGTGTAGCGCGCCGGTGCGTTTACCCGCATTAAGAAGGCCGTGCGGCTTGCCGTAGACCAGGCAAGGGGCCGCGTCGCGCCCGTTGATGCAAGCATCCCGGCATGCGACGTGCGATCGCGGGCAAGGGGGGGGCGCTGGAGCGGTGAGTGACGAGGCAGCGATGTGTGGCAGTGCGCGGGGCGCGACCATCGATGCGCGAAGGCGGGGGCACAAATGAAGAGCGCCCCAGCTCGCGGATGAGTCTGGGGCGCTCTTGCCGGCCCACGCACGCATTGGGTGTCAGCGGCTCCGGCAAGTTCAATTTATTGCTGTGGCCATGCGCGTGCAAGCAGAAAATTGTTTCAGCCGATCACGAGCGGCGCGACGGGGGCATGGTATGTTCTACGCTGATCACATAGAGGTATGAGCGTTCATGGCAAGCCCCCAGATTCAACAAGGTGAATTGGCCTATTGGCTGCAAGTGCTGGCCGAGCACCAACAGGGGCGAGGCCTGGAAACCGAGGTGCCCGAGAAATTCATCGAAGCGCTGATTACGCTGCGATGCATAAGCAGATCCGAAGACGGCCAGCTGGTGTTGACGGAGAAAGGCAAGCTGGCATTGCACATGGAGGGACCGGGGGCAATCCACCGGCAATAGGTTCACGCATCGCTGAACACACTGTTGCGGGTTGCGTGCCAATAGCGGTTGAACTTGCAGGCATTGGGACAGTCCAAGTAGTAATGGCGGCGATTTGACCGCCACGAACATGCGGGCCATCCGGCTCGTGTGCAGCAGTAATTCGACTGGGAGGACGCCATGCAGCATCGTGACCAGGAAGTACTGATCGACGTATCGACGGCAGCCATGGACACTGGCGGATACGGGGTCTTGCTCACCGTGACCGCCGAGGGCGGTACCGAGGTCGACGCAGCCTTTTCTTACCTGGGCGCCTGCGACTCGCTCGACGAGGCTCGCAATCGCGCCGAGGCCTTCGCGCAGGATTGGCTGCGCGAAAACATCTACCGCTGACCATCTTCCCACCCCATCAGGAATGCCGCGTTCGCGCGGCATTCTTGCTTTGGGCCGGCGCCAGTCGCGGCGCCCGGCGGTGCGCGGCGATCTGCGGTATCGTGCCGGGTGTGCGCGCCGCCCACGCCTTTGGCGGCCGCGCCCGTCGTTCCCGAACCTCGCGAGTCGCGCCTTCGTATGCCTTCCGCCTTGCCACTCTCCGCCGCGGCGCCGCTCGCGGCAGCGCTCCGACAACACTACGCCGAGATCATCCTGCCGGTCTGGCAGCAGGCCGGATGGAACGGCGCGCTCGGGTTGGCGCACGAATCGCTCGATGGCGAGACCGGCGCCGCATTGCCGGACACCCGCTATCGCGCCATGGCCTGTGCGCGCCAGCTCTACGTGCATGCGGTAGCACCCGGCGCCGCGGCCGCCGCGCACGCGGCAATGCTGTTCGCCTCGCTGCAGCAGCGCTTTCGCAATCCGCAGGATGGCGGCTGGTACTACAGCATCGATGCGGCGGGCGCGCCGCTGGATACGACGCAGGATCTCTACACCCACGCCTTCGTGGTGTTCGCCTGCGCCGCGTGGCTGGCCCGCAGCCAGAACCCCGCGGCGCGCGAGCTGCTGCTCGCCACCGCGCAGAACATCGAGGCGCAGTTCCGGCGCGCCGACGGCCATTACGTGGCGGCGCTGTCGGCCGACTGGCGCGCGGTGCTGCGCGGGCCCGAGCAGAACCCGGTGATGCACCTGACCGAGGCCTATCTGGCCGCGGCCGCCGTGGCGGAGCCGGCCTGGTTCGCGCAGCAGCTGCGGCGCGTGGTGCAGGGCGTGGCGGATCTCTATCTGCACGCGCCCGCGCTGTGCGTGGCGGAGGCGCCGCTGGGCACGCCGTCCAACCGCATCGAGCCGGGCCATCAGTTCGAATGGTTTGCCTTGCTCGACAGCGCGCCCGACGTGTTTGCCGGGCTCGAGCTCGAGGCCGCGATCGCGCGCGGCGCGGCGTGGGCGCGCCAGCATGGCGTGCGCGCCGACACGCATGCGGTGGTGGCGGCCCTCGATCTGGACGGCGCGGTGCGCGACCCGGTCGAGCGCGTCTGGGCCCAGACCGAATACACGCGCTACCTGGCGCTCATCGGCGACGGGCACGCGCTGACGGCGCAACTCGGCGCGCTGCGCGCGCGCTTTCTGCATGCGCGCGGCTGGCACGAATGCCTGGACGCGGCGGGGCAGGTGGTGCGCCCCGACATGCCGGCGACCACGCCCTATCACTTCGCGACCGGATACGCGGCGCTGCCCTGAGCCGGGCGGCACTGTTACTTTAAAGTCGCACTGCGTTACTTTCGCGGTCGTAAAACGTTACCGCAACAGCTGATGGGTCGAAATCCCTTACAATTTGGCAATTATTGTGAAGGGAGCGAGCCATGAGTGTGATGTGTCCTGCGTGCCAGGCGATTTACCCTGGGCAAGCGGGTGTGCAGCCGCACCACCGTATGGGGCACCAAGGTTTCACCAGCCCGACCCAGAAGGGTCGCGAGGAAAACCGTGAAGACCATTTCCGTTGCATCGAGTGCGGCGCGAAGTGGTTGCGTGAAACCGACAAGTGGGGCGTGGACCTGGGCTTTCGCCTGGCACCCTGACAAGCCTGATGCGCGGGCAGCTTGCACGTTGGGCTGCCATCGCATCCGGCTTGGGTTGCGCCCACCGCATCGCGCGATCCGCGCCGCGCAACCACCCCCCTCCCCATGATCCATGCCTGCCGGCCACGCGTAAGCGTCGGGCCGGCATTGTCGTTGGCCGCTCGCCTGCGCGCCATTAAGTTTGCCCGGCTGCCTGCCGTTAAGCATGGATTACGGCGTGGCCGGGCATGTGGTGGACGGAGGGCGTGATGGCGGAGAAAGTGATCAACGGTTTCGCACTGGTGGCCTATGCGGTGCCGCCGGAGCACGGATCGCCGCCGCGTGCCTTCATCGAAAGCCGCCGCGTGCCGCCCAAGGCCGATCCCAAGGCGCAGAAGGCGGCCGAAGTGGCGGAGGGCGAGTCCGCGGAAGACGCGAAACTTGTGTCCGCGCCCGAACCGGAAGAGCCCCTGGTGTTCGAGATCTTCGTCACGCGGCGCTTTCGCAGCACGGTGGAGGCGATGTCGGCCGCGCGCAACGCGCTGGACCGGGTGCGCAGCGTGGACGAAGAGGGGGTGCCCGACCCCTTGCCCGAGTGAACTTCAGGCGGGTGCCGCTGCGTCGGGCGCCGCTGCGTCGGCCTTGACCGGCTGGATCTTGCCCGCGGGCAGCCAGTAGACGGCGCGGCCCTGGGCCTCGTCGCGCTCCTCGACCTGCAGTGCCGTGAGCTTGCTGCCGCGGCAGGCCCCGCCGGCGCACAGGCCGGTGTCGGGGTGATAGGTGGCGCCGTGCCAGGCGCACATGATGAGCGCGCCGTCGCGCGTGAAAAAGCTGTTTTCCCAGTCCATCTCGACGCCGACGTGCGTGCAGCGGTTCAGATAGCCGAACACGCGATCCTGGTAGCGCACGAAGAACACCGTGGTTTCGTGGGTGCCGTCGGTGGCGGGCACCTTCACGCCGAGCCCGCCGTTGACGAGGTCGGCGGCGGCACAGACGCGCTGGGCGGGGGTATCGGACATGGCAAAACCGGTGTGGGAAAAGGAACAGACGCCAGTGTACCGGCTGGATGATGCGGCGCGTCCCGGTCGGGCGCGCCGCCTCTGGCGAGCGCGGCCTCAGGCCTCGTCGGCCGGCACCGGCTCGTCGTTGCCCGTACGCGCGTTTTCCTGCTGCCGCGCCCACATGCCGGCGTAGATGCCATTCCTGGCGAGCAGCTCGTGGTGGCGGCCGCGCTCCAGGATCTGCCCGCCGCCCAGCACGAGGATCTCGTCGGCATAGGCGATGGTGGACAGGCGGTGCGCGATGATGAGGGTGCTGCGCCCGGCGCTGACCTCGCGCAGGTTGGCCTGGATCTCGCGTTCGGTGTGCGTGTCCAGCGCGCTGGTCGCCTCGTCGAACAGGAAGATGCAGGGATTCTTCAGCATGGTGCGCGCGATCGCGACGCGCTGCTTTTCGCCGCCCGAGAGCTTCAGGCCGCGCTCGCCCACGATGGTGTCGTAGCCCTCCGGCATGCTCATGATGAGCTCGTGCACGTGCGCCAGGCGGGCCGCCTGCTCCACCTCTTCCTGGGTGGCGCCGGGCCGGCCATAGGCGATGTTGTAGCGGATCGTGTCGTTGAACAGCACGGTGTCCTGCGGCACCACGCCGATGGCGGCGCGCAGGCTGGCCTGCGTGACCTCGCGCAGGTCCTGGCCGTCGACCCGGATCGCGCCGCCGTCCACGTCATAGAAGCGGAACATCAGGCGCGCGATGGTGGACTTGCCGGCCCCGGAGGTCCCCACCACCGCCGCGGTCTTGCCGGCCTCGATGGTGAAGCTCACGCCCTGCAGGATGGGGCGGCGCGGGTCGTAGCCGAACGAGACGTCGCGGAATTCGATGCGGCCGCCCTGCGTGACCAGCGGCTTCGCGCCGGGCGCGTCGGCCACCTCGCGGTCCTGGCCCAGCAGCTCGAACATGCGTTCCATGTCGATCAGGGCCTGCTTGATCTCGCGATAGATGAAGCCGAAGAACGACAGGGGGTCGTAGAGCTGCAGCAGATAGGTGTTCACCAGCACGAAATCGCCCAGCGTGTAGCGGCCGTCGGCGATGCCGCGTGCCGCCATCCACATCACGAGCGTCAGGCCCACCGAGATGATGACGGCCTGGCCGATGTTGAGGATCGACAGGCTCACCTGGCTGCGCACGGCGGCGCGTTCGTAGGCGCGCAGCGAGGTGTCGTAGCGGCGCGCCTCGTGTTCCTCGTTGCCGAAGTATTTGACCGTCTCGTAGTTGAGCAGGCTCTCGATGGCCTTGGTGTTGGCCTGCGAGTCCATCTCGTTCATCTCGCGGCGGAACTTCGCGCGCCACTCGGTCACGATCAGCGTGTAGGCCAGGTACAGGGTCACGGTGGCGCCGGTGGCGAGCGCGAGCCAGCCGTCGAACAGCTTCCACAGCACCACGCAGACCAGCCCGATCTCGAAGAACGTGGGCAGCACGTTGAACAGCAGGAACGTGAGCAGCGTCTGGATGCCCTTGGTGCCGCGCTCGATGGCGCGGGTCAGGCCGCCGGTCTGGCGCGCGAGATGGAAGCGCAGGGCGAGCGCGTGCAGGTGGCGAAAGATCTGCAGGCCCACCGCGCGGATCGCGTGCTGCGCGACCCGCGCGAACACCGCGTCGCGCAATTCGGAAAACAGCAGCGACAGGACCCGCGCCGCGCCGTAGGCCAGGATCAGGCCGAGCGGCACGGTGACCGCGCCCGGCGCGCCCGCGCTCAGCGCGTCGATGGCCGACTTGTAGAGGATCGGGGTGTAGACCAGCGCGGCCTTGGCGATGAGCAGGCTCAGCACGGCCAGCACGACGCGCAGCTTCAGTCCGGTCTCGCCCTTGGGCCAGAGGTAGGGCAGCAGGGTGCGCAGCGTGGCCAGGTTGCTGCGGGGTGGCGTGGGATCGGTGGCGGACATGGAATGCGGCACGAGCCCCGCGCGGGACGGCGGGGCGGAAATGAGGATTGCGACCATTATCCTGCAGCGGATGGCCCGCCATGCGAATGCCCCCATGCGCCGCTGCGGCTGGCGGGGAGCCGCTGGGTAGAATGGGCGCTTTGCCGCCGGGGCGCGCCACGACATGAATGGTTTGCTGCACTTCAATCTCGAGCAATTGCGCACGTTCGTCGAGGTGGTCAGGCAGGGCACGTTTCGCGCGGCGGGGCGGGCGCTGGGGCGCAGCCAGGCCTACGTGACGCAGCACATGCAGCGTCTGGAAGCCCAGGCGGGGCGGGCGTTGTTCCAGCGGGAGGGCCGCGGCAAGCAGCTCACCGAGCCGGGCCGCCAGCTGCTGCGCTATGCGCGCGAGATCCTGGCCATCAACGACGATGCGATGCTGTCGCTGCGGGCCGACAGCCCGAGCGGCTCGCTGCGCATCGGCTCGCCGCACGACGTGGCCGACACGCTGCTGGTGCAGTTGCTCGGGCAACTGGCGCGGCTGATGCCCAATCTGAACCTGGAAGTGGTGGTGGGCCGCAGCCCGGAGCTGCTCGACGGGCTGCGCGACGCCGAGCTCGACCTCACCCTGGCCACCCGCGAGCTCGCGGGCCTGACGCGCGTGGCCCTGCGCACCTCGCCGATGCTGTGGCTGTGCGCCAGCCAGTTCCAGTATCTGCCGGGCGAGCCCCTGCCGCTCATCCTGGGCGACGAGGGCAGCGTGTTTCGCCAGGTGGCGCTGCAGGCGCTCGACGACGCCGGCCTGCCGTGGCGCCAGGCCTATTACTCGGCCAGCCCGATCGGCGTGAAGGCGGCGGTGCGGGCGGGCCTGGGCATCACGCCGCGCAGCCTCGAGCTGCTCAGCCCCGACCTGAAGGCGCTGGGCGACAAGGAAGGCCTGCCGCGCCTGCCCGACGTCACCTACTACCTCTACATGCGACCGCACGCGGTCAATCCGCTCACGCGGCAGGCCTTCGGCCTGTTGCGCCACGCGATGGGGTCGGCCGAAAGCAACGCCGGGGTTCAGGAATCGTTCGTGATCGATAACGAATCGTGAACTGTCGGTGAGCTGCCGAGCGGGCAATGATTCTTCAACGCATTGAATCCAATCAATATTTTCATGCTTCGTGCGGGGCAAAGCGCGCTGAAACTATAACGATATTCGCCATTCTCATTTCTTGATTCCCGAGCGCCTGTCCAGAATGGGCCTCCGTCCGGCGGTATCCGAAGCCGGCGGTCGTGTATCGGGAGATCAGGCATGTCGAGTGGTTGGGTGCGGCGCGTGGCGCGTCGCGGCGTGGTGGCGTTGGGGTTGGCGCTGGGGTGTGTGAGCGCGGCGCACGCGGCCTGGCCGGAGAAGCCGATACGGCTCATCGTGCCGTTCCCGCCCGGCGGGCTGGCGGACCTGGTGGCGCGGCCGCTGGCCGAGGGCCTGGGCGAGAAGCTGGGCCAGCCGGTGGTGGTGGAAAACCGCGGCGGCGCCTCGGGCACCATCGGCACGGCCTTCGTGGCGGGCGCGCAGCCCGACGGCTACACGCTGCTGTTCGCCACCGCCAACGAGATCGCGGTCAGCCCGCTCCTCTATCGCGAGCTGCGCTACACGCCGTTCGATTCGTTCACGCCGGTGGCCTCGGTGGTGGATTTCCCCTCGATCCTGGTGACGGCGCCGGGCGAGCCCAAGGATTTCAACGGCCTGGTCGAGCAGGTCCGCGCCAGGCCGGGTGCCGTGTCGTTCGCCTCCTCGGGCGCGGGAACCACCAACCATCTGATGGCGGAGCTGTTCCGCGATGCGCTGAACCTGGACGTGCTGCACGTGCACTACAAGGGCGGCGGCCCGGCCATGGCCGATGTGGCCGCCGGCCACGTCGAGGCGATGTTCGCGACGCTGCCGTCGGCGCTCGGCCTGATCAACGGACAGCGGCTGCAACCCATCGCCGTCAGCAGCCCGCAGCGCTCCGCGGCGTTGCCCGACGTGCCATCGGTGAGCGAGCTGGGCCATCCCGAGCTCGCGGTCACGATCTGGGCCGGCGTGCTCGGCCCCGCCGGCATGCCCGACGAGGCCACGCGCAAGCTGAGCGGGGCCGTGGCCGAGATCGTGCAGAGCCCGAACTTCCAGGCCTTTCTCACCAGGAACGGCGCCACGCCGCAATACGCCGACGCGGCGGGCCTGAAGCAGGCCATCGCCGATCACTACGCGCGCTGGTCGCGCACAATCCAGCGCGCCCACATCGCGCTCAACCCATGAGCCAGGCCACCCTCGAACGCCTGCTGGCGCAGGCGCGCGCGCTGCACCAGGCGCTGCCGCGCGACCCGCAGCGCGCGGCCCTGCATCATCATGCGCGCCGCGCGCTGATCGACTGGGCCGGCGTCTGCGTGGGCGCGCTGCGCGAGCCGGAGGCCAACACGCTGCGCCGCCTGCTGAACGCCGGGGCCGGGCCGGTGGCCTGCTTCGGCGGCGAGCGCGCGAGCGCCGCCGAGGCGGCCTGGCTGCACGGCACGCTGTCGCATCTGCTCGACTTCGACGACACCCATGTCGGGTCCATCCTGCACACCAGCGGTCCGGTCTGGGCCGCGCTGTGGGCGGTGGGCCAGGCGCATGCCATCGACGAAGCCGCGTTGCTCGACGCCTATGTGGTCGCGTTCCAGTTCGGCGCGCGGCTGGGCGGCAACGGCCTGGGCGAACGCCTGACGCGTTCGGGCTGGCATGTCACTCCGGTGTTGGGCCGGCTGGCCGGCGCGCTGGCGGTGTCGCTGGCGCGGCGCCTGTCCCTGCCGCAGACCGTGCACGCGGTGGCGCTGGCCGCCACGCATGCGGGCGGCCTGACCGCTTCGTTCGGCGCGCTGGCCAAGCCGCTGCACGCGGGCGCGGCCGCGCGCGACGCGGTATTCGTGGCGGCGCTCGCCGAGGCGGGTGCCACCGGCGCGCCCCACGTCCTGGACGGCGCGGGCGGCCTGCTGCAGACTCTGCTGCAGGATCCCGGCCTCGCCGTCGCACCCGACCTGGCCGCGGCGCCGTGGGAGGTGGCACACAACAGTTTCAAGCCCTATGCCTCGTGCCAGCTGACCCACGCCAGCCTCGACGCCGCGCGGGCATTGGCCGATGGCGGCGCGCCGGCCGGACGGGTGGATGCCTACGTGCATCCGCTCGCGATCCAGGTGGCGGGCCGCGCGCAGACGGACAGCAGCGCGCAGGCGCGGTTCAGCCTGCCGTACTGCATCGCGCTGGGCCTGGCGGGCTTCACCGGCGGCGCCGCGGACTTCGACGCCGAGCGCCGCCAGGATGCGCGCGTGCGCGACTGGATGGGCCGCGTGACGCTGCATCCGGATCCGCAGGCGACGCGCGAGTCGGCGCGCCTCGTGCGCGAAGCGGGCGGCGTGGTGCGCGAACATGCGGTGGCGTTCGCGCTGGGCAGCGTCGCCAATCCGATGGACGATGCGGCGTTGCGCGGCAAGTTTCTCGCGCTGACGAGACCAGTGCTTGCGCACGCAACCGATCCGTTCGCCGCGGCGCTGGCGCGCTTCGGCGAGCCGGGCTCGCTCGCGCGCGCGCTCGCGGTCCTCGCCGGCGCAGGCGCAGAAGAGGAGGCGCGATGAGCGCGCAGGACGTGACGGTGGATGCGCTGGTGGCGCGGCTGCGCAATCCGGACACCGAACTGGCCTTGCTCGACGTGCGCGAAGAGGGGCAGTTCGGCGAGGGCCACATGCTGTGGGCCGTGAACCTGCCGTACAGCCGGCTCGAGGCCGGCGTGAGGGCGCTGGTGCCCCGGCGCGCGGCGCCGGTCGTGCTGGTCGACGACGGCGACGGCGTGGCGCCGCGGGCCGCCCGGCGGCTGGCCACGCTGGGCTACACCTCGCTGCACGTGCTGGCGGGCGGCGTGGCCGCCTGGGCCGCGGCGGGTCATCCGCTGTTCCATGGGGTCTACGTGCCCGGCAAGGTGCTGGGCGAGTGGGCCGAGGCGCGCTACGCCACGCCGTCGATCGATGCGCAGCAGCTGCTGCGCCTGCAGGCAGCGGGCCGGCCGGTGCGGATTCTCGACCCGCGCACCGAGGCCGAACACACGGCGCGCCATGTCCCCGGCGCGTGGTCGTGCCCGAATGGCGAGCTGCTGTATCGCCAGGCCTGGCGCGATCTCCCGCCCGACACCTTGATCGTCGTGGCCTGCGGCGGCCGCACGCGCGGCATCGTCGGCGCGCAGACGCTGATCGACGCCGACGTCGGCCACCCGGTGGCGGCATTGCAGGACGGCAATCATGGCTGGCAGCTGGCCGGCCTGACGCTGGCGCAGGGCCTGGCGCGACGCACGGAGGCGCCGGTGGGCGCGGATCGCCGCGAGGCCGGCCGCGCGCTGGCGCGGCGTCACGGCGTGCCGCAGATCGACGCGGCCCGGTTGCGCGCCTGGCAGGCCGATCCGACGCGCACCCTGTATCTGCTCGATGTGCGCGACCCCGCCGCCTATGCGCGCGGCCACCTGCCCGGCGCGGTGAATGCGCCCGGCGGCCAGCTGGTGCAGGCCAGCGACCGCTGGCTCGGCACCCTGCGCGCCCGCGTCGTGCTGGTGGACGACGACGGCATCCGCGCGGTGCAGAGCGCACTCTGGTTGCGGCGGCTGGGCTGGGAGGCCTCTGCGCTGCATGCCAGCGCCGACGCGCTGACGCAAGGCGCTGCGTCGCAGCCCGCGGCGGACGCGGCCGACGCGCCTGCGGCGGTCGGCGCTGCCGCCGCCGACGCCGCCGCCCGCGTGGAGCTGGCGTTGGACGAGGTCGCGCCGCAGGCCGAAGAGATCGGCGTGGCGGCGGCGCACGCCGCGCTCGCGGCCGGGGCGCTCGCCGTGTTCGTCGATCGCAGCGATGCCTATGAGCAGGCGCATCCGCCCGGCGCGGTGTGGGCCAGCCGGGCCAGGCTGGATGCCGTGGCGGCGCTGGCGCGAGGCGGCCGGGCGGTCGTGCTGTTTTCGCTCGACGGGC
>Ga0160496_1000536_pt1 | contig 15491 bp, 11 predicted proteins | sample DIDPMG_2_FD_108231 | JGI IMG/M metagenome (GOLD analysis project Ga0160496, IMG submission 108231) | Enriched soil microbial communities from UW Madison campus, WI, USA - DID2937_E24_FP MG | ecosystem: Environmental > Terrestrial > Soil > Grasslands | place: USA: Madison, Wisconsin | collected...
GAAATCATCGCGGGCCACCTTGCGGCGACCGATGATCTTGTCCAGGCGTTTCATGTCGGATTCGTCCAGGCCCATGGGCAGGCACAGCTGGTGCATGCCGCATGCGGTGCAGCTACGCAGTGCCGAGCTGGCGGCCGCTTCACGTGCAGCCGTCAACGACGAACACTGGGACAGGGGAGCAGCGGCATTGGCCGATGCGGAAAGTGGAGCGGAGTGACAAGACTGGTTCATACGATGTTCCCGGCGGACATGTGGCAATCGAATGACTCGATTTTAAGTGCGCGGAACAAGATAAGCAGCACAGTATTCCCGAATCAGACGGCATTTCTTGTCCCAGATCAAACATGAACAAAGTAGAACTCATTTCATAAATAGGCGCGAGTGCGAGCGAGTCCCGTTTGGGATGAAGTGCAAGGCGCGAATTTGGGTCAAGACTGGGCGTCTTGACCAAAATTCGTAACGCAGCAATTCGCCCAAACGGGCCGCTCCCTCCGGGTTCTGCCCAGAAAGGGCGCTGGCAAGGCGCGCGACGCGTCGTGTGGTGGTGCCACACGCAAGGAGCGCAACGCGGCCAGCGCCCTTTCTGGGCAGAACGCATCTCGCGACTATTTATGAAATGAGTTCTAATCGCCGCATCGGGCTGCAAGGCGGGCATTGCGGGCTGGAACTCCGCTGAAAAGCGACAGTTGTCTGCTTTTGGCGTGAGAAGTGCAAGAAGGGAGGAGCGGCCTTGATGGGGGAAAGTGGGCGGTATCGCGGGGTTACCGGGGACCCGCGAATGCCCTTCCATGCGACCGTCTTGTTATTGAAGCTTCAGCTACATCGTGGCTACCTGAACGGATGGCACAGGCAGTGCCATTGATTGTCGATCACGCCTCTGCCGTGCTCTTGCTCATGTCCGGCAGCGGCAGCGGGGTGCTGGTGGGGCGACCGCGATAGTCGGTCCAGCACAGGCGCTTGAAGTCGTACAGCTTGCAGCGGCGAGCAGTATCGAAGTACCAGCGCCACGAGAAGCGCTGGATCACGATCCGGCCCGGCAGCATGGTTTCCAGCTTCTTCTGGGCTTGCTTCAGGCGGTACAGCGGCACGCTCATGTCCACGTGGTGCGCGGTGTGTTCCATGATGTGATGCAGCAGCGCGCCCCAGTAGCGACCGAAGGTCAGGTGCACGGTGGTGGAGACGAAGGGCTGGGCAGCGGCCCAGGTGACCTTGTCTTCATACCAGGCCACCGAGGTATGCGTATGGTGGACATACACCACGAAGCCGATCATGGCCTTCCAGAACAGCAGGGGAATCGCAAAACCGGTCACCAGCAGCGTCCAGAACGATTGCTCGGTGGCTTGCGCGGCCCAGGCCAGGCCACCGATCCAGAGGGCCGCCACGATGGTCACCAGCACGCCATCCCACATGAATTCGGCGCGACGGGTGGGCATCTGCTTCTTCGAGGGGAAGTACATGCGCTTCCACCACATGTCGATCATGTAGTACAGGCCGGGACCGAAGCCGCTGCGGTAGATGCGCTCCAGGCGCTGGCGCCAGCGCGGCAGGGCGCGGAACTCTTCCAGCGAACGCGGTTGCCAGACGAAATCGAAACCCTTCAGGTTGGTATAGCCGTGGTGCACCACGTTGTGACCGACGGCCCACAGGCTGTAGGGGGTCAGGGAGGGCATGAACAGCATGCGGCCCAGCCAGGTATTGAGCTTGCGGTTGGGCGTGAAGGCCTGGTGGCAGGCATCGTGGCCGAGGATGAACAGGCGCCCGATGATGAAGCCATTGACCACGCCCAGCGCGATCTTGGCCAGCAGCCAGGGGACCCAGATCACGGCCGCCAGGCTGGCGCCGAACAGGCCGAAATCCAGTACCGACAGCGCCAGCGCAATGGCGGTGCTGCGCTGGCTGATCGGGATCACCCACGATCGGATGATCTTGCGATGGGGCATCGGTGCGCCTGGCGCGACCGGTGTGTTGGGGTGCGAAGTCGTCGACATCGAATTTACCTCTTCCTACTTTCAAACGGTGGACGGGGGAGCATGCCGCATGAGACTGCTCCTGCTAACGCTGCAAATGGCGGATGGCGCTTGCAAAGGTGTGGGCGTTCGGCTCGGGACCGATGGCGGGGACGTTAGCGCTGATCCCAAAAAACAACGCGACCGGTCATCAGGGATGACGGATCGCGCCGTTTGGGTGCGGCAAGAATACCTTAGAAACGGTAACCCACGCCAACGCCGATCAGCCACGGGTCGATCTTGACGTTGCTGATCTTGGTGCCGGAGGCGGTCTTCACGTCGCTGGAGATCTGCACCTTCTTGACGTCGAAGTTGAGCACCCAGTTCTTGTCGATCTTGTAGTCCGCGCCCACCTGCAGGGCACCGCCCACGCTGCTGCTGTCCAGACGCAGGCCACCGTCGATGCTGACGCTGGAGATGCGGGTGTAGTTGATACCGGCGCCGACGTAGGGGCTGAAGGCTGCTTCAGGCATGAAGTGGTATTGCAGGGTCAGGGTTGGCGGCAGATGCTTGAAGGTACCGATCTTGGTGCCGGACAGGCGCACGTCCTGCTTTTGCGGATAGGTCAGCACCAGCTCGGCGGCGATGTTCGGGGTGAAGAAATAGCTGATGTCGAATTCGGGGATCACCTTGTTGTTGATGGTGATCAGGTCCGAGGCGCCTTGTCCAAGCACGGGGTCGGACTTGTTTTCCGGACTCAGGTTGACGGCGCGTACGCGCACCAGCCACGGGCTTTGGGCTTCCTGTGCGAAGACGGGGGCGGCAAACGAGGATGCCAGGGCTGCCACGGCGGCAGTGATTGTGACGATTTTTTTCACGGTTTTTACCTGTCGAGTGAGGATGTGCGAAAGGTACGCGTGAAGCGGCTGGCGGGCTTTGATGCCGATCAAGCGGGTCGGCACAAGGTGTGGAAACAGCAGATCTGCGGGCGCAAGAGTGACGAAAGAGTCACGAAAGAGAGACAGAAAGCATCACAGAAAGCGCAACAGCCCGGCCTGCATACACAGGTCGGGCTGTTGACGTCCATAGGCATAGCGTACGGCCCGCAGGCCGCGCCCGGGCTTACTCCTTGAAGCGGGCTTCGCGGGCCAGCTTGGTCAGGTTTTCCGGATCTTCGAAGGCCTTGTAATAGGCATTCAGTGCCGGTGCGCCACCCAGGTGGGCATACAGCACGCGCTGGCCCTTGAAATGACCCTTCTTGGCCATGTCGATCAGGCCGTCGATGGATTTACCTTCATAGACAGGATCGGTCAGCATTGCTTCCATCTCGGCAGCGGTGCGGATGGCGGCGATGGTCTGCTCGCTCGGCAGGCCATAGGCCGGGCCGCTGTAGTCGGGGATGATCTCGATGTCGGCATCGCGCACCACCACGCGCTGGCCACCCTTGGAGGCGATCAGCTCGCTGGTGTCGTTGGCGATCTTGGTGACGGCGCGGCGGGTCATGGCTTCGTCGTCGGCGGTATCGATACCGATCACGCGGCGACGCTTTTCCTGTGCGGCGAAGCCCACCACCATGCCGGCCTGGGTGGAACCGGTGCAGGTGGCCACCACGATGTTGTCGAAGAAGATGCCCAGCTGCTGCTCCTGCATCGCCACTTCGTCGGCGAAGTTGGCATAGCCCAGCCCGCCCAGCGGGTGGTCCGACGCCCCGGCCGGAATTGCGTAGGGCTTGCCACCCTTGGCGCGCACTTCTTCCAGGGCGCGGGCCCAGGTGTCCTTCTCGGTGGTCGAATAGCCGTAGCCACCCATGATGGGGTTGCCGCCCATGATGCGGGTCAGCAGGATGTTGCCGACCTTGTCGTAGACCGGGTCATCCCATTCCAGCCAGGTTTCCTGCACCGTATAGGACTTCATGCCGACTGCGGCCGCCGCCGCACAGACCTGGCGCGTGTGGTTGGACTGGATGTTGCCGATCGAGACCAGGGTGTCGCAACCCTTGGCCAGGGCATCGGCCACCAGCCATTCCAGCTTGCGGATCTTGTTGCCGCCGAAGGCCAGGCCCGAGGACACGTCATCGCGCTTGGCCCAGACTTCCACGCCCAGCATGGCGGAGAGTCGTTCCAGCTTGTGAATGGGGGAGGGGAAGAAGCCCAGCGTCTTGCGCGGGAAGAGTTTGTCGAGTGCCAGCATGGGGTTGCTCCGGTTCAGGTGGATTCAGGAAAAGTGGTCCGATTCACATCGAATCGCCGGGATCAACTTTACGCCGCCTCATTTAAATGGTGCTTCCGAATTTATGGCATGATTCGGTTGAAAGAAGTGACGTAAATTATTTCGTGAAAATATCCATTCGACTTTGCAAGAATAATCGGAATAATCATCATGACGCTAGATCGCATGGACAAGCGCATCCTCAAGGCGCTGCAGAAGGATGGCCGCATCGGCAATGCCGAGCTGGCCAAGAAGCTGGGCATGAGCGCCACGGCCTGCTGGAACCACACCAAACGCCTGATGGACGAGGGCTATGTGAAGGAAGTGCGCGCCATCCTGGACCCCGAAAAACTGGGCCTGCCGGTGCTGGTGACGGTGGGCGTGGTGCTGGACCGCTCCACGCCGGAGAGTTTTGCCGAATTCGAAAAGGCCGTGCGCGACATCGCCGCCGTGCAGGAGTGCCTGCTGCTGGCCGGTGAATTCGATTACTGGATCAAATTGCGGGTCAAGGACCTGCAGGCCTTCAACCGGCTGCACGCCAATACGCTGCTGCGCCTGCCGGGTGTGCGGCAATTGCGTTCCTTCTTCGTCCTCAACGAGGTGAAGAACAATCCGGAACTCGTGGTCGAATGAAGGATCTCGATTCCAGTCCTATACTTCACCTTTCTTCACCTTTGCGTTTCACGTCTGAACGTTGTTCCCGTCTTGCATTCACCTTCAAGGATTCCCGATGACCTCGACCACTTCCACCTCCAGCACCTCCTTGCGCGGCCTCTATCCCCCGATAGAACCCCATGATCACGGCTTGCTGGATGTCGGCGACGGTCACCAGATCTATTGGGAAGTGTGCGGCAACCCGGCCGGCAAGCCGGTGGTGTTCCTGCATGGCGGCCCCGGCGGCGGTTGCGGCCCGTCGCACCGGCGCCTGTTCAATCCGGAGAAATACCGCATCGTCCTGTTCGACCAGCGCGGTTGCGGCCGCTCGCTGCCGCACGCCAACCTGGACGCCAACACCACCTGGGATCTGGTGGCCGATATCGAACGCCTGCGCGAGATGCTGGGCATCGAGCGCTGGCAGGTCTTCGGCGGTTCCTGGGGCAGCACCCTGGCACTGGCCTATGCCCAGACCCATCCGCAGCGCGTGACCGAAATGGTCTTGCGCGGTATCTTCCTGCTGCGCCAGGCCGAGCTGGACTGGTACTACCAGGAGGGCGCATCGTGGATGGTGCCGGACCGCTGGGACGAGTTCCTCGCGCCGATCCCCGCCGCCGAGCGGGGCAACCTGGTGCATGCCTACCGCAAGCGCCTGACCGGCGACGATGAAGCCGCCAAGCTGCAGGCCGCACGCGCCTGGAGCCGCTGGGAAGCCAGCACCATCACGCTGGTGGCCGATGAACGCCTGATCGATTCCTTCAACGATGCCCAGTTCGCACTGGCCTTCGCCCGCATCGAGAACCACTACTTCTTCCACAAGGGCTTCATGGAAGAGGGCCAGTTGCTGGCCAATGTGTCGCGTCTGGAAGGTATTCCCGCCGTGATCGTGCAAGGGCGCTACGACCTCGCCACGCCGGCCAAGTCGGCCTGGGACCTGCACCAGGCCTGGCCCGGCTCGCAGCTGCACCTGATCGACAGCGCCGGCCACGCCTACAACGAACCCGGCATCCTGGACCAGTTGATCGCCGCCACCGACCGCTTCGCCGGCGGCTGATCGGCGGACCGGCAGACCCTCCAACCTGCCCGGCGCCAAGCGCTCCCTTTCACGGGGAGCGCTTTTTTTAACGCCTCAGTCTTTCCTGCGGCCGCGCTTGCCGGCTGGCTCATCCGTGGCGCCGGCCGCGGTGGCGGCGGTGGCGGCCTGTGCCGAATAACTTTCCTCCAGTTCCGCCAGCCGCCCGTTGAGCTTGCCCAGCACCCGCGTCAGCGTGGCGATCTCCTCTTCCTCCAGCGCCGCGAACAAGCCATCGATAAAGGTTTTCTTCACCGGCTCCGAGGCGCGCAGCACTTCTTTGCCGGCTGCTGTCAAAGCGATGTGCTTGACCCGCCGGTCACTGATGTCGCCGGTTCGTTGTACCAGCCCGTCGCGCTCCAGCGCATCGATGGCCTCGGTGATGGTGCGCGGCGCGAAGCCGAAGGCCGTGGCCAGGTCGGCCGCCCGCACCGGACTGTTGCGCTCGATGTGGCCGAGCATCTTGTTGCGCGCCAGCGAAGCCCCTTCGCCGGCCATGAGCTTGTCCAGCGTGCGGTGCGAGCGGATGTAGAAGTCGCGCAGCGCCTCGGCGGCCCCGCTGTAATCGTTTGAAAAGCCTGTAGACATGATTTTCCTGGATACCATATTATATGGTACCTCATTAATATTTTCGCTCACAAAAAGTGAAGCATAGTGTTGCTGATCAGAAATCTTGATGACGCCACATTGAAGTCCCCGGCAATTCCCCAACGTCACTCCACGCCATCATCGCCCCGATATTAGGATAAAAAAGATGACCGACGCCACACCCAGCAGTCAGCAGTCAAACCAGCAGCAAGCGGAGCCATCCACCTCCGCCCCCGGCGCCAATGCCAATACGAACACCAACGGCGACAAGAACAACCCACCCAAGAAGCGCATGAGCCCGCGCGCCCGCTTCATCCTGCGCGCCCTCGGGCTGGTGGTGCTGGTGGTGGTCGTGGCCTGGGTGCTGTACTACCAGTTCCGCGGCAAGTACCTGGAAAGCACCAACGATGCCTTCATCCATGCCGACAGCGTGACCGTATCCTCCAAGGTCACCGGTTACGTGGACCAGGTGCTGGTGGCCGACAACCAGATCGTCAAGGCCGGCCAGCCGCTGGTACGCATCGACGCCCGCGACTATTCCGCCCAGGCAGCGCAGGCCAAGGCCCAGATCGACGCCGCCAGCGCCAGCGAAGAAGCCGCCAATGCGCAACTGGCCGAACAGCAGGCCGCCATCGCCCAGGCCAAGGCGCAACTGGCCGCCGCTGAAGAGGATGCGCGCTTTGCCTCTTCCGAAGTGGAGCGCTACACCCCCCTGGCCGCGTCCGGCGCCGAAACCCGCGAGCGCCTGACCACCTTGCGCAACCAGCAGGCCCAGGCCCGTACCACGGTGGCGGCGCGTCGTGCCGCCCTGGATGCAGCCCAGCTGCGGGTCCGTTCGCTGCAGGCCCAGGTGCGCCAGGCCCAGGCCCAGGGTGAAACCGCCAAGGCCCAGTACGACGCCGCCAGCGTCAACCTCGGCTATACCGAAATCCGCGCCAGCGTCGATGGCCGCATCGGTGACAAGCAGGTGCGCGTCGGCCAGTTCGTCTCGGCCGGCACGCGCATGATGACCGTGGTGCCGACCCGCTTCTACGTCTCCGCCAACTTCAAGGAAACCCAGATCGGCCTGATGCGCATCGGCCAGCCGGCCAGCATCAAGGTCGATGCCTTGCCCGGCGTGGAATTCCACGGTCATGTGGAAAGCCTCTCGCCCGGTACCGGCGCGCAATTCTCGCTGCTGCCGCCGCAAAACGCCACCGGCAACTTCACCAAGATCGTCCAGCGCGTCCCGGTGCGCGTGGCCATCGACGCCACCCCGGAAGAAACCCGCGCCTTCGTGGCCGGCCTGTCGGTGACGGTGGAGGTCAACACCATCGCTGCCAAGGATGAATTGCGCGCGCTGCGCGAGCGCACCAGCGAAGCCAACGCCACCCGCAAGGAGCCGCAGTGAGCAGCGCCGCCTCCACCCCTGCGGTGAAGGCCAATGGTGCCAACCCGGAGAAGGCCGACGCCGGTGCCTGGCTGGCCGTGGCCGCCGGCACCCTGGGCGCGCTCATGGCCACGCTGGACATCTCCATCGTCAACTCCTCGCTGCCCACTATCCAGGGCGAGATCGGCGCCTCCGGGACCGAAGGCACCTGGATCGCCACCGCCTACCTGGTGGCCGAGATCGTCATCATCCCCATGTCGGCCTGGCTGGAACGCCTGCTCGGCCTGCGCGTGCTGCTGTTGACGGCGGCCAGTCTCTTCACCCTGTTCTCGGTGCTGTGCGGCCTGTCCACCACGCTACCGATGATGATCGTCGGCCGGGTAGGGCAGGGCTTCACCGGTGGCGCGCTGATCCCCACCGCCATGACCATCATCGCCACCCGTCTGCCACGCGCCCAGCAGCCGGTGGGCAATGCCATGTTCGGCGCCACCGCCATCCTCGGCCCGGTGCTGGGGCCGGTGATGGGCGGCTGGCTGACCGAGAACGTCAGCTGGCACTACGCCTTCTTCATCAACCTGCCGGTGGGCGCGGCGCTGATCACGCTGCTGCTGGTGGCGATTCCCTATGAGCGTCCCCGTTTCGAGCAATTGGCCGAGGCCGACTGGTTCGGCATCGCCGGCCTGGCGCTGGGCCTGGGTGGCCTGACGGTGGTGCTGGAAGAGGGCGAGCGCGAGCAGTGGTTTTCCTCGCCCGACATCCGCTGGCTGGCGGCCACCTCGCTGCTGGGCTTCCTCCTGCTGGCCATCGGCCAGATCCGCTCGCGCCACCCGGTGATCCAGTTGCGTCTGCTGCGGGACCGCCAGTTCGGCTCGGTGGTGATGATGGCCATGATCGTCGGCGTGGCGCTCTACGGCACGGCCTATGTGATTCCGCAGTTCCTCTCCGGGATTGCCGGCTACAACTCGCTGCAATCGGGCTGGATCGTGCTGCTCTCCGGCGTGCCGATGATCCTGATGATGCCGTTCACGCCGCTGCTGATGCGGCTGGTCGATATCCGCATCGCCGTCGGTACCGGCTTCCTGCTGCTGGCGGCCTCGGCCTTCATCGAGACCGATCTCAGCCCGCTGTCCTATGGCGGTTCCTTCGTGGCCTCGCAACTGATGCGCGGTGTCGGTACCGTGCTGGCCATGCTGTTCCTGAACCAGGCGGCGATCCGCTCGGTGCCGGCCTCGCAGGCCGGCGACGCTTCCGGTCTCTACAGCGCGGCGCGCAACCTGGGCGGCTCGCTGGCGCTGGCCGCCATCGCGGTGATCCAGGACCAGCGCCTGTGGCTGCACAGCCGCCGCCTGGAAGAAAGCCTTTCTGCCAATTCCGACCTGGTGCAATCCGGCATCGGCGCGCAAGCCCAGCTGCTGGGCGGCCAGGATGCCGCCATCCAGTTGCTGGGCTCCACCATCCAGGCCCAGGCGCTGACCATGACCTATGCCGACCTGTTCTGGATGCTGGGCGTGGCCATCCTCTGCGTCACGCCGCTGGTGCTGTTCCTGCGCCCCTTGCCCACCCATGCCGCGCCGGTGGCTTCTCATTGATGATGAACATGGACAAGACTCTCCCTCTCTTTACTCCCGTACGCCTGGTCGCCCTGGCCGCTGCCGCCTTGCTGGCCGGCTGCGCCCTCGGGCCGGAATACGCCGGTCCACCCGAGGCCGCGCCGCAGGCCCAGCGCAGCGGGCAGTTCGTGCGCGCCGGCGATCTCGCCAATGCCACCGCACCGCTGAACCGCTGGTGGGAAGCGCTCAACGACGCCCAGCTCAACCACCTCGTGCAGCAAGCCCTGCAAGCCAATCCCAGCCTCGGTAGCGCCCGCGCCCGGTTGCAGCAATCGCGTGCCAATCTCGACCTGGAACAGGCCAACGCCGCCCCCAGCGTCGGTGCCTCCGCACTGGCCGCGCACGCGCGCCTGCCACCGGCCAACCTGGGTGCGCTGACCGGCGGTTCCAGCTCCGGCGGTTCGTCCGCCTCCAGCGTGAATCTCTACAACCTGGGCGTGGATGCCAGCTGGGAGGCCGACCTCTTCGGCGCCCATCGTCGTGCCATCCAGGCTGCCGGTGCCAGCGCGCAGGCCGCCGAAGCCTCGCTGGCCGATGTCCAGGTCAGCCTCACCGCCGAAGTGGTCAACGCCTACATCAACCTGCGCGACCGCCAGCAGCGCCTGGCCTTGGGCGAGCAATCGGTACAGGCCCAGCAGGACATGCTCGCCCTGACCGGCCAGCGCGTGCAGCTCGGCACCGCGTCCTCGCTGGACCAGATCCGCGTGCAGAACCAGCTCGACGCCACCCGCGCCGAGCTCTTGCCGCTGCAGGCCGAACGCGAGGCCTACCTCAACCAGCTGGCCACCTTGCTGGGGCAGGAACCCGGCACGCTGGATGCCGAACTGAACGCGGCCTCACCCTTGCCCCTGCCACCGCAGCAGGTCGCCGTCGGCGATCCGGTCGCGCTGCTGCGGCGGCGTCCCGACGTGCGCGCTGCCGAACGCACCCTGGCCGCGGACACCGCCAAGATCGGCCAGGCCGAGGCCGCGCGTTATCCCAGCCTGAAACTCTTCGGCGTGATCGGCCTGGGCGGGACCCATCCCTCAGATCTGACCCGGCTGGATGATTTCGTGGCCCTGGGCGCGCCGATGCTGAGCTGGAATTTCCTCGACTTCGGCCGTGCCAAGGCACGCGTGACGCAAGCCGAACAGGTGCGCGACGAAGCCGAGATGAAGTATCGCCAGGCCGTGCTGGAAGCACTGCGCGACGCCGAGGATTCCCTCTCGCGCTTCCGTTACGGCCGCATCACGGTCGCCACCCTGGCGCGCAGCAAGGCCTCCGCCGACCGTGCGCTGGAGCTGGCCAGGCAGCGTTACCAGGCCGGCACCGGCACCTTGATCGAGGTGCTCGATACCACGCGCCAGCAGATCAGCGCACAGCAGAACCTGCTGCAGGCCGAGGCCAACCTGACGCGCAGTTTCGTCGGCATCCAGAAAGCCCTGGGACTGGGCTGGGGAGAGGCCGAAAGCTGATCCCGCGCACTGATCCAGCGCGGTAGGGGACGGGGCGCGGTGGCCTCGTTCCCTTTCCCTCGCTGTCCCTCGCAGCCCCTCGCAGTCCCCGTTTTCGCTTCATTTCTCCCTCACCGCGCCGCCGTCCTTTCCATTTCTGCAGAACTTCCGCGCAGTTCTTCACCTTCCTTCCTTGTGTGCCGGCGGGCATGTGCGTCCGCTGTTCTTCCTCTGCACAACGCTTCACTTTTTATTGTTCTGAGCATCGACCCTGGAAATAGACGCGACGTCAGGCATGACAGTCGCGGTGTCGCTCTTCGGCCGCTTTTCAGCGCTGGCGCAAGCCCGGCACATCGTCCGCCCTGCACCATCGGACAATATTAAGAATCGGATCACAACCGGACAATCCCCTCCCAAAAAACCATCGGGCCGCTGCATATCGCGTTCCCGGAAAACCAGAAATCAGGACGTCAGGGAGACTCCATGAGAGAGGGATGCGTCCTATCAAAGGCGCCGCTGCATGTCGCCTGGGCCGACAGGCCCGATGCCGTCGGCTGCCGGTCGCCGCCGCCTGCTCGCCAGCCACCTGGCCACCAGACCCATCACATAACAAGGACAGCCGTCGCGGCCTTCTGCGGCGAGTGAGTCTCGATCAAAAAAATACCTCAGGGCAGGGAATGAATATCAAGAAAAACGCGGGCAGAGCCCGTGCGCGTGCAGCCGCGCCCATCTTCCGCAGACATCAACTGTACTGCGCCGTGCTGATGACGCTGGCCCCGGCACTGGTGGTGCCGGCCAGCGCACAGAGCTTCGTCCACTACGACGCAACGCGCAGCAACGACCGCGACGCAGCCGCGGCCAGCTGGGCCGCCGCCGACGAATTCAAGAGCGACTGGGGCCTGGGCGCCATGAATGCGCAGCAGGCCTATGCAGCGGGCTTGAGTGGCCGTGGCATCAAGCTGGGAGCCGTGGACTCCGGCCTCTCGCTGACCCACCAGGAGTTCGCCAAACGCAATGTCAAGGCCTTGAACGTGAGCGGCATCTACGCCAACGATGGCTTCCAGATGTCCGGTGGGCGACAAGCCTGGAGAGCCGGCGATGCCTTCAACACGACCGGTGCCAAGTCGTCGCGCAACGACAATCATGGCAGCCATGTGTCGGGCAGTATTGCCGCCGCCAGGAACGGCGTGGGCATGATGGGCGTGGCCTTCGAGAGCGACTACCACATCACCAACAGCAACGGCACCGATGCCTCCGTGTATGGCATCAACATGGACTACAACTACTTCAGGGCGGCCTACGGCAACCTGGCCGACGCCGGTGTGCGGGTCATCAACAGTAGCTGGGGCAACCCGGATGCACGCGACGACGTCAACACCGTCGCCGGCGTATATGCCGCCCATCTGCGCGTGATGGGCAGCGACAAGAAATCCTGGTTGCAAGCCGCCGCCGATGTGGCGCGCGAGACCAACGTGCTACATGTCTGGGCGGCCGGTAACAGCGGACGCGACAACGTCAACGTGCGTTCGGCGCTGCCGTACTTCCAGCCGGACCTGGAGCAGAACTGGCTGACAGTCACCGCCTTGACCAAGGAACTGGTGCAGCCCAGCTTCAGCAATCGCTGCGGACTGGCCAAGTACTGGTGCGTGTCGGCCCCGGGGGCGGCAATCAACAGCCTGGGAGGGAAATCCGACACTGCCTACGACAGCGAGAACGGCACCTCGATGGCCGCGCCCCATGTGACCGGCGCGCTCGGCCTGCTGATGGAACGCTATCCCACCCTGGACAACCAGGCCATCCGCACCATCCTGCTCACCACCGCCAAGCACCTGGGCAAGGGAGCAGCCGATGCGCCCAACGAGGTCTTTGGTTGGGGCATCCCCGACCTGGGCAAGGCCCTGAACGGTCCGGCGCAGTTGCTGGGCCGGTTCAATGCGCATCTTCCTGCCGGCGCCGAAGATACCTGGAGCAACAACATCTCCGAAGCGGCGCTGGTGCAACGCAAGAGCGAGGAACGACAGAAGCTGGCGGACTGGCGCGCCATCCCTGTGGCAACGTTGCAGGCGGCCGTGCAGGAGGCCTCGCGCGAGCCCCTGATGCGTATCGGCGAACAGGTGAAGTCATCCTATGACGTCTCCCTGAAGCGGGTGCAGACCTTGCGCCAGCTGGAGGTCAAGGTCAAGGCGGATTCGAGCGATGAGCTTCTGGACGCCTACACGGCCGCCGCCGAGGCCGTCAGTGGTGACACCATCGCCTCGACCATCATGACCCTCATGAAGACCGGCGAAAACCCGACCACCGACAAGGTCATCGCCACGCTGCTGGCAGCCGAGCCGGCCGTGAAGCTGGCCAGGGCGCCGCTGGATGCCTACGAGGCACAGAGCGCCTATCTCAACCATGTCGCCAAGAAGACCGATACCGACTATGTGGGTGTGCTGGTCAAGACCGGCGCAGGCAGCCTGACGCTGACGGGAGATAACCGCTATTCCGGCGGCACCCTGTTGCAGGGCGGCACGCTGGGCGTGGGGTCCAACACCGCGCTGGGCAGCGGATCGCTGTCCATGTCGGATGGCACCACGCTGCGCGCCGCTGCCGATGGGCTCGCGCTGGCCAATGCGCTCAGCCTCAGCGGCACGGGCAATATCGACACCCAGGCCTACAACATGACGCTCTCCGGTGCCATCAGCGATGGCGCCAGCGCCGGCAGCCGCAGCCAGCGCGAGTTGCGCTTCGGCGGCTTGAATCGCAGTGCCAGCGCGGACTACGGCAGCCTGAGCACGCACGCCGGTGCCAGCCTGTCGCAGGTGCTGCCGCTGACGCAGGAGCTGAGCCTGGTTCCCGCCCTGCAACTGGACTACACGCGACTGCAAAGCCGTGCGTACACGGAAAAGGGGGCCGATGCCCTGAATCTGCAGGTCGAGGGCAAGACCGCGCAAGCGCTGGTGCTGGGCGTGGAAACCCGCCTCAACTACGCGCTCTCGCCTGAGTCGCAGATCAGCACCCACCTCGGTGCCGGCTATGACGCCATCAACGATCGTGACGACATGGTGGTGCGCTATGCCGGCGTGCCTGGCCCTGGCTTCTCGGTTCCGGGTAGCGCGCGTTCGCCCTGGCTGATGAAGGCAGGTATCAGCTACACCGTCAAGGCGGCCTATGGCACCGATGTGTCCCTGCGTTACGACGCTGATGGACGCAGCGGCATCATCAACCAGTCGGCTGCGATCAAGGCCAGCTGGCGCTTCTGACCTGTGCGCGGCCGCCGGTCCCTCCGTGTCCGCGGATGGACCGGCGATCGATTGAACCGAACCTCGTCCTGCTTCCTGCTGCAATCAACGATCCGTCCGGCGGCGCATCCCATTCGTCGAACTGACGCAACAAAGTACATATCCGTTCAGCCCAAACGGCACCAAAAGACAATGCCGAGAAAGGCAGCGGGCCTTGACAATGCCGTTCTACAAAAGCCGGTTCTAACTGGCACTCAGGGAGGGGAAACAACAAGGACGGGGGGGCGGGTTTGAGTTCCCGGTGGCCTCGTCCAAGACTGAGGAAAGTAAAATGTTCAAACAAAAGAAGCCGGGCAAGCCCGCCTGCATCCTGCCGCCTGTCGGCCTGCGCATGCACACACTCTGTGCCGCAGTAATGCTGACCCTGGGTCCGGCCTTGAGTATGCCGGCTGTCGCTCAGGTAACAAATGAAGCACAGGTATTAGCATCTGGTACCGATAGCAGTAGCGACACCGGAAGCGCCAGCACCACTGGCGGCACAGGCGGCACCGGGACCGCAGACAGCACCGGCGGTACCGGCACCACCACCGCCAGCGATACCGGCACCACCACCGGCGATACCGGGGCCTCCACTACTGGCGGTACAGGCACCAGCACCACCGGCGGCACAGGCACCACCACCACCGGCGATACCGGGGCCTCCACTACTGGCGGTACGGGCACCAGCACCACCGGCAGCACCGGCACCACCACTACCGGCGGCACGGGCACCAGCACCACCGGCGGCACAGGAACCAGCACCACCGGCGATACCGGGGCCTCCACTACTGGCGGTACGGGCGCCAGCACCACCGGCGGTACGGGCGCCAGCACCACCGGCGGTACAGGCACCAGCACCACCGGCGGCACAGGCACCACCACTACTGGCGGCACAGGCACCACCACTACTGGCGGCACAGGAACCACCGCCACCGGCGGCACGGGCACCACCACCACCGGTGGCACCGGAACCACCACCACCGGCGGCACGGGCACCAGCACCACCGGCGGTACGGGCACTACCACCACCATCGGCGATACCGGGGCCTCCACTACTGGCGGTACCGGCACCAGCACCACCGGCGGTACTGGCAACACCACTACAGGCGGCACAGGAACCAGCAACACCGGCGGCACGGGCGCCAGCACCACCGGCGGCACAGGCACCACGACCACCGGCAGCACAGGCACCACCACTACCGGCGGCACGGGCACCAGCACCACCGGCGGCACAGGCACCACCACCACCGGCGGCACAGGCACCACCACCACCGGCGGCACGGGCACCAGCACCACCGGCGGCACAGGCACCACCACTACCGGCGGCACGGGCACCAGCACCACCGGC
>Ga0160496_1000538_pt1 | contig 15460 bp, 13 predicted proteins | sample DIDPMG_2_FD_108231 | JGI IMG/M metagenome (GOLD analysis project Ga0160496, IMG submission 108231) | Enriched soil microbial communities from UW Madison campus, WI, USA - DID2937_E24_FP MG | ecosystem: Environmental > Terrestrial > Soil > Grasslands | place: USA: Madison, Wisconsin | collected...
CGGCCAGGCCGATGTCCTCGATGGCCATGCGCACGATGCGCCGGCCCAGGTACTTGGGATCGGCGCCGCCGTCGAGCATGCGCGCCAGCCAGTAGAGCGCGGCGTCGGGCGCCGAGCCGCGCACCGACTTGTGCAGCGCGCTGATCTGGTCGTAGAAGGCGTCGCCGCCCTTGTCGAAGCGCCGCAGGTTCTGCGACAGCGCGGTTTCGAGCCAGGCCGGGTCGACCTTGCGGTGGCCGGCCGACTCGGCGGATTCGGCCACCACCTCGACCGCGCTGATCACGCGGCGCGCGTCGCCATCGGCCCAGGCGGCAAGCTGCTGCACGGCCTCGGCATCGAAGCTCACGGCCTCGTCGCGGCCCTGGTTGAAGGCGGCGACGGCGCGCTCGACCAGCAGCGTGAGCTCCTCGGGCGAGAGCGATTGCAGCACGTACACGCGGGCCCGCGAGAGCAAGGCCGAGTTCACCTCGAACGAGGGATTCTCGGTGGTCGCGCCGATGAAGGTGAACAGGCCGCTCTCGACGTAGGGCAGGAAGGCATCCTGCTGCGCCTTGTACGAACGGTGGAGAAAGCTTTGCACTCGTTGATTTATTTAAGTAAAAGCTGACCCAACGAGCCGAATCTGCACATAAGCGCCGATTTCTCGCACAACATTTCGCACAACTCTTCCACTTGTGCAGCGAAGCTATCCATGACCATTTCTACCTAGCGTTGCCGACCTCCGATCCCTACTGCCTGTTTGAAAAATCTAGCCTCATACTATACAGCCACACGCCACAGGACCTCAAGGTATGAGCGACTCTGAATTCGACTCCTATGAGCGACAAGCTCTGATAGAACTTTTAAAAATTAGCGAGCAAGAAAAAAGCGACGGCAGATTCCTGTCAGCAGAAATCCTCTTCGCCGAAATCGAGCAGGAAGACAATTCCATCGTAAATGGCACAGGTCAACATTCATGCAACGCAGCGGCCTTACGTACGCCACCATGGTCTAACGGTTAGTCGCGGCCATTCACTCGTAAACACTTGCATCTGGAGGTAGAATCATTTGGTCATGCCGCTTTTCTAAATTTTACGTCGCATAGTCAAGAAGCAGTTTCGCCCGTAATTCGGCAGCCAGTACCCATCTCGCACAGGGGGAGTCCATGTTCAGTCAAGTTGACATCGGCAGCTTCGGTAGCTTTAAGGACCTTACTTGGAAAAGGGATCTTAAGGATGCGGGCAACACCGTCCAGCACTTCAAGCGGCTCAATGTCCTTTACGGACGGAACTACTCTGGCAAGACTACGCTTTCGCGGATCTTCCGCTCTTTAGAAACCGGGCGCATCCCACCAAACTACGCGAGTTCCTTCTTCACAGTCTACGGTGATAAGGGGGATGTGACGCAAACTAGCCTTGCCGATCATGGCTACGTTGTTCGGGTCTACAACCGTGATTTTGTCAGCGAAAATCTCAGCTTCCTTGTAAACCAGGCCAATGGCGGTGAAATAAAAACCTTCGCCATCGTTGGAGAGAAGAACAAGGAGATCGAGGAAGAAATTGCGGCCGTCGAGGCGACACTTGGTAACCTTCAATCGAAGACGGGTCTTCGACACGATCTAGGTGTCAAAAAGAACGAAAGAGATAGGGCCAAGGACATCCATAAAAGGGCTGTTGATGCATTGGAAGGCAAGCTGCGCTCGCATGCCAACAATAGGATTAAACAGAACCGCACCTATGGTCCTGCGACTTACAACATCGAAAGCATCAGGAAGGACATCTACTCCGTCAAGAAAGCTGGATTCACCCCGCTAACGACTGAAGAACAGGCAGCCAAAGTAAATCTATTGAAGCAAGAGGCTCTTCCTGAAATTAAAGATTCCGTCTCGATTAGCCTAAGGCTTGATTCAATAAGGAAGGTGGCCGAAGAGCTTCTTTCTAGATCAATCAAACCAACGCAGGCTATTCAAGAGCTTTTAAACGAGACTACGCTTCAGGCATGGGTAAAGCAGGGCATCGCTCTGCACAAGGATAGACGCGAAACATGTGCGTTCTGCCGTCAGGATCTGCCCCACGATATATGGCAGGTTCTGGACTCTCACTTCAGCAAGGAATCGTCGGACCTCGAATCGTCCATCGATTCATGCCTAGGATCGATCAATGTCGAGATTCATGCCATTGCTGGCTTTCTAACTTTGACCGGCGACAAGTTCTACGCCGAGGAAAAAGTTTTATTTGAAGCCAACAAGAAATCGCTTGCCGACCTCCTAAAAGTCTACAAACAAGACTTAGAGGCGCTCAAGACCGCACTGGATTCAAGGAAGGGTTCTCTCTTCCAGCCCGTTGCCATACCTGACCCGAATCACGATTTAGTGGCGATTCAGAAGTGTGCCGACGACATCAACGAGCTAATCGTCAAGAGCAATGGGCGCACGAGTTCACTGGGGAAGGACAAAGACTCCGCTCGTGAAGCACTGCGACTCACCGATGTGGCTTCCTTCATCGGTGACATCGCCTACGACACCGAATTTACCCATATAGCTGGCCTTAAGTCGAACGCCGATACTGCCAACACGGAGTATACCGACGCCGAAGCCGAGATCGCCAAGCTGGAAGCTAATGTCACCCGCTTGCAAAGCCAACAGAAGGATGAACGCAAAGGCGCTGAGCGGGTCAATGCCTTACTCAATCATTTCTTCGGTCACGATGGAATCAAACTCGAAGCCAAAGACAATGCTGAAAATACTGCGGTTAAGTTCGAAATCACAAGAGATGGTAAGTCAGCCTATAACCTTAGCGAAGGCGAATGCAGTCTCATCGCCTTCTGCTACTTCATAGCCAAGCTTGAAGAGCCAGAAAGCAAGGGCAAGGAGCTAATCATCTACATAGACGATCCGATTTCCAGCCTGGACGGAAATCACATCTTCTTCATGTTTAGCTTGATCGAGAGCTTGATTGCAAAACCCATCAAGAACCCAGACGGATCAAACACCTATCGCTACAAGCAGCTATTTATCTCTACCCACAATCTGGATTTTTTGAAATATCTGAAGAAAATATCGCTTCCCAATGAGAAGAATCATGGTGGAAATCAGCATTTCATAGTGGAGAGAAATGGAGAGTCAAGCCAAATTTCCTTGATGCCTTCGTATCTGCGAGACTACGTCACAGAATTTAACTACCTGTTCCACCAGATCTACAAGTGCCGCAATCAGGGTGAAGCGAACGAATCTCACGAGCCTTTTTATGGCTTTGGGAACAATCTCCGCAAATTCCTAGAAGCATTTCTGTTCTTCAAATTCCCGTACCACGATGACAAGAATGATGCTTTCGAACGGATCAAGAAATTCTTTGGCGAAGAGGACTCCACTGCAATTGCGCTTGTAAATCGCCTCAACAACGAATTCTCACACCTTGAGTCGATCCCAGACCGTGGATTCAAACCGGTGGAGATTCCAGAAATTTCCAAGGTGGCGAACTACGTGCTGGACAAGATCTATGCGTCAGACCCTCATCAATACAATGCATTGTTAAAGAGCATTGGTCAGCCAGCGAGGACATAATAAAAAAGGGGCGCAACGCCTCTTTTTTACTGACAGAAAACCCAGCCATTACCATCAAACTTGACCAAGAGATCGTGAATTCTTCCGGTCATAGTTTCATCAGCATGACCAACACTTACTTTCGTGACAGAAACCAAAGGAAACCAACAGCAAGCCAAAAAAAACAAGTCGAACGAGAAAATTACTCCACCTTAATATTGACTAGGAGACATGTCTTGCCTACTGATATGGATAATGAACTTTCTGGGAAGCTTGAGCACCTCAAAGCTACCTGCACCGAGCTTGGTATCCCTCTGGTCAAGGCAGGCATTCATGATCTGCTGGACACCTACCATCTAGAGCTAGACGAATCGGATTTCCTTGCTTTACTTCCTCATGAAAAGCCAACCGCTGTCTTCTTTGAAGCAGTCGACTACAACCCCGACGCATTCATCAGGGGAATCATGATTGGTCATGGCTGGAAGGACGGCTGGGAAAGGGACCGTACATGTGTATGGCCCAAGCCTGATGACATCAAGAGGGAGTTGCATAAAGAGCTAGAGCGAGCCTCTCGACAAGTTGGCTTACCCAGGTCCTTGATGGCGACCTACACCATTCAAGGGCAGCACCGTAGTTGCTGGATCACTGCTGAGTGGGCAGAGGATCTCACAGAGAAGGTTGAAGACATACTCGATTTTCGCTTTGTTCGCGCCGAGGAAGCAAAGGAGAAAGTTTTTAAAGAGCTAGAGGCTGTCATTTCAGAGGTGGCCAACGATCCTGAATTCAAAGCCATTCGTGGCCGACCAAAGAGGTTGCTGTTCCTGCAAAAGAAGTATGGAGCGAAGATCCCCCCCATCCACAAGGCATGTTGTCTCGCCCAGCGCAAAACTGCGATCTGGTGGACGAACACCTTGCCACTGTGCTTGTAAAGGCTGATGAACGTGCGTGGTCAGAAGATAATCTGGACTAACCCGGGGAAACTTTACTGAATGCCACTCTTATGAATAGCTTTTTAATTATTTTCCATAAAACTAAATATTGGTAAAAAGCATCGGAGAGCCTGAGCGAGCAGCTTGAACATACAGAACTCCCGCACCATAAAAAACACCCATTGAGTGTTTTTTGCTTTCGAGCTTCAACAGTTAGTTATATTCATATGAATTTAATTAGTAGAAGGACTATCAAACTTGTATGGCTTCAAAATTTCCAAATGCTCTTTAGTTGGATTTTTCCAACTGAAGCCACCTTTCCTCCATGACTCTGTACTTACAAACCTACCTTTTCTGGTTCCCCAGTCAATGAGCTTTTGCATCATGAGGTCATGAGGGTACACATATACATCGTCACCACGTCTGAAGGCAATATGGAGATCCTTGTCACAGTACTTTCGATTGACCTCAAACCGGCCTTTCTGCTGCACCTTTAGGAATGTTTTTCCGTCAATGTGACTTGCCAGGAAATCCGCCCCCAACCAATCATCATTGATGAGGAATGCAGTTGAAGCCGTAGTCGGCAAGACGAGCGGCGATCTTGTGGAAATTGTAGGTTTCCTTCTGAGGTGAGTTCAGAGCCGGGTAGGCGACATGCTTGAAGAGGTGGCCTGTCATGCCTTCTTCGCCTTCTCTTCATAAAAGATGGCATCGAGCATCGCCGCCCTTGCGCGCCACGCTTCTCTCTCCGAAGGATCAGTCGGTTCAGGCGACTGCCAGCACGGTGATTGCATGAGGCGTTCCACCACCTCTTCCCAGTACCGTTTATAGTCAAGTTGGCCTCGGCCTTGAGCCATGCCGAAAGCTTCTCCGCATAGCCGTCTAGAACGGTAGGCCCAGCCGCACGGCTGTAGGTTGGTTCAATGGTGCCCGAGCGCAGATAGCGTCGCACCGTGTTGCGCGATATGCCGAGTCGCTAGGCAAGCTCTCGTAAAGAGACATGATCACGCAAGTGCCAACGGCGAATAATGCTGAGAAGAGCCACCTCGATCACTCCTGTCTCCTGCACGGGTACCGAGCAGGATAGTGTTCACGAGGCGGGTCAGAATTAGATGCAAATCAAACGTAAAAGTGGGTCAACTCTGCCTGCAAATCAACATAGTCTGCTAAGGCGACTGGCCACTCCCCTAGCTCACCACCTGCGTGGTAAACTACCGCACAGCGATGAAACATTTAGTATCTTTTCATTGCCTTCGATCTCTAACCACAATTTCTACAAGCCTACCGGAGGAGTCATGTCTGGCAATTGGATTACGGATCTCTTGATCCTCAATGAGCTTGAAAACAAGAAAGCAGGAAAGAGCGATGAGGACGGTAATGCGATGGGGTTGCTCATCCTGGTCCCCATCATGTTTTTCATGGCGATGTTTCTGGCCTACCCTGCAACCCTAATTACGCAGTTTCGGCGCAAAGATTGGATTCCTCTTGCCATCACTGCCGCATTGCTGCCCATCGGGTGGATGGTGATGGAACCACGGCTCAAAACCACTGAAGGCTTGGGCATCTTCTTCATGGTGTCTACCGTAGGAGTCATTTCCTTGTTAGGCTATCTGGTGTATTTCTTTTGCCAACGCTGGAATCAGCGAATCGCCAAGGGGGCATCGTGGAATATCGGCACCTTCTACCAAGTCCTCCTCGCCATCCTGAGCTTGGCGGTGCTTTTTGCTAGTTGGGGAATCATGAATGTGAGCTATCCCCTTTTGGCGGTCATCTATGGATGGCTGGATTACTTTATGGATATGCGGTTTGAGTCGCTGCCCCTTGTGACCGATGTCTATGAGAAGTTGGCGTGGCCGATCATCATTGGATTGACCTTCCTTGCCGTCACCCCTTTGGCTGCTTGGTTTCGTCGCAGGAAAGCAGAGGGTAAGCGGGCTGCGCCGATTGCAATCATTGTCGCGGCGATCCCTGCCCTTCCAATGGCAATGATTGCTGTGAAAATTTTGAAAGACACGATTTTCGGGTATTGAGCTAGGCAAAGAAAAGCACCCTACGGGGTGCTTTTTTTATTACTGCAGGATTCGTTCTCGGGTGGGAATCTATCGCTCTTCAGTGAAGCAGACGATGGTATGCCTTTCCTCCTCATTCCAAGTCGTCTCTATGTAGATATCCTCTCCCGTGGTGAGGGTGTATTTCCCAAGCAGATGCCCCGCCAGAGCGAACATTTCCATATTGTTTGAATGGCAGTCTCCGTATTCACGCGCTGCCCCGCGCTTGAACCCGTCCGTAAAGCTGTGCTGAGCTCATCCGCGCCGCCTCGCGCAATTGGGAAACAAGACTCTTTCCAGTCAAGAGTTGAAGCGTGTATGGCAACTTCCCCTTAAGTTTTTCCAAAACCTGCCGTAGTAATCACGAATCAAGCATACTCACACAAGAAACATTCAGTATCTATATATTTCCATTTGTCTCTCTCAGCGTATTTTCAACTTAAAAGATGACGGGCGTACGGTGTTTCGGATTTTCATTGACCTTTCAATAATACCGACCGTCCTGGGCGTGCAATTCATCGCCATAGGGGCTCGTAGGGAAAACCGGACTCGTCTGGCTGGGTCTTGGAGCTTGGTTGCCACTGGTGGGTAGCGTCACAAGCGCACGCCCGGCTAAGAGTCGCGTTCTATTGCGGCCCTGTTCATCTGGCTCTATTCGTAGTTTCCAAGATCACCCCATTGTCGGAAATGGTGTGCAGAACGAATTCAAAGCTTATATAAGGAGTTGAAATGAAGAAACAAGTATTGGCACTCGCCCTGTCCGTTGTGTTGCTTGTCGGATGCAGTCCTGAGCCACGCGGCCCCGTTGAAGTTCTCGGTAAAACATTTTTTAGCAAGCGCGGAAGCGAATTCTCTTTTGAGAACAAGGATACGGTGAAGGTTATCAACTTGACCACGGGCGAAAGCACCGATCTGAAATATACCTTACAGGGAGATAAACTGACTATCTTGGCGGATAAGTACACACTGAATTTTCAGAGGTCGGGCCAGAGCTATTACGATAGTGCTAACCACTTCGAGATTGCCGAACTCACCGATGCGGATAAGCCCTTGATCGCCAAATTCAAAGTGGACGGCGAGAGACAGAAAGAGGAAAAGAAGCGTTTGAGCCCAGACGGTGCGCCATCAGACAGTGCCAGCTACGTGGCTGACAAGACCATCAGTGATGAGAACAACGATTGGGCAACGTGGATAGCTATGGCTTGGAATGCTGATGTGCAGGACGACGAAACGCGACTGGGAGTTTTGTCCAAAGCTTGGTATGGAACGAACGATAGCTTTGCTCGGCAAGCAGTAAAGGAAAAAGAGCTTGCGCGGATTAAAGACAAGCTTTCCCAACTACGAAAAATTGAATACGTCGCCATAACCCGCGCACCCCACCCCCTAACAAACAGCTTTTTGGTGTCGATAGACACCAACTCTGGATACGATTTCGCCAAAAAGGGATTTAGGCTCATAACAAATTTCTGCGGCTCGGGAATTACGGCCCAAAACCGCAGTGGCGCATCAGTTGAGTTTACCTCATCCGACAAGGGCCCATTTTGCTACCTCCCAGTTTCCGACGAGAATGACGCCAGGAAAATTGAGGCTCTTCGGGTGAGTGGCACGCTCTTCAAAGTCGGCGCAACTGTCTATGCAAAGATAGCAGAAGTAGACGATCAGAATCGCATTAAATTGGTTCCTATAGGCATCGACTACACGATCTCACGCGAAACATATCAGCCAAAAGATCCTGGGGAAACTTATCTCACCGTGAGTCATTGGCCCTATAAGTGATTGTCGCCTCGATCTAAACCAAAGCCCCCCTGTGGGGCTTTTTTGTGGGGGTTATCCTGCAATATGCCTATCGGCTTGACTCCATTGCAACAACGCTGATCTTGCCCCTCTTTATTTACTACTGGACGAAGCCATTCCCTCACCTGGGGATCGTTTACAGCACCGTTATACACCCAACCTTCGTTCCCAGTGTTGTAGGCTGCGTCGATGTAGATGCAGTTCACCTTGCCTTCAAATTCAGTGAGAAGACTCTTTATAGCCTCCAGATTATCACCATGAATGATGCAATTATCTGTTGAATTTTCGGGAGAGCAATCGTTGGCTGTAAAGCTATACTGCTTGTCCAGCAAGCGAAACGGAACATCATGATGGTGGTTAACTACCTTACTTTTCCCGACCCAGTTAAGTGTTGGCATAAGTTTGTCTTTTTATCATTAACTGGAAATTTTCTACCAGCAGCATGTTAGTTAAATTGTTTGGCTACTTCGTACCAGCTTCTTCATCCCACTTCTGCAGGAGGGCTAGCTTTTCGGCAATTTTGATCTCCAAGCCTCTTGGCACTGGCTGATACCACCGAGGTGCTGCGATGCCCTCAGGCAGGTAGGTTTCACCAGCAGCATACGCGTTAGGTTCATCATGAGCATACCGATACTCATGACCGTAACCTAGCTCCTTCATCAATTTTGTTGGAGCATTGCGCAGATGAACAGGCACCTCCCGGCTCTTGTCCTGCTTCACAAATGCTTTAGCCTGGTTGTATGCGTTGTAGCCAGCATTGCTCTTGGCTGCTACCGCCAGATAGATCACAGCTTGCCCTAAAGCCAGTTCCCCTTCAGGGCTACCCAGTCGCTCATAAGTCAAAGCTGCATCGTTGGCTATCTGCATGGCTCTTGGGTCTGCCAAGCCAATGTCTTCCCAAGCCATGCGAACGATGCGCCGTGACAGATACCTCGCGTCTGCACCACCGTCCAACATGCGTGTCAGCCAGTAAAGAGCGGCATCAGGATGAGAGCCGCGCACCGACTTGTGCAAGGCTGAAATCTGGTCGTAGAAGTTGTCCCCGCCCTTGTCAAAACGACGGCTGTTCAAGGTTAAGGCGTTCTGCAAGAAGTCAGCCGTGATCTCCGTGATACCCGAAGCTTTCGCTGCCGTGCTGGTCTGCTCCAGCAGGTTCAAGAACCTTCTTGCATCACCGTCTGCATACCCAACGATGGTGTCCGCAGCGAGGTCTTCAAACTGAAGATGGCCAAGGGCGGTCTCTGTCGCACGTTTCAAGAGTTGCCGCAGTTCTTCGTCTGCGAGCGACTTAAGAACATAGACCTGCGCCCGCGAGAGCAGAGCCGAATTCACTTCAAACGAGGGGTTCTCAGTGGTAGCACCAATAAAAGTGAACAGCCCAGACTCAACATGAGGCAACAGGGCATCTTGTTGAGCCTTATTGAACCTATGAATCTCATCGATAAAGAGGATGGTACGTTTGCTGTTCGCTTGATTTAACCTCGCCTGCTCCATCGCATCCCTGATGTCTTTGACACCAGAAAACACAGCAGACAAGGCGATGAATTCGCAGTCGAAAGCATTCGCCGTTAATCTGGCGAGGGTTGTCTTGCCAACTCCAGGCGGCCCCCACAAGATCATGGAATGAGGTCTGCCAGAGTCAAAAGCAAGGCGCAAAGGCTTACCTTCTCCCAGCAAATGTGCCTGCCCAACAACCTCGCTCAAGTTGGCAGGTCGGAGCGCTTCGGCGAGTGGTTGCGGTACCTTGGTGGCAAAGAGATCTGACATAGTTTCGGCTCAAAATTCTTGTGTGACGCACAAGAAATTGCACAAACAACCTCGTAAGCCATTGATTTCAATGGAGCTTGACTGCCTTGTTGAAGCGGTGCACCTCGTCGACGAACAGAATGGTGCGCCGGCCCTGCCCCTGCGCGACCTGCGCCGTGACCACCGCCTCGCGGATGTCCTTCACGCCGCCGAGCACGGCCGAGATCGCGATGAACTGCGCGTCGAAGCCGTCGGCCATCAGGCGCGCCAGCGTGGTCTTGCCCACGCCGGGCGGCCCCCAGAAGATCATCGAGTGCGGCCGCCCCGAGTCGAAGGCGACCCGCAGCGGCTTGCCGGGGCCCAGCAGATGCGATTGCCCGACGACGTCGGCCAGCGTGCGCGGCCGCAGGCGTTCGGCCAGCGGCACGTAGGGCCGGTGGGTGGGATCGGCATCGAAAAGATCGTTGCTCATGGGCGACAGCAGAAAAATCCAGGAATCGGCACGGGGCTTTGGACCCTCAATTACACCATGAGCACGCGGGTCGGCCGGGCGCCCCCGCAGGGCGGGGCGTCGGGGCCCCTGACGCGGGCCGGATACGGGAAACTCCCAACTCCCGCCTGTAAATTATTTTCAGGATAATTTCGCCATCGTCGATTGACGGTAAAAATTTTCAAGGACGCGCCATGGTGACCCCGCTGCCCGGCCCCCTCCCGCTCGACCCCGATGGCAAAGGCCTGGGCCTGTTCGAGCCCGGCTGTACCACCGCCCAGGTTGCCGGCCTGGGCTGGAATCTGCTGGCCGAAGACGTGAGCCTGCCGGCCGCCGTGCTGTCCGAGCGGCGCGTCGCGCACAACCTGCGCTGGATGCAGCAATTCATGGAGGCCTACCGGGTCAAGCTCGCGCCGCACGGCAAGACCACCATGAGCCCCTCGCTGTTCCGCCGCCAGATCGACGCCGGCGCCTGGGGCATCACGCTGGCCACCGCCCCGCAGACGCAGGCGGCCTATCACCACGGCGTGCGCCGCGTGCTGCTGGCCAACCAGCTGGTGGGCCGCGCCAACATGGCCATCATCGCGCGCCTGCTGCGCGATCCCGATTTCTCGTTCTATTGCCTGGTCGACTCGCCGCGCAATGTCGCGCAGCTCGGTGCCTTCTTCCAAAGCGCCGGGCAGACGCTGCCGGTGCTGATCGAGCTCGGCGTGGCCGGCGGCCGCAACGGCGTGCGCGACGAGGCGCAACTGCAGGCCGTGCTCGACGAGCTGGCGCGCTGGCCCGGCGCCCTCGCGCTGGCCGGCATCGAAGTCTATGAAGGCGTGCTGCAGAACGAGGCCGACATCCGCGCCTTCCTGCAACGCGCCACCGCCACGTTGCGCACGCTGGCCGCCGACGGCCGTCTGCGCCAGGACGGCCCCGCGCTGATCTCCGGCGCGGGCTCGGCCTGGTTCGACGTGGTGGCCGACGAATTCGCCGGCCTGGAGATCGGCCAGCCGCTCGAGATCGTGCTGCGTCCCGGCTGCTACCTGAGCCACGACGTGGGCATCTACCGCAGCGCCGCCGAGCGCATCGCCGCGCACAACCCGGTCGCGCAGCGCCTCGCCCCCGGCCTGCTGCCGGCGCTGCAGGTATGGGCCTATGTGCAGTCCGTGCCCGAGCCCGGCCGCGCCATCGTGGCGCTGGGCAAGCGCGACGCGGCGTTCGACGCCGGCCTGCCGGTGCCCGCCACCGTGTATCGCCCCGGCGGCGAGGCCACGGCGCCGCAGGCCGCCCCGGCCCACTGGAAACTCACCGCCATGATGGATCAGCACGCCTTCATGGAAATCGCCCCCGGCGACGACATCGCGGTGGGCGACATGATCGCCTTCGACATTTCGCATCCCTGCCTGACCTTCGACAAGTGGCGCCAGATCCTGCTGATCGACGACAGCCACACCGTCACCGGCATCGCCGAAACCTATTTCTGACCCCTGGCAGTTTGTTGTAGTCCCTCACCGGAGACCACCCATGAATCTGCGCAACACCCGCCCCGCGGGCGGTTTCGGCCGCCTGTTGCTGGCCACCCTGCTCGGCCTGTCGCTGCACGCCGCACCCGCCCTCGCCGCCGATCCCGTCAAGGGCGGCACCATCTCGGTCGCCACCATCGGCGAGCCGCCCACGCTCGATCCGATGAGCAGCACCGCCGACCTGGTCGGCATCGTCACGCAGCACATCTTCGAGACGCTCTACACCTTCGATGCGAAGTGGAACCTCACGCCGCTGCTGGCCGACAAGATGCCCGAGGTGAGCGCCGACGGCCTGACCTACACCATCGCGCTGCGCCAGGGCATCACCTTCCATGACGGCTCGAAGATGGACTCGGCCGACGTGCTGGCCTCGCTCAAGCGCTGGACCGAGACCGCGTCGCGCGGCAAGTCCGCCGCCAAGCTGATCGGTGCGATCGACGCGCCCGACGCCAACACGATCAAGATCACGCTCAAGCAGCCCTATGCGCCGCTCACCGCGCTGCTGGCCATGAACAACAGCGCCGCGGTGATCCTGCCCAAGGGCAAGATCGCGCCGCAGCTCACCGAATTCGTCGGCACCGGCCCCTATCAGCTCAAGGCGCGCCTGCCCGACCAATACATCCAGCTCACGCGCTTCGACGGCTACAAATCGCGCGACGGCGAGCCGGACGGCTACGGCGGCGCCCGCAAGCAATACCTCGACGAGATCCGCTTCGTGCCGGTCAGCAACGCCAACACCCGCGTCGAAGCGGCGGTGGCCGGGCAGTTCGATTACGTCGATTCGCTGCCGGTGGAGTCGCTCGACAAGCTCAAGAGCGGCCGCTCGGATCCGGTGATGCTGCGTCCGTTCGGCTGGCCGCGCCTGGTGCTCAACACCAAGCAGGGCATCATGTCCAACCTGGCCGTGCGCCAGGCCGTGCAGCTCGCGCTCAACGAAGAAGACATGCTGTACGCCGCGTTCGGCAACAAAGACTTCTATCGCCTGAACGGCGACCTCTATCCCGAGGGCTACCCCTGGGCGACCAGGCAGGGCGAGAAGTTCTACAACAAGGGCGATGCCGCCGGCGCCAAGAAGCTGGTCGACGGCGCCAACGTGCAGGACCGCACCATCCGCATCCTGACCAGCCAGCAGTACGAGTTCCACTACAAGATGGCGCTGGTGGCGGCCGAGTACCTCAAGGCCGCCGGCTTCAAGGTCGACATGCAGGTGGTGGACTGGGCCACGCTCACGCAACGCCGCCAGGATCCGGCGCTCTGGGACATCTTCATCACCCACAGCCCGTTCCTGCCCGAGCCGGCCCTGATCGACTTCCCCTCCAAGGACGCGCCGGGCTGGTGGGACACGCCGCGCCGCAACCAGGTGCTGGATGCCTTCAACCAGGCCCGCACCCAGGAAGAACGCGTCAAGCGCTGGGCCGACGTGCAGCAGGCCGTGTACGAGGAAGTGCCCTTCATCAAGGTCGGCGACTTCAACGCCCAGTCGGCCCGCTCGCCCGCGCTGCAGGGCACCCGCCCCGCGCCGTGGCCCTACTTCTGGAACGCCTGGAAGGCGGCCGCCAAGAAGTAAGTCCGGCCATCGTCATGCACGGCCGGCGCGTGGCGGCACTCCCGCCGCCGCGCGCCCCGGCGCCGTCCGAATGAGGAAGTCCCCGTGTTGCGTTATCTCTTGAACCGGTTGCTCGGTATGGTGGCGGTGATGTTCCTGGTCGCCACCATCGTCTTCGTGATCCTGCGCCTGATCTCGGGCGACCCGGCCTCGGTCATGCTGGGCCCGGAAGCGAGCCAGGCCGACGTGGCCGCGCTGCGCGCCCACCTCGGGCTCGACCGCCCGCTGCCCGTGCAATACGGGACCTGGCTGCTGCAGCTCGCCCAGGGCGACCTCGGGCAATCGATCTTCCTGAACAAGCCGGTGCTGGCGGCGCTCGCCGACCGCGCCGAGCCCACGTTCTGGCTCACGCTGATGTCGCTCATCATCGCCAGCGCGATCGCGCTGCCGGTGGGCATCCTGTCCGCGGTCAAGCGCGGCACCGCGCTCGACCAGTCCGTGCTGACCTTCTCGATGTTCACCTCCAGCGTGCCGAGCTTCTGGCTGGGCCTGATCCTGATGCAGATCTTCTCGGTCAAGCTGGGCTGGCTGCCGGTGGCAGGCTATGGCGGCCCCGACGCATCGCTCGCCACGCGGCTCTCGCACCTGATCCTGCCCGCCGTGGTGCTGGGGCTGGTGAACTCGGCGCTCATCACCCGCTTCATCCGCGCCAGCATGCTCGACGTGCTGCGCGACGACTACGTGCGCACCGCGCGCGCCAAGGGCCTGCCCGAGCGCCGCGTGGTGATGAAGCACGCCGTGCGCAACGCGCTGATCCCGATCCTGACCGTGCTCGGCCTGACCACCGCGCTGCTCATCAGCGGCGCCGTCGTCACCGAAACCGTGTTCGGCCTGCCCGGCGTGGGCAGCCTCGTGGTCTCGGCCGTGAAGCGACGCGACTATCCGGTGATCCAGGGCGCGCTGCTCGTGATCGCCGCGATCTATGTCCTGATCAATCTAGTCATCGACCTGCTCTACCTGGTGGTCGACCCACGGGTGCGCTACTGATATGGCCATCGCAACGCAAACCATGGACGCCGGCCACGACCGCTGGCAGATCCTCAAACTGCTGGTCGCGCGCAAGACCGTGCTGATCAGCCTCATCGTGCTGATCCTGCTGGTGGGCGCGGCGCTGCTCGCGCCCTGGCTGAGCCCGCACGATCCGCTCAAGCTCTCGATCATGAACCGCCTGAAGCCGCCGAGCGCCACCTACTGGTTCGGCACCGACGACTTCGGCCGCGACGTGTTCAGCCGCGTCATCCACGGCGGCCGGCTCTCGCTGATGGTGGGCTTCTCGGTGGTGGTGCTCGCCAGCGTGCTCGGCATCGCGCTGGGCCTGATCGCGGGCTTCTTCCGCGGCGCCGACAAGTTCGTCTCGCGCCTGATCGACGCGATGATGTCGTTCCCCGACATCCTGCTGGCGATCTCGCTGGTGGCCGCGCTCGGCCCGTCGCTGCTCAACGTGGTGATCGCGCTGGGCATCGTCTACACGCCGCGCCTGGCGCGCATCGTGCGGGCCTCCACGCTGGTGATCCGCGAGCTGCCGTTCGTGGAGGCGGCGCGCGCGCTCGGCGTGCCGACCTGGCGCATCGTCAGCGTGCACGTGCTGCGCAACCTGATCTCGCCCATCCTGGTGCAGGGCACCTTCATCTTCGCCTACGCGATCCTGGCCGAAGCCGGCCTGTCGTTCCTGGGCGTGGGCGTCTCGCCCGACATCCCCACCTGGGGCACCATGATCAACGCCGGCCAGCAGTACATGGGCCAGGCCGACTGGATCATGGTCTTTCCCGGCCTGGCCATCGTGTTGTCCGTGCTCTCGCTGCAGTTGGTCGGCGAC